>ENA-OURC01000026-OURC01000026.1-human-gut-metagenome-genome-assembly--contig:-NODE-26-length-96366-cov-8.92386_pt1 | contig 96366 bp, 93 predicted proteins | sample MGYA00243026_ERZ508738 | MGnify/ENA primary metagenome ERZ508738 (study PRJEB26277, sample SAMN04329806) | human gut metagenome | biome: human-associated habitat | host: Homo sapiens | place: USA...
CTAAATACATACAAACTGATAAGAATGGTGCTTGTCCATTTGTATTTGTCATTGAATTTACTTGATAATTGAAAGTTTGAACACCGTCAGATACCTCTTTTTTAGTATCTTGTTCAGCATATTCTTTACATTGTGCTTCGCTTAAGCCTCTTTTTTTGTATTTTTTATAATATCTATCATAACTGCTTTTTACAAATGGTGCTAAGTGTGTTAATGATACTGTTGCTCCACCATAAGTAGATGATGTAACACCTAATATAATTTGTGTAGCAATTGTCATAGCTGTTAAAAATCTATGTGGTTTTTCAATCATAACACCATTCATTATTGTTCCATTTTGTAGCATATCTTCTAAGTTTATTAATTCACAGTTAGTTAATGCATTTTGTGCAAAGTAATCTGCATCATGGAAGTGGATAATTCCTTCGTCGTGAGCTTTCACTACATCCTCTGGTAGTAAAAATCTTCTAGTAATATCTGTACTAGTAATTCCTGCTAAGTAGTCTCTTTGAGTTGTAACAACTCTTGCATTTTTATTTGAATTTTCATTGTTCCAATAATCACTTTCACCATCAATTAATTCCTTAATTGATTGATCTGTCGTGTTTGCTTTTCTTACTAATTCTCTGGTATAACGATATGTAATATATTTTTTAGCTAGTAGATATTTTCCAAAAGACATCAATTGCTCTTCTATAATATCTTGAATATCTTCTACCAAAATTCTTTTTTTATCTAAATCTTCAACATAATCAATTATTTGATTTATTTCCTCTTTAGTTGCTCTTTCTCTTGGTCTCACTTCTCTGTTAGCTTTTTCAATTGCTACTCTGATTTTTGATTGATCAAAATCTACTAATTTCCCATCTCTTTTCACTACTTGCATTTTTATTTCCCCCTATATGTATCTTATAGCTTATAATAGTTTAGATATTTTTATAATCTCTAAACAATATCTTTTCTTTTGTTTGACATTATCTTATATCACTCAAAAGATAATGTCAAGCAGTTACAGTTTATGTAACCGTTCTGTGTTTTGCTTGATATATATGGTGTTATGCGTTTTTGTCAATTAGTCTTATTTGTGTCTTTCAGTCAATTTGTTTGTAATTTTTTGTCTGTTTTACACGTTTTTATTTTTTATAGCAATTATTATTACAATTTTATTACATTTGTTTAAAAATCGCTTATTTCTAAACATTTTTAGCATTTTATAAATTGTATCCACATTGATTTTGCTTGATATTTCAGTAAATTTCGCTTCAATTCTTTCAAAAAAATGGTAAAAATATTTTTGTTTTATTTTTTAAAGTTTTTTAAAAATGATTTTTTGCATATTTTTCATTTTTTATTTTATTATTAAATGTATATTTTTGTGTTTTCCAGTTTTTATCAATACTTTTGTATGTTTTTCTATTATAATTTTATTCTAAAAAAACTCGTTTTTTGAAAAAACGAGTTTTTTTATTTTTTAATTTTTTAATATTGTTTTTATTATATTTTAACGGTATTTTATGTCATTGTCTTTTTGTTATAGTTATTTTTCTAGTTTTTTTATGTTAGATAAGAATATAATGTCTTCTATCATATCTAATATTGAGTAAATTAGAATTACAATTCCTATTGTCACAACTATGGCATTTGATACAAATATTGTATATAGCCCACATACTATCATTACAATAGAAATTAATAAACTGCATATCCAAGTTGGTGATTCTACTAGTTTTAATTTAAATGACAAGCTTAATCTTATTATTCCTGTGTAAACTATCCAAATTCCTATTAAAACTCTGAATATTGTTTCAATTTGGCTTTTGTAAACTATTGTTATAATTCCAAGGATGATAGCTATAATTCCATATGCTATGTCATAATTGTAAAAGTTATATTTTCCTCTTTTTAGGCAATAATCTACTAATTTGTATAGTCCTACTATAATGAAAAGTATTCCTACAATCAACGATACTACCTTTGTGCTTCCCTCTGGGTTTGTAATTAAAAGTATTCCAAGAATTGCAAATACTAATGATGTTAACAAAGATGTCCATCCTGTTCTTTTAAATATTTTTTCAAGATATTCCATATTTGTTGCTCCTTTCATTTTTATTTATATTATTATATTTATCATTAAATTTAATATTTTTCAAGACTAATTATTAGTTTTTTCCTCATTTTGTTTTAATGGATCGGTAATTAAAATGAATTTAACATTTCCATTCATTTCTTCATCCATTTCTGCGAAATTCATATATTCTTTTGATAATTTTTCTAGTGCATCAATTCTACTTGTAAGGTTATGAATGTCTCCATTTACTGTAGAATATAGCTTGTTAATTGATTTTGTGTTAAACTCTTTTATTCCTTCTGATAGTGCTTTTGCACCCTCAGCAATATCACCTGATTTTTCAGTTAATTGTTCACTTGCTGAATATAATTCTTTTACACTTGCATTAAGAGTGTTTGTTCCGGCATTTAATTTATTTGCACCTGTTTTTAATGTACTTATTCCTTCAATTAATGCTGCTGATTTTGTTGATAATTCACTTGTTCCTGTAACTAATTCATCTGATTTTGTATTCATTGCATCTAAACCTTTAGATAATGCTGTTAAGTTTTTATCTAAAGAATTTGCTCCTACTTTTAATCCAGGCTCTTCTTTAGTTCCTTTTCCGTCTAGTCCTTCTTTAATAGATGCCACAGTTGTTTGAGCTGTACCTACTGATTTTAGTAATTCTATTGATTGTTCATTTGCTGATATATTTTGTTCTAATAATGCAATAGTTTGTTTATTCATTTCTATTTGTTGTGTTAATGTTGCTTTTAATTGTTCATCTGTTGCACTGTTTTTTTGAGCTGTTAATGCAGTTTGCATAGTTTCTAAGTTTGCTTTTAATTTTTTATCTGCGTCTACAAGTTTTGTTAACTCTGCTGTTTTGGTTTTTACATCAACAGTTGATAATCTGGCATTCATTGCATCTATCGCCTTACTTGTATTTATAATTCCTATGTTTATTGATGTCGCTCCAGCTGCTAATGCTTGGCTTGATTCTGCCATATATTCTACTTTTTCTTTTAAAGTTTTTGCACCATCTGATAATTTGCTTACTCCTGGAATTAAAGCACTTGATTTTGTTGCTAATGAATTTACACCATCAGCCACTTTGCTTGCTCCTTCTCTTGTGTCTTGTGTTCCTTGTGTTAATTCATTCATATAGTCTGTAAATTCTTGAGATTTTTCTGCATATTGACTTGTTCCTTCTTGTAATGTATTTGCTCCTTTTTCAAGCTTTTCACTAGCTGATTTCATATCATTCATTGATGAATACAACTCATTTATTTTATCTGCTATTTTTGATTCATTTTCTTCTAATACTCTTGGTGTTATATATGTAATCATATTCTCTAGTTCAAATTTTTCTGTTTCCATTGATATTTCTACTTTGTTTGGTATATCAATTTCATTTGTTTTTAAGCTTTCTTTTAATCCTGGGAATGCAACTCCAAGTAGTATAGTTTTTTCTCCTTTTTCAACTACTTTTCCTTGAGTTAATTTAATATTTTTGTTTGTTTTAGTATCAAGTGTTGTTCCTGTTATTACTATAAATGGTGTGTACATTTTTTCAGTTGTTCCATTTATATTTACATTGTGAGTTTCATTGTTTTTGTATGTTATTGTAATTTTCACTTTTCCTTTTTTGCCAACTATTTCTTCTGCTGACATTTCTTTTCCGTCCAATTCATATTTAATAGATGTTTCAATCGGTAATTTCTTTTCTGTTTTTCCTTGATAATATATATCTTTTTCATCAGCATTCCATATTATTTTGTTTTCTTTTTTCTCAAATGTTTCGTTTCCACCTACGTTTGTTATGTCTAATAAGTTTGATATGTCATCTATTGTTTTTAATAATTCATCATTTTTTATATGTTCATTTACTATTGTTTCATATTGTGTTCCACTATTGTTAAGTTTTGAATATACTGTTTCTTCTTTTGTTACAGCAAATACTGGAGTTGCATAACCTAGCATTGTACATAATAATATGCTTCCAATTATTTTTTTACTTTTCATTTTTTATTCTCTCCTTTTTTATTTTAGAATATTAATTGCTTAATCTACGCATATTGGCAGTTGTTTTGCAAATTATTTTATCAAATACAATTAAGAATGCTGGTAAAACTGTCAATACAGTAACCATACTAATGATTGCGCCTCTTGCCATTAAGCTACATAAAGAACCAATCATTTCAATTTTTGAATACATACCAACTCCAAATGTTGCTCCAAAGAAACATAATGCACTAACAATTATTGATTGAATTGATGTTCCTAAAGCTTCATCTATAGCTTGATGTTTGTCTTTTCCTTCTATTCTTGCTGTTTTATATTTTGTTGTAATTAAAATTGCATAATCTATTGTTGCACCTAATTGAATTGTACCAATTACTATTGACGCTATAAATGGTATTACTGTTCCTGTATATGCAGGTATTCCCATATTGATAAATATTGCAAATTCTATTGCAGCAATTAATATTATTGGCAAACTTACTGATTTTAGAACAAATACCATTATTACAAGTATAATTGCAATTGAAACTGTATTTACACTGTTAAAATCATGGTCACTTATTTCAACCAAGTCTTTCATTAATGGTCCTTCTCCAGCAAGTATTGCTGTATCGTCATATTCTTTTATTATTTTATTTACTTCTTCTATTTGGCTATTTAATTCATTTGTTGCAATTTCATATTTTGAATTTATAATTACCATTTGATATTTATCACTTTCAAATATTGATGTTATATCTTCTGGTAGCATTTCTTTTGGTATATTTACTTCTTTTGAAATTTTAGAATAACTTAATGTCCATTCAATTCCATCTAAGCTTTCTATTTTATCTAACATTTCATTTAATTTATAGTCCGGCATATTTTTATCTACTAGTAATAATTCTGTTGAAACCATATCAAATTTATCTTTTAATTCGTTGTTTGCTTGTATACTGTTTAAAGTATCTGGTAAAGATTTGCTTAGGTTATAGTAATTTTCTGTATGTGTATATCCATATACTGCAAATGGTAAAATTACTATAAATGCAACTAAAATTGCTTTGTAATGTTTTAAATTGAAGTTTTTAACTTTTTCAAATCTTGGTAATATTTCTTTGTGTTTTGTTTTTTCTACCCATTTATCAAATACAAGTAACATTGCTGGTAGTGTTGTAACTGCTGTTATTACACCAATTAAAACACCTTTTGCCATTACTAAACCAATATCTTTTCCTAATGTTAAGTTCATACTACATAATGCTAAGAATCCAGCTATTGTTGTTAATGAACTTCCTAGTACTGATACTAATGTTTTTGCTATTGCAGTTGCCATTGCTTCATCATTATTTGAAGCTTTTTCTTTTTCTGCTTTATAACTGTGGTATAAGAATATTGCAAAATCCATTGTTACACCAAGTTGCAATACAGCACTTATTGCTTTTGTTATATATGATGTCTGACCTAAAAATGCATTTGTGCCCATGTTGTATAATACTGCCATTCCTATGTTTAATAGCATTAGTACTGGTGCCAAATATGAATCTAATGCTAATTGCAATATTATTAAACATAAAGCTACTGCAATCATTACATATATTATTACTTCTGAATCCGATAGATTTCTAGTGTCTAGTACTGTTGCAGTCATACCACTTATTTTGCAATTTTCATTTGATATTTCCCTAAGTTTTTCAACTGTTTCCATTGTTGTATCTTCTGAAATTCCATCTTTAAATGTTACTAATACTGGCGTTGTGTTGTCCTTATATAATTTGTCTTTAACTTCATCAGGTAACATCTCTAGCGGTACGTCGGTTCCTATAATGTCTGTTAGTCCAACTACTTTTTCTACATTTCCTACTTCTCTAAATTGTTTTTCTAATTCTATAATATCTTTTGACTGCATATTTTCTAGTATTACTACTGAAAACGCTCCCATGTCAAAGTCATCTGCTAATATATTTTCACCTTTTATAGTTTCGATGTTGTCAGGCAAATATACTAGTATGTCATAGTTTACTCTTGTTGCTTTATATCCAATAATTGATGGAATTAAAAGTAACAAAGATATTATTAGAATAGCTACTTTGTGTTTACATATAAACTGTCCAAACTTTTCCATTTTTCTGCCTCCTTATTTTTATGACCATTAGTCACTTTTCATAATATACTACTTTTCTGACCATTAGTCAATAGTTTTTATGAAAATTTTTTAGCAAATCGATATTTATTGTAATTTTTAGCATTATTTACTGATCTCAAAGAACAATTTACTATTACTTTTTTATTTATTTCTATTGACTATGCGTCATTTTTATGTAATAATTATATTGTATTGGAGGCAAGATTATGAAAGAAAAAAATGATAAAGAAGAAAGATTATTAAACGTAGGATTCAAACTTTTTACCGAAAAAGGTTTTAAAGATACTTCTATTCAAGACATTGTTGATAATGCAGATGTCGCAAAAGGTACTTTTTATTTATATTTTAAAGATAAATATGAATTAAGAGATGTTTTAATCGCAAGAAAATCTATGTCATTATTTTCTGAAGCAATAAATGCTGTAAAAAGCACTTATATAGAAAATTTTGCAGATCAAATGATTTTTGTTATAAATTACATTATTGATAAACTTGCCAAAACTCCTTTACTTTTGAAATTCATATCTAAAAATTTATCATGGGGAGTTTATAGCCAAACTGTATTAAATTTATATGAAAAAAATAAAAATTCTGAGGAAGGTCTTGTTTATTTATTTTTAAATGGTGTTAAAGAACATAATATCAAATTAAAAAATCCTGAAGTAACATTATATATGATTATAGAGTTAGTTAGTTCAACTTGCTTTAATTCTATTTTATATAACGAACCTCTCCCAATTGAAGAATTTAAACCTTATTTGTATGAATTAATTAGAAATTTGTTAAAAGAATAAAAAACTGCACTATTTCTGATGCAGTTTTTTATTTGTTATTTTATTACATATTCCCATCCAGGTTGCCATGTTTTAGTTTTTCTCCAATCATTTTTGTTTGCTTCTTCCCATGATATATTTTTTGTTAAGACTTCAAACGCTAATTGCGGTGCTCTATGAGCTATTATCCCTATCTTTTTACCTTGATAATTTGTTCTTAAAAATTCTATAAAATCATTAATTCTTTTTTCCACGTCTCTAAGAGATTCTCCATTAGGAAATGGGCTGTCTATATGTTCTTCATAAACAACTAAAGACTTATCTTTACCATCTAAATCTCCATAGTTGCATTCTCTTAATCTTTTGTCTTGAATGTGTTTTACATTTGGAAATGCAAGCTTTGCTGAATCAATTGCTCTTACTAGATCTGATGTAAATATCACATCAAAATTTTTATCTTTTTGTAACTCTCCTAATTTTATTGCTCTTTCTCTTCCTAATTCATTCAACTCTACTTGCTTCCATCCACTACATTTTCCAGAAGCATTATCGGTTGTCGTTCCATGTACAAAATACATAATTTTTAATTCCATTATTTTCCCTCCTTTCCTATTTAGAAATTTCAGCAGAATTACCTTTTAACTTAACTCTGTCAAAATATCTATATTAACAAAATATTTCTTTTTATTGTTTTTATCAATATATACTGGAAATTGTTTTATATTTTTTTCCTCTATTATGTCTTCTGGATTCGACCAAATATTTCTACTTTTAAACATATATTCTTCGCTATCTACTGGATTCGTCCATTCACAAATAATTTTATATGGGTATCTTCCATTTACTCTATATGAAGTATTTATTATTGTTTCAACATAGTCTGCATATATCAGTTCTCCATTTTCTTTTAATCTCTTTTCTAAATTCCTCCTATTGATCTTTATAAGTATCCCCGTTCCACCTATTACTAGAAAAATCAGCCCAATTCCTGGTAATATTAAAAATAATAAGTCTAAGGATTTCATACCTATTTTATTTGGATTATCTTTATCATAATATATTTCTATTTCTTTCCCTTCATAAAAGCTAGAAGAATATCCATTTAATGTTGATTCATATTCATTGCCTTCAGCAACATATGAAACGTATACCTTATGATTTCTATTATTGTCAGAATCTCTAGATGACCATATTTCAGTAATAATCCCTGTTGTTTCTATTTTATTATTATAATTAAAAACACTTCCAAACAAAATAAAGCCAATTACGACTAATATCGCTCCAATAATTGCAAATATAATCCATATTAAATTTTCTACTTTATTTTCTTTCATATATCACTCTTTCTATTCTATCTCATTAGAATTATAACTTTTATGTTTGTTTTTATTTTATATTGTGCCATATTCTTTGTCAACATTTTTATTATATTTGAAATACACAAAAACTGCATCATTTCTGATGCAGCTTTTTGCTTTTCGGAATCTATATGTTTTTAAAAACCACATATATAATTCCAATACAGCTAAAAATCATTATGGTACGCGTAATTAATGTGTACCGATGGAAGAATTTTGCGTTTATGGTATCCACAATTTTTTGTCCATTCGGCAAAAACAGCATGGATACATATAGCAGTGTAAACATTAGTGCTGCTACGCCTGTCTTTCCCAAGATGTCTATCATAGTTCGTTCTCCCTTCAAATTTAAAATACATTTATATTTTAACATATTTACATAATTTTAGCAAATACGGGACATATATTAAATTCATTTTTACTATTATCTCATTAGGATTACACCTTTTACATTTGTATGTAGCAGCTTTATGAACTCTTCAGCGTCTTGCTTTGTTCCGACTACACTACCATAATGAATTGGAATAGCTACTTTGGGTTGTATTTGATTTACCAATTGTGCTGCTTCTTTAAAATCCATTGTATATGTTCCACCCACTGGCACAAAAGCAACATCACATTTTACTTTTTTATTCTCTTCTGTTATGTCAGTATCACCTGCAATATAATATTTAATTCCATTTATTTCAATAACATAGCCAACCCAACCATTCTCTTTTGGGTGAAATGTTTTGTTTGTGTTATATGCTGGTACTGTTTCAAACTTAATTCCTTGCACCATGTATTTTTGATTTGGTTCTACAGTAATAATTGCATTTTTATTTATTCCCTTTTTTAGCACTTTTGTTAATAACTCTTCTGGTATTACAATAACAGCGTTTTCATTTATAACTTTATCAATATCTTCTTCTGAATAGTGATCATAATGATCATGTGTTATAAAAATAATGTCTGCATCATTATAATTTCTGTCTATTTTAAATGGATCTATATAAATCGTTTTTTCTTTGTTTATTCTTATACTACTATGGTATAAAACTTCAATATTATTTAACATTTGTATTCCTCCCTATTTTTAATCTTTTTTTACTATAAATATCCAGTAATTTTTCTTGTGTCCAAATCTTTCAACTTCTCTTTTTTCAATTTTTAAAATTTGATAATTTCTAAAATATTTTTTTAATTCTTTATCGTCAAATAAATGAATGTATTTGCCTTTATTAAAATAAAAATTTTCTTCCAGTTTTATAGCTGTGTCTTTTATGACATCATAGCCTTCTAATCCATTTACACTTCCAACAAATAATCCACCATTTTTTAAAACTCTATGTATTTCACTCATCAATTGGGCTGTTTTTTCCTCAGAAAAATAGTGTATTGCCAAACTTGAAAAAACCAAATCAAAACTGTTATTGTCATACTTTAATGGCATACTCATATCTACTTTTTCAACATTTTGGTTGAATTTTTTTACTTCATTTAACGCAATATCTGAAATATCTGTTGATATAACTTTATATCCATATTCAATTAATCTTTTAGAATATTGTCCTATACCACATCCCAATTCTAAGCAGATACCTTTATTATTAAAATAGCTTTTATATTCATCTATCCACATATCTATACTTAACTGTCTATTTATATGTTCTTTCCAATATAAATCATTTTCAAAATATTTATCATCAATCATAAATTCTCCATATCAATATCTACATTTTTTTCTACATGTGTATTATATCATAAATTATAAAATGCACACAATAAAAGACGGAGTTTTTATTCTCCGCCTTAAATTTATTTACCTAACTTTTGAATAGCTTTTTCTGCAAAGCTGTTGTTTACTACTTTTCCGTAGTCAGCTTCTTTTTCAAGTTCTCCCGCTTCTTTCATAACCTTTTGAAGTAGCACAAACGATTCTTGCTTTAATACTGGATTATCTCTCCAAGCATCAATATCTATATAACTTTGCAATGCTGCTTCTAACATAGTTAAATCAGTATCTGGAAAAAAGTCTACTATTGCTTCTGCTATTTCTTTAGCACTATGTGATTTTACCCATTGTTCTCCTTTGTATATTGCATTTGTAAATCCTTGAATTATATTAGGATTTTTTTCAATATAACTTTTCTTAGCAAAATATGCTGTATATGGAATTTCTCCTGATGCTTCTCCAACAGATGCAACAATATATCCTTTACCTGCTTTTTCTGTTGCTGAAGCAGTTGGTTCAAATAATGTTACATATTCAGCATTTCCACCTGCAAATGCTCCTGCCATTAAGTCGAATTTAATACTGTCATCTAATACTAAGTCTTTTTTAGGATCTAGACCATTTTGTTTAAGCACATATTCAAAAGTCATGTATGGTACTCCACCTTTTCTACCAGGAATAACAGTTTTTCCTTTTAAATCTTGCCAACTAAAATTATCTGTTTTTTCTTTGCTAACTAAAAATGATCCATCCTTTTGAGTCATTTGTGCAAATACTTGTGTATAATCTTCTTTTCCTTCATTATATACATATATTGAAGCTTCTGGTCCCGCAAAGCCTATGTCACTTTGGTTTGCCAAAACTGCGGTCATTACTTTATCAGCTCCTTGACCTGTTGTTAATTCTATCTCCAAACCTTCCTCTGCAAAATAACCTTTTGAAATTGCCACATATTGTGGAGCATAAAATACAGAACGTGTTACTTCATTTACACGAATTTTTTGTAACCCTGCTGTTTCTGTATTTTTATTAAGTAGTATATAAGTAGCTATTCCTGCTGCTACTATTATAATAACTAATACAATAATCAAATACTTTTTCAAGTTTTTTCATTCCTTTCTAATCTATTCATGTCAAAGGAGATTTCAAGTATTTTGGCATGTTATTTAACTTTTCTTGTTACTTATAATACTTTTCTCCTATAAGTAACATTTTTATCTGTTATTTTTAAGTTCTTTTAGACATTTTTTTCATAACAATTTTTTCTGAAAGTACTATTGCTTCATAAATAATTGCAGCAACTATTGCAAGAATAATTACTCCCGTCATTACTAAGTCTAGTTGAAATACCTGACCACCATATACAATTAGGTAACCTAAACCTGCTTTTGATACCAAGAATTCTCCTGTTATTACACCTACTAAAGATAGGCCTATATTTACCTTTAATGAGTTGAAAAATGTAGATATGTTTGCAGGTATTACTATTTTTGTTAATATTTGAAATTTACTTGCATTAAATGTTTGTGCCATTTTTATTAGTTCTTTGTCTGTATTTAAAAATCCATTTAGAATTTCTAATATAGTTACAATTAGTGAAATGGCAAGACCCATTGTTATAATTGCTCCCATTCCTGCACCTACCCAGATGATTATAACTGGTCCGCAAAGCTACTTTGGGCAAACTGTTTAATACAACTAAATATGGTTCTGATACCTTCGAAAAAAATGGAGACCACCATAGCAAAATTGCTATAAATACACCTAGTATAACTCCTGAAATAAACCCTATTAGTGTTTCTGTAAGTGTTACTCCTAAGTGTGTTAGCAGTCCATTAGCTGATAAATTTAAAAAGGTATTTAATATTCTTGAAGGTTGACTTGTAATAAAACTATCTATTATTCCTTTATTAGCAAGTAATTCCCACCCTATTATAAATATAATTAGGATAAGTAATTGAGTTAAAATAACAGATATTTTGTTTTTTCTTATTTTTCTTAGATATTTTTTTCTGTCCTCAGACATATTTTTATCATACATGCACATCAAGCTCCTTCCATATAGCATCAAAGTACTTACTAAATTTAGGGCTTTCACGGCAGTTGATTGGATTTCTGTTTTCCATTTCAAAATCAATAGTATGAATGGTTTTTACTGTTGCTGGTCTTTTGGTTAACACTACTATTCTATCACTCATACTAATTGCCTCTGATATATCATGTGTCACTATAATAGCTGTAATATTTTCATTTTTTAATATTTGAAAAATATCATTTGTAACCATAATTCTAGTTTGATAGTCTAACGCTGAAAATGCTTCATCTAGTAATAAAATCTTAGGCTTAATAGCTAAAGTTCTTATCAGCGCTGCTCTTTGCCTCATTCCTCCAGATAACTGATTTGGGTATTTGTCTTTAAATTCATATAACCCATATTTTTTTAGTAATTCTATTACATAAGCTTCATTTTCTTTTGTCTTTTTTCTTCTTATTTCTAAGCCAAATGTAATATTATCATAAATATTTCTCCACTCTAAAAGACTATCCTTTTGCAGCATATAGCCAAGCCCACCATCAATTTTTATATCACCAGAAGTTTTAGGTTCCAGACCTGATATTATTGAAAGTAATGTAGATTTACCACACCCACTTGGTCCAATTATGCTAACAAATTCTCCCTCATTTACACTAAATGAAATATTAGACAAAGCTTCTACTTCACCATTTTTCGCTTGGTACTTTTTGCTTACATTCTTTAGTTTCAATACTTCCTTCATAAGTACCTCCTAATTCAAATTTATCATAATACATCTTATGAAGGTATACATAATTTAGTGAATTAAATTCTAAATATTTGACCGTGGATATATTAGGTTTGCGTTTTGTATACGGTTTAGTCTTACTATATTCGCTATAGTTGTGTTGTATCTTCTTGCAATTGACCACAAAGTGTCTCCTCTTCTTACTTTATATAGTCTATGTCCACTGTCATGTTTACAATTGCTGTTTACTACTAATCTCTGACCGTGGATATATTAAATTTACATTTTGTATGTTGTTTTCTTGTGCAATTTGGCTTACTGTTGTATTAAACATTTGAGCTATTTTATTTAATGTATCTCCACTTTTAACAATATATATTGTTGTACTATTGGTGGTTTCTCCTTTTACTGGTACTATCAGAGTCTCTCCTGCATATATCAAATTTGGATTTTGAATATTATTTAATCTTACAAGTTCTGCTACTGTTGTGTTATACTTTATTGCCAATTGAGATAAAGTATCTCCCCATTTTATTTTTATTTTCTTAGTTGTTTTGTTGTCTTCATCTTCTTGTTTCGGCTTTTCTGTTTCTGGAATTTCTGTACTTTCTGACATAAAAATTTCCTTTGTAAACTTATCTCTATCAACATGATTTGAAATTCCAGTTACTCTTCCTACATCTGTATATTGCCAACCTGCCCAGCTATTCCATGTTCCACTATTCTCAGGTTCATTTACTTCATATTGTGCAATCCATAAAGGATAATTTGTTACTTCTCCTTCCCAAATACGACTTGCTGTATAGGCATTACTGTATAGTACAACTTCTTTTTTTGTCAGTTCTTCTAGCTTTTTCATAAAAGCCAAGCCTATTGTATTTATCTCTCTTTTATTCAAATTTCCAAAGCTTTCAAAATCCATTGCAAGTCTACAATCTGCTACTTTTCCTGATATTACTGAAGCAAAAAACTGTGCTTCTTTTTCTGCTTGACTTACGCTTCTTGCTGTTACATAATGGTAAAATCCAATTTTTAATCCTGCATCTCTTGCTCTTTTATAGTTTTGTTCAAATTTTGAATCTATGTAATTTGTACCTTCACTCGAACGTATATAAACAACTTGTATCCCATCCTTTTTTACCTTTCCAAAATCAATATCTCCTTGATATCCACTCACATCAATTCCGTTATATATTTCGTCACTTGATGGTCCAAATGCCATCACTTTTGTTGGCATTGTGTATATTGTTGCAACTGTTAGCATTATTACAATAGATAATAATTTCAATATTTTTTTCATATTATTCACCTCATATCACTTCATATTGCAGTAACTTTATTTTGTTTGAAATATATTTTTCGTTATTATCTATTGGTTTGCTTAAATCTGTACTTAGATATTTTTTATTATCATCTGCAAATACTGTTACTACTGGTCCTTTTATATTTTTTTGAAGTAATACACTTCCTAAAAAGTTTGCACCTGATGAAATTCCTACTCCTATTCCTAACTCTGATGCTAACTTTCTTGACATATTTATACTGTCTTCATCATTTACTAAAATTACTTTGTCTATTTCGTTTTTATCTAATAAGGCTGGAATAAAGTCATCTCCTATTCCTTCTATCTTGTGTTGTTTAATTATTCTGTTTTTAGAAATCAACGGCATACATTCTGGTTCAATTGCAGTTACAGTTATCTCTGGATATCTTCTCCTTAACTTTCTTCCTATTCCCATCAAAGTTCCACCTGTGCCAACTCCTGAAGCAAAACCTACGATGTCTTCTGGAACCTGATTTAAAATTTCCTGACCTGTTGTCTCATACTGTGCTAAAACATTGTCCATATTAGCAAATTGGTTTGCTAGAAATCCATTTATTTTTTTAGCTAAACTCCTTGACTCCTGAATACATTTTCTAAAACCTCCCTGTTGTTTAGAAAATGTTATAACTTTTGCACCATAGCTTTGCATAATTTGCACTCGTTCTTTACTAGCCCAATCTGGCATAAAAATATATACTGGATGATGATAATATTTGCCTAATGCAGACAAAGAAATTCCAGTATTTCCACTTGTCGCCTCTATTATTGGCATACCATCTTTTAATTCTCCTCTTTCTTTTGCTTTTGTTATTATGTAGTATGCTGCTCTATCTTTTATACTTCCTGTTAAATTATAGCTTTCTAATTTTGTGTATATATAATTTGTTTTGCCTTCGTACTCATATTTTATTTTTATTAAAGGTGTATTTCCAATTGTTTTAATCATATCCATCACTCCTCACTTTATGTTTTATATATTTTATACAGTTAGTGGTGGAATGGTTAATGGAAAATTATTTAATTTGTTTAATATGATGCAAGTAAAATCTATTTTTTCTTTTGTAAATTTCTATTACATCTATCCTTATATATTGGTCTTCTAACTTATGTGAATATATATAATATCTTGTTGCATTCCATATATGTTTTTGTTTTCTTTCATCTACTGCTTCGCATGGCATTCCATAGTGAAAGTTTTGCCTTGTTTTTACTTCAATAAATACATATTCATTCTTGTCTTTTGCAATAATGTCTATTTCTCCTTGTTTACATTCAAAGTTTCTGTCTATAATTTCATACCCCTGTTTTTGTAAATAATCTGCTGCAAAATCTTCTCCCTCTTTTCCTAATTCTTGCCTTTGATTTATCATAATATCATTCCTTTTTTATATATTTATTTCCTGCTACGCATTTTATATATCCATCTAATTCGAGCATAAATAATATTTGCATTATTTCAGATATTTTTTTACCTGTCATTTTGCATATTTCATTTGCTGAAATCGGTTGCGTGTTTATTAAGTTATATATTTCTTCATATTCTTTTGGTATTGTAATTTTCGTTTGTAAATCATAATATTGCAATATGTCGCCTGGTTCCATTACTAAGTTTGCACCATTTTGTATTAGCCAATTTGTACTATACCCTGCTGGCTCGTCTAATCTATTTGGTATACAAAACACTTCTTTTCCTTGAAGTCTTGCATGTTTTGCTGTAATTGTACTTCCACCTCTATATGGTGCTTCAACTACTAATACGCCTAGAGCTAGCCCACTTATTATACGATTTCTTGCTGGAAAGTTTGCCATATCTTTTTCCTCATCTGGATGATATTCTGATACAACACATCCACCATTTTCTATTATTTTGTGGAATAGCCACTCATTTTCCTCAGGATATATGTGCTTAAATCCACTTCCTATTACTGCTATTGTTTTGCCTAATTCTTCCATAGAATTTATATGTGCTATAGTATCTATTCCAATTGCTAATCCACTTACAATACACATTCCTTTTTGTGATAATTCTTTTGCAAATTTTGCCGAATATTTTTTGCCATATTCTGTGCATTTTCTTGTTCCTACTATTGCTATTGAGTTTGAGTTTAATAACTTGTAATTACCTTCTACATAAAGTTTTGATGGTGGGTTGTGTATGTTTAGCAAACGTTTTGGATAAAATTTATTTGTTTTAGATAAAATTTTCATATTTCTTTCCTTTATTTTAATTTAATAGTAGCAATATAAGTACTTTTCTTCGTTCCATCCCAGCATCGCAAGAAGATGTAGCAACAATTTTTTGCAAACATTAATAATGATTTGAAAAAATTTAGCAACATCTTCTAGCTTGCTGGTCCCCACAGCCTCACTACGAAAAGTATTATATTGCTACCATCTGTATAAAATTAATTTAAATTTAATTCTTCCAATACTTTTTGTCTAGGCTTCTGTATTGTATTGCTTCTGCAATGTGTGTTTTTCGAATGTTTTCACTGTTGTCTAAATCCGCAATTGTTCTTGCTACTTTTAGAATTCTGCCATATGCTCTTGCACTTAGTCCCATTTTTTCAAATGCTGTTTGTAATATTTTCTTTCCTTCACTGTCTAATTTGCAATATTTTGAAATTAGTTTTGGCGTTAGACTAGAGTTTGAATAAATATTTTCTTGTTTATATCTTTCTATTTGAATTTTTCTTGCACTGTTTACTCTTTTCTTTATTGTTTCTGAACTTTCTGATATTTCATCATTTCCTAATTTTTCATATTTTACAGGGCTTACTTCTATTTGTATGTCAATTCTGTCTAATAATGGTCCACTAATTTTTCCCATATATTTTGATATTGCTTGTGGTGTACATGTACATTCTTTGTCTACTGAACCATAAAATCCGCATGGACATGGATTCATTGATGATACAAACATAAACTCACATGGATATGTAAAACTTCCATTTACACGGCTTATTGTTACAATTCCATCTTCTAACGGTCCTCTTAACACTTCTAATGAGTGTTGATTGAACTCTGGTAATTCATCTAAAAATAGCACTCCATAATGAGCTAAGCTTATTTCTCCAGGTTTTGGTACCCTACCTCCTCCAACTAAAGATACTCCAGATATTGTATGATGTGGTGAACGAAATGGTCTTGTTGTAATTATTGGTGTATCTTGTTTTAAAGTTCCTGCAATACTATGAATTTTAGTAATTTCTAATGCTTCTTCAAATGTTAAATCTGGTAATATTGATGGTATTCTTCTTGCTATCATCGTCTTGCCGTGATCCTGGTGAACCGAATTAAAAGGCAATTATGTCCGTCCAGCAGCTGCTATTTCAACTGCTCTTTTTACACTTTCTTGTCCTTTTACATCTGCAAAATCTAATATTTTTTCTTTACCCAATTTCAAACAGTCTTCCCATTTTGTTGATAAGCTTTCTATTTTTATATTTCCATTTAAATACTTAACTACTTCATTCAAGTCACTTGCACCAAATATTTCCATTCCAGCAATTATAGAGGCTTCTTTTTCATTTTGTTTTGGTAAAATTATTTTCTTTATTCCTTGTTTTTTAGCTTCAATACATATTGGTAACACTCCATTTATTGGATTTAAACTACCATTTAATGATAATTCTCCTATCATTAAAATATCGTCATTCTGGTTTTGTGTTATAACTTCTAAACTTTTTAAAATTCCCACGGCAATTGGTAAGTCAAATATTGATCCTTCTTTTTTTATATTAGCTGGTGCTAAATTTACAACTATTTTTCTACTAAATAACTCATAGCCTGAATTTTTTATTGCTGTTCTTACTCTTTCTTTTGCTTCTTTTACACTAACATCTGGAAGCCCAACAATATCCCATGAAGGCATACCACTTGAAATATCAACTTGCACGTCAATTAAAAAGCCTTCTAGTCCGTGCAAGGCCATACTTTTTGTAATTGATAACATTTTTTTGAAATCTCCTTTAGAATAAAAATTTTTGAATTAATTATTATTTGAATTTAATATGCTGAAATTATATTGTAAATTTCCATTTTTTGCAAGTGCTTTTGCTATTTTCTTTGATTTTTTGAGGTTTTTTAGCCTATTTGACAAGTTTCTATTTTTTTCGACATGCTTTTTATGTTATACTTATGTTAACTAGAACGTTTTAGTTTTTATCTTAAGCTATCTTTCTATATAACTTACATAATTTATTTTTTCATAAAAATAGCAATGATTTTACTTTTTTCTATCATTGCTATTTTTCTTTTTATTTATCAATATTTATTTTGTGTACTGGAAATTTGCTTTCTTTTAATACTTCTTTTAGTACATCTGGTCTCAATGGATATTCATCTATTTTATCTAAGTCAATCCACTCATATTGTAAATAATCTTTTCCCTCTATATTTTGTAATGTACTTTCTAATTTTTTGTCTTCATCATTTACAAATTCTGCTTTGTATATAAACATTATCTCATGATATTTTGCACCTTTCATTTCAAAAAAGTTTTCTACTGTTGATACATATCCTGTTATTTCAATTTCTTTTCCTAGTTCTTCTTGCACTTCTCTTTTTATTGTGTCCTCTGAATTTTCACCGATTTCAACTCTTCCGCCAATCATTGCATAATGATCTGAGTTTACATTTCTGTGTAATAAGATTTTGTTATTGTGCATTATAACTACACCTGCTCTTACATTTAGTTTGTAACCACCAACATCAATTGTAATATCCATCAATTTCCCCTCCTTTAATATTTTTACATTATATCATATAAAGTAAAAGCCTCATATATTTAATATGAGGTTTTTTTTGATTATTCTATTGGAATATATTTTTTCTCAGGCAATTCTTTCTTTTCTTCTTTTTTAGGAATTTCTATTGTAAGTGTTCCGTTTTTGAATTTAGCTTTAATTTCATTCTCTGTTACGTTTTCTCCAACATAAAAGCTTCTTGAACACTCTCCTGAATATCTTTCTTTACGTACAAATTTACCTTTTTCTTCATCCTTTTCTTCTTTATTAACTGTTGCATGTACTGTTAAATATCCGTCTTGAATATTTAATTTAATACCTTCTTTTTCATAACCTGGCAAATCAATGTCTATAATATATTCATCCTTTTTTTCCTTGATGTCTGTCTTCATTAATTTGCTTTCTCCCTCGTTGAAAAATACATCTCCGAACATGTCGTCTAATAGATCAAAGTCACGTCTTCTTGGTATCATCATCATAAAAATCAACTCCTTAAAATTATATTTATGTGTTGACACTTGATGAGAGTGGCACATATGTACTTTTTGATAAATCTTCTTTATCAATTTCGATTATATTATATATCTATTTTTAGCAATGTCAATAGCAGAGTGCTAAAATTCACAAAAGTTTCACATTACTTTTTGTTAATCATATCCCAAAATATTAAATCTTGAATGTCATCATCTTTTGCCTCATTGCTCGTTTTTTCAACATTTTTATAACTATCTTTATTTAAAGCAATAGCTACAATTATTACTATTGTAATAACTGGAAAAATAAACATTATTGGAAGCCCATTAAATCCTGCAAATATACAAAATATTAGAAATATTACATACAATATTATCCCCATAGTTTTCTCCTTTATTCATATTATATCATTATTTTATTTAATATGATATAATGTTTACAAATGATTTTAGGAGTGTAATATGAAAGTTAATGATTATTTAGGAAAAGTTTTAAAAATTGAAATTGACAGGCCTTTAGGAAGCAAACATCCTAAATATGGATTTATATACCCAGTTAATTATGGTTATGTTCCAAATACAATTAGTGGAGATGGCGAAGAATTAGATTGCTATTTACTTGGTGTTTTCGAACCTTTTGAAAACTTCGAAGGCAAGTGTATTGCAATAATTCACAGGACAAATGATAATGACGATAAACTTATAATTGTACCTGATGGTAAAAATTATGATAATTCCGCTATTGAAGCTTTAACCGAATTTCAGGAGCAATATTTTGAGCATGTTATTATAAAATAATAGATTTCGATACAGTTTATTGTATAATAAAAAACCGAATGAATTAACTCATTCGGTTTTATGCTATATTTCATTCCAAAATGTGATTTCTTCTATAGGTTTTCTATCTAAATGCCTTTCACTTGGTTTTGCTTCATTTGATGGATAACCAATAGCTAACATTGCAATTATTTCTAAATTTTCTGGAATTTTATATACTTCTCTAACTTTATTAGAATCAAAATATCCTATCCAGGTAGAGCCTAGTCCTAAATCTTGAACTTCTAACATCATTTGAGTTGTTGCAATTGATGCGTCAATAATGCCTTCATCTCTTCCATCAAATTTACTTTTCCATGAAACTGTTTTATCATAGCAAATTATCATTATTAGTGGAGCATTCCATCCCATTTTTGTACATTCACTTAATCTTGATAACTTTTCTTTGTCGTTTAATATTAGTATTCTTTGTGGCTGATAGTTTACTGCTGTTGGTGCTACTCTTGCTGCTTCTAATATTTTTTCTATCTTTTCCATTTCAACTTCTTTTTCTGCAAAACTTCTGCATGAATATCTTTCTTTTGCTAACTCTAAAAAATTCATAATTAATTTTCCTTTCTATATTATACATGTGCTTAACAATAGAAATAGCCTGTACTAATAAAAGTACTAAACATTACTTGCAGATGAAGCACATTACTAATCTACAATAGTAGAAATTTATACAAGGTATTAAACTTGAGATGCCATTTGCATCATTGCATAATATCTACAATAGTAGAAATTTATATAAGGTATTAAACATAATAAAAACAAACATAAATTACCTCATCTACAATAGTAGAAATTTATATAAGGTATTAAACCTCCTACAACTGCGAATACACACCAATCAATCTACAATAGTAGAAATTTATATAAGGTATTAAACTGTAAGTTGACTATTTAATTTATTATATCTACAATAGTAGAAATTTATATAAGGTATTAAACATTTAACGAAAACTTATAGAGCTAAAATATCTACAATAGTAGAAATTTATATAAGGTATTAAACGGATTCGTGTCAGGATATTTTATAGCATCTACAATAGTAGAAATTTATATAAGGTATTAAACAATTATGAAGGCACACAATTGCAAAATCTACAATAGTAGAAATTTATATAAGGTATTAAACTGTAAGTTGACTATTTAATTTATTATATCTACAATAGTAGAAATTTATATAAGGTATTAAACATGTGATACATTTGCGACAATTCCTTTATCTACAATAGTAGAAATTTATATAAGGTATTAAACAGAAAGAATATCGGAAGACTGGGACTAATCTACAATAGTAGAAATTTATATAAGGTATTAAACTTTTATAATCCTGAAACATTAAAAAATCTACAATAGTAGAAATTTATATAAGGTATTAAACAACGTACCACTTTGTTCAAAAAAACAAATCTACAATAGTAGAAATTTATATAAGGTATTAAACATTTTTCAATGTACTAACGTTTCACAGATCTACAATAGTAGAAATTTATATAAGGTATTAAACAAACGGACAGGACAAATGCAAGTTTATCTACAATAGTAGAAATTTATATAAGGTATTAAACATAAAATGATGGACAAAAATTATCTTATCTACAATAGTAGAAATTTATATAAGGTATTAAACTTTTTTATTTCTCTACATTTACTTTGCATCTACAATAGTAGAAATTTATATAAGGTATTAAACGGAAAAATAATTAGTGATGCATTAAAATCTACAATAGTAGAAATTTATATAAGGTATTAAACCAAGGCGAAAGCATAACTCCAATAGGATCTACAATAGTAGAAATTTATATAAGGTATTAAACAGAACTCTCGCCATCAACTAATCTATATCTACAATAGTAGAAATTTATATAAGGTATTAAACCCTTACATTACCATATATGTACTAAATAGGTTATTTTTGTATATAAAGTTTAACTTTATAGTGCATTTTTCTCTCATTTAATACCTCTTTTAATTAAATTTCTAAATTAAGACTACGGTTTGTATTCTTAATTTATTAAGATTATATCATTTTCTTCGTTTTTAGGGAATCCCCATTTTGTAATTTTACAATTTTCACTAGTTTCGATTATCATTACACTATCACATTGTCCAAACTCCTTTTCAAACATATCTGTTATTTCACACATAATATTCTTCAATATATTTTTACTATTTGTTATTTCAAATACAGAATATTGTAACCTATAGCCATATTTCTTTATATATTTTGCAAATTTCGTTCTGAGCTTATCATTTTGTATATCATAACTTATCAGTATCATTTGTTAACACCACCCTCGGAAAATCACACATTTCTTTTTCTTTCATAATCCATCTATAATATTGTTGTATATATTCAAATATCTCTTTCTTATATTCATTTATCGCTTCTAAAATAAGTAACATAAAATTTGCTCCATCTTTCCAGTCTATATGATATTGTCCATTATCTACTGTATATTTGTAATTATCCAATTGTCTAAGATTTATACATTTTCTAATTTTATAATCTACAATTGGTCTAAAAGGTTCAATCATGTCACATACTAATGATTTTCTTTTATAAAATTCCTTGTGTAAATTTCCTTTATATATATCGAATCCATATATATTTAGAATTGCTTCAATATAATTGAATAACATTGTATAACCTATATCCATTAATAAATTTATTTTATCTCTCTTAACTCTTGGCTGTCTTCCATTCCATTCAAAATCTTTAAAGATTCTATTAAAATATACCTTGGCTGAAATACCTTCAATACCCATAATCTCGTAATTATTTAGTTCACTTGTTATTAACTTATTTATCTGAACATCAAGATTCATTATTCCATCTGCTACCGTTACATCTCTTAATTTTTTTAATGTATCTCTCTGGTTCCTTACTTTATTGATTATTATTGCTTTTGCTATTTCATTTGATTTTTTAGTTTCATATTGTTTTTTCCTTAAAAGTGTATTTCCTTCCATTGCATAATTTATAGTTGCATATACTTTAAATGTTGTAGTAAAGAATACTATTGAAAATCCAAATCTTCTACTCTTTTCAATTATTCCAGTAGTCATTGTAAATCCACCTATAATAAATATAGCAAATACTTTGTAACATGTTAGTTGAAATTTTATTTTCCCATCTATGTCTGTTATTATTATATTGTCATTTTTAAATGATATTTTATCTCCCTTTTGTGGCATTGCTATTATTATCTTTTTTTCTACGAAATCTGGTTCTGTTAACATATTAAACTCCTATCACAAGCAGGTTCATATATACACGTTTTACATTTTTCGCCGTTTTTCTGTTGAAAATTCTCTATATCAAATTCATGTATATTTTGTATCAACTTTTCAAATTTTATTTTCATTTCTAAATCTTCTGTAGGTAATTTTATGTTATATTTTTTGTTATCACTCATACTATATAAACTTAATTTTTTTACTTTGTATCCCATTTCTGTTAGTCCATAATATTGAGCATATATTTGAAAAACATATCCGTCATAAATTTGGTTTATCTTATTTTTTCTTTCTACTAATTCCCCTTTATTTATATTAAAAATATCTATCTTTCCTTCAATCCCATATTTTTGTGAATATATATCTATTCCTTGTAATTTGTTTTTGCTTGTCGAATATGTTTTATTATCCACCGCCTTATGTGCATTTGTTCCGTTTATTTGATATTCTGTTTGATACAAATTTCTGTCCAGATTTCCATATAGTTTATGAAAATATATGGAAATAGGACAAAATATAAAGTCGTTTAAATATGATATGATAATTGTTTCTTCCACTACATACCCCTATTCTGTACATAATCTAGCCACTCTTTTTCTGTGATATTATACTTAATTTTATTTAATTTATCATCCTCTGTATTTCTCATTTGCTCAATTAGCATTAGTCCTTTTCTTGCAATATTATATGCACCATTTGCATCTGCATCCTTTGGTAACCCTTCTATCTGCTCATTTGTATTAAAGAATTTTCCATTACTATTTTTTACTGGTGAAATTAAATTATCTTCTTCTTTTCCTGTCAAACTATTACGCATTTGTACCATTAGTTTAAATAATTGTATAAATCCTAAGGTCTCATTATTTCCCTTGAAAAATTCTATGTTTGCTTTTTCTAAAATCTCATTCTTTATATTATCTAAATTTATACTATATTTTTCAAATAATTTTTTAAACTCATTTGTTAATTGTATTTTTTTGTCAATCCATTCACCTTTATCATTTCTATATGTATAAATTCTTTCTCCGTTGGTATATAATGTCCATTTGTTTCTTGTTTCATTTAGTCTGTCAGTAAATTTACTATAGTCTATATCAAATTCAAATAAATTTTCTGATGAATTATAGCTAATATCATCAATTTTATTTATAAATTCTTTTGACTTATCTAAGTTTTCATATTTGATATAAAACCTATTTATAAATCCTGTAGTTGGATCGATTTTACTTGTACACCATGCTGGTATATAATATAAGACTCCGCTTTGCTTACCAATTTTATTAAATGTTTCAAATTTATTTGTTAATTGATAGGCATTTAATACTCCTCCTTCGGATTCTTTAGGTTCATCTTTAAATACAAGATAATTTAATTTATCAATAAACATTTTTTCAAATTTTTGATATACTTGTTTTTCAACTTTTATTCTTGAATTTTTAAATCCTTTATTTAAATCTTCTATAACAATAATTGCATTATATTTTCTCATTAACTCAACAAGAATATGTATTACCTGACTCATATATCCTTCTTTTAGTTCTTTAATGTTTTCTATATTTTTCCAATCTTCTCTAGCAATTTCCCTTTCTTTTTCTTTTTTATTTAATAGTGCATGGTAATTTGTCGAGTATTTTATGCTTTTATATTCATTTACTATTTCATTTAGAGATTTTTGATATACTATTTTTTCATTTTTATCTATTACACATACATATAGAAGATTCCTCTCCCCTCTGTCTATTCCAATAACATTAATATCATCATTGTATTTTAAATATTTATTGACAACTTGATTTATATTAAACATTTTTTCACTTTTAAAGTTCATTGTAATTGGAACATGAAATTGAAATTTATCTACTGTATATCTTTTATCTTTTATTAAATCATATTTAAATAAACTCGTTGGCTTTCCAGATTTTATTGTATTTTCATTTTTATTTGCTACAGGCTCATTTGCAGAATGTGTTATTTTTCTCTCTAAGCTCTTCTTTCTATAAAATATTTCTGCTTCTCCATTTAATTTATATACTGGATTTTTTATGTTTTCTATGTCAAAAACAGCTTTCCAATACATTGTATGTAAATTTGGTCTACCCTTTGAATACTCAGAAAAATCTTTGTTATATATTTGAAATAAATATAGTTCTCCTCTATCTACCAATTCATTTATATATTTCTCAGAATATTCAGAATATTCAATTTTATAGCCTTGTTCTTCTACATCTTTATAAAATTCACTTATATCATTGTATTCTGATGTACTTTTAAATTTAAAGTCAAATTTTTTCCAATCTTCATGTTTATTTAATGAAGTTTTGTAAAAATCAATCAATTCATGACAGAAATTAATATCAAAATCTTTTCCTTTTTTATGACATCCTTTATTATACTTTTCTAATAGTTCGTCTGAAGGCATAAATTTATCTATTTTTGATTTCGAAAAAAATACTTTTGGTAACATTTTGTTTGGTCCTGGCAATAGCTTATATTCCATTTTTTTATAATTATTTTCACTATTAGAATCTTTTTCTTGAATTTTAAATATCTTTTTACAATATGGATTTATTATTCCTAAATAATACTTTTCATTTTTTAATAAGATTACTCCAAGATTTGCTTCTTCTTTATTAAGATCCCATCCATTCAATAATGTAGGACATTCAAAATTTAGTTTTATTTTTTCAGTTGAATATGGTTTTTGTGTTAAATAATTTCTAGTCTTATTATACAATGGAATAATGTCTTTTAATTCGTTATAGTAAGGCATTAATTCTGAGTAAAATTCATCATCTTTTTCTATTGTTCTATCTTTTAGTACTAGTATTTTCACAAACTCTTGTAAGAATTTAATATCATCTAATAAATTCTTTATTTTTACAATTGAATTTTCATCTTTTATTAGTTGTTTAGTGTCTCCTCTTGATTCAATTTTTTGAACTTCGGTAAAATCTGTTTTCATTTTTTCCATAATTTTTGATTGCTCTATATAATTTGATATGTATTCTATTAAATAATTATCTCTAAGAGAATCATTCAAAAATTTTAAGGAATATTGTTTTTGTTTTTTCATATATTCTTGTTTTTGCTTAGAATATTGCTCTGTATCTTTTTTTAATTTTCCTGTATATTCTATATCATATCTTTCTCCTATACGATTTCTTATATAACTCCAATCTTTATATATTTCATTCGAAATTGTATTTAATGTTCCATCATTGTTTATAAATATTAAATCTAGATTATACTTGTTAAATTTAGCAAATAATTGGTTTATTTTATTGAACACTGGAAGTAGTTTAGTATAATAACTTTCTATATTATTAAGCAATTCTTCATCACTTTCAATAGTATCAAATTTAAAAGAAGCAGTGTCTGTATCACTCAATATTTGTTTATATAATTCTTGTAGCTTTGGAATTTTTTCATTGTGCTTTTGATTAAACTCATTAATGTATTCATTCAATCCTTTTATTTTTTCTCCATTGCTTTTCGACTTTCCAGATATTATAATATTGTAGCATTCTATTCCTTGTTGAGTTAATACCTCATTATAATAGTTGATGTCAAAAATCTCATCAATATCTTCGACTTGAATATATTCCATTAGGTCAGTATGTATTTTATTTATTATTTCCGGCATAAATTTTATTACTTTATTATAAATTTTAAAGTTTTCTATAAATGTTGGAAGATTCTCGTTTATAAGCCTATATGCTATACCTGTAGGCTTTTCTTCTTCTGAGTACATATTTTCTCTATTTTTATTATATCCAGAAAAGTAAGTTGTAAATTTGTTAAATTCACTAATATCTTTAATTTTTTCTTTATCGTCCTTATACATAGTTATTAAATAGATATTTATTATATCCTTTTGAAACAACCCCTTATATTCATTATCATTTTTAAAGGATTCAGAAATTTGCTTTCTCATTTTTTCTTGAATTTTTATAAATTCTTCTTTTTGTTTTTCATCTTTTTTCACTACAGAGTATAATTCATAATATTTATTCAATTCATTTAGTCGAATATTTTTTAGGCACTTATCTATAAAAAGCTTATGATATTCATCGCAATATTTTTTTACCTTGCTATAAATCTCTGCTCTATGTTCATCCGCTTTTAGTATTCCTTCTTTTTCCATATTTTCTTTAGTTTTTCCCTGTGGAATAAGTTCAAATCTTAATGTTTTTTGGACTGAATAAAAATTGTGTAGATTTCTGTATAAATTAGACATATATCCTCCTTAATAAATTAAATTTTTACTTTAAATTATGCTATCATATTTTACATTATTTTACAATATATTTTTTATTTTTTTATTCATTTCGACACTTTTTTCATGCAATGTTTCTATAAAGTATAGTTCATACAATTTCCATTTTTGCTTTGTATTCATTTTCTTATCGGAGGAAATATATGTATTTTTTTGTCGCTTTTTATGCGACCTTTTTTATTTGCATTCGTTTTATAATTTATTTAAATTAGGAGGTTATAGAAATGAAAATAAATTTATCTAGTTTAATGTGTTTAATTGACGAAAATGAGAAACAATATTCATCTTTGTTTTTTGCTTTAAAAAGGCATGTGCTAAATACTTCAATTCAAGAATTAAATGGTAATACTAATGTAGTTGAAGACAATAAAAAGGATTTTGAAGAAGAGTTAACTGAAGTTAAAAGATTGTCTAGTGAAATATCTAAATTAAAGGGCGTACTTTATGAAAAAAATAATTTTTTTAAGCTTTCTGATGGCAGAACAATTTAAACTGCAATAGTTGAAAATAGTAACTTAAGAAGATTAAAAGACAGTTTACAAGCTCTGTTGAATTATCGAAATTTAAAGCAAAGAGTTACTGAGGTAAATAACTCATACTTTCAAATTCAAGAAATAAATTATAATCAAGAAGAAGTCAAATCTCAAATCCAGCAATTAGATGAAAAAATACGTAATACTGATTTTGAAATTTCTAAGCTAAATAGTATTGAATTTGAAATAAATTTATAGTCAAATCTGGGTTCTGTTAAGTTATTTTACGGATTAAATTAAATATAAAGTTTTAAGCCCATACCTTTTTAAGATAACTATAGTTTTATTAAATAATTACACTTATAGTTTTCATTTTATTTAATATTATTATGTTGTTTTGTTTTATTGTTTATATATTATAGATATTTTACAATTTTTTATGTGTATACAAATAGGAAAAATTTAAATAGTTACTTAAAAAGGTCTAAAAAGGAATATTACCTTGTATCTGTGATACTAAGATAATATTCCCTTTAGTTTTGGTCATCAATATCATATTTGTTGCTTTCCTTTGTAAATAAATATATTATTTTAAACCATCATTATTCATTTACGTTACTATTTTTAATCAACAATCAATGTATCTTCAAATATTATTTTCCTACCTTTTTCTATTCTTCTTTCATATTTATTTATCTGTTTGTTTAAAAAATTAATTGCAACCTCGTCATTTTTATCAATAATTAAATTTTTCTCTTTGTTATCTACAAAATATTCATTTATATCAAGTAACAAAGAATTTAAAGATCTTTTATTATCTTCATAAAATTTAATGCACTCATCATTACTCCATACATCATTTGATTTCTTTTCTGGCTTTTTATATTTCACATATTCTTTTACAATTTTTTCTCTAAATAATTTGTTTTCCATAATTCTCTTCTATCTATTTAACATATTATTATCATATTTTATTATTATATTGTAAAATCAACTTTAAATTTCTTAAAATCTTTAACAAAAATAAAAACTGTATACAATTATAATATATATATGGCCAAATAAATTTTCGAACAGTGCCTATAAGAAATATATTTAGATCTAATTTTATTTTCAGTTTCATGGTAAGATTTGAATTTATGACCTTCGGGTTATGAGAATTCAATTAGCCATTTTTGAAGTTTATTGAAATGTTTAGTTTTTATTGAAATATAAGTGTTTATAGCACTTTTCTTTTACTGAACTCTTGTGCGATTTTTGGACATTTTTGAGGGCTTTTGTCCCCTTTCTGTCCCCAAGATTTTAAAAGTCTTGTCGCACAAGATGTTCAAATATACATTTGCAAATTGGGGACATTTTGAATTTTATATAATTTGGAGGTTTATTTATGAATAATTTTAGAGAAGTTAATGATGATATTATAAAGGAATGGTTAGAATTTAGGGAGGAAACTGCATTTTGCAATATGACTCCTCAAGATAAAAAATATTGTATTTATTTTGATGAATTGGCTGAAAAGATTTTGAGTAATGTGCCAAAACAAAATAAGAAATATGTTCAAAAACAATTAGATCAACTCGATAAAAATTTTATGGACTATCTTTGCTACTGGAATGAAAAATATTATAGAAATGGATTTGTAGATGGAAGTCAGTTAGTTATGGGATGTTTTGATTAATACATAAAAGGAAATAGAAAAAATCTATTTCCTTTTTAACTCTCTTATTTGTGAAAATACAGAACTATTTGAGTTATCACTAATTAGCATCATTGATGTACCTGTTTCCTCATCAGAAACGTTACATGGCCAATAAGGATCTCTTAATTTTTTCTTATTAGGGTACATATATGATAATAAATCTATTCTTAAGTTTACTACTTCTTCAATATTCTCTGAACATAGCTCGAACATATCGTATAATTGAACATCATTATCACAATTATGAGTAAGAATAAAAGCCATAGGAAAAGAATTCATACAACTTATTAATCCTTCTGGAATTGCATATCCTATCTTTCCAAACTTTTTTGGTACAACATCTCTAATTATCATTATTGTGTTATAGATATATACATAATATAATAACTTAAACTCTTTTGGTGGTTTTTGATTTGTATTTAAAAAATATTTTCTTAATTTATCTTCTGTTTTTCCGTCAAAATATTCATTTCTTGCAGCTAATAAATGTCCTATAACTGCTCTTGAAATTTTATTTACGTTTATTCCTTGTATTTCAACATATTGCGCTATTTCTCCTGGTGTAATATATAATTTATATAATATATCTACTAACTTTTTATATTCTTTATCATAATCACTCCCAAGTAAATCATTATTGCATCTGGAGCAAATAGATCTATATCTCAAACCATTTTGTGAAATTTGACTTTTTATTTCTTTTTTATTCATTTCTAATATAGAATTATATTTTATTTTCCCGTTATTAAAGCAAAATTTAGGTGGAACATGATCCCATGTTAAATTAGATACTTGACCGCAAATATTGCATCTATCATTCAATTTTCTTTTTTCTCTTGCATAATTTCTTCCGTTTTCCATTTTTTATTAACTCCCACAATTATATTTTAATTCTTAAATTGTTCTATTAAAATATTAAATATTTCTATATTTTCTACAACAATTATTTCTAATGTTTCAATTACTCTAGTTAAAGCTTGATATAACATATTTTTGGGTGAATACACATTATTATACATTTGCATAGCCCTTAATTTATTATTTTCATCATAATAAAAATGCTTATCTATAATTACTCCTACATTTTCAAATTCTTGTCCAATTACTTTATGAGAATTTCCAACTGTATTTTCATTATCACATGTTATTTCAAATCCAACTAACCCATTTTCACGAAATAAAGTAGGAGTATATGAAATAAAACTGTAATCTTTTTTTGATGAAATATATCTATTAGCTTCTATATAGTTGTTAAAATAAATTATATCTATATTATCTGTATTAATACAAAGTTCCTGCTTTTTGTTTAAATCTAAAATTACCTTTATAAAATTAGCTAATTCCTTATTAGTTCGTATTTTTTTTGATAATGTGTATTTATTTAAAGTTTGTTTTTCTAATTTTTCTAATGTTCCTCCCTCTGAAGCCTTTAAAATTTGTTTTTTATCTCCACTACAAATTATTATACTATTATTTTTTTTACTGTAATTCATTATTTGTTCAAATTGATTTACATTTATTCTTTGTATTTCATCAATAAATACTACATCAAAATTATTATTTGTTACAATAAAGTACTCTCTTATGGAATATATATTCCAATTATACTTAGAAATCAGTTCTCCATGTCCTTGATTAAGTAGTCCACAATGTATAATAGCCACTTTCTTATTATTTTTATACAATTGCTTAGCTAAATCATATATTAATAAAGTCTTACCTGTACCAGCATCTCCTTGAATCAAAAAATTTTTTTCTCCTGATTGCATAGCTTCAATTATTTTGTTTTTTATTTCTTCTTGTTGCTTTGTCAAAAAATACTGGTTATTCATAAATTCATTAGTTTTGTTAAATGGCGAAATTAAATAATTTGAAGCTTTAAAAACATTGTTAAGATTTATATCCTGGCAAGTTAGGTTATTATTTAAAATTTCTAATAGCTTTATATAAGATATTTCTTCTAAATCTTCATTCTTTAACAAATATAATTTATCTATATCTTGTATATATCCTATTAAGATGCTGTTTCTATTTAAAAAACTTAGATAGTACCTATTTCTTATTAATTGTTTTTTTATTTTTTCTAAATCGTTTATTTCTCTTTTATACTCAATATTTAATATATTCTGCTCATCTAATCTTAATAAATCAAATTCTTTACCTATTTGAGGAATTTGATAACCTATATAAAAATGATTATATTTATTCATATTTCCTTGAATATCAATTTTTTCTATATTTTCTACAAGTTGCACAAGCGGTTCTATTTCATTCTTCTTTATTGATAAACTATAGTCATCTCCTATAAATTGTTGATATTCTTTAGGGATTTCTCTATTATTTGCTAAGTATATATTTACTAGTGATTTAAGATTAATTGATTTCATTTTTACCTCCATTCACATTTTACAATATTTTTTTCAAAAAATTTGTCGAAATTTGTATAAAAAATAAAAAACAAAATAATTTTGTAAAATTTATTACATTAATTATTTTGTTTTTCTTTTGTTACATACTTTTTATTTTTTATTAATTTTCAAAGACTGCTTTATTAAAGGAATCGCATTATCTATGTCTTCTTCAGAAGTAATTTCTATTGCATAATCTCCATTTGCATGATGTCCAACTTTTGACATATCTTTTGTTATATTCAAGCCATCATTTAATGTACCTTTCTTCATGTTTATATATAATCTTATTTTTGAACTATAAAATTCAACATCAGCAATATTAGTTGTTCCTTTAAAAGCAATATATAATTTTTTATATTCTATATCTATATCTCCAAGAGCTAATATTTCATTTTTTAATAATTCATATAATTCTTTTATTCTGTCCGATACTTTATTTAAATGATCTTCTTCAGTATATACTTTTATTTCTTTAATAACTTCTTGCATTTTTTTGCTTTTAGGTGTAAATTCCTCTTTTAAATTTGGATTCTTTGATAATTTATCAAATTCAACTATATCATTTTCATATTTCACTGCTTTAATTAAGTCAAATGGCATGCCTTCAAATTCAGTTGCATTAATTTGTCTTTCTGAAAAGAAAGGCGAAATAAATACAATTCTTGCTTGTGACCAATCTATATCTTTTATTTCATAATTTGATTTTGTTACATTATTATATTTTAAAACAAATGCTTCTTTCCTTTTTAGCATAAGTGCCAAATACGAATATCCCTGATCCACTAGACTGTTGTTTTTTATATTTTTATATTCTACAATTATAAAAGTTTTGTTTTCCTCATCATATCCTAATGAATCTATCCTACAATTATCAACACTAAATTCTGTTGCAATAAATTTATATCCTAATATTGATTTCATATTATTTTCGACATAAGTTTGTAGTTCTTTTTCATTTTTAAAATCTATTTTCTTTAATATCTTATTTTTTTGAATTATCATTTCTATCCCTCTTTTCTTGTATAATTATAACACTGTTTTGAATCTTCTGCAATCTATTGTAAATGTAACTTATTGTCTGTAGAATTATTTATGTTTTTTGTATACAATAAGTTACGAAGTGAAAAATATGGAAATTTGTAATTTATTTGGGAAAAATGTCAAAAAATACAGAGTACAATCTAAATTGTCTCAAGAAAAATTAGGAGAATTAACAGGATTACATAGAACATACATAAGTGATATTGAAAGAGGCTTACGTAGCATATCTCTTAACAATATAGAAAAACTGTCTAAGGCATTAAATGTAGAAATATATAAATTATTTATTTTTGAGGAGGTAGAATAATATATGGACGAAATTACTTATAGAATATATGGTGACAATATTGTTGAATGTGAAAGAATGTTAAATATTATTCAACAAGGTTTTAATGAACAAAATTTAAAAAAAGAAATAATTTCAAATGCATGTTTAAGAGCAAGCTTTATTTCTTCAAGTAATGTAAAATATATATTTGATTGTATCCCAGGCTTTGGTAGATGGAGTTCTAATATTATGGATATTTTTTATAATAATGGCGGTATTCTTAGTGAAACTCCAGATATTATTATAACAAAATTAACTAATAGTGAAGAAAAAGTTTTATTAGCATTAGAATTCTGTAGTGCCCTACAAGCTGGTAATCAATCATGGCAAAGAAGTGGAAGAGGCTACTCTACATCTTTAGCAAAAATTCCATATTTATATATAATAGATTTTGTAAAATATGAATTAGATAATAATAGAGTTAGAAAAGCCTTACGTTTTCCAAATGCAATTGTACCTTTCAGTTTTTTATCTCAGACAAATAAAACAAATATTATGAATTTAGCAGTTTTTATAAAGGCTGAGGAATTTCAACCCACTTTTTCCACTCAGTTACAGGATTTTGATGAAAGCATTTTATCAAATGATATTTTACCTATATATATTAAGAAAGTTTTAACTGAAGAAGACTACTCTAATGAAGAAACAATCTTAATTCAAAATCTTAACCAGATGTTGCTATTTATTGCAAACAAAAACACATCACCCACCTCTTTATCCAAACAAGATTGGGAAAGTATTCTTTGTCAAAACTATAATTTAATTGAATATACAAAAAATAATGTTTCTTTTAAATGCAAGAAAAAAATAGCACAAAAATCTATACATAGTGAAGAAATGCTAAAATTTATTAATTTAGTAAAAACTTATTCAAAAGGTATATCATCTGGAGACTTACCTTTTGCATTAATAAGCTCAGATATTAAAAAAACATTTTTAAAAGAAGTCTTTGAAATTTATAATATTGATTATGATTCATCAATTAATGATTACACTGATAATAAGGATTTAATTATATGTATGATGAAAGGATTTAAACCTGGTGGTGATGATGATCGACCTGATAGAGGCTTACTACCATTATTAAGAATGATATCTCTTGATGACACAGAGATTATGACTTTTCTTTATGGTCCATTATTGAGATATTATATTGATATTCTACAAACGAATTACACAAAACTTGGAGAAAGAAATGGCTTATGGAAATCTATACTTTCGCTAAGTAATTTTGTATTGCTTGATTCAAATATTGCTGGAACAGACGAAAATTACTTTGAATATATTCCTATAAAAAGTACTATAAATTATATTACTTGTAATAATCTTTATCAACCATGTTCTCTAATTCCATCTAGATTTGGTGAACATGATGTAGACTTTATCATTTATTATATATTTAAATACCTAGTTCCTAATTCTAAAATATGTATGTGTAATCCTCCAGGTGGAGATTGGAGTGGTATATCTATATTTGATGATAATAAAAATATGGAATATCGTTGGCTATCCCTTCCTAGAGAAAGAATGCAAACAGAAAAAAGACCAGACCATGTTATTGAATTATCAAATATTACAAATGAATTGTGGATTATATCTATTGAATCAAAAGAAAATTTCAATAACTTAGAAAATAATATTGGTAATAGATTAAATAATTATTTAAAATATTTCTTTGATTTTATACCAAGTGTTGAAAGAAATTTAGATGGCCAAAACTGGAACATATCTAATAGTTCAATTGACGCTTCTAATTTTAACTTTGTATCTGTTGGAGTTGCTCTAGGGTATCCTAATAATGAAGAAAAATATAATTGTGATTTAATAATATGCTTAAATTATACTAATGATTTTTGGAAAATAAAACTTGATTCTTTTTCTAAAAATGGAAATATTTTAAAACAATTAATAATTGATTCTTTAGATGAAAATAAAAATATACAGGTAGAAAACTAAATTTCTACCTGTATATTTTTACCAACTTAAATATAATGATTCTTTAACTTTCTCACAATTTTTATCAATAACTTTTTTAAAGGTTGAATTACCCGATTCAATAAATATATGTCGCTTATATAAATCTTTAGGAATTTCTACTGTGTAATCTTTACTTTCGCTTTTTCCATCATAAGATAATGCATATTTTACTTTTTTTTCTTTTAATGTATATAAAAATTTTATAAATTCATCATATTCAATAGTTCCATAATATCTACCCTTTGTATTAAAATATGGCGGATCTAAATACACAAAATCCCCTTCTTTTGCTCCTTCACATATTTTTCTATAATCATCGTTTATAAATTGCACATTTTGTATTCTTTTAGACCAATCATTTACCACAGGTTTAAGTTTTTGTGGATTAATTCCCTTTCTAGTATGATGAAACGAATTATTGAATTCTCCATTTTTATTAAATCTTATTAAACCATTAACACAGGTTCTTGTTAAGAAGAACAAACTGTATGGATCTTTTTTATCATTGAATTGAGATCTTACATTATAGTAATATTCATATCCTTCATTTTGTAATTCATTCCATTTACTGTTATAGTCTTCGAATAATTCCTTGGGTTCTTCCTTTAAGCAATTCCAAAAACCGATTAGTGGCGTACAAATATCTCCACATACTGCCTTTTCAGGATTTATTGCATATAGCATAGATCCTCCTCCTAAAAAAGGTTCGTAATAAGTATTAAATTTTGGAACAAATTCAAGTATTTTGTTTGCTTGTGTTCTCTTACTTCCACTCCATTTTATTACTGGTTCAAACATTTTTTATCTACCTCTTTGCAATTTAATCTTTTTAAACAAATCTCATAGTATTCCTTATCTATTTCAAAACCTATAAATTTCCTATTTAATTCTTTTGCTGCTAAACATTCTGATCCTGCTCCAGAAAAAGGCGATAAACATATATCTCCTTCTTTTGAAGAAAGATTAATCATTCTTTTTAATAATCGTAATGGTTTTTGAGTTGGATGTTTACCATATTCCAATTCTCTTTTTTCCTTATTATTTGGAATATCCCATACAGTTCTCATTTGTTTTCCAGATTTTTTTAACAAATCTTCCTCAAAATTTCCATTTTTCGAAAATTCATAGTCAAAATAATACTTTCTTTTTTTAGCATTTCCCTTATGGCACCATATTATATTCTCATGACTAGCTGTCAATCTCCTTCCTGATAAATTTGGAATTGAATTTCTTTTATACCAGATTACTTCATTTATAATCTCTATCTCTAACAACTGACATACAAAATTAATTATACCAATATTGTGATATGTTCCAAAAATCCACATAGATCCTGTATCTTTTAATATTCTCTTTGCTTCAGTCAACCACTCAATTGTAAAATCAATATAATCAGAAAATGGCATGTTATCCCAATTTTCCATAACTTTATTCCATTTTCCTCCCATTCCGATATCTTGTTGTAGTTTACCAACTTTTACAGTATTTCCTTTTGATAAGTTGTATGGTGGATCTGCAATTATTAAATCTATCGAATTATCATTTATTTTCTTCATTTCTTCTATACAATCTTTGTTAATTATTGAATTTATTATATTTTTCATTTTTATATTCTACCTCTTGATATATACTATCATATTTTTAATTTTTTTTCTATTATTTTTAATGTTTTTATCTTTAAAAATTTTATCAAACATTTGTTTCTTTTGCAATAGTTTTTATGAAATTTTATAAAAATATTTTCTAGGCACATTTCTGTGCCTATTTTATAATTCATATCTTCTTATCTTTTGCTTTTGTTTTAGTCCTTTTTCTTGTTCCTTATCTTCTACTTCTTTAATCTGCTGTTTCATTTCTGGAACATTATTATAAATTACATCACAAAGTTTTATTTCTTTCTTAACCTTTTTCAGCATATCAGTAACAGTAATAATATCCTTAGTAATAGCATCTTTATCTTCGTCATTATCACATTTATTTCTGTGATAATATAACTTGTTTCTTTGATTAAGTATTATTTGTTTTTCTCTAAGTTTCTTTGTTTTTAACTCTTCTACTGCATATGTTGTTTCTAATTTATATTTACACATAAATCTAATTTGTTCCGAATAGAAATCCATTTTCTTAATAGCTCTTTGCATTTCTGGTGTTAGCTTGTATTCTATATTATTCTTTTTATGAAAGCCTAATAAAAACTTATAATAGTAATATAGTGCAATTATTCCTTTAGGCTTATATTTTTTCTTTATACTAGATTTAGTTGAATAAAATTTTGCTTTCATAACTTTATAAGGAACTATATCTGGTCTTCAAACATAATCATTTTGAAGAATTCTCTTTGTAATATTATCAACAGAATATTCTTCTCCAAACGCTCTTTCAACTCTTATATTTCTTTTATATGGTTCTCTTCTCACTGATAATTTTCCTGCTCTATAATAGTAATGATATCCCATTGATTCTAATATCTTATGAAAATCTTTTGTAGTATAAGAATTTTTAATTGCATAATCTAAATCTTCTTTAACGTCTTTATGATAATCACTTTCTTGTATATGTTTTTTATAAAAGTTATCAAAATTAATTCCAGATTTACATTTCTTTTCTTCTAATACACTTAAACCATATTCTTCACAAAGTTCATCAGATGTTTTTCGCAATAATGCTGTATTTTCAAAATTACTATAATACTTATATCCATCCTTAAATGAAACTGAATTAATTACAAAATGATTATGAAGATGTTTAGTATTTAAGTGAGTAGATACTACTACTTGAAATCTATCTCCCCACATTTCTTCTGCAAGTCTTACTCCAATTTCATGAGCAATTTCTGGTGTTACTTCGTTTTCTTTAAAAGATTGCTCTGCATGAAATGCTAATATACCATCTGTTTTGTGCCAGAAATCTTTTGCATTTCTCATTTCTTCTACTGCCGAATCCACATCACAATTTATACCTGTTGTATAAAATTGTTTTTCTGTTTTATCTGCATTAGTTGCATACATCATTACTTGTCTTATGCTGTCATAATCATCTACTCCATTTTCTAAATAATCATTTTTTGTTTTTTCCTCATTAGTTGTATAATCCATTACATGATCTAATCTATTTTCTACTTTCCATATTTTTGTTGTAGCCATAATTTTCTCCTTTCTAAAAATAAAAAGGGTCTTGGGGAATTTCCCCATTTTGAATTTCGAGCTACAGAAATTCATTGCTTGCTGATACATAACTTATAACTAAAATATGGAAGGAAATGCCCAAATCTTTTTCAAAAATTCAGGCATTATTCCTTAAGTTTAATCATTATAAATACATTCTTTTAGTACAATTTCATCTACACATTTGCTTATATTATTCATTAGTCCTACCCACTTCATTTGGTCTTTTTGTTTTAATTCTTCAGTAATATTTTCTCTCTTTTTAGACTCTTCCATAAGCTGATTGTATCTTTTATTTGCTAACTCTTGTACTTCTTTTAAATGATCTATTAAAGTATCTTCACACTTCATAATTTCATATTGTATATGCTTATTTTCCTTTAAATAATTAAGTCTTAACCTTCCATATTTGTCTAATCTAAAATCCTTATATTTTTTTGGTAATTCCAATTCAGGATAATAATAATCTCCTACTTTTTTATAAGTTATATCCATAACTTTCCTCCTTTTTATTTACTTTTAAAAAATTTTATTGTATAATTTATTTATAATTATTTGGGTTAGTTATTAGTTTTGCGGCTTATACTAACTCTTTTCTTTTGTCTTTTCCAAAGATGATTATTCCTCTACACATTTCATAAAGTCTTGATATTATTGAATCTACTATTTCTTCATTGTTATTACATAAAAGTCTTTTTCTTAACTTTTCTTTGTTATAATTTGTTGTAATTATTATTGGTAAATTGTTCTCATATCTGTTATTTATTATTGTAAATAATTTTTCTAATGTCCATTCACTAGGTCTTTCTTTACCTAAATCATCAATTATCAACAATGGAATCTTTGAATATTTTTCAATAACATCACTCTCACAATTGCCATCAATTTTGTAAGTATCCTTTATATCATTTAGTAAAGTTATTAGTGTTCCAAATATAACTGGTATTTCATTTTCTATTAAGTAATTTGCTATACTTGCTGCTAAATGTGTTTTACCTGTTCCAACTCCTCCAGTTATAAATAAACTTCCTTTGTTATCGCCTTTTACAAAATTCTCTGCATACCTTTTTGATTTTTCATAAGCCATTCTATTGTCATTATTAGTCATATAATTATCAAAATTATATTCCATTAATCTTTTGTTCATTTTGCTATTTAAATAATATCTTTTTCGTAGCATCATCTTTCTGCTATACTCCCTTTTATATTCTATTGCAGCTCTTCTATCATCAACCTTTTTCCAATATATCTTTGCTTTCATACAGTCACATCTTACAGGTTCTCCTGATAGGACGAACTCTCTATCTCCTACTATAAAACTCATTGTCTTTTGTTCTAATTCCTTTCCACAGAATTTACATTTTTCTCTTTTAATTGTTCTTGTACTTATCATATAAATTTCTCCTTTCATAATTAAAAATTGCTTTTTTAGTCTTTAAATCCACTATCATTTTCTATTCTAATCTTTTCTTCTCTATTCTTATCTTCTGCGTTATTTAACGTTACAGTAACGTTATTTATCATTTGTTTATCTCTAAATCTTTGCTGTCTTTTCCTGTTGTCTTCCTTGATTTTTTCGAGCTTATCAAGATTTTGGTAAACATCCCAATTTTTAATATAGATTGTTCCATCTTCTACGAATATCATGTGAAGATTCACTAGTTGTTGCATAATCGTTGTTAGTTTGTTTACTGTTTTGTTCATAATTCTTGCAAGATCATCTATTGTTATTGGAATATTCTCACCAAGTAGAACTGCTCCATGTGCATTACACTTTGCAGCTAATGCTAATAGTTGAAACCATACTCTACAATAGGTGTCCCCATCCCTACTATTTAGTAGTTTTTTAATTTTTTCATTGTCAAATATATCTGCCTGTATCTTAAACCAATGAACTTCAACCATTTTTCTTCCTCCTTTGCTATCTTACTGAAGCTCGTTCTTTTTCACATAGATATTCATCCAGTGCTTTTACTCTAAATAAGAACTTGCCGCCTACTTTTGAATATGGTATTTGTTTTTTCTTAACCAGTTGATTGATTAACCAATATGATATTCCTAAATAATCTGCTGCTTCTCTCATTGTTAGAGTTATTCTTTTGACTTCCTGAAATTCCATATACATTCCTCCTTTCTTTTGAAATTTTATCTTCTTTGTTGACAACTTATCTTTTGTGTGGTAAGCTATTATTGCAAATAATCAATTACTGGTTTAATACTGTAATTTGACTTAAAAATCAAGTCCTGACTGGTTTTTGTTTCTGTAATTGATTTTATGTAATAATTGCTTACTCTGGTAAAAGTATATCAGTAATCTATTATGCTTGTCAAGGGCTTACTGTAATTTTTTAGGAGGTATTCGTATGAGCCTTAATTTTAGTGCATTTGAAGGAAAAAATATTTTTAAATTTGCTAAATATGAAATTAAAGAAATAGGCAAAACTAAATATATAGTTCCAGATAGTATAAATAAAAAGCACTCTAGTGGTGCTCCATTAATTGATATAGAAAAAGACTTTGAAGAATCTATTTTAATAGATTTATTAAATATAGGTAAATTAGCTTTTTATAATGAAAACGATATAGAAGAAAGCATTTTAGACTTTGTAAATAAATATTCTACATTAGGATTAATAAACGATTTACCTTTAAATAAATACTTTTTCTTAGATGATAAAATAGTTTTAAAAAATTATAACTATATTGGAAATTCTGATTTAACAACAGTAGTAGATAGAAATAAATATTTTAAATTATTCTTCCCTACTTGTGATGATAGTCAGATAAAAGAATTAATAAATGAAGCAATTAAATTAGCAGAAACTCCTGCCATGGAAAAATACATATTATCTGATGTAAATAAATTATTAGCAGGATCTAATTTATATTGTGAACCTCTAGATATGTTTATTCAATATGCTAAATACTTATATAGTTTATTAAATAATATTTCTAATGAAGATAACTACAATATAGATGAATTATTAAAACAATTTGAAATTAACAATATTAAAATGAGTTTATCTAGAAAAGAAACTTTATCTATTGAATTTCAAATCACTTGTTTAAAGCAATATATTGATTATTACTTTGCTAAAACAGTAGCACAAGATATTAATCTATTAAAGATATGCAAATTCTGTAATAAAGCTTTTCTTGCTGTTAATCCTAAAGCTGAATATCATACTCCTCAGTGTAAAAATAAAGCTAATGTTTATAAAAATAGAGCAAAAAATAAATAGTCCCAAAAGGACTATTTATTTTTTATACCATATAATTTATTAAAATTTTCTAATGTTAATGGATATATTATAGGTTTCTTTCTTTTACCATTTATTTTATTAAAATACCAATAAATATAATAAAGATCATCTTTTATATTTATTTTAGATAATTCTTTTAATTTTTCTTGATGAAAACATTCATTTATACTTCTTCCACTTCCACATGGACATCTGCAATATCCGTTTAAATCTCCCTTATTATAAATGTATTTTAATACATTTATAATTTTACTTAAATCATTTAATAGTAAATACTCTTTATAAAATTCTATTATTCCTTTTACAAAATGCGGTCTTTCTCCAAATGGAAATTTACCAGTTTTTTGCCATATCTTAAAAGAATAAAAATACGGAATTACAAAAGAATTAACAAATTTCAATAAATTTGGCATATTTTTTAAAAATAGTTTTATTTCCGTTTCTACTCCTAAACATAAAGTCTTACTATCATTTTTATGAAAATCATCTGGAATTATCCCACCAACCTCTTTCACAATAGGTACTTCAACAGGGAATCTTTTTGTTACTTGAATTTCAACATTATATTTGCCTCTTATTACTTCTGGAGAAACAGTCTTAAACTCTAGTTCACCATAAATAATATAAATTCCTCTTTGAATCTTTCTATACTTTAACCTTCTATAGAAATTTGTTAATTCTATAATTTGTTCTTCAATGTCTATAGCTTTCTCCATGGTTTAGTTTCCCTATCTATCTCTATTGACGGAATTGTTTCATCTAATGCTTCATCTCTAAGAAAATAATCCATTAAATCCATATTTTCATTCAATTGTCTTTCATCTATATTTACCATATCTTTTTCTAACCATGTTATCCATTGAAAAAAAGCTTTTGCCTTTTTGTTATTATCTTCATGCCATCTATCAGCCAAATTTTCATCTGCAACAGGATTTTGAATTTTCCATTCTCCATTAACTTTTTGTATTAAACCATTTGCTACAAATTCTTCATGTTCAATTAATATTTTATATTTTGCCAATTCTTCTACAATCTTTTTAATAGTAGCCATTATATCTTCATGCTCTATATTAACACGTTCATAAATTGTTGCTACTAATGTTGTAATTATCATTGACATTGGTTTGGCATCTTTATTATGACTATTAACAAATCTTATATCTCTATGCCTTTTTAAAATTTGAATAATTTTTTGTAATTTAGTTTTTACAAGTTCTTTCGGTACATCATCTACACTAGCATATATGTTCTTATTGCTCTCATATAAAAATGTTCTATAATTTAATTGTATACTATCATAAGATTTTTTATTTATATTATCAAACCACTGAGCAAAAGCCAATGGATCTGTGGAATCCCATACATACTCCTTTATTATATTGCCTTCCTTTATTCTTGTAGTCGTTGCTATTGATGTATCTTCAACAATTTCAATATTCTCTGGCACACTTGGTAATATGTCTATATGAAATTTAATTCCATTCTGCTCTTTATAAATAATTGTCCAGCATCTTCTTCCTTCTTTATCAATCATTTTTGCATACACACTATCAGATTTTAAAGCTTGTCCAACCAACTCTTTTAATTTTCTCGGTGCTATTTTGCACTTTGCCTCTTGTACTTCACATACTAAATCAATATCATAACCATCATCTCTATCTGCTGGATATGTTACAGTTCCTATTTTAAAAGATCCTTGCGGATATATGTGGACATCTAATCCAAACTCTTTTTTCAAATAGTCTTCTATGCAAGATCCAACAGCCTTATATCTATCCACTGCTAACTTATAATTTGTTGGTGATATATCTAACTTATCTATTTCCCTCTTAAAAAAATCAATTGCCTTCATTATTTCCTCCTATTCTATATAATACTTTCACTATGATCTGTTATATCATTAGTATAATCTTCACTTGGTATTTCTCTTCTGTGTTTCCTTATTTCATCTTCACTTACAAAACATATTTGTTCATTATTATTATTAAGCATTAAATTTTCCAGATATTCCTTCTGTTCTTTATTTGGTAATAGTTCAATAATATCAAATATTTTATATTCTAGTCCATAATTAGGTGTTTTTATTATTCCACTGTGAATACTTTTTTCTTTTTTGTATTCTATATTTCGAAAAATCTTTGCATCTAAAATTTTAGAATATATTAGTTCTTCATTAAATTCTCTATTAGCATCATATTCTCTACATTTTTGACTTTCAAACCATTTTATTAGTCTTGGTAAATTTTGGGCTTTAATTTTTCCTCTTAAATCTTTATCATTTTGTCCATCTGCTTTCATCTCATCCATTTCATTAAAACCCATTCTTTGTAGGTTATGTATATCATAGAATTTGTAAACGCCTCCAACAGGTTGATATTTTTTTATCCTATTCCCCATTATTAGTAAATATTTATTTCTAACTTTTATCCTATATAAATATGCAAATGATATTCTTACAGGCTTATTCCAATTTTTTAATATTTTAAATAGCATTCTTATACTTCCTGCATATTCTATTAAAAAATCATAAATTGATGTAATAAATATACCTATTAGAATAAATGCTATTTCATTACCAATAGGATAATTAAATATTAACAATGCTATTGCTAAAACTAAAAATATCACATTTATTATTATTTTTTTCATGTTTTATTTCCTCCTTAAAAGCACCAAAAGCAAGACCTTAAAGGCCCTGCTTTTACTTTCTATCCCTTGGTGGACATGGATCTTTTCCATATGAATTCTTATTTTGAATCCTACCATTAAGCCCATGAATAATATGTTCTGAATTGTTTTGAATTGCTTTTTCTCTTCCTGCTGCTTGTGCTTCTGCTTTTGTGTCATAGTATCCCAATGTTCTATTTGAGTTTTCATATCTGTTTGTCCATCCATTTTCACTATGCACTGTGTGAACATTTCTATTTGGCATTTTCCTTCACCTCCTGTAATATTTTTTGTATAAAAGCTTGCAATGCCAAATTAAAAATGTTATAATTATTTTATCCAATTTAAAATTAAGCTGCAAGTATATACCAGTTTAGTTTATAGAGCTAGCCACAAACTATGCTCTTTTTTTATTGACATTTTATACTAAGTGTTGTAAAATGTTATCAGTAAGCAATTTTGTTTTATAAATTTTACAACACTAATATACAATATTTTTTATAAGTTGTCAATATCTATTTTAAAATATTTTTTGATAACAGAAAGGAATATCTATGGAAGCTCACATTTCATTTGATTTTGCCAAAATGAAAGAATATATAAAAATTGGAAATAAGAGCGTCGAATCAAATATTTGTTCGTCACTTATGGATGTTTTATCCTTAGATACAGAATATATAGAAAAAGAAATTATAAAAAAAACAGATTTTAATAACATGAAAGATGTAAAGAAGGCTTATAGAAAAGCTTATAAAATTCAACCTCTTTTGTTTATTGATGAATTTAATTTAATAAATCATCTAGACAATTTTAGCAATCCTCAAAAGGTAATACAAGATTATGATAATTCAATATCCCAATTGTCAAAACTAATTGAAGATCAAAAAAAAATAGACTCTAATAGCACTGTTCTTAGCGAATTAAATAATAATTTGAAATTTTTGGAACAAAAAAGAAAAAATTATATAAAAATAACCAAAGATTTATCTAAATATGTTAATACTATTTTTTCTGTAATACTTAATAGGATAGATCTATATAGAAACCTTGTTAAAATTTCCTATTTAACTAATATAGATACATTTTTTAAAGGATTTTCTCAATTATCTCCTTTAAACAAGTTTATTTTTTATAATAAATTTGAACACCCTAAAAGCAGCCTATTCAATAACTTGCCTTCTAGCAATATAAATTTTTCTTTTGCTTTCTCTTCAGACGAATCTCGTGAAGATTTTAAAAAAAGCGCTGAAAATAATCCTGAAAAGGCATTAAAATTACTATTTGAAGAAAATATATCTACTATATATGAATATAATTGTAAAAGTTTTGATCAATTTTTACAAATATCTTTTTTTACCTGTTTAACCAAAAATTTAAATATTAAGCAATGTGAAAATTGTAGAAAATACTTTATTGCTTATCAAAGAAGTGATGAAAAGTATTGTAATAGAATCAGTCCTCAAGATACAAATAAAACATGCAAACAATTTGCAAATTTCGAAAACTGGAAAAAGAATATCAATACAAACGAAGAACTAAAAATATATAGAAGAATATATATGGCAAAACAAATGCAAACTCGTCGAAACTCTGATAATATTGAATTAAAAAACAATTTTGACTTATGGAAAAAAGAAGCTCAACGTAAAAGAAATGAATATGTACATGGTAACTTAAGTAAAAAAGACTTTTTAAATTGGCTGAATACAAATTCTTAAACATTCTATTTTTATAGAATGTTTTTATATTACATTTTATCTAGTTTTTTATTGTTCTATATAAGTTACTTTATGAATCTTATTGTAATCTTTGTAACACTTAAAAAATAAACGTAATTCACTAGTAATCATCAACATTTAGATGTATAATTATCACAATTAAATATGAAACTCTCACCCATGGTTATGCCTGAAAGGGGGTGAAAAAGGCAATGGCTGGGAGTATTGAAAAAAGAGGTGAAAATACTTATAGGTTAGTAGTATCTACTGGTAAAAATCTTGATGGATCTAGAGCAAGAAGGACTAAAACTATTCATGGAACTCGTAAAGATGCTGAAATAGCACTTGCAGAGTTTGTTACAGAAGCTAATCGTGGATTAGTACCTGAAGGAAAACCAGTAACTTTTGAAGAATTCTATCATATTTGGCAAGTAAACTATGGTACAAAAGATTTAGCACCATCTACTTATAACAGATATGTTGGAATGTTAGAAAGCCGAATTCTTCCATATTTAGGTTCTTTTACTTTAGAAAAGATTAAACCTACAGATCTTATGAAATTATATGATATGCTAGAACAAGATACACAAATAAAAAGACTTGCTAAAAATAATGGAGAACGTACTTTAAAACCATTATCTAAGAAAACTATTCTAGAACATCATAGATTGATAAGTGCAATGCTACACAAAGCTGTATATTGGCAACTTATACCTTATAATCCTGCTGAAAGAGTTCAACCACCAAGAGCACCAAAAGCTCAACGTAGATTCTATGATGATGAACAATGCAAAGTTCTTCTAAAAGGATTAAATGAACTTGAAGAAAATGAAATGAAGTATAAGGTTGCTATTATTCTTACAGTATTTACTGGAGTCAGATTAGGTGAATTAATGGGACTTGACTGGGAAAATATTGATTTCAAGAACAAAGAAATAACTGTAAACAAATCAAGTCAATATTTAGCAAGTACAGGAGTTTATACAAAACCACCTAAAACACCTAGTTCTTTCAGACATATTTCTATACCTGATTCTGTCATTGAAATACTAGAGGAATATAAAATATGGTATGATGTTCAAAAAGAACTTTGTGGTGAATTCTGGGAAGAATCTAATAGGTTATTTATACAAGATAACGGCAAACCTATGCATCCCGATACAGTAAGTAAATGGTTTGTTAAATTTGTTCAGAAGATAGGACTACCTTATTTGAATTTTCATGGTATTAGGCATACAAATGCTACTCTACTTATTTCACAGAATGTTGATGTAGCAGTTGTAGCTGCAAGATTAGGACATGCTCAAATCAGCACAACATTTAACTTTTATGTCCATCCACTTGCTTCTCACAATAGAAGTGCAGGTATAGTCTTGCAAAATTTATTAGTAGATAAAAACTAATATACTTATCAGCTAAAACTCTTGATTTCAATAAGTTCAAAAATTGCTTTTTTTAAGATTGTAAATGAGGATTTATGCTATTTTATGAGCTTTATAAAAGCTTGTGTCCCCAGGCTGTCCCCAAAAGAGCTAAAATCTTGCTTATACATAAATAATAAAAGAGCCACAATCTCTTGCGACTCTAATAAATTTCTTTGGTTGCGGGGGTAAGACTCGAACTTACGACCTTCGGGTTATGAGCCCGACGAGCTGCCAACTGCTCCACCCCGCGATGTATTTAGTTTTCTTAACTTTTATTAGTATACTTCTTTTTTTTAGTATTGTCAATACATATCCGTAAAAATTCTTGATTTTGTAGCATGAGCTCAGCTTTTTGCTTCACTCACACTACAATTTTATGCTATTTTACCATTATATATTCCTTTATGTTTTCGAATTTTGCTTCACCTATTCCTTTTACTTCTTGTAATTCGTCTATTGATGTGAATTTGCCGTTTTGTTCTCTGTATTCTATTATTTTCTTGGCTATTGATGGACCTATTCCAGGTAATTGTTCAAAGTCTTCTTGTTTCGCTTCATTTATATTCACTTTTTGCTTTTTCCCTCTTTCAACTTTATCTTCTACAATTACATTGTTCCCGCTTCCCGCCGTTATATACACTTTTTCTCCACTTATTTCTTTTTCGTTTTTGTTGGGGATATATATTTTTTGTCCATCTGATAGCACAAATGCTAAGTTGACTTCGTCTAAGTCTGCATTTTCTGTAACTCCTCCTGCTGCTTCTATTGCGTCTGCAATTCTTGCTTCATCCGGCAGTTCTTTTATTCCCGGTTCTTTTACCTCTCCTGTTATATGCACTATTATTGTGTCTCCTTTGTATTCTTCTGTATCTGTCTTTACAAAATCATTCATATCAAATTCTTCATATTGGTTATTTTTTATAATGAAATATGTTGCTATTCCAACAATTACAGCTAGTATAACAATTCCTATAATTATTTTTTGTTTTTTATTTAAATTTTCTATCATAATATCCTTTCTAAAACTTGAATTTTTTTCAGTTTTAATATATATTTATATTTGACATTTAATATAATAAATTTATAGGAGAAATTTCATGAAAAAACTCAAGTTTACGCTTTTTATTTTTATATTTTTAATACTGTTCATCATTTTTGCACCTCCTTGTTTTGCTGATAGTGATTTAAAGACTTATTGTCCATCATCTATTTTAATGGAAACTAGTACTGGTAAAATTCTTTATGAAAAGAATGCTAATGAGGTAAGCTTTCCTGCAAGTACTACTAAAATTATGACTGCTATCTTAACTGTTGAAAATTGCAAACTTGATGATGTTGCAACTGTTAGTCACAATGCTGTTTATTCAATTCCTTATGATTACACTCATGCTAGTTTAAAAGAAGGCGAGGAACTTACTATTGAGCAACTTTTATATGCTCTTATGATTCCTTCTGCAAATGATGCTGCAATTGTTTTAGCTGAGCATATTTCTGGTAGTGTTGAAGAATTTGCTAAATTGATGAATAAAAAGGCTAAAGAACTTGGTTGCAAAAATACTCACTTTGTTAATCCTAATGGTATTCATAACAAAAATCATACTTCTACAGCTTATGATTTGGCTTTAATGGGACAATATGCCATGAAAAATGAGACTATTAGAAAGATTGTTAGTACTAAGCAATTTACTTTGCCTACTACTAATAAATACAATAAGACAGACCGAATTTTTAATAATACTAATGATTTATTAAGTACATATAGTAGATACTATTATGAAGGCACTACTGGTGTAAAAACCGGATATACTGGTGAAGCTGGTAACTGTATCGTTGCTTCTGCAAAGAAAAATGGCTTTGAAGTTTTATTGGTTGTTCTTGGCGGAAAATCTACTAGCAAAGGCTTAAGTGAAAGATATTTAGATTGTAAAACTTTATTTGATTATGCTTTCGATAATTATTCGATAAAAACTTTAAATGAGAAAAATAGTGTTTTGCAGCAGGTTACAGTTTATGGAGCCACAAAAGAAACTCAAAATCTGAACGTACTTGTAAAAGATGATATAAAGATTTTCGCTGATAAAAAACTTGATATTTCTACTCTAACTCCTGAAATTAACATAGATAAAAAACTTAAAGCACCTATTGCAACTAATAGTGTGGTTGGAAAAATAACTTATTCCTATGATGGTGAAGAATATTCTTCTGATTTAATTGCAGAGACTCAAGTTATTGCTTCAGGCTTTTTACCAATATTACTTAGAGTTATGCTAATTATTATTGTTTTATATTTATTATTCTTACTTCTAAAACCATCTAAGAAGAAAAAGAAAAAAACATATAAAAAGAAATCTAAAGGTGGAAATTATAAATTTACACAATTTAGTAATTTAAAGTAAAAGGACACTAAATTAAATTTAGTGCCCCTTTTTTATTTATCTTTTCCTAAAATAATTGTAATATTAACATCTGTACTTTCTCCAACAGATACTGTTTGAGTTTGTACTAATAATTTTAATTCTTCAATTGCCGAATTTTCAACGTCTCCCCTATTTATAATAACGCTATTATCAACATTTGAAGTTTCTTCTGTTGTAATATCAGTATATCCTGCTTTTTTTAATCTATTTTCTATTCTTTCTAATTTAACACTGCTTCCACTACCATTTAAAATTTCTATTTTTATTTTTTCTTTATCAATTCCAGTAGTATCAACACTGCTTGTGTCTATTTCTTCATCTTGTAATTCTGGATTTAAAAACATCTTATCTATTAATTTTGCTGTTTTGCTTTCATTTGCTGTGTACATCCACCATCCATTGCATTTTTCAGATTGACCTGGCAAATGCTCTGTTCTTAAATTGTCTGAATTGAATTCTGCTATATATGGAACATAGTCTTTAATAACATCAAAGCTAATATTAGTTTCAACATATTTTTTTGCTATATCAATAAATTCGTTTATTTTAAATATGTTTTCTATTTTTAATGTTTGTTTTGCTAAAGCTTTAAGGAAGTTTCTTTGAGTTTTCATTCTTCCTAGGTCTTCGATTCCATATTCTGCTGGATATGTAGAACCATCACTATTATGTCTAAATCTAACTACTTGTTCTGCTTTGTCTCCATCTAATTTTTGAACTCCTGCTTTTAAGTTTATATATAGTCCTTGTTTTTTGTCTGTGTATTTCATATTTATTGGAACATCAAATGTTACTCCACCTATTGCATCAACTAATGCTTTAAATGCTTCTGTATCAACTTTTATATAATATTTTATATTTAACCCTGTTAATTCATTTATTTCTTTTAAAACATTTTCTGGACCTGTTTGATATACAGCATTTATCTTATCCCAAGGTGTTGCTGTATTTTTGTTATTTCCTATAAATGTATCTCTTGGTATTGATAATATAGATGCTTGTTGTTTCTGAGGATCATATTCTGCTACCATTATTGTATCTGTCAAGTTTTGGCTTTGACCCAATAATACAGCGTAAATTTTAGGTAATGTTTTAACTGTTTCTTGATCATGACCAACTGCAGTAGCTAATAGTCCTTTTAATCCTCCACCATTTTTATGTACTTTATATGCAAATATTCCTCCTATTACTAATAAAAGCAATACTAATACTAATAATATCTTCTTTCCTATTCCTTTTTTCTTCTTCTTCGTTTGTTTCAATTTATTCACCTTTTTCTAAAATATTTTACAATCTTAATAATAACAAAAATCTTGCCAAATAGCAAGATTTTTAGTCAAATTTTAAAATATAATTTTTAATAACAAATTGTTGTTATACATTGTGCTTCCTATGTATGATTTTTGTAGTCCTTCGATAATTCCTGTTTCACTCATCATTGGACTCGCAAATGAAATTATTGCTAAAGCTACATAAATTATTACTAGAGATTGTAATATTCCAAATATAATTCCACCTAATTTGTCACACTGTTTAATTACAGGTAATTTCGTTAATAAATTAGCTAATCCTTTAACTAATAGTAATATTATTTTACTAACTATAAATAGTGCAATTGCTACAGCAATGTTTATAATCATAATTGCTACTTCTCTTGCTGTTGAATCTACTATTGCTGTTTTAGCTTCGTTTCCAGCTTTTTCTACTGCATTATTTATATAATCTGTAATAACTTCTGGCATATTTTCTTTTTGTGTCTCATCATTTGTTTTTTCTTCGTCTTTTAAAATACTTTGTCTAATTGCTTGTTCCAAGTTTTCATCCCAATCTGTTTTATCAATTATGAAGTTGGAAACTGGTTTAAATAATATAAAAGCAATTATTAATGCTAGTACAAATGATACTATTTTTAAAAGTGATCCTGTTAATCCTTTATGATATCCTACTAAAACACATAATGCAATTATTGCAATTATTACTAAATCAATTATTATACTCATTATAACCTCCTATAAATTAACTATTTCAATTTTATCGCTGTAAATAATTCCAGCCACTCCATCTCCTAGTATAATTTTTTCTATTACCTGTGAAGATGAATATCTTTTTATAAGCCAAGCATTTGTTTCAACAAAGTATACCTCATTTCCTAGGTTAACTGCTATTACATTGTTGTTTGATACAACTGATTTTGCTACTTCCTCGATAGTATATACATTTTCTTTTCCATTTGAGGTATTTTGCATCTCTATAATAGTGTCTGCACTAAATAAACTGGTCGATTTTTCATATGTTCTAAATACATAATTACTAAGTTCTATGTCTGCAAATGTGATTTTAGGATTATCTTCATTTAATTTTGTAAGCTCCACATCCACACCCGTTTCAAATTTATGAATACTATCATCATACATACATATTAGTCTACTTTTATCTTGATATTTAATTCTTAAAATTAGACTGCCTTGTACTGCATTATACTCATATTTTGGTTCTGTATTTTTTTCTTTTACGTCCTTTATTGATATTATTTTTATATTCGATTGTATTGTTGTTCCTGAATTATTTACTTCTGCATAAGCAAATTCTGCATTGTCCGGTGATACGCAAGCATCTACTGCAATTGTTTTTGACAAATATGTTTTAAATAACTCATTTCCTTTTTCGTCATATGTAATAATCACAGATTTATATGTAGTTCCTGTTACTATTGCACTTACATATCCATTTTTGTTAACTGTAACTTTATCTAGATTTCCATCTACACTTTTTTCCCATATAACATGGTCTTCTGATATTAAATATAATCTTTGTCCATTATTTTCACCTATTGCTAAATATCTTCCTTCTACATCATAAATAGGATTATTTATTTCAATTTTTACATCTTTTTCTTTTTTTCCTGAAGCACTATATTCATTTAAAGTATTTTCAGCTAATATGCAAATATATTTTCCATATGTAAATATATTGGTATTTGATTTATAATCTATGTCAATTGTTGGAACATTTTCTTCTGTTACATCCTTACGAAAAATGTATTTATCCATAAAATTTCTAAAGTTTTTGTTTGAATTATATATAACCATTATGGTAGCTATAATTATAGCTAATACGAACACTGCAATTATTATATATATTTTTTTCTTATTTAACTTTCTATCTTTTCTAAATTTTATTACTTTGTCCATAGTTTTATTCCTTTTTATTTTTATATGTTAAATATATACTAATTTGCATTAAATTACAAGTGGTTTATTTAATGTTTCAATCTCAAAATCTTGAATATTTGCACAAGCCCTAATACTCCAAATATTGGGTATAGCAGATTTACTAAGTTTGAAAAGCCTATTGGTACTACTAGAATGGAAGTTAGGCATATTATTATTGTTCCTACTTTATATCGTTTGTTTGGTAAACTTTTTAGAAATCCATATCCAGAAGATATTGCAGTTGTGAATATTGCAATTAGAATTACTATTCCATAAATTATTGAATGGATATTTCCAAAATCTTTAGTTATTTGTATCATAGGAAGTTCTAAATTTTGAGCATAGTTAATTCCTTTTAATAACAAAAAGAAAAGTATTAGTCCAATTACTGATAAAATAATTGCACACCATATGCTTACTTTTTTTATCTTATTTTTTTCATTCATATAATTGCCCAGCTCTATTAAAATTGGAATTAGTAAGATACTGTTATAGCTTGCATATAATATGCTACTAAATAACCAGCCCCACTGGTAATTTATAATAATATTATTTTCAAAATATGTATTTGTAAAACCTAAATTTTTTATTCCTAGATAAAATATAAAAGCACATAAGAGCGGTATAAGTATGGTATTTATATACACTATTCCTTTTGTATCATTTATAAATGTGATATAACATAATATTGCCATTATTACTGCAGGTATGTATATTAAAATTCCAAATTCTTGGTTGAAATATGCTGAAAATCCAGCTACCATAATATAAAATGATACTAATAAAAATCCTTGTATCATTATTTGCATAATCTTATTTATTTTTTTATTTGAACTTATATTTTCTAAAAATTCTGAATATGTATGTATTTTTTTATTTTTTACTATTTGAAAAACTTTATAAATAATAATTCCCGCCAATGTACAAGAAATTATTAAACCTAAAATTCCCATTGTTCCATATCTATTAAAAAATAAATAAATTTCCTGTCCTGAAGCAAACCCTGCTCCTATCATTGTACCTATTATTACAAAAATGGTTTTCAAAATATCTCTCATAAAAAAGCTCCCTCATAAAATATATGAGGAAGCTCCTAAAATTATTTCTTTCTTCTTCTAACTTGCCATATTACAATTCCTAAAATAACTATAAATATAGGAATACCTATAATAATCACTAGTATAGTCCTTAATTGGCTAGTTGTAACATCATATGTTGTAACTGTTTCACCAGATTTACGAATTGTGATATTATCTTCTCTTTCAGTCAAATATGATACTGCATTTAATAATACGTCTTTATTATTGCAAAATTCTATTGCATATCTATAATATGTTCCCATTGGTATTTGTGCATTTGTAGCAAAAGCTGTATTGGCAAATACTATCAATTTTGATGTTTTATCATCATTTATTTTTTTGGTAAGCATTGCTGCAACTGTAGCTCCTGAAGCATCTTCATCGCTTGAAATTCTGTTAGAACTGCTTGAAGTTAAATCTGTTCTATAAAACGCCTTATCACTTGCAGTTGCTAAAGTTTCCATAGTAACATTTTTCTTTTCTAATTCTTCAGATGATGCAAAAGTTAATTTACCAGATGTCATCATGCACACATTTAATTCCATATTAACATTTTTTACAAGTTCAGAATTAGTATTTATTGATTCTATTATGTATACAGGTGCACCTGATACCATCTTGTTGCTATCACCTTCTATAATAAATCCGTTTGAGTTTTTTATTCCATATTCATCTAATACTTTTTGGAAGTTTGGAGTTTTTATATTACCTAAATTTGAATCTAATAATAATAAAATTTCTCCACCATTTTTTATATATTTTAGTATTTCATCTCTTTCTTTTTGGTCAATGTCCTCTTTTAGCGCTGTAATAACTAACAATTTGCAATCTTCTGGTACACTTCCTTTAGTTAATAAATTTATAAACTCAACTTCGTTTGCCTCAGCAGTTAATGAACTTTCCAAATATTCAAAATATCCATCATTATATAAATTATGTCCTGTTAAAAAGCAAATTTTAGGTTTTACATTTGTAGTAACATCTAAAATTGCATTTGTTATTGCTTCTTCTGTTACATCTATTTGTTCATATGTGGTATAGTCATATGTATATAAATCACTTTCTTGTAATAATTTAGATTTTGTTTTGCTTTCTATCATAATGAATGATGATGCGTCAGAAACTCCAAATTCAGTTTTCCAACTTGTTTTGTCTGTTAAATTATCTAGTTTTTCAACCTTGATATTCTTATTTAGATTTGCATATTTATATGCAAAATCATTTACATAGTCATACATGTTATATATTGAAATTGTAATTTCTTGATCTAGGTTTCCTAACTTATCTTTTGTTGCTTGTGATATAGAGTAAATCTTGTCTTTTGTAAAGTCTAAGTCTGTAATATTAGCTTTCTTTATTCCGTAGCTTATAGCCCAAAATGCACATATTATAATTGCAAATAGCAAAATTGTAAGTGCAATACTTTGTAGCCATTTCTTTTTTATAATTTCTATAAATTTCTTTCCCATGTTTTAAGCTCCTTTCTATTTTACTGATTTTTTTCTTTGCATAATAATAATTGTAAATAATACAAACATTATTGCAATTCCCAATAAATTAAATACTTCTGTTATTGATATAAGTCCAGCTGGGAATTTTTGATAATTGCTCATTAAATCAATAATAGAAAAGCTATCATTTACGCTTGGTAAGAACCATGAGCCTACAAAAAATATTATTGTAATAACTGCTGCAATAATTTGATTTTCTGTTAAACTAGAAATAAACATTCCTATTGCAATTGCTGCCATTGCTACTAATAAAAATCCTAGCATCATTACAAGTGTTGGTACAAGGTTTGGTGCCTTAAAAAAGCATAAAATTCCATAATATATAAGTGAAAATATTAAAGTTATTATAATTACACTAATTGCTGCAAAATATTTTCCAAGTACTATTTCTGTAATACTTCTAGGTGATGTTAGTAATAATTGTTCTGTTCCATTTTTTCTTTCTTCCGCAAACATTCTCATTGTAAGAATTGGAACGATAATGAGTAAACCATATCTTGCTGTAGCAAAATATAAATTTCCCATATCATATCCACCTACACTAACTGTTGTTAGGTAAAAGAACAAGCTAAATAATAATAAAAATAAACCTATTGTTATATATCCTGTTGGAGATAAAAAATAACTTTTTAATTCTTTTTTATAAACTGCAAACATTATTCTTTTCCTCCTTTTTTATTTTTTTCTTTCTTCTTTTGCTCTTTTTTCTCAAGCTTTTTTTGTTTCTTTTCTTCTTTTATTTCTTCAGGCTCTTGCTTTGCTGAATCAATTAATTTTATAAACGCATCTTCAAGTGTTGATTCATCTTTCTTAAGTTCAAAAATTGTAATTTCTTCTTTTGGTAAAACTTCAAATAATTTCTTTCTTAAATCAACATTTTCTGCTGAAGTAACAGAGTATTGCTTTGTGCCATCCTCATTATCTTTTATCATTTTTATTTCTTCTATTTCTGATATTTTTTCTTTTAGTTTTGGCATATTGTTTTTAGTGTCTTCAACAGTAACTAATATTGTATTTTTTTCTTTTGTCTTATTTTCTAAGTTTTCAGGAGTATCTATTGCCACAATTTTTCCATGGTTTATGATAATTACTCTTTCACAAATTTGGCTTACTTCTGATAAAATATGGCTACTTAAAATTACTGTATGTTTTTTTCCAAGCTCTTTTATTAAATTTCTAATTTCAGTAATTTGTTTTGGATCAAGTCCCACTGTAGGTTCATCTAAAATAATAACTTCAGGATTTCCTACTAATGCTCCTGCCATACTTACTCTTTGTTTATAACCTCTTGACAAATTTCTAATCAACTTGTTTTGAACATCTTTTAATCCTGTTTCCTCTATAGCCTTTTCAACTTCTTGCTTTCTTTCTTTTGATCTTACGCCTCTTAATTCTGCCATGTAATTTACAAATTCTTTAGCAGTTAGTTCTGTGTATAGTGGAACTCCTTCTGGCATATAACCAATTTGTTTTTTGGCCTTTTTAGATTTTCTTACAATGTCAAATCCATTGATAATAATTTGACCCTCTGTAGGTTCAATAAATCCTGTTATCATATTCATTGTTGTGGTTTTTCCAGCTCCGTTAGGCCCTAAGAATCCAACGACTTCGCCATCTTTAATTTCGAAACTGATATTATCAACGGCTTTGATATTAGGATATTTTTTTGTGACATTTTTAACCTCTATCACTTTAGATTCCTCCTTTTTCTTGTTTCCGTATGCTTTTATACTTTGCTTATCTTATCATTATCTTATTTTCATATCAATATTTTTATAAATATTTCACATAGAATTTACATTTTTGAATATAAATCAAATCAAAGAGGTGCAATTTTATGGAATTTATTTATCCATTTTTTATATCATTTGCAATAGTGTTTATAAGTGAACTTGGAGATAAAACTCAGTTATTAGTTTTATCTTTTTCTGGAAAAGACAAAACTTTTAAAATATTATTAGGTGTTGCTATTGGTTCTTTTTTTAGTCATGGTTTAGCAATTTTATTTGGAAGTGGTTTAGCTCTTTTAAAAAATGAGTTTTTGCATCGTTTAATTGAAATAATTACATATTCTTCTTTTGTGTTAATGGGAATTTTAACTCTCCTTCCTAAAAAAGAAAAATTAACAATGGAAGACTCTTCTAAAGAGGGTTTATTATCTAAGATCTCAAGTTTAAGAATAAATTATTGTATATTAATTGCGTTGTGTATAATGATTGGAGAACTTGGAGATAAAACTTTTTTAGCCTCAATTGGTCTTGGAGTACAATATTCAAATTACAAATTTTCGCTTATTTTAGGTGCAATTTCTGCAATGGTAATATGTGATTTTATTGCAATTATTTTTGGTAAATTTTTAAATAAACATATTTCTGAAAATGCAATGCAAAAACTTTCCGGCGTTTTATTTTTAATTTTCGGATTTATTGGTTTTATTTCAATGTGAAATTGATTTTTTTGTTTTCTCGTGTTATAATTATATGGTCAAAATAAATAGAAAGAGGAATATAATTATGACAAGTAAACAAAGAGCTTATTTAAGAAGCCTAGCAAATTCAATTGACCCTATTTTTCAAATTGGAAAAGCAGGTTTGTCTGAAAATTTATTAAAACAATTAGATGACGCAATAGAAGCTAGAGAATTGATAAAAATAAATGTACTAGAGTCTTCTGGTGAAGACGTAAAGGCTTTAGGAAATGAAATTGCAGATAGTATAAATGCTATTTGTGTTCAAACTATGGGAAATAAAATAACTTTATATAGAGCTAGAAAGAAAAATCCAATTATATTATCAGATTAAATACTATAATTTTTTATAGTATTTTTACAATTTTTATTGACACATGCTTCAATTCGTGTTATTATAATATTTGTTACAGAAACTATCTTAATCGGGTCAGTAGCTCAGTTGGATAGAGCACAGGCCTTCTAAGCCTGGGGTCGGGGGTTCGAATCCCTCCTGGCTCACCATAAAAAACACACAAAATTAATGTTTTGTGTGTTTTTTGTTGCAAAAATAACGCAATAAATCTTTTAAAATTAATGTTTTAAGAGTGTTACTTTAAATAAAATTTGCATTTCTTATGTAAACGTGGTATAATATGAGTTACAAACTTTTTAATACAGGAGGATTTTATACATGTTGACGAGAATTGAGAAAAAAATTGATTGCACACGGTGCCTCAGAGCACATTGTGTAAACAAAGGGGTCCTGAGTGCCAAGCAGGATTATTCCTGCTATCAGCCTTCAGGCTGTGCAAGTTGCAACTTGTACAGCGTTTGTGCCAGTCCTACAAAGGACAGTGAAATTTTTGAATTTTCCTCTCGTGTGAGCAATAGTTGTGATATTCCCTACTGCTATGTCAAGCCCACATGTGAGAATTGTTTCAAATCTTCTCACTGCCGGAACTCTGGCACCAAAAGTTTCGAATTGAATCTTGAGGACCCCACACGTCCCCATTGTTTCAGTGGATATCATTCCATTAAATAATTAGGGAAACAACATGTAATCACAGTCAGAAATTTCTGACTGTGATTTTTTTGTGTTTTATTAATCTACTCAGTTCTAAATTTTGAATCTTGTGCATATAATGTAAATATTACATATATAAGGAGGATTATTTTATGAGTGTGCAACTTGAGAAAAAGTCCAAGCAACAAAGCAATAAAACATCTGCAAGTATGAAAATTACTTGTGCTTTGTATCAAACTGAAGCCTGCCCTTTTCCCACAACTTGTGATGGCAAAAATCGGCAGTGTAATTCTTGGAAAGACCATAGCAGCAAATAAACCTCAAAAAAGCTCTCGAAATGAGAGCTTTTTATTCTATGCGTTTTTCCAAAATGCTTCATATCCTCTGTGTGCTTCATATAAATCTAATTTACTTGTAACTTCATAAGGTGAGTGCATTGAAAGTACTGGTACACCACAGTCAATAACATCTATTCCTTTATTTGCTAAGATATATGCTATTGTGCCTCCACCTCCAATGTCAACTTTTCCAAGTTCAGCAATTTGGTATCTAACATCATTTTCTTCAAATATTTTTCTAACTTCTGCGACAAATTCAGCATTTGCGTCAGATGCACCAGACTTTCCTCTAGCACCTGTATATTTATTTAGTCCAATTCCTCTTCCTAAATATGATGCATTGTTCTTTTCTGAAACATTTGCATAAATTGGATCTAGTCCAGCATCAACATCTGCTGATAACATTTTAGAATTACAGAAAACTTTTTCTAATAAATTAGGTCTATTTACTCCTAATTTATTTAAAATTTCTGAAATGAATGTATCAAATACATGTGATTCCATACCTGTATTTCCCATACTTCCAATTTCTTCTTTGTCAGATATAATACAAACTGCTGTCTTGACAGGATTTTGTATTTTCATTAAGGCTGTTAAAGACGCATAAACACATATTTTATCATCTTGACCATAACCTGCAACCATACTGTTATCAAATCCCATACTTCTGCAAGGCATTGCTGGTACTAATTCAATTTCTGAACTTAATAAATCCTTTTCTGTTATTCCATATTTTTCATTTAAAATATTTAAAATATTTAATTTTACAGAATCAGCTATTTCGCCACCTATTGGCATACTTCCAATTAAAAGATTTAAATCTTCTCCTTCAATTCCATCTGCCAATTTTTTCTTCATTTGATCTTGTGCTAAATGTGGTAATAAATCTGTAATTGTAAATATTGGATCATTCATATCTTCTCCTATATTTACAGTTACCTTTTCACCATTTGTTTTAACTATAACACCATGTATTGCTAGTGGAATTGTAGTCCATTGATATTTTTTTATTCCACCATAATAATGTGTTTTTAAATATGCAAATTCTGAATCTTCATATAAGGGATTTGGCTTTAAGTCTAATCTTGGAGAATCTGCATGTGCACCAATTATATTTATTCCTTCTTCAATACTCTTTTCTCCTATAATCGCTAGGTACATGCTTTTTCCACGATTATTCCAGTAAACCTTATCTCCTGCTTTTAAAGTTTCGCAATCTTTTATGTCTTTAAATCCGTTTTGATGTGCTATTTCTGTTGAAGTACTTATAATTTCTCTTTCTGTTTTTGATTTATTCATATAGTCTATATATCCTTTTGCATAATCAAGAATTTCTTGTTTTTGCTCTGCTGTTTTAGAATTCCAGCCATTTTCCTTTTTATTAAACAACTTATTTTTTAATTCTTCTGCTTCTTTTTTATCCATTTCCAATCTCCTCTCTAGTTTTTTTGTTATTGTATCACAATATTTTGTATTTAGTATACACAATTTTTAAAAAAATATTTAATTTTTTACTAACATTCCTAAAACTAGAATTCCAATATTGTCATTATATATTTCATCAAATTGAGATATTGGTAATGGATTTTCGCCTATTCCCGCTTCTATTGTATAACCTGGTCTTTTGTAATTTTGTATAAACCAATCTTTATATCCTGCAAAACTCGAATTATATGGCACATCAGTCAAATCATATCCACTAACTCTTGCAAATATTCTGCCTATTTCATATCCTTGTGGTGGATTTATATTTTGAAAATTCCAATAAATTTCTTTTCCTTGTGTGTGATATGAAATTGTTAATTCAAAATTATTTTTTAAAGTAAAATTATATATTGCCAATGCTTCACTTTGAGTTAATGGTCCTTCTCCTACAAAGTTTTGAGGAGCAGGTTTGGTATAACCTTGCTCAAACTTTATTCTTCTTGCTTCTTGCCAACCTGCAGGAAATTGTAAATTTAAATCTACACCATTAGCATTTGCCTTCCAACCACTTGGAAATGGAATGTTTGGAAAACTTTCCGAAATTTCTAAATACTTTTTGTATTCTTTGCTATTTGTGTCAACTCTTCCTGTAACTAAATCAATTCCATCTGGATTCATCATTGGCAAAATGTATAAAGAAACATTATTAAATAATTCTCGTGCATTTTGACCAAATATTCTACTATTTAAAACATAGCTTTGGCAAAAGTTTTCCACAAATTTCATAAGTAGAATACAACATATGTATTCATTTGCATGTATACCTGCATTATACATAATTTTTCTGCTTCCTCTTCCTATTTTTATGTATGGAAGCTGTTTGCCTAATGTACTAAAGCCAATATTTCCTATTTCTAAAAATGGATACTTTTGTTTTAATTCTTGTAGGTTTTGCATCATTAGTGAATAATAATATTTTTGATTTGTTGGTACAATATTCATAAAAAATCACCTGCTATAATTTATTCAAATTAAGCAGGTAATGTGATTTACTGTTTTAATTTACTATATCCATTACTGTAATCTATTTCTATATTTGGTTGAACATTATAAATATATACATTAAAGCATATTTCTTTATTTTCCACCGACTGTGCCTCCATTTGTACTCCACTCGCGACTAAATTGTTTCCTTCAAATATTGGAGTTACCCTATATAGCACATGATTTTTTTCATTTTTTCTTAGGTATTCCAATACTTTTGTTTCGAATGGCAACATTCCGCTTGTGTTAAAATAATTGGTTCCTGTTATAAGGTTTTGTTTATTTGCATTTTCTGCTGATAAACTATACGCAATTAAATGACAACGATTATATAAGCTTTTTCCATTATACTCTACACTTTGCCAACCAGATGGGTATATGTGGCTAATTGATGTTCTTTTTTCTCCTTCTTTTGGCATAGTTTCTTTTCCTAAATTTGCAAATGCCACTCCACATCTGCCTAATTTATCTAACTTACTATACCTTTCAAAACACTCACTTGTAAAATCACTTTTCTCAAAATTTGGAATATTATTATTTATTGTTACAAATATTTTCCCATTATACTCCGGAATTTCTCCCAAATTATATGATACAGTTGTATTTTCTAATATATTTTCATTAACTTCTATATCACCAAAATATATTGCCGTAATTGCAACAATTAAAAATATTATACTTGTAATTATATTTCTTATTTTTCTTTTGCTCATTTTTTCACCTATTTTATATATTTTCCATTTACTCTTTTTACTATATCTCCAACACAAAAATCTGGATATAATTCTTTATATGTATATATTGAACCACTTCCATTTTCATGTGTTAAATAAATTTTATCATCAGTTATTTTTTGCACTACAAAATTAGTATTTTCGTTGTCTCTTAATACTCCATACAAATCATCTAATTTGTACCAAGCATCATCACTTTTTATATCTATTTCTCCATTATATAACTCACATTTATCTCCATTTAACTGTACTTTTTGGCCTGAGTATAGATTATAAAAATCTAATTTATTCATTTTATATATATTTTCATAAATTCCTTGATTATGCAGTTTTTCTAATGTTTCATTAGATGTATATATGTATACATCTTCTTCTTTTCCATTTTCTGGATTTAGTAATGTTATTTTTTCATTTTCTAATCCATACACCACTCCTATATTCATATTTCTCTCCTTATTTAATGTTTTTGCTAACTCATTGATAAACTCTGAAATAAAATTTTTTGTTTCATTACTAAAAATAAATTTTCCAAGATTAAAATTCTCTAAATTCATAACTTTCCTTTCTAGAACTAAATATTTTTTTGAATAAAAATTTTCTTTAATATATCACATATTGTCTATTATTTACAATAGTTTTATTTAATGATAAAATTAAGAAAAAATGTAGGTGGAATAAATGTATTATACATATATGTTGAGATGTGCTGATAATTCAATTTATACTGGAATGACAAATGATTTGGATAAACGAATAAATGAACATTTAAGCAAGGATAAAAATGGTGCGAAATATACCAAATCACATGATGCTGTTAAACTTGAGGCTGCTTGGAAAAGCAAAGATAAATCTTTGGCTTGTAAATTAGAGTATCAAATAAAAACTCTTTCTAAAATGCAAAAAGAAGCTTTAATAAATGGAGAAAAGTTATCTAGTTTCTTGAGTGGAAAGGTTGATTGCAGAAGATATAAAAGAATTACAATTGATAAAAAATAGAGTAGTAAGAATTTGTTTAAACTCTTGCTACTCTAATACTAATATGGTCGAGGCGACAGGGATCGAACCTGCGACCTCATGGTCCCAAACCACGCGCGCTACCAACTGCGCTACGCCTCGATTTTTCTCAGTACTTATATACTATACCACACTTTTTTTACATTTGCAAGATTTTTTTCAAAATTCTATTGAATATTTTTAAATTTCAATGTATAATAATTATGTTATGCAACTGTAGCTTAGCTGGATAGAGCGTTCGGCTACGAACCGGAAGGTCGGGGGTTCGAATCCCTCCAGTTGCACCAAAAATAGTGTCCAAAACGGACACTATTTTTCATTATTGTTAATTTTTCTTGCTGTTTCTTTTATAACCTCATCATATCCTGTTAGTGCTGAGAATGGTGCAAACTGTGCTGATCTTTCTTCAAGTGACATTCTTGCATGTTTTTTGGATACATGATGTGGTGAATTTATTATATCGTTATATTTATCACTTTTTTCTAACATTTTTATTCTTTATGACCTCCTATTTGCCTATTTCTTTCAATAGTTGTGCCTTCCTTTTGTAAGTTCATACCTTTTAAAATAGCATTTTTTCCATATTTGCTTTTTATATTAATCATTGCTTTTTGTATTTCTTTTTCCGCTTCTTCCTTTTTTCGTTCCTCGTTAACTTCTGCGTAATCCACAAATAAGTTAATTTGCTCATAGTCACTAGTTTTTACCATATTTTCATTTACAACATTATTAACAGTAATATTTATTCTTCTTACTAAAAGTTGTTTATTCACAATTTGCTCATATAATTTTATTATGTATCCCGTAAGAACTTTACTAGAGGCTGTTTGATGATCTGTATTTATTGTTCCATGTGCATGTTTTGGTACTTTTCTTCCGTATTTATCAGTTGTTATTTCTCCGTTATACAAACTGCTAATTGCTTGATTTTTTAAATTGTCCACATCATAACCAACTTCTAGCACAATTTGATTTGTAACTAACCCCTTTTCTACTAAATCTAGTGCAAGTAATTCAGTCATTTCCTTTACAATTATTTTTGTATTTTCGTAATTGTATGGACAATGTAAAACTTGTCCAGAGCATATACTATTTGTGGCTGGTCTATATGCCTTAATACTTTCAATTGTTACACTTTCCCATCCCCAAGCATGGTCAATTAGTAGCTCTGCATTTACGCCAAATAATTTATATAATAAATCTTCATTTTTAACCGACATTCTAGCCACATCCCCCATTGTATACATCCCGTGTTCTTCTAATTTTTTTGTATACCCTTTTCCAACTCTCCAAAAATCTGTTAAAGGTCTGTGGCCCCAGAGCAATTTTCTATATGCCATTTCATCAAGACCTGCTATTCTTACACCATTTTCATCTGGTTTTACATGTTTTGCTACAATATCCATTGCTATTTTGCAAAGATACAAATTAGTTCCAATCCCTGCAGTCGCTGTTATTCCTGTTGTTTGATAAACATCTTGTATTACTTTTGTTACTAACTCTTTTGCTCCCATATTATATGTTTTTAAATAATGTGTAACATCTATAAATACTTCATCTATTGAATATACATATATATCATCAGATGAAAAATATTTTAAATATATATTATAAATTTTTGAACTGTATTTCATATAATATGCCATTCTTGGTGGTGCTATTATATAGCTTAATTCTAAGCTTTTATTTTTCTTTAATTCAATATCACTATATGATGATCCTGTAAATGTTCTATTTGTTGCTTTTCTTTTTCTATATATATTTACCTCTTTCACTTTTTGAACCACTTCAAAAAGTCTTGCTCTGCCCGGTATTCCATAGGATTTTAATGCAGGACTTACAGCAAGGCAAATTGTTTTTTCTGTTCTACTACTATCAGCTACTACTAAATTTGTAGTAATCGGGTCTAGCCCTCTTTCTTTACATTCAACAGAGGCATAAAAGCTTTTTAAATCTATTGCTACATATATTTTACTTTCTTCATTATGCATAGCAATCTTCCTTTCATTACTCTGTTTTATTATATCAGTTTGTTTTACGTTTGTAAACAGCTGTTTGTATTTTATTTGTAATTTTATTTTTGTAGAATATTTTATATTTTTGTGATATAATTTGTATCAACATAAATTTATATGAAAAGAGTGTGTAAAATGTTTGCAAATGCAGGAAAATATGAAGCTTGTGGTATATTTACAAGAGACCATTTTATATTACTTGTAATTACTATTATTGGCATCTTTGTAGCTTTAAAATATACCGTAAATAAAGATAAAAATACTATATACAAAATTATAAAATGCACAACAATAATTGCTTGGATATTAGAAGTTATAAAAATATATTTTAATATTAAGCAAAATTCAGTAAAAGCTGTTAATACCTATGCTCCGTTGTATTACTGCAGTATTTTATTATATGCAGGTTTATTAAGTTCTTTTGGAAAAGGTATATTAAAAAGAATTGGTGATGTTTCTTTAGCCACTGGTGCAATAGTTGGAGGAATTGTTTTTATAATATATCCATCTACAAGTTTACCTTTTTATCCAGCTTTTCACTTTTTAAGTATTCATAGCTTTTTATTTCATGGTGCAATGATATATTTAGGAATATTGATAAATAAAACAAGATATATAGATTTAGAATTAAAGGATGCTAAATATTTTGCCATTTTAATTGGTTGTATGAGTATTCTTGCACTAATTGTAAATAAGCTTTTTGATGGAAATTTAATGTTTATATCAAATAATTTCCCTGGTACTCCACTTGAAATTTTATATAATATAACAAAAGGTGGATTTTTCTATAAGTTTATTATGATAGTATCTCAAATGACATTGCCATTTTATGTTTCTTATTACATAATAAAATACTTTCAAAAGCATACAAAAATAGAACTATATGGCTAGTATAGTTCTATTTTATTAAATAAACATCGCAAGCATTAAGTCTTTTTAAATATGTTGTATTTTTTAGTTGAAGTGTATTTTTTATTTTTTTTAATAACTCATCATTATTTTGGTCATCATTTATAAATATTAACATTCCATTTGATATATCTTTATTTTGCATTATTTCTTTTATATTTTGTTCATTGCATTCAATATCTTTTGCTATATATGATTCGTTTATATTGGATAGTAATAATATATCGTCTAAAAATCTATTGTTATTAGAATTAAATAAATATAATGTTGGCAAGTTATTATTATTGCTTACAAATTCTACTATATCTCGTTTGTTAGAATATAAAACCTCTGGCTCTACTTTAAAATCTTTTATAAATAATAATATATCTTCTATTGATGCGTTTGAAAACTTTTGAACCATATCTATTGGTAAATTAAATTCACTTTTTAATTTTTCAGCCATTTTTGTTTTACTTGAATATGAAGTTTCTTTTTCTCTTTTAAAGTCTTGCCCTACAACTAAATCTATAACATTGTTTGTTATAATAGGCATTATAATCATTAGTAAAAATACTCCTATTATAATTTTATTTTTGCCTTTTAATAGCATATAAGTTACATATAATACAAGTATGAATATTAAGCCACATACTGGCATTATGTACCTCAATTCTATCCAAGGTGAAGCTATTGCTACTAAAATTGTGTATATTATTGTTGGTACAGCTATGTATTTTACGTATCTATTTTTTTCTATTTTTACCTTTTTTAATTTTGTATATATAATTATTCCTAATATAATAATTAGCACATTATTAAAAGCATATACGTTTATTTTGAAAAGATATAAACATATGTTACTTAAAAATTTTGAAATATTAGTTAAATTACTTATAGCACCTTGTCCTCTATATCCAAAAAACATATGTTGTATTGAATATGGAAAAATTATTAAAGATATTACACCTGCTAAAAGCATTGTTACTATGTATTTTAGTAGAGATTTATAGTCTTTTTCTTTAATATATTTAATAACAAACATTATAAATAGTATTGCTAAATAAAATAAATAATAATAATGTGTTAATGAGCCTACTAATGCTGATATTCCTATTGCAGTTAATAGTTTATAATTGATTCCTTTGGTATCTAATAATTTTAAATGTAAATATGTCGTAATTACTATATTTAATGTTGCTAAAGCATACATTCTTATATAAATTACATTGTTTATAGATGCAAGTGTCAAGCTAGAAACTAAAGCTAATATAGCAGATTTCTCTTTGTATTTTTCTTCTCCTTCAAGTAGTTTTTTAATAATTAAATAAACAAATATTGTTACAAATGCATATATAATTATATTTAATGTTATTCCTGCCCATTTCGAGTAACTTCCTATATGAAATTCCATTACAAATCTTAATAATAAATAATATAGTGGTGGATGCACATCATTTTTTTGATTTTCATATACTTGACTATATTTTCCAATGTCCTTATTTTGGACTGCTAAATAATCTTCATAATATTCTTTGCTATGCCATTGGTTATAAAAGTCATTATTATCTTGTATTTCAACTTTATCGTAGTTTGCAAGTCCTAATGAATATGTTTCATCCATATGTATGTATGATTTATTTGCCCCTGCTATTATAAATGCTATTGTTTGAATTATAACAATTGCTATTATAATTGCTACTTCTTTTTTGTCCTTTAATTTCATTTTCTTTTCTCCAATATTCAATAATGAATTGCTACAATTATATAATAAATAGCAGATAATTACAACAAACTATCTGCTATATTCCTCCTTATTTTTTCAATAATTTAACTGCAATTTGCATTTCTTTTTTGTTTCGTAAAACCTTAAAAGTAACTTCATCCCCCGGCTTTTTGGTATAAATATAACTTCTTAAATCACACATTTTTTCTAGAGATAATCCATCAACTTCTAGCAATACATCTTTTTCTTGTATTCCATACTTTGCAGCAGCTGAATTTCCATTAACTTGTACCACATAAATTCCTTTATCTAACTGTAAGTTACTATCTAAATATGGTATTACATTTTTGTCATATGCAAAAATTCCTAAATACGCTTCTTCAAACCCTCCTTTTGATATAAAACTTTTTAATATTGCTTTTACTGAATTTATTGGAACTGCAAATCCAATTCCCTCTGCTGATGTAATCTTCACACTATTTACACCAATAACTTCTCCACTCTCATTTATCAAAGGTCCTCCACTATTTCCTGGATTTATAGTTGCATCTGTTTGTATTAAATCTTCCATGTATGAAGATTTTTCATTTCCAATTTCGTCTTGTTCATTTAATACTATTGTCCTATTTGTTGCACTCACAATACCAGAAGTAACAGTTCTTTGAAATTCAAAACCTATTGGATTTCCTATTGCGTATACCATTTGCCCTAGGCTCGCTTTAGATGAATCTCCCAAAGTTACATATTTTAAATCTTTTGTATTTATTTTTACAATTGCTAAATCTAAATCTGAACTTGACCACACTACATTTCCTTGATAATTTTTACCTGTTGAAAGTGTCACATAGCATTTGCTATATTTTTCTCCTGCTACATGTTCATTAGTTAGAATGTAGCCATTTTCTGATACTATCATCCCTGTTCCTAGCCCTAATTTTGATGTACTATCTTTTACAAATATAGATCTACCCGTTCCTTTCAGTTTTGAAATTCCTACTATGCTTTCATTCACACTTTCTAGCATTTGAGTAATTGTCTCATTTTCGGTCTTTACTTCATCTACTGTTTGTGAAATTCTAGTTGCGTCATATTGCTTATTTATTATTTGTGTAGGAGTTTCAATTCCATAATACAACACATATGTAAGTGCTAATAAAATAACTATTAAAATACTAATAAATGTACCTAAAATATATTTTTTTATTCTAGATTTATTTTGCTTTTTTCTAATGTACTCTTCCATTCTTTTCTCCTATTTTCATATATATTTACTTTAATTATGAACATTTTTTATAAATTTAAACTAACATTTTTGAAATTCCCAATATTCTCCATTTTTTTACATTATTTTTATTGATTTTTTAATTGATTTCATATATAATTTAGCTATGATTTTTGCAAAACATAAAAAGGGGAAATTTTTATTATGGAAAAGAATTTATATGATTTAACTAATCCTCAAAAATCAATTTGGTACACAGAGCAATTCTTTAAGAATACCTCTGTTAATAACATTGGTGGAACAATAATTATAAAAGATAAAATTAGTTTTGATTTATTAAAGAAATCTATCTATGAATATGTAAAAACAAATGATAGTTTTCTTATTAAACTTTGTTTTGATGAAAAAGGAGATATAAAGCAATACATAGGGGAATTTTCGCCCTTTAATGTTGACTATATCTCCTTTTCTTCTTTAGATGAACTATATAAATTTGAAAAAAATGATTGTGAAAGAAAATTTGATATGATAAATTCTAATTTATTTCATTTCACAATGTTTAGTCTTCCAGATGCTACTGGAGGAGTTGTATTAACTGTGCATCACATAATTTCTGACGCTCAAACAGTTAATCAAATAGCTCCAAAACTTATGAATTTTTACTCTAGTTTTTTAAATAACACCACTCCTGAATTTTTACAAACATCATATGTAGATTATATAAATTCTGAACAAAAATATTTATCAAGTGAAAAATATAATAATGATAAAATGTTTTGGGAAAATTTATTTGAGAATCCATTTACTTCAGCAAGTTTATCAACAAAATCAATAGACAGTTTTGCAATGTGCAGTTCTAGTAGAGAATGTTTTTTAATTGATAAAGAAAAAATGAATAAAATAAATGATTATTGCAAGTTAAATAATATATCTTGTTATCACTTTTTTATGTCTGTTTTTTCACTATATATTGGGAAAGTGACTAATGAGAAAAACTTTGTTATTGGTACTCCTATCCTAAATAGAACCAATTTCAAAGAAAAAAATACTGCTGGTATGTTTATTAGTACAGTACCATTTTTAGTAAATTTGGAGGAAAATACTTTATTCTCTGAATTCGCATCAAAAATGAGTGTGAAAACTTTGTCTATTTTTAGACATCAAAAATATCCATATCAAGCAATTCTTGAGTATGTTAGAGCGCAAGATTCTTCTATACCAAATTTATACAATATAATGATTTCATATCAAATAAATAAATCTAATGGTAGTATTAACGATATTCCTTATACTACTAGATGGACTCATAGCAATACGAATATGGATGAGTTAGATATTCATTTGTTTGATATAAATGACACTGGTGAACTAAGTATTGCCTATGATTACCAACTTGCCAAATATACTGAAAAAGATATACAGCAACTTCACCAAAGAATTATATCAATAATAAATCAAGTTATTAATAACCCAAATATATCAACAAATCAATTAGAATTAGTTTTACCAGAGGAAAAACAGTTTATTCTTAATACTTATAATAAACCAATTAACCTCCCTATAACTAAAACTGTAATTGATTTATTTGAAGAAAAAGTAGCAGAAAATCCTGATAAATTAGCTCTATGTTTTGGAAACACTAAATTCACATATAAAGAACTTAATAATTGTGTAAATTATTTAGCTGATTATTTGTATGAAAATAATATTGAAAAAGGAGATAAAGTTTGTTTATTTTTTCCTAATTCAATTGAGCTTGTTGTGAGCATTTTAGCAGTATTAAAGTTGGGTGCTTGTTACATTCCTATTGATGTTTCTTACCCAATAGAACGTGTTAAATATATTGCTCAAAATAGTAGTTGCAAAAAAATATTAACTAATACTAAATTAGAAGATTTAGATAACCTTTGCTTAGGTATATCACTACCTAATGCGACAACAATTTATGAAAATAAATATAAACCAGATTTACAAGATTTAGCTTATATTATTTATACTTCTGGTTCTACTGGAAACCCTAAAGGAGTAAAAATTGCTCATGAAAGTTTGTCAAATTATATTATGTGGGCAAATAAAGAATATGTAAATGGAGAAACTACTAATTTTCCTTTATATTCTTCAATTTCTTTTGACTTAACAGTAACCTCTGTTTTCACTCCTCTTGTGTCTGGAAACACCATTTACATTTATGAGAATTCTAATCCTCAATTGTTACTAAAAGAAATTATAGATGATAAAAAAGTACAAATTATAAAATTAACACCTGCGCACTTAAACTTGTTACAAGATTTGGCTTCTCCTGAATCTGTTGTTACAAAGCTAATTGTTGGTGGAGATATTTTAACAAATGAAAGTTGCCAAAAAATTTCTACAGCATTTGTTCATCCTATTCATATATTTAATGAATATGGACCTACAGAAGCTACTGTTGGTTGTATGATTTATGAATATACTGAAAATGAATATGCTACAGTTCCAATTGGAATTCCAGCAGATAACACTAATTTATTTGTTCTAAATAGTGACCTTAATTTGGTTCCATTTGGATATAACGGTCAACTATATATTGCAGGTAAAGGGCTTTCAAAAGGTTATGTTGAACTACCAAAAATGACAGCAGCTAGATTTATTGCTTGTCCATTTATAGAAAATGGATTAATGTATGATTCCGGAGATATTGTTAAATTATATGATACAGGAATTATGGAATGTATTGGTCGTAGTGATTTTCAAGTAAAAATAAATGGATTTAGAATAGAAATTGGAGAAATCCAGTCTAGAATTTTAAATTATCCTAATATAAAAGACTGCTATGTATCAGCTTTAGATATAAAAGGTACTAAGGTTTTATGTGCTTATTATGTAAGTAACAAAAATATTAATGAAAAAAACTTAAAAAATTATTTACAAAAATTACTACCTATGTATATGGTTCCAAAATATTATGTTAGTTTGCAAGAGCTTCCTCTTACTGGAAACGGAAAGATAAATAAAAAGTTATTGCCACTTCCTGCTTTAAATGAATCAAAAGAACTGGTAAAACCTAGTAATAAAGTTGAACATACATTGCATAATATTTTCTGTGAATTATTACAAGTGCCAGAACTAAGTGTAACTGCAAATATTTTTGACTATTATGTAGATTCACTTACAATTATAAAAGCTCAAACTAAATTATATAGTATAGGCTATAACATAAATACTCAGGATTTCTATGATTATCAAACAATTAGAGCGCTAGCTTCACATATATTAAGAAATTCCAATTCTAATTTAGGCGCTTCTCAAAATGAAATTCCTATTATAGAGAATTTAATAAAGCCTATTAACAGCACAAATACTTTTAATAATATCCTACTGTTTGGTGTTACTGGTTTTTTGGGCTCTCATATTTTGTATGAATTATTGACAAAAACAAAATCAAGAATATATTGTGTTATACGTGAAAAAGATAATATAAATGCAATAGAAAGGTTTTATGAAAAATTCCACTTTTATTTTCCAAATGAAAACCTTAGAAATTACAGTCATAGAATTAACTTAATAACAGGAAATATTTTAAAAGATAACTTTAATTTACCAGATGAACAATATGATTTCCTTGGAAATAATATTAACTGTGTAATAAGCTCTGCTGCTTTAGTAAAACATTATGGAAAATATGAAGAATTTTATAATACAAATGTAGCAGGTACTAAAAAAATAACTAATTTTTGTATTAAATATAATATTCCTTTGCATTATATTTCTACAATTTCTGTTTCTGGATATGGCTTAGTAAAAAGTCCTGAAATTACTTTTACTGAGAAAGATTTTTATATCGGTCAAAGTTATGAAGATAATGTTTATGTAAAAAGTAAATTTGAAGCAGAAAAATTGATATTAAATGCTTGTAAAAATGATAACTTATGTGCTACTATTTATAGGATGGGAAATATCACTAACCGTTTTTCAGATGGAGTATTCCAACAAAACGCAAATGAAAACGCATTTTTAAATAGAATATCTGCTGTAATTAATCTACATTGTATACCTGAAGAACTCTTACATTTTCCTGTTGAATTTACTCCAGTAGACTATTGTGCAAACTTTATAGTGTCATTATTGATAAATGATACGCGTAAAAACAATTTAACAATTTATCATTTATTTAATCAAAATTACCTTGATTTTAATTATTTATTCGAATTTTTGAAAAAGCATAATATTAATATGAAAACTTGTAGTATTGAAGAGTTCGAAAAACTTATATTAAATAGTAAAAATAATTATTTTGGAATTATAGGATATCTTGCTAATATAAAAACTAATAATTTAAATGGTGTAATTCTTGATAATACATGCACAAACTCTATTTTGGAAAAATTAAATTTATCATGGCCTATAGTAACCGAAGATTACCTACAAGCTGTAATAAATTATTTAATGAAAAATAAATTTATAGGTGGTTAAAAAATGAAATTAAATGTACCAAGAATCAGATCATATAAAACATTAGCACTGTTAGATGCTTTTATTGCAACATTAATTATGCTAATATTATACTTTACATTACCGGCTATTCTAAATTATCCTCAAAATTCTATTGATAACAATTTTCAGGTTGAGGTAGTCGGAATTAAATACACACATCAATTTATTATACTTTCTGCAATTATAGTTGCATTAGTTTATATTGGTTTTAGATTTGTATATAGCAGAATAAACTTTAATTCAAATGCTAGCAAAACAACTTTATTAAAAATAAGAGAAAAATGCTTTAATTACCCATACATAATGATACTTCTTTTATCTTTTGTTCCTGCCATTATTTGCGGAATTTTGTTAGTAGTTTTCAAAACTGATTTTGAATTATTATTAAAATTGTGTATTGTTATACTATCTTTTGGAACAGTTTACTCAATAATTTCTTATATGATAGGAAAAAACTTTTTTGAAAGCAAGCTTATTGAATCATCTGCCATTGTAGGAAATAAAAAAGGTGGTATTAGGCTAGAAATTTTTAAAAAATTATTAATAGAAATAGTACCTCTATTCTTATATTCCTTTATTTTGTTATTATTACTTAGCACCACTATTATGACAACTGAAAAAGGAGATTTATTATATAATATTTATAGAAATGAATTATTAAAAGAATTTGATAGTTCAAAAGTTTACACTTTAAGTGAAGTACAACAAAAATTAAATACTTTATCTTTAAACTCAGAAAGAGACCACTATGTAATTTTATCTGCAGAAGATGGAAGTGTTTATTATTCTCCAGAAACTATAAATGACTTTTTTATAAAATATGCTCTTACATATTATGATGAAATGAATGGACATATTTTTGAATATTATGGTCAGAATTCACAAGCTGCTGTTATAAAAGTACATACCGACCAAGGAGATTATTTTGCTGGAATTCGCTTCTTTGTGTTTGCTAATGGAGTTATAACACCATTTATTATAGTTACTGCTATTCTAATTATATTCAACTTAATATTCGTTGTTTATATTGGAAAAGGATTATCAAATGATATTAAAAATGTTAATGATGGTATGGATAACATTTCAAATTCAGAAAATATTGTTTTTGAAAAAAACTTACCAATTACATCTAATGACGAAATGGCAGACCTAATTTTAGCTTTTAATAAAATTCAAGATATAACAAGAAATTACGTTGATCAAATTCACGATAATCAAAATATGCTTATGGAAAGGGAACGTCTAGCTTCACTTGGTCAACTTATAGGTGGCATTGCTCATAACTTAAAAACACCTATAATGTCTATATCTGGTGCAGCTGAAGGATTAACAGATTTAGTAAAAGAATATGAGGCATCTGTAGGAGACCCTGAAGTTACTGTCCAAGACCATCATGATATTGCAAAAGATATGAAAGATTGGATTGAAAAAATTCGTTCATACACAGAATATATGTCAGATATTATTACAGCAGTTAAAGGTCAAGCTGTTACAATGTCTGAAGAGCAAGCTGTTTCATTTACTTTAGACGAATTAGTAAAACGTGTAAATATTTTAATGAAACATGAATTAAAAAATGCTCTAGTAGAATTAAATGTTTCTATGCAAGTAAATGAACAAACTGTATTAAAAGGAAATATAAATAGTTTAGTTCAAGTTATAAACAATATGATTTCAAATGCAATACAAGCCTATGATGGTAAACCTGATAATAAAATTGACTTAATATTAAAAAAGGAAAATAACAATATTATAATTTCTGTAAAAGACTATGGATGTGGCTTACCTGATGAAGTTCAAAAGAAATTATTTAAAGAAATGATAACTACAAAAGGCAAAAATGGTACTGGACTTGGATTATTTATGTCATATTCTACAATACGTGCTCATTTCAATGGAAATATGACTTTTGAAACAGAACAAGGAAAAGGCACTACATTTAATATTATATTACCACTTTAAATATTAACTCATATGTATAAAATCTAGTATTCTCAACGAAATACTAGATTTTTTTGTGTGAAATACTGTACATTTCGACAAACTATGATATAATGTTGTTGTCATCTTGAGTATACTTATTACTATAAACATTGAGGTGAGATTATGAGAAAAAACATGCAAAGTGCAAATGATAAAGGCTATAGAATTATAGCAGTCGATGATGAGGAAGGAATTGTTGATTCTTTGTCAATTTTCCTAAAAAGATCTGGTTACGATTTTACAGGTGTTACTGATCCAATGGAGGCTATTGAAAAAGTAAAAAATGAACATTTTGATTTAATGATTTTGGACTTTATTATGACACCTATTCATGGTGACCAAGTAGTTGAAGAAATACGTAAATTTAACAAAGAATTATATATTTTGTTACTAACTGGTCATAAAGATTTAGCTCCACCTTTGGAGACAATTAGAAAATTAGATATTCAAGGTTATTGTGAAAAGAGTGACAAGTTTGATCAGTTACTTCTTTTAATTGAGTCTGGAATCAAATCAATTGAGCAAATGAATGAAATTAAAAGAATAAATGAAGAGCTTTCTTCTACTTATGAAAAACTAGAAAAAGCTTACTTAGATAGTATTCAAACTTTAAGATATACTGTTGAAGCTAAGGACCCATATACTAGAGGTCATTCAGATAGAGTTTCTAAATATTCTGTCCTAATTGGAAAATATTTAGGATTATCTGATTCAGATTTAAAAACTCTAGAAGTTGGTGGTTTATTCCATGATATTGGAAAAATTGGTATTCCTGATAGCATTTTATTAAAAGAATCTAAGCTAACAGATGATGAATATTCACAAATTAAAAACCATCCATCAATTGGTGCTCATATTTTGTGTAATGCAGAGGTATTTCAAGATATTATACCAATCGTAAAGCATCATCATGAAAGATTTGACGGAAACGGTTACCCTGGAAAGTTAAAAGGAAACGATATTCCTTATCTTGCAAGAATAGCAGCCGTTGCAGATACTTATGATGCAATGACATCAAGAAGAACTTATCGTGATCCTTTAAGTTTAGATGTTGTAAAAGCTGAAATTGAGAGATGCTCTGGAACACAATTTGACCCAGAGATTGCAAAGGTATTTTTAGATATTTTAAATAATCATTATGATGAAGTAAATGAAATTCAAGAACAATTTAAATAAGGGGACATTTTATGTTTAAAGTTTTAGTTCTATCATGTAGTACAGGCGGTGGCCATAATTCTGCTGCAAGTGCTATAGCAGAGGAATTAAGAGTTATGGGAGTTCAAGTTGATTTTAAAGAATATTTGGACTTAATAAATTATAAAATAGCTAATGTTGTAAATAAATTATATATTAGTTCCACAAAAGGAAATGGTGCTGTTTTTAAAAGAGTTTATAAATTGGGTGAATTATATGAAAAGACCAAAATTACATCTCCAGTTTATGGTGTAAATAGGTTACATAGAAAAAAATTATATAATTATATTGTTGAAAATAAATATGATTATGTTGTAGTTACTCACCTATTTCCTGCTGAAGTTTTAACTGCTATAAAAAAACAACATGACATACATTTTATTGCAATTGCAACAGATTATAAATCAATTCCATTTTGGCCTGAAACTAATCCAGACTATTTTATAATTCCACATAAAGATTTAATTGAAGACTTTACTAAAAAAGGTATCAGCCGTGAAAAGCTAATACCTTTTGGTATTCCTGTATCAACTAATTTCAGTAAAAATTTAGATAAATCTAAAATATTTGCTGAATTAAATTTAGATAAAAATAAAAAATATATATTAGTTATGACAGGAAGTATGGGCTTTGGAAATGTTACAGGTATAATAGATGTTTTGCAAAATGAAATTTCTGAAACGATTTTAGTTGCCTGTGGTAATAATAAAAAAGTTTATGAAGATATTTCAAATAATTATGACTCAAATAAAGTAATTCCTATAGGCTTTACTCCACAAATTTATAAGTATATGTGTATAAGTGAGCTTTTATTAACTAAGCCCGGCGGGCTTACAACAACCGAGGCTGCCACAATAAATGTTCCTATTATTCATACTATGCCAATCCCTGGTTGTGAAACATATAATGCTGAATTTTTTGAAAGCCGTGGAATGTCTATTAGCTGTAAAAATACTACTGATATAAAAAATGCAGTAATATCTCTTTTAGATGATAAAAATAAAGTGGAAAATATAATAAAAGCACAAAAACAAAATATCGATAAAAATGCTTGTAGCAAAATTTGCGAATTTATAATAGATGAAATAAGGAAATATAGTAAATGAAAGAGGATTTACAATCAAATGTAAATAATGAAAATGAAGATATAATAAAAATGTGGGAACCACTTAAATTCGATATTGGCTTAAATTATAAATATGTAAAAAATAATATATTTTTCAAGTTAATATCAAATTTATTTTACTACATCATAGTTGCACCAATTATTTTTCTAATTTCTAAAATTATTTTTGGACTAAGAATTGAAGGAAAAGAAAATTTAAAAAATATTAAATCTGGTGCTATTTCAGTATCAAACCATGTACAATATATAGATTGTGCAATGCTTGGTCTTGCATGGTTTCCTAGAAGAATATATTACACTGCTAAAACTGATGGTTTTAAAATGCCTGTGGTTAGGCATTTAGTACGTTTGTTATATGCTATTCCTATACCAGAAAAAATTTCTTGTAAAGAAAATTTTTATAAAGCAATTGATGATTTATTAGCTAAAAATAAAGTAGTACATTTTTACCCTGAAGCTTCTTTGTGGCCATATTACAATAAATTACGTAATTTTAAAAATGGTGCATTTAAAATTGCTTCAAAAAATAATGTACCAATTATTCCATTTGTGTTTAGTTTTAGAAAGCCAACTGGTATTTTAAAGCTTTTTAAATCTAAACCTTGCTTAATTTTAAGTGTTCTACCACCTGTTTATCCAAAACAAAATTTAGCATTTAATGAAAGGTATTTAGATTTAAAAGAAAATGTATACAAAAAAATGAGTGAAAAAATATAAAATATATTCTTTCACTCATTTTTTATACATCTTTCATTGAAAGCTGAACCTTTTGTCTCTCTTGGTCAATTCCAATAACTTTAACTTTTACAATATCCCCAACCGATACTACATCAGATGGACTTTTTACAAAGCTATTACTTAATTGTGAAATATGTACTAAACCATCATGTTTTACACCTATATCAACAAAAGCACCAAAGTCTGTAACATTTCTAACAGTTCCTGTTAAAACCATTCCATCTCTTAAATCTTCAAATTTAAGTACATCAGCTCTTAATATTTGCTTAGGCATTTCATCTCTTGGGTCTCTACCTGGTTTTGACATTTCTTCAATAATATCTGCTAAAGTCATTTCACCAGCATCAAGTTCTTTAGCCGTTTCTTTTACATTTACTTCTAATAATTTAGCTTTTATTTCTGATTGTTTTTCTTTATTTAATAAATCCTCTTTTTTGTATCCTAATTTATTAAGTAAATTTTCCGCAACAGAATAGCTTTCTGGGTGAACTCCTGTAATTTCTAAAGCATTTTTTCCACCAGGAATTCTAATAAACCCTGCGCATTGCTCAAATGCTGCTTTTCCTAATTTAGGAACTTTTAATAATTCTTTTCTTTCAGCTAATTTACCATTTTCGTCACGATATTTTACTATATTATTTGCAATAGTTTTATTTATTCCTGCTACATAAGAAAGTAATGATGGTGTAGCTGTATTAACATCAACTCCAACTTCATTTACTGCATCTTCAACAACACCAGTTAAACTTTCTGTTAATTTCTTTTGATCAACATCATGTTGGTATTGCCCTACTCCTATAGCTTTTGGATCTATTTTTACAAGTTCTGCAAGTGGATCTTGCAACCTTCTTGCAATTGATATTGCACCTCTTAAAGATACGTTTATATCTGGATATTCCTCTGTTGCAAGTTTTGAAGCAGAGTATACAGATGCTCCAGCTTCACTTACAATTGCATAATGAAGTGGTCTTTCAATTTCTTTAATCATATCTGCAACAAAGCTTTCAGATTCTCTTGAAGCTGTTCCATTTCCTATTGCAATAATATCAACTTTATATTTTTCAATTAAAGTTTTTAGCTCTTTTTTTGCACCATTTACATCATTTTGTGGTTCTGTTGGGTATACAGTTGTAGTTGCAAGTAATTTTCCTGTCTCGTCAATTACTGCAATTTTACAACCTGTACGATATGCTGGGTCAAACCCCATTACTGTTAAACCTTTTAAAGGTGCTGCTAAAAGTAAAGGTTTTGCATTTTTTCCAAATACTTTAATAGCTTGAGTTTCTGCTTTTTCTGTTAAGTCAGAACGAATTTCTCTTTCAATAGATGGTTCAATTAATCTGCTCCAACTATCTTCAATTGTCTCTTCTAATATTGTAGTAAATTGAGTTTTTTGTTTAATAATATCTCTATTTATTAAATCTAAAATTTTATCTTCTGGCTTTTCGATTTTTACTTTTAAAAATTCTTCAGATTCTCCACGATTAATAGCTAAAATTCTATGGCTAGGTAAATGATTTACCTTTTCGCTAAATTCATAATACATATTATATGCTGTTTTTTCTTCTGGCTTTGTAGCTTTAGTTATTATAACGCCCTCTCTGTAGCAAATACGTTTAATTTGCTTACGGTATTCAGGATTATCTGATATAATTTCTGCAATAATATCTTTTGCACCTTGAATAGCATCTTCCACACTTGCTACAACTTTTTCTTTGTTATTTTTATCTTCCTCTGATAATTTATCAATATTTACATATTGTTTTGCAATTTCTTCAATTGGTGTTTTTTCTGTTTGAGCTAAGATAATTTCAGCTAATGGCTCTAAACCTTTTGCTTTAGCAACTGTAGCTCTTGTCTTTTTCTTTTGTTTATATGGTCTATATATGTCTTCAACTTCTGCTAATGTTTTAGCATTTTCTAAGTTTGCAACTATTTCGTCTGTAAGTTTTCCTTGATTTTCAATTGATGTTTTTACTTCTTCTTTTCTTGCTTCTAAGTTACGAAGGTATGTAAGTCTTTCACCTAAATCTCTTAAGGTTTCATCTGAAAGTCCACCAGTTACTTCCTTTCTATAACGTGCAATAAAAGGTATTGTATTACCTTCATTAATTAATTCAATTGTTCTTACAACTTGCACTAATTTTATATTTAATTCTTCTGCAATTATATTTGCAATTCTTTCTTGTGTATCCATTATTTGTCCTTTCTTACTATTAATTATTTTAGATTAAAATAATTTTATATTATTGTACAGTAATTGCTAATATTCTTATTGCCAAAAACACTGCCCAAATTATAATACCTATAATTCCAAGTACTAAACCAGTTGTAGCAAGACCATTTCCTTTTTCATTAAATAATTTTATTTTTTTCTTAGCTGATATCGAAAATGTTATTGCTAACATAGGAAACCATATACTTGTAAATAAAATACTTAAAATTCCAAAAATAAGACTTAAAATAGCAAGTACATTAGTTTTTGAGTTAACATTTGTGGTTTTTTCATTATTTTCTATCTGATTTTCATCTAAATTTTTACCACAATTAAAGCAAAATTTTGCATCTGGTGAATTTTTATATTCACAATTTTTACATATTTTTTCTTCCATTTTTATCTCCTATATATTTTCTATTTTAATTATTTGTGGTTTTGTAGTAACTACTCCCATCTTTAATTTAAATGTAACTTTTACATTAGGATGTTCTTTTGTTATTTCAATTTCTTCGGCTCCGTTTCCACTCCACAAGTCAAACATTATTTTATGTTTTCCTATTGTTGTATTTACTGTTACTTCTGTATTACTGTTTAATGTTGCTACTAAGTTTCCATCCATAAATACTTTTATAGGAACTATACAGCCATAATATTGCTTTTCTCTCTTAAAAATAATACTTCCAATATCTTTATTTTCAATTTTTTCTCCACACGAATTACAAAACTTATCATTTATATCTATCTCCGCACCGCATTTATTACAAAACATAATATTACTCCTTTTATTATTTTTTATTCTACTCCTAAATATTCATTATATGTAACTTCTCTATCTATTACTGTATCTGCTTTTATATCAATAATTCTATTTGCAACAGTTTGAGTTAATTGATGATCATGTGAAGTAAATAGCATATTTCCTTTAAACTTCTTCATTCCCTCGTTTAACGCTGTAATAGATTCCATATCTAAATGATTTGTTGGTTCGTCAAAAATTAAAAAGTTTGCTCCTGATAACATCATTTTTGAAAGAACACATCTTACTTTTTCTCCACCTGAAAGTACATTTACTTTTTTAAGTGCTTCTTCGCCTGAAAATAACATTCTTCCTAAAAAGCTTCTTACATATGTTTCATCAGGATCTTTTGAATATTGTCTTAACCAATCTGTAATTGATAAGTCTGACTCAAATAAATAGTTATTATCTTTTGGAAAATAGCTTGATGTAATTGTTGTACCCCATACTACTTCCCCTTCATCTGGTTCAAGTTCACCTGCTATAATTTGGAATAACACAGTTTTTGCATTTTCATTATCTGCTAAAAATGCTATTTTATCATCTTGTTTTACTGTAAATGAAATATTATCTAATATTTTTTCTCCATTTATTGTTTTAGATATATTTTTAACGTGTAAAATTTCTTTTCCTGGTTCTCTATCCGGTTTAAAATCAACATATGGATATCTTCTGTTAGATGGTTTAATTTCATCTAATTCAATTTTTTCTAATGATTTTTTACGAGATGTTGCTTGTTTTGATTTTGAAGCATTTGCACTAAATCTTGCAATAAAGTCTTGTAATTCTTTAATTTTTTCTTCTTTCTTTTTATTAGCTTCTTTCATTTGCTTTAATGCAAGTTGGCTAGACTCATACCAGAAATCATAGTTTCCTGGATATACTTTAATTTTTCCAAAGTCAACATCTGCAATATGTGTACAAACTTTATTTAAAAAATATCTATCATGTGATACAACAATAACCGTATTTTCAAAGTTTATTAAAAATTCTTCAAGCCAGCTAATACTTTTTAAGTCTAAATCGTTTGTAGGCTCATCAAGTAAAAGTATATCTGGGTTTCCAAACAATGCTTGTGCTAGCAATACTTTTACTTTGTCTTTTGCTTCTAGGTTGCTCATAAGCTCATAATGTTTTTCTGGTGCTATTCCTAAATCATTTAATAACACTGCCGCATCTGACTCAGCATTCCAACCATCTAGTTCTGCAAAACGCTCTTCTAATTTAGCAGCTTTCATTCCATCTTCTTCTGAAAAATCAGGCTTTGCATATATTGCATCCTTTTCCTTCATTATTTTATATAGTTCATCATTTCCCATAATTACTGTGTCCATAACAGTATATTCCTCAAAAGCAAAGTGGTCTTGTTTTAAAACAGATAATCTTTCTGTTTTTTCCTTTGTTACTTCACCTTTACTTGGTTCAAGTTCTCCTGATAAAACTTTTAAAAATGTTGATTTTCCTGCACCATTTGCACCTATAATTCCATAACAACATCCTTTGTTAAATTTTATATTTACATCTTCAAATAATGTTCTTTTTCCAAATCTAATTGTTACTCCTGTAGCCGTAAGCATTTCTTTTCCTCCTTACTATTACATACTTTGTATATTATACCATATTTTTCTAGTTTGTAAAGAAAAAAAGCCTGAATTGCTTTTGCAATCCAGGCTTAATTAAGTTTTATCTATCAAATAATAATTTTATTGCCCATAATCCAGAAATTCCTACTAGAATATAAATTATTCTACTTATAACTGACATAGCACCAAATATTGCATCTACTAAATTGAAATTAAATATTCCTACTAATCCCCAGTTAATTGCTCCTATTATTATTAAAACTAAAGCAATTGTATCTATTACCTTCATTATATTACATCCTCCTTTAAAAATAATTTTAAAAGTTTTCACTATAAAGTATATTCATTTTTCGTCATTTTATACTTTTTGCATTTTATTATTTTTTCCATTAAAGGAGAATTTTTACAATTTATTTTAACATATCTCTTTTATTAAGCCATACCGTTGCAATCACCGAAATTATTACTGAAAATCCAATTAATATTATAAATCCATATGGATTATTTTGCATTGGAACTGGCACATTCATTCCCCAAAAGCTTGCTATCATTGTTGGTATTGATAAGATAATTGTTATTGATGTTAAAAACTTCATAACCCTGTTTAAGTTGTTGGAAATTATTGAAGCATATGCATCCATTGTTCCATTTAAAATATCACTATATATTTTAGCCATTTCAATAGCTTGTTTATTTTCAATAATAGAATCTTCTAATATATCTTCGTCTTCTTCATATAATTTAATTATTTTTCCACGCATTGTTTTTTCCATTACAACTTCATTTGATTTTAAAGATGTTGTAAAATACACTAAACTCTTTTCTAAGTTTAATAATTTTAACAATGCTCTATTTTTCATTGAGTTTTTTAGTATCGACTCCGCAATTTCAGTTTCTTTATTTATTTTCTTTAATAAATTTAAATACATTGAAGCATTACTATATAATATTTGTAATAAAAATCTACTTTTTTTGTATGTAATAATATTTCTCATATTATTTTTCTTTAAATCTTGAATAATACTATTTTCCTTTATTGATACAGTAATTAAATAATCATCTCTAACAAAGATAATACCAATCGGCATTGTTGTATAAATTAATGAGTCTCCTTCTCTTTCTCTGATTGGAACATCTATTATAAATAATATGGTATTGTCATCTTCTTCAACATCAATTCTGGCTTTTTCTTCATAATCTAATGCATAACGGATAAAGTCTTCATTTATTTTTAAATTTTTACACACATCCATTATCTCATCTTCGCTCGGGGATATCATATTGATCCAATTACCTTTTTCATATTTGGTTACAATTTCTGTTTTATTTGTTTCTAAATCTGTTCTGAATATCTCTAACATAATATTTTCCCCTTTCATCCTGTCTCATTATACCACATTTTTTTAAATTTAAAGTAGTTTTTTATAATTATTTTTCTGTTTCTCGAGTTAATTGCAATATATCTTGTATATCGCATTGTAATACAGTACATAATTTTGCCAAGATTGTTAGGTCAACTTTTTGAACCTCGTTTCTACAATATCTTAAAATTTGACTATATTGCAATTCTGTTTTTCTAGTTAAACTAGATCTGCTTATATTATGTTCTTTTAAATATTTATCTAATATAATATCAACTTTTCCAAAATTCTCCATTTTATCCCTCCAATATATAGTATTACTCATTTTACGTATAGTATACTTATATGTAGTATATTAGCATATAATATTACCTATTGACAGTTGTTTTTTTATATAGTATATTTATATACAGTATATGGAAATGGAGGATAAAAATGGAAAATGATAATACAAAAGAAAATTAATTTATTAAAAAATAAAAGTTCTTTTTAGAATTTGTTACAAAAGATGAAAGGAAAGATTTTAATGAGTAAAATATATGATAAATATCAAAAATTAAAAACTTCTGACAATTACACTCCTAACACTTTATATTTATTTAAAGCTGGTTTATTTTTTATTTTTATAGATGAAGATGCTAAAATTGTTTCTAACCTGTTAAATTTAAAACTTGGTAATCTCAATGAAACTGTTGTTAAATGCGGATTTCCTTGTAATTCTTTGCAAAAATATTTAACCTTATTAAAAAGCACTCCATACAATATTGAAATAGTTTCTTTTGATGTTCAAGAAACTCCAATAAATTCTAATAGTTACTTAAGTAACAAACAATTAGAAGTAATGGCAGATGAAATATTAAAATTAAAAATTGATGATTTATCAATTAGTCAGGCTTATGACTTTTTGTACAAAATACAAGATAAATTAAGGACTGTAAAGTAAATGAAAAGAAAAAAAAATCTATATGATAGTATTTATAATTTTGAAAATATTTTAAATGTATTTAATGAGGTTTGTAGAAATACTAAAAGTAAAAGGAAAGTGGCTAATCTAAAAGAATATAAAGCTACTTATGTATCAAGAGTTTATAATATTTTGAAGGATAGAGCTTATGTTCCTCGGTCCTGTTAATATATTTACAATTTATGAGCCAAAAGAAAGACGCATAGTAAGCCAAAATGTTCAGGACAAAATTGTAAATCATTTAGTGGCAAGATATATTTTATACCCTGCTCTTCTTCCTTGTTTGTTAAGTATAAATGTAGCCAGCAGAAAAGATATGGGAACCAGCAAAGGACTAGAACTGGCTTCTAATTTTCATAGAATTTGTAAAATCAAGTACAAAAGATATTATATTTTAAAAGCTGATGTAAGTAAATTTTTTGCAAGTATTGACCATGATATTTTAAAAGAAAAACTCAAAAGAAAAATAAACGATGTAGAGGCATTAAAAATTGTTTTTGATATAATAGATAGTGAAGAAAACGGTTTAGGAATAGGTGCTATGACAAGCCAAGTTTTGGCAATTTTTTATTTAAATGATTTAGACCATTATATTAAAGAAGTGTTAAAAATAAAATACTATGTAAGATATCAAGATGATTTTTTATTATTTCATCATTCAAAAGAATATTTAAAATATTGTTTAGAACAAATTAAAGAATTCTTATCGAAAGAAAAATTATTTTTAAATAAGAAAACAAGAATTTATAGAGATACTAATAATTTCATATTTCTTGGTAGAGATTCTAATGGGAAATATGCAAGATATAGAACTGTTAAACGTAAGCTTAGAAAAAACTTGCATTTATACAAAAATAATAAAATAAATTTATCTTGCATAGTAAGTAGTATAATTTGTTATGATAGCTTACGTAATAATAAAAAGAAGAGTTGTACACTCTCCTCTCAAAAATAGTACTAAAATATACTCCTCTTCGCTAAAAAGTTACTAACAAATATATTTATCTATTTTTAGTTTATAGTTTAAGAATAACTTAAACTAAAGGACATTAGTTTGTTTCTATCTAAAACTTCTCTTACTATACCTTAGTAATAGTAACCACAGTTTTTTAGAAGCTACGGCACGCACGCCTAACGAAGGGTTGTTAGTGTTACCGTTCGAGTTCCACAAGTTATAGTTGTTCACGTTGCCATCAGAGTTCACATTGCGCAAACCAAAGTTCGAATTGTTAGAGTTCGCATTCACATACGAAGACGCAAGCCAGACAACTATGCCCTATTGTTGCTTATTATATGTTTTTAATAAGCCTGATATATATTTAACTATATCATCCAATTTTTCAGATAATTTAATATACCTTTTTTGTGGTAGTAATTCTCTATCATAACTTAAGTTTATTAAAAAATCTATTATTTTTACTTTTGCTATTGCTTTTATAAGTAAGTTCTTTTTTTCTTTAGGTTCTTCTAGCAAATTTGCTCTATATACTAATTCTAATAATTCATAACTTATATCTTTTATTCTTTTCTTTATTTCTATATCTTTTTTAGGGAAATTTTCTAATTCATTTTCAACTCTTACAATAAATTCCCTTATAAATTGTAGTATTTTAAACTTTTCTTCCTTCATTTATAATCACTTTTTCCATTTGATTTATTAATTTTTTATTATTTAAATTATGTATTAGATATTGATATATTTTATCAACTCTGTGCTTTGAATTTATATATTGTTTTGCTTTTTCATATGTCTGGTTATATGTATTTAAATTTTTATTGTCATAAAATTCATCAACATCATAATTATTTCTTCTATCTACAATCAAATAATTAATCTTTTTATTTTCTAATTTTGCCATTATTTTATTTATGCTTTCTATTGGAAAACCACAGCTTACTATTCCATCCAATTCTTTTAATTTATAATTGAAAAAATATGATAATATATATGAATCTTTCCCATATACATTGTAAAATTTTCCAACTTTAACCAATATTATACTATCTGGATGTATTGATTTTATAGTTTTTATTATTGTAGTTACAGCCATATTAACCACCTTTTCTTCTTTTGTATATTTCAAATTATATACAAACCATTTTAAGCTTGTCAATACTTTTTTCTGTTTTTATTTCAAAATTTTTCCAGTTTCATGGCATAAAAAAATCAAGCTGACAGACACAAGGCCTGTCAAGCTTGAAGATTGCTTATTTATATATTTTAAATTTGTGCCATATATAGTTTTCTATTTTCTCGGAGGGGATTCCAGATTATAGAGAAACTACGGCACGCACGCCTAACGAAGGGTTGTAAGCGATACCGCCCGAGTTCCACAAGGTAAAGGCGCGCACGAAGCCATCAGAGTACACAAAGCGCAAACCAAAGTACGAAAAGTTAGAGTACGCATGCACATACGAAGACGCAAGCCAGAATGCATTTCCACTACCATCACTTGTATCTGATGCTTTTCCAAATAACATTTCATATGCTGGTGAATCTGTTGCTATTCCTTTACATTCTCCTGTTGTACTACTACTTGTTGTTAATGAGTATGGGTAATAGTAATAAGCAGTACTTTCTACTGTTATTGAAGTTACATTGTCTGTTCCTATTTTTCTTCCATCTGGATGTTCATAACTTATACTTCCTGTGTATGTTTTTCCATTAGTTGCCGAACTTCCACTTGCTGTATATGTTACTTTATTTCCATATTCATAAAATTGTCCCGCACCAAAAACTGTTCCATCTCCTTGGTTAGTCGGATCATATCCTGTTACTCTATTTATATCTTCTACTTTTATACTTCTTGCATTTGTTCCATATTGAGCACACATTGTATTTAATTGACTTATTCCAGTGTTATATCCATCTTTTCCTGATAATTGTAAAGTTCCTACATCTACTGTTGACATTATTAGAAGTTTTCCATTTTCTGCTCCTAATACTTTCCAAACACCAGTGTATCCTGAAACACCACAATCATAAGTATAATCGTCTCCTACTGTATATGTTGTAGTTCCATTTGTTACTGATGTTTTGTTTTGTGTCCAATTTCCTGTTGGAGTTACTGGATCATCTCCTCCTGTTGTTCTATTCACTTGATTATCTAACCATTTGCTTAATTCATTTATACCTTTTTGGTCATTTTCTATAGCTAGATTCATTTTGTTTTGAGCGTCTTTTGCTTTTTCTATTATTCCACTATCTCCAAATAGTGCATTTACGCTCACTCCCGCTAGTATTAAAAGTACTACTATAGTTACTACTAGGGCTATTAGCGTAATTCCCGCTGTGTTTTTAAATGTTTTCTTCATTTGTTTTCTATCTCCTTTTCTATATTATTTATTTAAATAATATACAAACGTTTTAAAATTGTCAATACTTTTTCGTTGAAAAATGTCATTTTTTGAATATTTTGTATTAATATCGTTCATACTTATATTATGTAATTGTTGTTTTATTAGTATTTTACGGTATTTTTATTCACTTTTACAAGTTCTAAGCCAGTGATATATTAAAATAGAACTTTAAATAGGTAGGTGTTTAATTTGTTATTAGATGGCAAAGATGTTGCAAAAATTCTCGGTCCTAATATAAAAAAAGCTAGATTAAAAAGAGGTTATACGCAAGAATTTCTAGCTGAAAAAATAAATATTTCAATAGATTTATTAAGGAATATTGAAAATAGTAGAAATGTTGGTAGTATTCAAACATTATTAAATTTGTGTAATTTTTTAGAAATAACTCCTAACGCTATGTTTGAAAATTTATATACAACTAAGGATGATACTCTGGATACTACATTGCAAGAATATTTTGACACATTATCTACCAGAAGTAAAAAAGCTTTACAAAAAATAATAATTCATTTAGATAAAAATTATTAAACCGCTGTGAATCCACAGCGGTTTATCAATGTTTTTATTCTTCTTCCTCTGTTGTTGTTCTTCTCCTGTATCTTCTTCTGATTCCGTACATCACTGCCCAAATAGTGGTGCAGAGCGCTGCAATAATCGACATCAAAATTGATGTGTGATATGAAGCACTTTCGTTTGCCACCTCCACTGATATCTGAAGCACACATACCACAGTGAGAATAAATCCCATTATGGTATATGTGAGAAGGAGCCATGTCCGTCTCTCGCTCAGAGTTGCAATCAGCATCATTGCGACAAATACAATGATGACAATTGTTTCAATTGTTGTTAACGTATTATACGAGATTCTTTCCAAAAACATTGTTTTTTCCTCCTAGTATGTAAAAAATTATATTGTAAACTAACTATAACGTTAGTGTAATAAAGGAAAATATATATAAAATAGGTAAGACCTATATACTATATTTTACCATAATTTACATAAAATTGCAAATTATAATTTCTAATAATTCAGTATAAATTTTTTAAAAAAACAACAGATTAGGTTTACACCTTAAATCTGTTGCAACACAAAGAATAGTGAGGAAATAAAACCTTGAAAAATCGGTGTTTTATTTCTTCTGGTGCGTCATAGAGGAGTCGAACCTCCGACCATCAGATTAAGAGTCTGCTGCTCTACCAACTGAGCTAATGACGCATATAACTAACTTTTATTATTATACGGCGAATTACCCTATTTTGTCAATAGTTAGTTAATTTATTTTAGCATAATTTGTTTGCAATTTCTGCAAATTTCTCTATGCTTAGGCTTTCTCCTCTTACATTTTCAGATAAATTTAATTCTAATAAAATTTCTTTTAACTTTTCTTTTGAGGCTATTCCTGCATTTGCTAGTCCATTTAATAATGTTTTCCTTCTTTGCATAAAACTAGCTTTTACAACTTTAAAAAATATTTTTTCATCTTTTAAGACTACTGGTGGCTCTTTTCTAATATTTAATTTTATCACTTCTGAACATACCTTAGGCTCTGGAACAAATGATGTATTTGGCACTGTTAATACTTCTTGTGGCTCAGAATAATAATATACACAATATGTAATTGCTCCAGTATTTTTTCCTCCTGGTATTTCTGTCAATCTATCTGCCACTTCTTTTTGAACCATAACTGTTATACTATCTATATTCAGTTTCTCCTCTAATAGTTTCATTATTATTGGTGTAGTAATATAATATGGCAAATTAGCTACAATTTTAACTGTATAATTTTGAGTATTTTCTTGTTGTATTAAATCATTTAAATTTACTTTCAATACATCTTCATTTATAAGTGAAAAATTATCGTATAATGCAAATCTGTCGTTTAATATTTGTAGCATTTTTTTATCTAATTCAATAGCAATTACTTTTCCTGCTTTTTCTACTAATCTACTTGTTAATGTTCCTAATCCCGGTCCAATTTCTATTACACAATCTTTTTCATTTATTTCTGCTGCTTCTACAATATTTTCTATTACATTATCATCAATTAAAAAATTCTGTCCTAAATCTTTATTAGCGCTAATATTATATTTTTTCATTAAGAATTTAGTTTCTTCATAAATATTCATCTTTAATCTCTTTCTTTCCTTGTTTTTGACGACTTTTAGATTTTTAGTTAATTTTACACATCAAAAATTTCAGTATTTTTTTATTAACTTCCTTGTATAGTATATAAGCATACTTATTAAAAGTCAATAAAAGCACTAAAAAACTAGTGCTTTTATAAATTATTCAGTTGTGTTATTTTCCGTTGTTTCTGGTGTAGTTGGCTCATTAGTTGTTGTATTTGAAGTTTCTGTATTAGTTGTATTCTCATTAGCTGGTTTAGTTGGTGTTGTCGTTGTTTTCTTCGTTCCTCTTCTAACTATCTTGTTTCTAGACTTATATGTATCTTTAGAAAGTAAGGTCTGTGATACTATTTTTCCATTTAATTTTAATATTTTATAGCCTTCACTTCTGCAACCTGTAATTGCTGTTTGTTCTACAATTTCTTTTCCTTCTTCCAGTGTTGGATCTTCTTTATATATTGTAGTAGGATTAATATATGATGTTATTTTAGATTGAATAATTACTTCATATTCTTTCTCTTCTTTTATACCATATATAGATACCTTACATACTCCTCCATTTGCTGATGCCACCATTTTTATAGGATATTTTCTTGAATTCTTAAATACAAAGTCTAAACTACCATAATAAACTGTTGCATCTCTACTTGCTGCTACATATCCTGTTGTAAACATATGATTACTTCTTTCAACAATCTGCATATTTGCAAGTAATGCTGTGTTATATATTGTAGATGATACTTGGCAAACACCACCACCTACATCTGGTACTACCTTTCCTCCAACATAAGCTGTTCCTTCTTTAAATCCTGCTTCAATTGTTCTTGAACCTACTATTGTGTTAAATGAAAATTTTTCTCCAGGTAATATAACTGTTCCATTAACTTTTTTAGCTGCAAGTTTTATATTTGTATTTCTATTATAATTACTTCCATCAAATCTTGTTGAAAAAGTTGCTAATAAATCTGGGAAAGCTTCTTCTCCTAAATTATTAATTGTTTTTTTAGGTTTAGTTATTTTTAATGGAATTGTATATTCTTCTTTATCTTCTTTTAAAAGTTCTTCTGCTTCTTCTACTGAAATTTTAAAGTCAATTCCATTAACTTCTGGATGAACTACTGTTGGATTTTTTTGTACATAAGCATCTTGTGGTTCCTTATATATTTCTTCATGAATCTTCTGCAAATTTATAGGTTCTGGCTCTTTATATTCTACAGGTATTTCTATAATTTGATAATTTGTATGAATATTACTTATTTGTTCATATATTTTTTCTTTTAATTCTTCTGTTTTTATTATATATCCAGCTTTTCCTTTTACTATAATTAAATTGTTTTTTTCAATATAATAACTATTGTCTACAATTGCATCTTTCATCTTTGAATTAATATCTTTTATTGTATCTGATAATAAACTGTCGTCTAAATATAACCTAGGTTTAATTTCTTTTTTAAATAATTTTGTAAACAAAATTGAATAGTTATTTGTTAATATATTTCCATTTCTTCCAATGTTATCTGCTTCTATTACTGCATTATCTATATCAAATTTTGCATTAAAAGTATTTGCTGTTACGCTTGTTTCATTTTCTCCAATTTTTAATATTAAATTGTTGTTTTCATCTTTGAATCTTTCTTCAATTGCATTATTTACTTTTGTTTTCGCCTCTTCTACAGTTAAATCTGATATATCTATTCCTAAAATTGATATTCCTTTTAGTATTTTTTCATTATTCATATTAAATAAAGCAAATACTACTGAAAATATCATAACAAATAAAACAATAAATAAAGATACAACTATTGGAATCACTTTGTTTGATTTTTGTTTTTTAGAAGGTTCTGCCTTTTTAAACTTCATAGAATCTTCTTCCACCGTCTTATCATTATCCTCTTTTTTCTCTTCCGTTTCCTTATTTTCTACTATTTCTTCTTGTACATTATTTTCAGGAGTTTCTTCTTTTTTTAATTCTTCTTGATTATCTAAATTTTCTTGTCCTTCCATACTCTTCCCCTTTGTTTAAATATATACTTTTGTATAAAATAATATTACCACATATTTATTCAATTTACAATAAAAATTTATTTATATTTTGTCATAATTTATATTTTTTTATCATTTTATACTAGACAACTTTTTATTTTTTTAATATAATACTTATAGAAAATTTTGGAAGAAGAGGTATTGTTATGTTAGGTCATATGATTGCATACATTCGTAAAGAAAAGAAACTTACAAAAGCTGGCGTTGCTCAAGGTACAAATATCAATACTGGTCACTTAACTCATATTGAAAAGGGTGAAAGAAATCCTAGTCATAAGGTGTTAAAAAATTTATGCAAAACAATGGGCATTCCATATCGTCCTTTAATGTATACATATGATAGAGAACTTACAGAAGAACAGTTGGGATATAAAGTAGTATCACATATTCCATATGATAAAGTGCCTACTTTTGATTTGTTAGGTGGCTTAATAGATTGCCCTACCACTGTTTCTGGTGCATCTATTGCAGTAAAAATAACTGATACATCTATGGAGCCAAAACTAAAAAAAGATTCTTATGCATATATTGAATTTAATACTCCTCTTGATAATAGAGATATTGGTTTGTTTAGTTACAATGATAAGCTTTTAATTCGTAAGTTTATTATTCGTAAAGACGGACTTGTTCTAAGAGCGGAAGATAAGGGAATTCCAGATATATGCTTGGACCCTAAAGACGAATTTTATATTGTTGGCAAAGTTGTTGGCACAAATTAATAGTTTTTTTGTCAAAAATACTTGAATTATATTTTTTTTAATATTATAATATACAATTAGTTAAACAAGAGATAAATAAGGAGAAATTTTAAATGGAATTAATAAAAAATATTTTCTTTAATACAGATAAATTAGTTGAAAATTCAAAAGTGAAAATTTCATATGCAGGCAAACTTTTTCAAGATAACTGTGAGGAAGTTTATATTCATTATGGATTTGGTTTAAACTGGGATAATATCGGTGAAATTGAAATGGAAAAAACTGAACTTGGCTTTCAGGCTGAAGTTGAGCTAATTTCTAGTGAAACTTTTAATTTCTGTTTTAGAAATTCTAAAAATGAATGGGATAATAATGGTGGTCAAAACTATGTCTTTCCTATTGAAAAAGTAGAACTTGCTTTAGTTGTAAAAGAAAAATCATTCTTAGATGCTCCTAGAAAATTAAGAAAGTCATATATTTGGAGTAAAAAAGTTCGTTTAGCGGTATATAAGCTTATTACATATTTGCCAAAATTGATCTCTGGAAATTATAAAAGAAAAATAATAGAATAATAAAAAAATAGCAAGTTAATAACTTGCTATTTTTTTATATATACCAACCACCATTTATAGAAATAATTTGACCTGTTGTGTACTCATCTTCAATAAGCCATTTTACGCATTTAGCAATATCTAGAGCTTTTCCTATTTTATTTAATGGTATTTGCTCTTTTATTTGTTCAAGCTCTTCATTCGTTAAATTTCTATTCATGTCTGTGTCTATTATTCCAGGTGCAATTGCATTTACTCTTATATTTGATGGTCCAACTTCTTTTGCTAATGCTTTTGTCATTCCATTTATTGCAGCTTTAGTTGTTGAATATGCTACTTCACAAGATGCCCCTGTTTCTCCCCAAATAGACGAAATATTTATAATGCATCCTTGTTGTTCTTGTATCATATATTTAAGTGCTTGTTGATTACAATAAAATACTGAATTTAAATTTGTATTTATTATTTTTTGCCATTCTTCTTCTGTTACATCAGTAAATAATCCTTCTTGAGATATTCCTGCATTATTAATTAAAACATCAATTTTATTAAATTTATTTATTGCAAATTGTATTAACTTTTCAGTCTCTTCTCTTTTAGAAACATCTGCTTTTATTATTTCAATTTCTTTTCCTTGTTCTAATAATTCTTGTTGTATTTTTTCTGCTTGCTCTTTTGAATTATTATAATTTAATATTACTTTATAATTTTCATTTGCTAATGTTTTTACTATTTGGGCTCCTATTCCTTTAGAGCCTCCTGTTACAACAACAACTTTATTAACTATACTTTTTTCTCTGTTTTCTTCCATGATTTAAATTCGCTCCTTTATACGTTTCAGTCAACGAATGACAATTAGAACATAATAATATGACAAAGAACTAGGCAAGTTATACAACAAACCTAGTTCTAAGTAATTGGAGCCACTTATCTGATTCGAACAGATGACCTACTGATTACAAGTCAGTTGCTCTACCAGCTGAGCTAAAGTGGCATATTTGGTGACCCCGACGGGAATCGAACCCATGTCTCCGCCGTGAAAGGGCGATGTCTTAACCGCTTGACCACGGGGCCAATAAAGAAACTTGCTAGGATTTAATCAACTTAAATCCTAGTTATGGTGAGCCATCGCGGACTCGAACCGCGGACAACTTGATTAAAAGTCAAGTGCTCTACCACCTGAGCTAATGACCCA
>ENA-OURC01000032-OURC01000032.1-human-gut-metagenome-genome-assembly--contig:-NODE-32-length-86480-cov-175.437_pt1 | contig 86480 bp, 108 predicted proteins | sample MGYA00243026_ERZ508738 | MGnify/ENA primary metagenome ERZ508738 (study PRJEB26277, sample SAMN04329806) | human gut metagenome | biome: human-associated habitat | host: Homo sapiens | place: USA...
TCATCTTCCTCATCTTCCTCATCGTCATCATCCGATTCCTCTTCTTCTTCTTCCTCTTCGGAATCATCATCATCATCATCATCGTCTGATTCTTCCTCTTCTTCTTCCTCGTCATCGGATTCAGAACCAAAAAGGTCTTCTGCTTCTTCGGCAGAAAGCATGATAGGAGCAGGGATAATCTTTACTGAGCCGTCTTCGTACTTAATGATGATTGCACCATTGATTTCTGTTCTGGAAACTTCTTTCAGTTCCACTTCTTTTTTCTTCTTAGCCATTTTCGTAATGTTTAAGTTGGTTAATAATTTATTTATATCACTCTGTTATAAGTTTCTTTACCAGTATGGATTTCTGAGTATACCCAGATTTTAATAATTCCTCCTGAGCAATATTGAATTGTTTTATCTCATCTAGAGTTGTCTTTAATTCTAATTGAGATTCAATGGTTATTGCCTGAGAGGCAAGTTCCTTGTCACCTTGATAAGTGACTATCTTAAACTTCTTACCTGCAAATGGGTTTGCTGGTTGATGTGCTGTGATTTTAAAACCTTCGTTATTATTCATTGCTATATTTAATTTTAGTTATCCCAGGAATACCCACCTTCCCAAATACTTCGGTATAGGATTTGTATTTCCCTTTTATCATTGTTTTATAGTTATCGGATAATCGAATTGGGTAAACCCATATTTTATTTTCTATCATCCTATTTGTCATTATATAAGCATAAGACCTTCTAAGTTTAATACTCTCTAATGGAACAAACCCTTGAAATAATAGAGACTTCTTAATAAACCTTTCTTTAGGCAAATACCCTAAAAATTTAAGTGATGCCTCATCGAATATTTCAAGCATATCCCTTTGTGCTTTGATAAATAGTACCTTTTGTATTGGGATGTTCATCTTCTTTCTTAAATATAAAGCCAATGAACTTACCAATGGAGGATACTGCAGGAATAACAGATTGAATTTATTTTTCTCATCTTGACTCAGCCTGTTGTAAATCCTGTAGGATAGCAAGATTGATTTGTAATCTCTTTTGCCTTGTATACTTGGGAGATATGCCTTGCCGTTGTCCATAGAGTTTGATTGAGTACCTTTCATTGAATTCCTTTTTTCCTTTAGACTTAAAGACTCGGTGCATTTGTACCATAAATCTTCTTCGTCGGTGTTTATCTATGTGATATTCATCGGGCATTATGAACTTCCTTGCTTTTACGAATTTACCCTTAAACCAGAATTTAGTACTACCCTTTTTAAGAAGTTTACCATTCATATCGGATAATTCTCTAATGCCTTGTTTTATAAGTTTCCTCCCAGATATTATATGGATATACTGAAGAACATCTACACCATAAAGATAAACTAAGGTAACCTTTACTTGATGTCTAGTAAAGTATGGTATACCGGTTAGATGTTTCCTATATAATTTCTTTTCAGTAACAATCTTATTGGTAGTATCTGGTCTCCAAGTCCATATATAATATCTATCTGGTCGTATGGGTCCATTGTTACTTTCCTTTAGCTTTACCATTTATATTCCTCTTTGCCATTCTATACCAAAGATTGATAGATTTCTCATTTGCTTCGGGGAATTTCTTTTTCATTCTCCGAATAACTCTATCAAGTTCAAAGCCTTTTGCAGTTAATTCGAATACATAAGATTTCTTTGTACCCTTGATAAGATTAAATTCATCCCTCTCTCTTGGTGGTTTCTTTTCTCGAGGTTTCTTTATCCCAGGAACTCGTTTGGTTCTTCTTTGCCCATTTTCCCCTTCTTCTCCGAGAAACCCAAGCCTTAATCTGGAATTTCTTAATGGGTCATCTTTCGAATACCCAATATTTTCTAATTGCTTATCCATCCAATCGTCATATTTATCAATTAACGATTTATCTGGCTTTTCTTCTGATACATTGATATAATGTAATAAGTCAAATACCCCAGCAGAACAAGCATCAGGGAAAGGCATCCCTAATATTATTGCCTTTCTCTTTAAATCCTTATAAGTCATGTTTCTCCCAGAAGCACCAAGGAAATTTGATTTCTCCTTGGATGGAGCTTTCGTGTCTTTTCGACTCTTTTTTGCCATATCATTAATATTTTAAGTATTCATTTATTTTCTTTGCAAATATAAGAATAAATAATTTAATCTTATCTTATTTCTCTATTTATTTTTATAAAAATCCGAGGTTTTTGCTCGGTTCGCAGCAGTGGATTTAGGTTTTTTATGCTTTCTCTTGATATGTGTGTTATAAGCCATATCCAATTTCTTAATATTGAATTCTATGTTGTTCACTTGATTATAGTTTACTGCTCTTTCCACACAGCAACGGTACTCTGGCCAGAATTTTTGTCCAAGCTTAACAGATTCGGTTTTAATCATGAACTTAGATACCATAAAACCAAAGGTATCAGCATCATCTTTAGTTTTAAATACATACATGTAGAATCTACTAAATTCATCTACTACTTCATCCAAAGGTCTTACTGGTAACAATAGATAACCATCGGTATATAGGTCCTCAGATATTAAAGCTACCCAATACTTTTTCTTTCCTGGTTTTACTTTATACCTAAACCTTTCCTTGAGTTTAGTGTGCATCCAATCCGGTACTCTATTAAGAAGATACTTGATATATATCTTATCCTTCTTATTCGACCGCCTTTTAAATGCAGATGGCTGTTGTAGCATCCTTGGAAGTATTCTAAAGTTATTCCACCTATCAAATTCAAGAATTAATCTTAGAGTGTCTATGTCCCATTCATCATCAGACTCCTTTAACCTCTTCATGTTTCTCTCTATATTTTTAGAGTTTACCTTTGGGAGTAATTGAGCTGAGTCTCCTGTGAATAAGCTTGCTTCTTTTCTTTTTAATCGTTTCTCTAAACATCCCTCCATATAATCTTGGAAATTCCTCTCACAGGGGCAATCTGGTCGAAAAATAGAAGTGTGTTTCTCAAAAAAATCCGAGAATAGCCTAAAGAATTTCTCTGACCGTTCCCGGATTTCAAGATACTTGTAATGAGATAACTTTAAAATTTCACCAGCTTCCCATGAAGATTTACTTTCTGATAGTTGAAGGAATAATGATTGTTGTTCTTTATCAATTAAACAACTCCAGGCTTTTTGTTGAGCTTCGTTCATAACATTAAATTCTCCTATATCTCATTATACTATCAATTGCTTCATTGGTTATCTGATTAGGGTCATATTCCCCAGAATTAGCATAAAGCTTATCTGGATCATGATTTAAATATACACTATATATAACGTTGTCAAAAGGTAACCATACTTCCATTCTTCCCATTTCAGGGTATATAAGAACTTTTACTCTTTTACAAAGATGGTCAACCTCTAATACTGTAGCATCTACTCCCTCATAAGGATAACCCCGTAATACTAAGTAATCTCCAGGCTTTACATTGACTAGATCATCTACTGAAAACTTCTTATTCTCTCTAGCAATACGTTTAAATCGCCTTACTTCTTTTCTACTACAAGTAGCCACTAAAGAGAAATCATCAAAGTCTTCTGCATTGTCAATCCTTACCTTTTTCTTTCTTGGGTGCATTGTCTCGGTATTACGTAACCAAGTTCTGATACCAGATATATTCCTACGTAACTTATTAAGAAAGGGCCTTGAGAATGCTAATTTAGTGGGCATTCTCATAAAACCATAATTGAATAATACTGGTACTTCTTCGAATACCATCTTACCCTTTGTGGTTTTTCTTAATACGTTTACCATAGGAATAATTGCCTTGATTCGGTCATACCCCTTTTCTTTGAGTTCTTTATTGATTTTATCACAGTACTTCCTTTCAAGGTAAAATATACAATATGAGTATGGGGTATGCTTCTTCATAGGTTACCGGTTTTTAAGAATTAACTTAGCTTGTTTATGTACTAACTTATAGTTTACATTCTTCAATATGTCACTAGCCATGAATACATAAAGAATCTCATCTATCTTTGGTACATCAATTACCATAATATTGGCTTTATCGAATAGGGGTTTATATAATACGGAAGATAGACCCTTTCCAACTACAAAGAAAAATTCTTCTGAGGGCATTGAATTATATCTCATACAGAGTATAGGAACTTTATTTGCTCTTTTTGCATCCTTAGAAGCTTGTTCCCAGAATTTCAATATATCGCATCCCTTATTACCTAAGAGTAGATGTTCAAACTTAATCTCTTTATAGTTTTTACACTCAACCGATATTTTACATCTATGGGCATGTCTCTCATCCTGACACATGATATCAGAAGCTAAATCCCTACTCTGATGATTTGCCCCAGAGTATGGAGTTCTCCCGAATTTATAAGAAGTCCATTTGGTAAACCATTTGGAAACTTTCAATTCAAATTTATTACCTTTGCGTTTACTATTTGCCATAATTGTCTTGTTATAACTTAATTATAACATTATAGTAATTGGTATCTACTCAGGCCTTGGGTCTTTTCCACTTGCAAAATTTTAGTATTACCTAGAGGAAGTGAATCTAAGTGGGTTATCAAGAATAAAGTTTTCTCTTTGAATATGTAACGTATTAAGGAAGTAACTATTTCTATGTTATCTGAACTTAGTGATTCAAATACCTCATCAAGGAATGCTAAGTTAATACCCTTAGAGGCAGTTAAAGCCTCATTCATTGCAAAAGCCATTGCTACACAGACCAATTGTTTCTCGCCACCTGATAGTTCATCGTAATCTATAATCATCCCATCTCTTTCAATAAGAGTAACAAATTCTTTTCTAGCAGTACCCAAATCAATATTAAATTCGATCCTAAATCCCAATACCTCTGAATACTTATCGAGGCATTTATTTAAGAACTCAAGTGATGAATCAAATAGGTAAGCCTTAATCCCATTATTACCCAATGGGTCATTAATTAACCAGTTATAATTCTCTAACTCTAACTCTTTATTGTGAAAGTCTTCATCAACCTTCCGTAAGTTTTTCCTAATCTCCTTAAGTTTTTGTTTATACTTGGGAGACATGACCCTAAGCTTTTCCTGTTTGAGCTTAGCCAGATCTTCATCGATAGAAGCAATATCAGAAGCAATATCATCACAATCTGATTTTAATTTCTTATACCTATCATTTACACTACTAAGTTCTTCCAACCTCTCTAAAGCCTCTTGATACTCTTTATCATATTTGTCAAGGTCAGAAAACGCTTTATATATTGATTTAGCATCACGTAACGCACGTTTGTAGTGACCGGCTTCTAACTGTATTACCAATTCTTTGATTACTTTCTTAAGAGGTACATTTGATAAATTCTTGGCATCTTTTATCTTACTCCTCAAATCAAGGATTAGTTCATTTTGTTTTTTAATCTTTATCTGAAGCGAAGCATCTACTTCATCCTTGATTTGTTTTTGTTTTTCAATTAGTAGCTTAGTTAGCTTTTCTCTATCTTGCTTTAACTCTCTTCTTTCTTCTTTGATTTTTTGCTTGAAGGATTTTTCTCTATCTCTCATATCGAAGTAAGCTTCCTTGTTAGCCTCTAATTCTTTCTTAAGCATTTGAGACTCATGCTCTACCTCATTTATTTGAGATATCAAGTTATTTTTATCTTGTAATGCAATGCCTTTAGCAAGGTTTAAGAACTCTAAATCAAATACTTCTTCGAATATCTTTTTCTTATCCGAATTAGATTCTTGTATAAGTCTCTTTATACCCTGACCAAACATGATTGAGTTCATAAACAGAGTATATGATAAACCTATCTCTCTGTTTATAAAATCTTGTATCTTCCCCTTCCCTTTTATATCGACTATATCTCCATCTTTCATGAAGATAAGTCTGTCTTTGCCTTTAGCACCATCCTCAAGTACTTCATCATACTTTTGACATCTAACTATCTTATATGTATGAGAATCTTTCTGAAAATATACTTGTACCTTAGTACCCTTGTAATCTTTAGGCCTTACTTGCTTCCAAGTATTTACCTCAGAAACACCCTTTAGGTTTTTCCCATATATTGCCCATACCAAGGCAGAGAGAATAGTTGAATTATGGGTAACTATAAAATCTCTGGTAATATATAGGCCTTCTGAAGAATCTACTTTAATGCACCTACATACCTTTTTCCCTATATATTCAATATTTCTTATGGTATTTACCATTCTATTTCTCCTGGTAAACTCACCATAGGATTTAGTTTTATATTTCCTTAGAAAAGGGTTAAAGGTTAGTCGTATTGAACACACATATGAAGTAGTATACCTACCATACTTAAACCGGGTACTTTCATTTTTAGTAGATAGGCCTCCAAGGGATCTTACCAAATAGCTAATACCATCTCTTAAGTGCTCACTCTTAGATGAATACGTAGAAATCTTTGAGATTTTCTTTTTGGAACCAACACATCCATCAGTATCTAATAAACCAGCTAATAATAATCTACGATTCTCGATTGATGATTTCAAATATAACTCTGGTATAAACTTATCTTTAGACTTACAACCAATTAATCCTAAATCCTTGAGTTCTTTACCTAAACCATGAATCCTAAAATGTTTAGCCCCTCTTACCTCTGTACCTTCATGAACCAGGTTTGGGTCTGGCAAATATGACCTTAATCTATCAACTATCTCTGGCCAATCCTCTCTATTGGTAGATACTCTAACTGTAGGCCTATTACCGGAAATACAACCATCGCCTAATATAAACCCTAATACGTAGGGGTGTATTGGTAATTTAGTATAATTACCCTCAATTGGTACGGTTAATGGGGTTGAGTACCTATACTTGAAAGTACCAGAAGCAGTTTTATTCTCAACCTTATAATCCTTTAGTAAAGTCTCGGTATCTAAGGTTCTTAGTCTATCTTTAGCTTTACCCGATTTGAATACTGACCATAAATGGTCTCCAGCACATTCAGTACATGAGCCATCAGAAAAGGTTATTTTGTAAGTATCTAATAGACCTCTATCATAAATACCCAATAGCTTGATAGGTTTACCTGTAACTGGGTTAATTACTTTATCATTAAGAGTTAATTCCCCCATCTTTTTCCAACCATTAGCGGTTAAAACGGGTTCTTCTAAAGGTTGTGCTTTACCTTTCCCATTTGGGGCCTTGATAAGTATGGTACAAGTGGGGTTTAATTGTAGATGTAAGGATTCTATTGAACAAAATCCTTCTGCCTCTAAGTTTAAGAACGTTAACATGACTCAGCCTTTTTAAGTGTTTCAATTAATAGATTAGTTTTAACCTCATCTTTAATACCTTTCTCTCTTAGGTATCTCTTTGCTAGAGACTTCTTAGAAAGTTGCTTAGTAATCTTATGTTTGTTATTAACTGGAGTACTAGCTTTTTGAGGGATTACCGTATAATAATTGCCATCATCATTAATATCCTCTTCCCTTTCTACATCGATGAACTTTGGGAAATTTTTCAAAGGTACAAACTTCAGAGACAAATCTTCATAGATTTTCCAATACCCTAATTCACAATCTCTATCGGTTCTCCTTTGATGGTTAGGTGCCCCAATCATATAAACCTTCTTTGATAATCTTTGAGGTTTGTGTATATGCCCACATAATACTAAATCGAACTTATTGAGAACATTCACATTTAAGTTTTCTACGGAATCTATTTCCCTACCATCGGTATCCTTTGCACCAGGATAATCAGTGTGTAGTAAAAGAATATTCTTTTTACTTTTATCTAATTCTAATTTTTTTAAGTATTCACTTAGACCCACATTATTATCAATATAAGGAACCCCATACACCATAATATTTTTATGTGTAGGGGATAATTGAGTTTTTTCATAATCTAATATCATGATACCATACTTCTCTACTTGATAAAGCCAGCTGAACGGTTTAGTACCAACCTTACTTATTTTCTTAATATCATGATTTCCAGATATGGCATATATCCAAAATCCTTCGATTAGTTCATTATAACATATCTCTGCTAATTCTTGGTCCATTGTTTCGGCCTTATGAAATAAGTCTCCACAAAATAATGCAGGACAGTTAAACCTTCTACATAATTTCCGTATAATCGACAAAACCCTAAAACTATTCAGGGTCCTGTGATTGTTCTCATTAAACTTAGCCCATAGATTTATATGTAAATCTGAAAAGGCTATTGCTATTACTTCTTTCCCCATATCCTATCTAAATGGTAATTGATTTGTTCCGTTCTCATACCTAAATCGAGCTCAGATATACAAATAGTGAGTATTTCCCAATTTGCAAGCAATTCCCCCATAAGAGATGATATCTGAACTTGGAAGAATCTGTTAAGTATTCTCTTACCATTATCTTCCATTGACCAATGCTTATAAGTATCTAGATTTAATGGTAAGAAGATTGCTACATCACATTGATCTTCCATTAAAGTCTTACATTGACAGAAAAAATGTTCCATTTCACATTCTGGTAAAGTTCTTGATTGCTTATACCAAAAATAAGCAGCCAAATCTGCATAACTCCTATCAGTTACGAAATATTCTCTATCCTTGAATAACCTATTCCTTTTGTTCAGAAGTTGAAAATCTGCTTTATACATTGCCTCCGAACCGAGGGATAATATTTCATTATGTGATACCCCTTCAGTAGCAGGTAATAAATCTGACATACTACCAGAAATAAAAGGTAGATCTTCTCTCTTAGCTACATACTTAGCTAAAGTAGTTTTCCCTATACCAGAGGGACCCACAAACATAATTCTCTTACTCATGATGTAATGCTTTAAATGGTTTTATAAATTCATTTGTCAAAAATGATGCTAAAGAGTATTCGATACAAAGTTCTTTGAATTTCTCATACTTAAACTTCTTCTTTGACTTAATTGGTAACTTATCCAATGGATTATGTCTTACAAACCAGAAAAGGTCGATTAACTGTTCATTCCTTTTCCATATTTGAAGATATTCTTTGTTCTTACTCTGGGCAATAAACTTCTCAATTCTACCCTCATCAAGGATTTTCCTTGCTTTTACTGGGCCTATACCCGGGAACCCTGGTATATCATCGGAAGTATCTCCAACCATTGCAAGGTACTCTACTGTTTCATGAGAATGATAACCGAATAATTCTTTGCAGTTATCCATTCTTATCATCTCATCTTTTCTGGGATTATATATCCTCAGGTTATTTGATAGCAACTGGTTAAAGTCTTTATCCGATGATATAAGTATCATTTTCTCGGATTGGAATTTTTTAATTGCAAGGTATGCTAAGAAGTCATCTCCTTCATATACTGTAGATTTCTTTTTATCGAAGATATAATTAATTCTTAGCATACCCAGCATTTTCATTATAATTGCCTTTTGCTTTTGCAATGATTCGTAATCTACAGATATATTTTTTCTATGTCCCTTATAATTGGGCAATAACTTCGTCCTTACTGGTGAATGACCATTATCGAATGAAATATAAACCTCATCCGGTTCGAACCTTGTAAGATACATATGTAGAGATTTGAAAAATCCGAATATTGCCCCACTCGGTTTGCCATCGGTAGATTTAAGTTTTTCGAACTTGTGAAAACTTTGGTGAAGTAAATTACATCCATCAACCAATAATATTGTTTTCTTACTCATCGTCTTCCTCCTCCTCTTCGTCTTCCCCTTGAACATCGTCTACTGGGAATAGGTTAGTATTTAATGATTCTAGTTTCTTTTTAGTAGTTCCAATAGTATTTATACCGGCTTTTCTTAAAAGCTTACGTCTTAATTCATCATTCTCTTCTAGTAAAGCTAAAAATTTCTCTTCTCCTCTACAGAGAGTTTCTCCTTTATATTTATAAACTCCACCATTAGATTTTTGTATAATCTCTTCCTCTATAAGAATCTCATTTAACCAATATATCTTATCAAAACCTACGTCATGGTATTTAGAGTTATTATATACGGGAGCAGCTTTTATAGTCCCTCTTGGAGGAGCAACCTTATTCTTCATTGTACGGATTGAAGTTACTCTACCAATCTTTCTTTCCTTCCCTTTTATCTTCTTCGTTAAGGATTTACCTCCATATAAACCTATTCTTTGAGAAGCATAGAATTTTAAGGCAGCTCCTCCAGGAGTAGTATCAGGATTTTCAAACATACCTGCTTTTAGATTAGTACGTAATTGATTAATATAAATCTGAGTTACTCCCAAAGAGTATAACATTTCATTTCTTATACGGAAATATTTATATATGGCTTTTGCTCGATTACCCATATCGGCAGAAGCATTACTCATTTCGGAGTTTATATTTATTTCGGTGTCCAGAGCCGAAACTGAATCCAAAATTAGTAATATAGGTTCATTATTTACTAGCTGACTTCTCCAATATAATGCCATAGATGCAACCCAATCAGATATTTTTTCTATAGCAGTTTCTCTATAGATAATTACCCTACTTAAATCTAGTCCATTAATCTCAGCCCAAGAATTAGTAAAAGATTGTTCAGCATCTATCCACAAAACTACTCCATTCAAATACTGACAGGAATATGCGAAATCATATGCCATTAGACTTTTACCAGAGGATTCAGTACCAAATAACTCAAGTATCTTCCCATACGGAATTCCTCCACCTAAAATATAATTAAAAGCTAAAAATCTTGAAGGTAACCAAGGTAACTTAGAATCATCTTCTTCTAAAGCTATAGAAAAACCTGGGAATTTCTTCTTCATCTCATTCAGAGAGGGTACTTTTATTTTCTTCCTTGCCATAGTTCTTTAAATTTATATCTTATTATTTTATTTATCATTGATTTGTTCGTATTGAACATCTCTGCTAATTCCATAATACTAACACCATCACAATAATAGTCAAACAACTCTGGTATTTCTTTATTTACCCATCTAGGGCATTCTTCCCCTTTTTGTTTTCTACCATCTACTATCATCTGAGCCATATTCTCTTGGTGTGTACCCCAATATAGATTTTTATAATGATTATTTAATGGGTTATTATCTTTGTGACATACACAAGGTTTATTCTCTGGGTTAGGTATATAAGCTAAAGCTACTAACCTTGATATCGAGTATGACTTATTTCGTATCTTTACTCGTTTGGTACTATAGGTTGGAGTTTTAATCATTATCTTTACTCTCCTTTCTCTCCATACCTTTCCCAATTTACCAGCATCGTTCCCGTTAGGTATTACCCTTGAGTATATCTGACCTCTTTTAGAGATATAATATCCTGGACATCCAGGTATGTTATCATACTTTGCCATAATGTAATGTCTTTAAACTAAAGAAGGTGGTAACAGAACGAATCTAATTACCACCTTCTAATGAAACCATATTTACTAACCCTTAAATGTCCGACTTATATTTTCTTTTCTTTTTCTTGGGTTCATCATCTTCCATGTAATGGTCTTTGTGAACTCCCTTTTTCTTCTTGGATTTATCATCATCATCATCGTCATCCCCATGGTCTTCGTTTAGATACTGTGAAAGTAAATCTTCCAACTCATCATAGGATTTGATTTGAGAACGAACTATCCCCTCAAGGTCAATTGTACCTTGATATTTCTTGTCCAACTTAGTTGGTTTGCAAGCACGGGCAGAATAGGTAGTGTCTAGTTTACCAGACCCAGAACGAATTACCTTAATATCGTAACCAGTTTTTGGGTCGGTCATATCACCTGCCTCATCTTCATCAAGGTAAAGGTCAATGATATCCTGGTATACTGAGCGAGGAACTAAAACTCCCTTATCTTTGCCTTCGTAATCTACCTTACTACCCTTTTCATCTGAGTAAATGATACCACCGATGACATATCTTCTTCTTGGCACCAAATTCTTGGCAAGTTCCTTGTCATCTTCATCCTTAGAGTTTTTCAATTCTTGATATTTCTCCATGAATGGGCAAGGTTCATCAAAAGTAGCCGGAGATATAACTCCTCCCAAATTGCCACCCAGGTAGAATTGAATAATTTCGATACCCAATTCTTGGTCATCACCTGGAGATTTAATTCTCATTCTCAGGGTTCCTTCTTTTGGATATACCAATCCACTTCCGTTTCCCTTAGATTCTAGCTGTTTCTTTCTAGCTAGCATCTTTTCTTTTGTAGAAAGTCCCTCTGATGAAACTTTATTTTTCTTCTTGTCTTTTATCATAATGATTAGTTTTAATTATTCGGTTCTGAGTAAACTACTTCGTTCATACTCAATACGGTAAGAACGTTTTTCTCTAAAAGTTGTTTGAGAGCAGGAGATAGTTTGTCCGTTTCGAATTCAAGTTCTTTACCTGCATACAAACCATAGGTAACTATTCTACCTACAGCAACCAATTCTCGGTAGGTTTTGTATTCTTCGGTAATTTCCCCACTCTTTACTACAACCCCTTTACGAGGAACTCCCTCTTTTACTTGTTCAGGGATAATCAAACCGGATTTAGTTTGATTTACCTCCTTTGGAGATAAAATAAGTACCCGGTTTTCTGTAGGGCATCCAGGTAATTCTTGATTAAATTTCTCAGCCACAAGAGGTGAGATAAATGTCATTGAATAATTCATATTCTAATACTGTTTTTAAAAGTTAGTAATTATTTATAGTTCAATGGGTTAACCCTTTCTTAGATTCGCATTAATAGTTCTTAATATATTCTCCCGACTCTCATAAGCTTTACATATAGCTATGAACTTATTTGCTTTTTCTACAGCTTTTAAGTATCTCTCATAAATGGAAGAATACTTCTTGTTAAGATTTGCCTTATGAGAAACATATTCGTTATTCCACCTTTCATTGGCATCCTTATAATATACCCAAGCATTGGAATAGGCTTCATCCTTTTCCCTTGCTAGTAAATCTCTTTCCTTTATATACTTATCTCTAAGAGAACAAAGAATATAATAACTAGAAGGAGATTCTCGTAGCTGAGAATTAATGATATTCTCATTGATAGACAATTCTTTTTGAATATCGATTTCTAGGGTCCTACCCTCAAATTTAACCTTTAGTTTTTTTAGCTCCGTCTTCATAAACTTCTAATAGGTTTTTAAAGTCTTCCTTACTAAATTCGCCTTTACTTATAGCATTAGATACTTGAGCAAAAGCCATTTGATAAGCTAAACTCATACCAGGCAATCTAAGAAGAGATTTATAGGGACTAATCTTATCTACTAAAGCTCTTAATCGTAAGTCGCATAAGTTATCAGTTCCCCCTCTATCTAATAATACTAAGAAAGCTGCCCAATAAATATGAGTAGCATCTTCATAAGCAAGTTTCCCATCCTCATCAGTGGCCATTACTTTAAAAGCCATATCCTCTAATGTAGTAAGGTTAGTCTGTAATTGATGTAATTGGGTCTTTACTCTATTGAATAACATCTTTTCTTGTCCACTTACCTTTAAATTCGTAGCATCCAGGTATTTAAACAGATTCTCAATAGAATAACCCAAACATCCTGCAATCATATAGGTAAGGGCAGTTAATTTACTCGCATTTTGATATTCCTCATTTGTTGCCATGGTTTCATAAATTTATTTTATTTATGTGGACATAGTATCCTCTTTCTTCACTTCTGTAGGTGATTTTGGATTTTCTTTATGATTTATCTTAAATTTACAGCTTGGGCATTCTACTACTCGTATAATCTTATAATCCGTAGGAGATTCTAAAAATTCACTACGTATTTCACAAGCATCGTATTCAAATTCGCAATCACATACTGGGCATTTAGCCCTCCATACCGTGGGTCCGTTCAAAATCTTTTTCATATTGCTTCATTTGTTTGTTAAAACGTTTCTTATACTCTGAAATTGGTATATGCTTATACTTCTTATGCTCTTCCATATATTCCTCTACTGAGAAATCTGGTTCTAGCATTTTCCTATAATCATAACCTGGAATAAAAGGTAATTCTTCTGCCATTGACCTACCAATAACAAAATCCATGTCCATTGTGACATCATCTATTTGAAAACCAAAGTAGGGCTTAGTTAAGGGATTTCTATAAATTTGCCACATCTCATATATACTCCAAATATTAATATTCTCTGGTTTAGTAATCTGATAATTAGCATCATGTACCAAACATACAGACTTAGTAGAGGGTAATTTACCTTGTCTCATTAAGTAGTATATGAGAATACTTCCAAATAAACACATATCAGATGCTGCTGATTGACATGGGAAATTTAATGCTAATCTCAAAGCATAAGCTTCTTCTCCCTTATCATTTGAATATATTTGGGGTAATCTTCTTTTCCTCCCAAATAATGATACCAGATGCCCATTCTTTCTAAGGAATTTCTCTTGTTTCTTCAAGAAGGTCTTCAACTTGGGGTGTTGACCAAAGAAGATGTCCATTTCCTTTTGGGCTTCTTCTGGTGTAACTATAATACCAGATTTTGGGTCAGATAGTTTTACTGCTAGTAATTTTGCACCAATTCCATAAATAAGTCCAAAAGCAATTTGTTTAGCTTGCTTTCTTCTCACCTTCCATATCTTATGTTCTGGATGATTTTCATCCTCATATATCTTAAGAGCTTCTTCATAGGGTATATGATATTTAGTAGCAGCAATTGCTAAGTGAGGGTCCTGACCAGAGTTAAAAGCATTAAGATAAGTTTCATCTCCAGATAGATGAGCCATAATTCTTAATTCTGCCTGGCTAAAATCACTAGCAATATATAAGGTTCCTTTAGGAGCTTTTAATTGTAATTTAATATTGGGGTCTACGGATGTCTTGGGAATTTGTTGAGCATTGGGTTCTGCAGAATTATGATGCAATATACCATTTGCCACAAATTGATGGCACTCATCTACTGATAAGTCGTATACTCCCTGTAATCCAACTGGAATTATTGATTTAATAGATACTTCTTTAAACATTTTCTTATATCACTATTTTTCATGAACCTACTTAGATTTTCTTTTTCTAAGTCTATACGAATTACTTGATAACCGAGTGAGTTAAGTGCTTTATCTCTTTCTAAATCTAATTCTCGTACATGCATTTTCCCGTCTAACTCCAGAATTATAGAATCATCTAATAAGAAATCTACATGTATATTAAGATCCTTAAAAAAGAATTGAGGTATCACTTTATACCTCATTTTTATAAGCTCTTTATAAAACCTGTACTCTATTATGTTAGTTGGTAAATTATAATCTTCTTCCCTATAATACTTCTTAAGTTTTCTAATAATAATCCTTAGATCATACTGTAGGTAATGTAATTTTCTTACTACTTCCATGATTCTCTTAGGGTCTCCACTCAAGAAATCTTTCTCTAATTCCTGTATACATAAGAATTTTGATAAGAGAAAGATTTCTTTCTTAGTTAAGTGATTAGAACAAAAATCATCTATCAACCTATTTTTATTGGGAAGCCTGAAATTATAATATTGCTGTATACTAGAAAGTTCATAAGAAGTTAGATTTAATTTCTCTTTCACTTCCCTTTTAGTAAGAGAACCTTGTATGGTTTTTTCTAACAACTCTAAAGGAATTACCTTAGAAGGTCTATACCAATTAATCCTATTAGAATTATTCTCTCCCTTTTGTCTTTCAGCAATTTTCTCCCTGTGAGACTTATCTATCTCTTCTTTAGAAAACCATTTGTATAGGGATCCTCTTACTATCCTATGGCCAAGTCCAAAATGATATTGGAAATCTTTTATCTTCCACTTCTGATCAAAGAAATAATGCTGCAAGTCGTGTTTCTTTATATACCTCTTACCATCTTCTACTATAAGTTCTAGTTTCCTACTCGGACCTTTTAGAGACCTTATTTCTTTAGGTCGATTATTCTTGTTCTTCGACATATCTTAATAATTTAATTTTATTAGATATAGTTTTTCGGGAACTGTTGTAGATTGACCTTAAACTTTTAGTCCCTTGATTAGTTATAAATTTATGATCTAATGTACATCTAATAGAAGTTCCATCTTCTAAAGTAACTTCATACATCTCTTGTTCCCCCTTGTAAATAAAATCTACTAAAGGTTTCCAACCTTCTTGAGTCATTACTTTTATATCATCCTCATCAGAGAAATATTCTAACTCCCTAATAGGTATCTCACCATAATTTGTTAGAACTAAAGAATCTCCACTTATACAAGACAATCTTCCACTTGTAGTCCCATGAATAAGAAATCTTCCATGTAATCTATCATCATCTTGAACTTTTTCATTCCAACCCTCTATATAGGTTTTATACATCTTCTCTAAACCTCGTAATTCAAGAAGCCTATCAAGGAAAATTGCCTTAGGTGAATCTGGTTTTTTAACGGTTAACCTTAGATTAGTAAGAGTCTCTTCATCTGTACTTGGTTTACCGGATTCATTATTCTTAATTACCTCAAAATGAAAACCTTCTTCCGAATACATCAATGCAGGTAAATCAACTGAACTACCCAAATTGATAGGTCTTATCAATTCTTGTTCCTTTTTAGTTGTGAATATACCAGCCTTGATATTTGAGATTTTCTGTTCCCTTGATGCAATCTTTCGTTTGTCTTTTGGATCATTATAATCTAGCTCCTCAAGTTCTGATTCGATAGATTGAATATACTTATCAATCTTTTCTTGGTTGTACTTCTTTTCGAATTTCTTTACTCTTGGCAAATCATATATAGCTTGTCTAGCAGCATCTATTTTTGGTTTATATGTTTCCAGTAGTTGATTATTGAACTCTCTATCTAGATATAAACCATTCTTCTCTACTGAAGTGAGTACCCTTGATGCAGACATTATTAGATTTCTAAAAGTACTGTATAAACCCAAATCAATTAACTTCTTCTCAAAGAATATCATTAATCTAAGAGTATAATCTGTATCTTGACATCCATAATGGCAAAGTGGGTCTAATCCTTTTTGATCCCAAGGTATCTTATCGAAGGCATCTTGCTTTTCATAATTACCGTACTCAGGTAAATACCTTCTTACCATTGATTTTAGATCATTGGGTTTTTCTTCATTTAATAGGTATTTTGCAAGCATACCATCTAAACAAGTACCTCTATAGAATATTTGATATTTTTGATTTATCTGGTCATCGAACTTCCAGTTCCATGCAACCTTTACAATGTCGTAATTCTCAATTACCTCTTCTCCAAATTTCCTTAGCATCTTTTTCCAATTCCAACCTGGTGAAGTATAATCTTTTGTTTCGAAATGGTCTAAAGGAATGGAAGCACCAAATCCTGGCATCCAGGATACTGAGAGTATAGTTGGCTTAAAATCCCTATTATATATGGGTTTTGCATTCGATTCGTAGTCACAGCAAGCATAACCTGTAGCTTTACAACAAGCAATAAGTTTCTTAAGCTCTCTCTTGTTTTTTATTATTGTATACCGTGTCTCCATATTTTAAAATAGAAAAAGGGACATACCCACCAGTAGTAGATACATCCCTCATTATTAGTATTCATCTTTCAAATCCTCTAAATTACAAGATAAGAAATGCCAATCTTTTTTGTATATATGCAATGAATCTATGGTATGATATAGATAACCAGGCTTTACACCTACTTCTTGAGCTACGTATTCCATTAATCTCCAAGCTAAATAAATATCATTACCGAAATGTTGGGCAAAGTCCGAACTTCTTTGGTGATAGCAAATATGTAATACCTTCTCTCCTTTGCCATTCTGACGGATAAGGAAATCATAATACATAGAGCAGGGTATACGTTTATTACCATGGTAATAAAGAGTATCATCTTCACCATTACCATTAAATATTGGTAATACTGCTTTACGAGTATCAGAATCTGATTTTAGTAATTGTATGGTATAGGGAAGAATTACCATCCTTTCGTTATAGGTATAATCAAATTTACCATTTACCAAAAACTGTTCCCATAAATCTTTTCTTAATTCCCAAGCTTTACCTGGATTAATTATATCAGAGGTATCAATCCTTTCTTTAAACTCGGCATCTGCCCATTCTTTTGAATGAGAGAATACGAATAACCATACCGGGTCTCCCAATGAAGTTAAGCAATATTGTTGGCAAATGAGTTCTTTTGTTATAAAATCCTCATTACCTTCGATTACCTTATTCTGATAGGTCTTTGGTTTCACAATTTGACCATAACTGTTGAGCTCTCTGCCCATTTCTGACATTAACTCAAAACTGTTCGAATAAATCCTCATTTCTTTTGTTGTTTTAAAAGTTTTTTCTTATATGCTTTACGTTGAGAGTAAGAGATTACATTCTCCGGGTATTCTATATCCTCATACTCGAGAAGTAATTCTTTTGCTTTCATTGATTTATATGTTTCCTCATATAAATCTGGTCGAAGCACTTTAAAACTTCTAAAGAATACCTTGAATGAAGAGAATTCCTTCTCTGTACCCTTTTGGAATTTCTTCCATATCTCTTTTATTCTCTTATTCCAAGCATTCTCTTCTGCCCCCTTAAGTACCTTCTTCAATGGCTTATGGGTATGATACATTAGAAGTGTCTCCACATTTCCGTACATTTGAGTCGCGAATAGGTTGATTTGTACTGACTGATCCGGACCATATACGTACTCTGACATTCGTTGAATTAATAGGAAATCGAATATTAACCTCTTGGTAATCTCAGAAGCCCGAACTACCATTGTAATAACTGGGATGTCCTCCCCGAATCGTTTTGAAAAAGTCGCTGCTATTAGACATTGCTTTCCGTTATCATGATGATTGTTAAACATATAAGTTATATTGTAATTCTGATTGTACTTATTTCTCAGTACTCTCAGTTTACTACGCAACAAGTCAAGCTTATTAAAATCTATGTAGTTATTCAATAAGCTAGTCCACTTAGTTTCTTTGTAATTGAAACATCTCCCATAATCAAATTCGGGGTCTACCCAAGCTTTTCGTATCTTTATAAATACATTATACACTACTGCTACCCCACTATTGGCAATAGCCCCCTTTGCAAATAAAGTAGGCTCTAATCTTAGGAATCCCTCATTGAGTTTTTCCCATGCCTCTTGTGAAGTAGCAAATTCTAACGAATGGAGGGACTCCTCCGGATTAAGTTGAAGTCCCTCTAATCTTGAGTTCCATCCTGACATGCTAGTAATTAGTATTTTGTCTCCATAAATTGAGACGTTGTTTTTTAAAGAATAAACTAAATAATCCACAAGGAGTAAACCCATTCATGGCTAAAAATCCCATATAGAGATAGAATGACTTTACCAAAGATTCCTGAAAATCTATTTCTTTGGTCATCACTTGAGTTTGTTTCCAGGGTCTACATTTAAGGAAGTTCCTTGCTTTATTAAGTTCATATATTACTTCCCATAAATATAGCTTCTCATTTTCATGAGATATCTCGCTCATTTCATGAAAACCTGGGGTATAAGAAACTATCTTATCATATTCTGCTATATCTTCTCTTGCCCAATCAGTTGGACTTAGTATAGGGTATTTCCTTACACTTCGATGGTCTGGGTACTTGATGAGTAAGTCTTTGACTCCAATTGCCATTACCTCAAATAAACTCTTTGCATCTTGGTATTTTAATATATCTTCTGGCAATATATTAGAATACAAAAGCAAAGTAAAGAAGAATCCCAAGGCATCTGCTTGTTCCTCATTTGCATTTGCTAGATGATTTAATACCTGAGTGTATTCTTCTGAGGTTAAGCAATCATTATTCCATCCATAATCACGATATATAGATACTACTTCATCGGTAGATTCGAATCCTTCGGTTAATTCCTCAATAACCCTACCAATAAAATCCTTTAGGATAACTTGGTTCTTTGGGTTATTTATATCTAAAGGATAATCTGGTAACTTCTCTATAGATTTATATCCAGAGAATTGTTCTATCCCAAGATCATACATTTCTTGTAGTATCCGTGCCTCAGTTTCTTCTACCTGAGGCACTTGTTCATTTATATTCCTTATGTCCACTATTTTATGTTTTGAGATGAACCAAATCCTTTATCTCCTCTGCTTCCACACATTTGTGATTCAGTATAAAACTCCTCTTGCTGAATCTTCTCTGGCTCGGTAATATAAATTGGTACATGAATAAATTGTACCAGCTTTTGACCAGCCTCGATAACCTGAATTTCTTGAGAAGTGTTATATACCCCAATATGTATCTCTCCAACATAAGGGGAATCCACTATCTCGGCAGTAAAGATTAACCCTTTCTTAGTAGCTATACCAGATTTGTTTGCTGCCATTAACATAGATGCAGGAGGTTCTAGCAAACCTTTGATACCCGATGGGATAAGTATACGATGACCTGGTTTTAAAGCTATATGCCTTACAAAGGCTTCACTAAAGGGTATATCCAAATCATACCCTCCTGAATCGAACCCATTCTTAGAATGGATATCCTCTGAAGTCAGGTTGGTTGGTACATAAAAATCTAACCCAGCATCATTTGGGTTTGCTCTGTTGGGAGATACTACCTCCCTTACTTTGATAAATCTAAATCTGTTCATAATATATTATATTTACGTAAAAGTTGTCCAAAGGTTAATTTCTCGGGTCTAGAAACATGTACTCCCAATGAATTACACATCCTGATTACATCGGTAGAACCCTCCATACATAAATTAGCAAGTACATCTTCTTGCTTTACAAAATAGTTTGGGTTGTTAAGGTATACCTTGAACATAGCCCATATCATTTCTATTGGTTTCATTATTTAGTACACTCTTTATAAAGTTCTCTAATACGTTTTCTGGGTACTTCAAATTTCTCAACTGTCTTTGAGATAATTTCTTTTTTCTCTTTGCCTTTCCGAATCAAGCCTCGGATGTATTTCTTGATACCAACCGTATCTTCTAATACATCCAAATCCTTGTATTGATTCTTCTGTTCTAGCTCTTTCCTTGTGATATTCAAGTTCTGAGACATCTTGAATGCACATAGCTCTGAGTCTCCGCATAGCTTACACTCTTTAGTTGATAGGTCATACCCAATACCGAAGCAAGGGTCTCCATTAGTTCCCAAAGTACTTAAATCTATGGGAGTAAGAATATCTTGCTTCGATAAGTCAGGAAGTTGTTTCTTTTTCTTAGCCATTATATATCTTTTTTACGTTTATATAAAATGTATATTTCACTGTTATCTTCTATGGGAACATAGGAATAACCGATGTTATTTATAAATAGTTCCCTGAGTTTATATAATTCTTGGTATGAATTTCTATCATAGCTCTCTTGACATACTTTGACTACCATACCATTACTCCAGTACAAACAAAAGAAATGAGTAAAACATTCGGGGGTATTTTGAGAAGTTTCCAAGTTTGATATCCATATCAAATCTCTACAGTTGAATACATGTTTAGGATTATGTACCTCTCCCACAACAAGAGACTTAAACGACTTAAACCATTCTTTAATCTTCTTCATCATAAGTGTAATTAAGGTGTTTACAATGGGGACAGACCCATTCTTTTAAATGCCATCCCTTGATTTCTAAATCCTCTTTATGAAAACGTTTCTTACATGAATGGCATTGATAGCCATCCTTAGAAAGTATGAAGTCTAAAGCGAGTATTATTATCATAATAACAACCGCTGTAATTAAAATATATTTCTCCATCACTGAAAGCCTTTAATTTTCTTTTTAGTGTTATTGGGTTTTCCTTAAGAGTACCCAGCAATAAATACCGGATGCAGAGATTTGGATTATCCTCCAACCATCTGATAATAGAGTAGTTAGTTTATTATCATCCTCATCTCTGATACATATTAGTTTATCATTATTCATAATGCCTATATGCTTATTAATTGTAATCTTCTTTTCCTCCTACGGAGAAAAAGTAAATACTCATAGTACTTCTAGTTAACTCTTAATAAGGCTATGGTTAGGATGTTTCTTCCATAGCTTATCTAACAGTATTACTTTCAATTCTTGTCTCTGATAATATTGCTTCCGATGTTTACCGTGCCTATCTAAATAATTCCCAGGATAATGAAGGTCATCAAGGTATACTTTCTTTTTCGATTTATCGGTTCTTACCAAACGACCAAGAAACTGAATAGATTTTTCCTGACTATCCATGCTTGCTGCATTAAGTAAATACCTAAGCTTAGGAAAGTTTTTACCTCGAGCAATGATTGTAGTTGATACCAGGATATCTATTTTGCCTTCCCTAAAATCCCTCATTATTTGTTGTCTTAACTTAGAGGGAGTATTAACATGCACGTAGGCAATATTATAGGCATCGCCCAGTTTCTTTTTAAAGAACTTATATAGATTTTCACAATGTGCAATATGCTTGCATACTACAAGAGCAGGATATCTACCTTGATTAATATTCCATCGTAATCGATTATAAGCCATGGTCCACGCGGTATTATTTTCGGTAATAGAATCATCATATATATCCTTATAGGATATACAATCAGATTCCCAATTACCATACCAAGGTTTACCGGGTACCATCTTTACGATAGTTTTAGTTGAGTAACCCTTCTTGATGGAATCCTTAAGTTTAAACTCAGCAATCACTTTACCAAAGAAACATTCTAGGTTCATGTTCTTGACCTTATCCTTAGCAAGTTTACTCATATAAATGGTACCGGATAATCCTATACGAATTCGGGTATTAAACAATCTAGTGATTACATTCTGATATTGCTTACTACCTCCCTGGTCAGCCTCATCTATAAGTACCATATCTATTTGAGATAATTCCTTTTGATAGAATCTCATATTTCTCGAAATAGATTGAACCATACCTATAGTAAAGTTACTCCAGTTTAAAACCTTGCCTTGAACAAAAGTGATATCTTCTCCGGGAAGATATTGCTTAAATTCTTCTCTAGCTTGATTTAACCAATCTGAGTCATTAGTTATTAGCAAAGTCTTTAACTGTTTCTTATAGGATAAATATAAAGACGACATGATAAGGGTTTTCCCAAAATTTACAGTCAAATCCAATACTCCAATTTGAAAGGGTATATCTCCTACTCGATTATTGATTACAGATTTAACTGCTTTCTCTTGTTCTGGCCTTAATTTATATTTACCTATATTCGTAACTACTTCACTGACTTTAGGTAAGGGTTGTCTCATATCTACAACTTTAGGTTTAATCCCCATTTCAATACACATATCGTATACCTTAGGAAGTAAACCTATTTTAAATTGCCCGGTCTTGGTGATGTAATGGATCTTACCATCCCAATTCTGCATACCTCTTTGCCTTGTACGTAAATAGAAGGCATTCGGATGTCGAATGGCAAACTCATTATAGAGTTTCTGCGCATACTTGAGAGGTATATCAAGTTCACACATATTACCATTCTGAATAATTATCTTACTCATACTAATCTTTTATTTTATCCCAGAGACTCCCCTCTACTTGAGGTTCATCATCCAGGAGTTGTTTACTCTTATTCTTATATAAGTATTTATTATATCTTTCAATGGCTTTATCATTGTACATCTGACTTGGTTCTGGTAAACCATTACACCATGCAAGAGATTCGAATTGGGCATCAATGAAAGATTCGAAATCCCAATGCTTCTTTTTTAAAAAATCTCCTAACCTTACAAAGTGTATATATTTCTCTGGTTGATTCTCATAAGATTCATATATGCCAGTTGCTTTAGCAATCTTACCTATAAAGTAATCATGTATCTCTTTAGTAAGTTTTAAATCTGAATCCTGCAATTCGATCTCGGCCGATATTTGATTAGTGATGTTCTCTTGCATAGATAATAACCTTTGCATAACATTACGATAATCAGTCATCCTCTTTAACCCGGTCTCAATGTATTTGATAAAACCCTCTCGAGTATCAAGATTAAAATCCTCACAAAAAGTGTTACATACTTCGGCAAGCTTTTTACAGTTTGCCCATTCTCGAGAATTACTCTCATTTATTTTCCGAACTCCCCGATGCTTTAACTTTATACGAGTTGCATATAAAATATCAGCAACAAGGGCAGCATCCCCCTTAGATGCTAGTAAAATGTTATTAACTCGCTTAGTATTCTTACTATTAGAAACTAAGACTGCTCTATGATTTATTGCCTCCTTTCGAGCAATAACAAAAAAAGCCTCAACTGGGAAGTTATCTACCTCTAGGGTATTTAATATTTCCTCAAACTGAGACTTAGTTATATGGATAGATGGTTCACGCATAAATATATTATTTTATAATATAATAGGAACTCCCTATTTCAATGAGTTTCTGATAGCAATCAATTCTTGATAACTCTGGTACCGAGTAGAATATACTAACCTCATAACAGCAGATTTTCCTAAATCATTACAATCTTTTCCTTCTGGTAGAAACACCACCTTGACCTTTTTATAGGCAACAAGTTTGAGCGCAAGATTGATTGCATATTCTTTGGCATCTGGGTCCAGGAGTATAATATATCTTTGGCATTGGGATTTAAGTAGTTCATTGACTTGGTACTGACTAATAGCTTTGCCCATTGTGGCAATTGCTCTATCCCCAATTGTGAGAGCATTAAGTGCTCCTTCGCAAATGAATACCGACCGATACATCTCCAATGCGTCATGATTAAAGATGATAAACTGTTTTCCCAAACCGGTGATGTCTTTGTCTGGGTTATTATACCTGGGTCCTTTTCCGATAACATTTCGAGCATTGTAATACCTAAGTTGTCCTCGATAATAAAACGGGATGATAAGGTACCCATATGTCGTACCCATTGTTCCATATCCGATACCACATCTTGAAAACTTCTCGAGGTTAAAGCCGCGTTTCTTGATATATCCACGAATGCTTTTTGCAAGTTGGCTGTCTCCGAGCGAAATATTTCTAAATCCATCTGGGAGATATACGGGCTTACTTTCGGCAAGTTCGATTTTCTCTTCCTTAAACTGTAGTTCATCAAATTGTCCATTGTTCAAAAAATTAATTAGTTCATGGTACTCAGTAAATCCTTCTATGTCCATTATTAGTTGAGCAGGAGAAGGATGGGCATTACATCTAAAACAATTGGTTCTATACATAGAAAGGTTAACTCCCAACTTCTGTTCTCTCCCGCAATATGGGCAAGTGGGAATGCGTAACCATCCGTGCTTATAATCGAATGCTCCCAACCGTTTAATAAAGTATGTCCTTAGTCTAGATTTAAACTGGTTTGTTATTTTCATATCTTTTCTTCCCGCATATATTACAGTAATACTCTACATGACGTTTCTCATAATACTGGGCTTTGCTTCTCCCGCCTTTCTTAGAAAAAATTGCCCTACGAGGTCTCTGTTGGGAATCCTGGTATATTATCTTTAAACTTACTCATACTTATATATCTCCACTATTATTAGCCCTTTTCTTAGAATCCGCATCCGGGTTAGTATTCTTTTTAAATTGTTCATCCAACTTACTACCATACACTCCATCATATTGTTTACGTTGTTCCCTTGTAAATTCCGTACATCTTTGCCTTTCGACATCGCATTTGAATAATGCTCTACCGGAAGGAAGACCATCCCTTTGTACTACTATCTCAGCTCGAAGAATATTATCTTTTTCTTCTTGCTCAGTAGAGTTAAGACCCATGATAACCTGGGCATTACGAACAATGGCAATTGAACCAGAGATATCATTCTCATCGTATCTAGTAAGCCTATGCTTTTTACCTTCACGAGTAATGTGATGGGCAGTCCATATAATATCTAAATGTAATTCCTCGGCTAAGTTCTGAAGGTCTACGTATACATTAGATATCCTTTCGAAATCTTCTCTATCACCCGCTATTGATGCAAGTTTACCAGCGTAGTCAACCATAAGAACTTTAATATCAATCCCTTGATTACGAAGTTGAATTATCTTTTCCCTTATATAAGTGGTATTAGTAATCATTGCTGGTACACGCTCAACCACTAATTCAACTCCAAACCTTGCAAGTTTCCTTAAATGCTTTGCCTCAAGTTTATCATACTCACCAGAGTATAATTCTTTCTTAGTTTTATTGATACTGGATTGAATAAAACGGTCCATGATTTGTTCTTGGCCATTTTCTGTATCAATATATAATACTGACTTCTTCATTCTGAGATAACCTCTTGCAAGGTTTACCATAAAGAAGGTTTTCTTTGCCTTGGGTTTATCGAGTATTACATTAACGGAATGCTCTGGATAACCTCCTGCATTAGTTAGTTCATTCAACTGCCTAAATGGGCAAGGTATAACTGAGGGTTCTGATTGTCTTCTAAACTGTCTCTCGGTAATATCCCGAATCATATATAAAGGTTCATCTTCTTTCTTAGGTTTACTTTTCTGAAGTACCTTTTCAATCTTCCTCGAATACTCTTCGTATTGTTCGAAGTTATCCAAATCAAAGGAATCATTTAAGTTCTTCATCTCAACATAAGTAGAGAACTGATATATCCTTTCTTTAATATAATCCGAATCCGATAAAGGTATATGGTACAAATTACTTATTATCTTTTCTATATTAGGTATATCATCCTTCGTTACCAAATCAACGTATGTTTTGGATTCTAGCAATTCTTTTATTACTTGCTTTAGAATATTCTCTGAAGGCATCTTACCTTGCTTTTTAAAATACTTAGCAATGCCCTCGAATATAAGAGCATGCTCTATGAGAACCAGATAATTAGCTTTAATCCTCTTTAGGACTAAACCTCCCTCCTTATCCCTTAAAACAAACCGGAGTATCTCTAATTGAAAATCCGGACTGAACGAAAACTTAACTTGTTCTTTAAATTTCTTCATATCTATATTGCAATATTATATAAACTAATAGATTTTGATAGTACCGAGATAGTTCTAAGTAAGTATGTTGACATCTATCTAGAAACTACTAATCCACTACCTTAAGCTCCCGAATATTTAATATTATTATTTTATATAAGAAAAAATACTTATATTTGCATAACGAATATTTAAAAACATGGGAAGAAGTAAAGGAAATAACGGTTCAGAGCTTCATCGATTAAAACCTATGCAAGAATATGATGAAGCTACTTTCAACAGACTTTATAAAGTTTGTAAGCCAGTAATTAGAAACCTTACCAGACAGATTGATTATAAACGATTTAATCTTACACCGGATATTATCCAATCTTATTTCTGGGATAAGATGTTATTTGTTTTCAACAGATACTATGGTGAATGTACTGAAGAACATCTTAAAGCAAGAATCCTTGCATCACTTAGTACATTCAAAAATAAATTGCTTCGTTCTGCATACGGAGAACAGGCAGAGTATAATCAAAGCCTCTTTAAACTCGATGACTTATTCGATAATGATAAAGAATTAGAGGATGATACAGAAGAAGAGAAAGCTAAATCAGAAATGCTTGATATGATGTATACTTATATGAAGGATAAGCTTTCTCCAGATGCCTATCTTTTGTTTGAGGTATTAATTACTCCTCCCCCTTTTATCAAGGAAAGGCTTGAAAATAGTACTCGAATAACTAATATGATGCTTATCGAATTTTTCGAAATGCCTAAGACTAATGAATCTATGAGATATATATCAGAACTTAGACAAGATATACAATATTGGGAAGACCGAGCTAAAGAAGAACTTAAGTATTAACACAAAAGAAAAGGGGCGTTTCCCAACGTCCCTCTCCCAATTAATTTTTACTACGCAAAACACGGATTGTAAACAAATGTTTACTCTTAAACAATACAAATAATACACATGAGTTTTAATACTACTAAATAACTAATAACAACTTTATGATGATATTTTTTGGATATATCGTAATGTAATAGTCGGTGGCAATTTCTCAATATCCAAAGTTTCTACCGAAGTTTCTTGTAAGAAAGATTCCCCTAATAGGTTCCAGCTTACTACGATAGCACCATCTTGAATACCCTTGGTAGGAGTTCCTCTACCGAAATCTCCATTCAATCCCGTCTCCCTATTAAAGAAAGATTGAGGACGAACGTTCTCCCAGTTATTGGCATCATCTTGTTTACCTTTAGATACACCAAGAGCATGCCTATGTCTTGGTAAATCATCGCCTTTCAATTTAATAACAAAGTTACCTTTAGTGGGAGTATAGAAATCCCCAATATTCTGTAGCATCATCTCGTCTCCAATTTGAATACCTCCGGCCTGATATCCTATTACTATCCTACCTGAAGCCTTTGTATATTCAGCCCATCCTTTAGGGATTACATCGGTTTCCCATAAAATTATTGAACCTATGGGTAAACTAGCAGTATTCAAAGAATCAGAGAATTCCTTTCTGAGAGCTTCTAGTTGCCCATCAATGTATTGCTTAATATTCAATAGATTCCCATTTTCATCCTCTACCGGAAACCCAGTATTCATTTTCTCTACTTTAGTTATGGATTCTTTCATCATACTGTGAGTAGCAGTAGTATATGGGATCTCCTGGAATTTGCCCTGATAGGGTACAATAGCAAAGTTCTCATTTCTTTTAGTCATAGCATCTGTACCCTTACCATATATCCCGATAAGAACAACAGAATTCTTATTATTAGAATAATAAGGGCAATCAGTCTCTACCATCTCTAGAAGATTGCTATAGGTCATATCGTAATTAGAATATACATCATTATTAATGATATCCGGTGTACGATTCTCTTCGGCAATCGGATAATAAATATCCAGAGACTTTTTAAACAAGGTGTAGAAGCTTTCGGAGGATTCATTCCAATAAGCTACAAAGTCTACTGGGTTATCTACAGGTTCGGAGATAGTAGTGTGTACTGCAAAGAGTAATACCTCTTCCGTTGAACCTTGGGTACCTTGGATGTTCTCAATGGTAATAGTTTGTTCATCAGATATAAATACATACCCATCCCTTGAAATACACCCAAAGTTTACATCTGGCAATTCTCCATCTTCTGAAGCCTTTGCCATATACCTTGCCATAATCCTATCCTTGATTACATTGGCATACTTACTTCCAGCAACTCCCTGAGGAGATACCACTAACTTGTTACCATTTATGGTAGCTGAGCCAAATCCACAGAATGGTCCTAAACCAGAAGGAGCAGCAATTGCCTCTGCTGCTTCCTTTGATTTAATAATACCTTCATACTTAAAGTACGTCTTCATTGTCCTTAGTATTTTTAAATTGATTCCTTTGTTCTGACATATCTTTAAATGCTTCACCTACATCCTTGAACTTTAAGGTTAACAATTTAAAGAGTATTCTCCATATACTATGCCGTTTCTTAATACCATGTATTTCACAGATGTGTCCATATATACTATCTACTTCGAAACAGTAGCATATTACCATAACCGTTATTGATACCACTATTGGGTTCATCCCATAGGGTTCTCCAATAGCTTTACCAAGTACAGCACCAAGTAGAACATAGCAGATATAATCTACTATCTTGTTTAGAGTTCTTCTTCCAGCTCTAGATTTTCGAATTTCGATTTTCTTTAACCTACTTGCCGATAACCCAAACCATAAATCTGATAGGATTAGAATTATTGCAAGAATTATCATCCATCTCAAATCATACAAGATTTGTGTACACTCTCCCAATATACCCACAGTGAATGCCTTGAATAAAGACTGAGTTGTGGTCTCTGTTATTCTATCGATTGTTGAATTTATCATTGTTCTACTATTTGCCAAGATTGATTACTGTAAGTTGTAATGGTAAATGTTTTCTCTGAGAGGTCATCATGTTCCCATTCTAACTTTTGAGGACTAACGCTTAAGAGGTCTGCATCTACTACAGTGAACTTAGTTCTCTTTGAAGTATCTACGACAGATTCGAATATATACTCTCCAGCTTGTGCAGTTACAAATTCATAACCAGCACCACCTGCGTCATAAGTAGTTACTTTACCAACTTCCCTTATTCGACTATCGAAGTCAGGTTTATTAGAAGTACACTTGATTAAAGTAGATACTTGTTTAACATTCCCCTTTAATTCTGCATAAGTGGGAGTACAAGAAATCTCGATGATTGTAGGATAATCTTCCAGTATTACTTGACATCTTAATGAAGAACCATCATCTGCCACAAAGGTATAAGTCCCAGCCTTGGTAAGAACAATTTCCTCATTAAGGTTATAGGTTTCCCCGTTCTCATCACAGGTAGCAGTACCACTTACATTGACCCCATTTTTCATTTCCTCAAGATGGAACTTACAAGCAGACTTCTCATCCAGTAATTGGTATACTGCATAAGTATCATCTATCTGGTCTTCTGGTAATGCCCAGTTGGGTTCTTTCCAATGACTGTCTGTAGCATCCGAAGGTACTATCTTTAATTTATTCTGATATACTACTGGAGAATTATTAACTACCAAAGTAGTCTTAGCAGTAGGGTAAGCTACAGACTGGAAGGTATAAGTCCCTGCCCTATTTGCAGTATATACATAACCATTCTGAGCATCAAAGGTTTCCCCAGTTTCAATTACCCTTACTCTGTAATCATCCCCATTACCAGAAATACGTTGTATCTTTACTGTAGCTTTTGCAGAGCCATTGAATAATGTGACTGTTGGTGGGCTAACCGTAATTCTATATACTGCAGTCTTACCAGATACTACTTCGAATATACCTACACCTTCATTGGTTTCCCTTTTATCCAGTGTACATTTAAACTTATAAGTACCATAACTATTAGCAGTAAACTTATCACCGTTCTTAAACAACTTAGTATCACCAATTAGCCTACAATATAGTTCACCAGTAAATGATTCTGGGTAATTCGATTCGATGGTAAGAGTGGTAGTAGCATCCTTGATACTTTGCTTATCCCCAACTCTAAATTCAGAAGGTGTACATCTTACCTTATATGTAACCTCTTCTCGAGTTACGACAAAAGAAGTTTGCTTCACTGGGAACTCTACTACCTCGAATATATAGGTACCTGGTTCGGAAAACTCCCAAGTTGAACCAGAGACTTTCACTATATCCGTACCAGATAATCGTACATTACAAGTTTTCACTGTACCCTTATAAGATACATTTGCCCTTACTACTGTACTTACTTTTAGGTTAGTAGGAGTTATCTTTCCAGTAATTGGGTCGCAAGTAATAGAATATACTCGATTATAGGATTCTTGATTAACGGTGATTTGGGTTACCTTAGTAGGGTCTCCCACACTTCTAAAATAATAAGTACCTGCCCTGGGTATGTTAAAGATAGAACCACTTTCATGTTTGGTGTAACCCCAGTTTACGTTATCACTGGATATCTGGTACCTTAAGTCAGCATTTACCCAATCTGAAGTTACTGTTACCCTCACTGGTACTTCATATACTTCAGAAGTAATCAAATTGGGTTGGTCTGGATTTACTAACTCGGCTTTAATAGTATACCCATCATTTACGGTAAACCCATATTGAATATTGAAAGATACATGATAGGGTATGAACCTTTTAAAGAAAGCCTCTACAGCTTCTCTAAATTTTCTAAAAGCTGCCGAGTTCGAAGTATATCCATGACCTGTAAGTCTAAAGGTTACTGGTATACACTGAGAACAATCAAAAGTATTATCGTAAGTATACTTATCGTCATACTGATAGTATTGGTCAAAGTGTGGATTGCCTTTTACCCAACCATCATAGCTATCTGCTTTTGCAGGGTCTGTTACTACGCAGGTTAATCCATACAACCTCATCATTATCTCGAAGAACTCAGAGGTGCCTCTTATTTTAAAAAGAGATATCGAATACTTCAGGATGTTTCTTACTTGAGTACTGGTTAAAGTAAAGGGTCCCTCCTTTGGTATTATCCAAAGCTTAGATAACTCTTGGAGTTTATCATCGGAGTAGAACCCATTAAAGTACTCTGCCCATTTCTGTGCATCTATAGTGTTCCCATAAGCAAAGGGCATTTCTCCGAGGAATTGCCAAAGGAAATTGAGATACATATCCGGAGCCTTATCTATATCAATAATGTCCAAGATATTCTCAATATCCTTTGTAATGTAATCTTCAAAATGCTCTCCACAAATTTCTAGAAACCTCTCTAAGATGCCTTTGCCATTTACCTTATAGGTATCTTGAGCTTTATACTCGAATGGCAAAAAGTCGATTAGATTTTTGAGGTTTATCATTATACAATTTCTTTTACGGTTAAAGTCAATTGTGAAGCATTTTCGAATACTGGTAAATTAAAACCGGGGTCTTCATAGTCATGGTTAGGTTCTGATACCGTAATAGAATATCTGTAACCAGACTGATAATTATTGTTCTGAATATCCAAAGAGAAGTCAAAGCCATTAGCCTTATCTATTACCTGTATAGAATTACCTACAGTACCAGTAGCCATATACCCATTTGATACAGAACGTACAGTAAAAGTAGTTGATGAATTGAAGGTAATATAGTAAGTCATAGACCCTTTAGCCTTATTCAATTTAAACTGACCCAAGTTCAATTCTTTATTACCATAGATGGTAGTAGGCCAAGGTTTAATATAGAATTTAGTAAGGTGAAGGTAATCTACTGTTGATAAGTTATCAATTAAGGCATAAATATCTGATACCCTTACGCTCCCTCCTATCTGAGCTTGCTCTGGAGAATAGGCATTGTATAATGCTGTAAGAATTTGAGTTTGTATCTCTGCAGTCTTATAAGACTTCTTACCGGTAACATCCATCTCTAGAATAATCTGAACCTTGCCTGCAGATTTAACCTTCAACCAAGTAGTCATAGGAGCCCTTTGGGATAATAAATTATATACCCTATTAATTAATTCAGAAGAAGCAACTGCTCCACCATCTGGGCTAATATATACGGTAAGCTTTCTACCGCATTCATAATCGGCTTTAGCTTTATTTACCCCATCAACTAACATAGCTAAACTTTCGAAATCCTCTTTGGTAATTGCTACTCCCAAAGTCTTTACACTCAAAGGTATATGTTCTTTGAGCATTGTAAAGTTTTCATAGTTTGAACCACCTCCAGCATCATAAGCATTACTTACAGTAGCATCCGTAATTGAGGAAGATATTACTGAAGGTACAGAAGTAATAGTATTACTCTTTACATTACCCTGAGTACCATTGGTTAAGTAGAATACCACATTGGTTATTTTTGCTCCTGCTGCAGGCTTCTTACCAAAGGTACCATCTCCAAACATTATATAAGGATTGAGTGCCTCATCTACTGAAACCATGAAATGCTTATCTGTGGGTTTGGATTTTGCAAATGTATCTACTAATACCCAAGTTTCCCCACCTATCTGTAATGACATAGAGCCTTGTTCATAATACTTACCATTGGGTAGAGTACCAAGATGAATTATAACTCTATCTCCAGTGGGTATTACCATATTATTGAGAGCGCTTGCAGTATACTTCTCATGTTGTATAATTGGTACTTTACAAGTGGTTACATTTGAATACCAAGTTACGTCTCTGGCAGATAACCAAGAATTACCACTAGAATCTGTAAATAAAGTTCCTTGAGGTATAGTTAATTTAGCTCCGATAGAATTACCAGTAATACTTCTGGATAAGATTACATCTACTGTAGCAGCAATTGCTGCTCGAGCATGGTAATCTACCAAAGCCCCATGTTTAACTACCGAATCATACCTTCTTGCCGTAGATAGGAAAGTTTCCCTTGCCATGTTATCTACATAGTAGTGAAGTACTTCGGCAATTGCCGCAAACAATGAGAGGATGATAATTAAGATATTCCCCTCCGAATAATCCGTTATGAGTTTCTGACCTTGAGGGTCTTTGAGTCCCATAAGGGATTCAACCAGCTTGGCCTTAATCTGTTGATAAGACCTCTGGTATGGGTTAAGCCATTTATTTGTGATTCCCATATTATTGTGTATTTAATGAATTATCCGACCGGTCATAGGTGATATCGAGGTACTGACTAGAATTTGTTCCATTTACTACATAGGTTACTTCTATGTGTATTTTTGCATCAACTCTAGTAACTGTGATATTTTGGAAGGTTATCCTTTGTTCCCAAGCACCTATGGCTTGTTTTAAAAACTCTTTAATTATAAAACTTAGGGCTTGTGAGTTTGGTTCCTCAATACATTGCCATAGTTTACTACCAAAGTTTTCCTGTCGAAATCTCTGGCCTATCATGTAGTATAATATCGAACTTATATTATCTCTGATAAGTTTGAAATCTCCATTTACTGGGTACCAACCTCTTTCACCCTTTTCATTAGTTGTAAGTTGGATAGGGTAAGTTACACCTATACCAACTAAGTCTGTAAAGTAATTCTTTTCCATTAGTGTATGCAGGTTTTATCTTCATAATCGTCTACAACGAATTGTGAGAAAGGTTTAATTACTTGAGTTACTGTAGGACCTGAAGAACCGGGTCCAGTAGTTACACCTGAGTGTACATGAGAATTGAACATACTGCGAAGTTGTTCTAGTTCTTGGATAGTTTGATTTAGTTTTTCGGTTAATTGAAAAATATTGATTACTCCACCATTTTCTCCAGTATTAAGTATCATGGAATCACCAGAAGATATGTTTATATCCCCATCAGCATTTATTACTATCTCTTTCTCCGAACGAACATTTACAGGTCCATTGAAATGTAAATTAAGTTCTCCGTTATCATCATCTATGACTATTAAGTTTCCTTCGGGAGTAACTATCCCCATTTTATTGGGACCATCCAGAGGTTGTGGTATTTGACTCATTCCCCAACCATGGTATTCCCAGAGAGGTTTAGTTGGGTCCCCAAATTCAAAAGTAACAAATACCGTATCTCCCACTTTAGGGGCTAGGAATTTGAAACCAGAACTAATTGAACCATGTTGTCCTTTAGGATATGCCCAAGCAAATACTCCACCCATTACCTCTGGAACACATACCTTTACCCTGTTCATATGTTTCTCTACATCGTTATTATCAATAACAATGCCACGATAAACAGAGTAATACCGACCAAGACCCTCTAAGCCTTCGTCGGTTATTATCTTTGCTGTTTCGTAACTCATACCCTTATATTTCTATATAGATTTGACTTGCTATTCGCTTATGCCTTTTAGCTATGTCTCGGTATACTCGATTAGCTATGGCCATATAATTAAACTTAACCCCATAATCTTCAGGCACTTGGATTTGTTTAACTGATATCTTACCAGGAATTAACTTACCCTTAGAGGTAACTGTATTACCTGTAGATAATACTATACCCTCTGCCAAGGCTTGAGGATTATCGGCATTTACTTCAGTATAATAAGCCTTCTTTCGAATAAACTCAGCTTGACCCTTGATATCAATTATGTCTCCCTTATCATTCAAGAAATGCTCATTGTAATATACCTTCTCATTATAAGTAAAGTTAAGATTAAGATTCTGAGAAGTACTTAGGGCTTTTTTATCTTGCCCCTTTTTAGTTTTAGCATTAGCTTTAGCATCATTAGCTACAATGTTTTGAGTAGATAAATCAGTTTTAGAAGTTACAGAGCCAGACTTGGAATTGTTCTTTACTAATTCCATATTAGTTATATACCCTTGACCAGCGTCCATAGAATGAGTACATTGTTTTATATACCAAAGCCCTGACCAACGTTTTCCTACGTTATCTATACGGATTATTTGAGAAGTTGCTAGCATAGGTCTACCTACTACCTGAAGTTGACATACTAACCTTTTCTCAGTTTGCTTTAAACCCCCATTGGCATTAGCATTAGCTGCCCAAGCATACTTATTGGCACCACCGTATCTACTAAATAAATTATGGTAAAGTTTATAAAGAGGTACCTTGAGATTTACCCTTTTCATATGTCTTACCTTAACCCTCTTACCATATTGACCTTGACCATAACCCTTAGTAGTATCAACTTCCATATCGGATAATACTTCAGTATAGGGGTCTTTCTTTAAAGCTTCGAAACCTCTCTCTGAAGCAGGTAATACTCCAGCTTGAAAATTGATACCAGAAGCTATACCCGCTCCTGCTTGTTTAGAGGTATAACCCTCTGGGTCATAATCTAAGGGGTCTACATACTCTTCTACCATAAATTCCATACCATCTTCATCTTCGAAAAGATACATTTCGCATTCTAATAGCTTCTTAAGATTAGCTTCTAACTCTTTACCATTTTTAGAATTTTTTAGTACTTGCTTAAGGGCATTCTTCTTATCATCAGGTAACTCGTTGGCTGCTTGATTAATGGTAGCTCGTACTTCTTCGGTAGACATTTCATCAAATCTCCTTTGCTTACCTGCTTCATAAGCACCTACTGGACCCACTGCTTCATATTCTTCTACTCTCTTTTTATATTCTGCAGTTTTTTCCATGTTATACTGAAGCTGAGTGTCCCAAGCATCCATTACCTCGATTGGTGTAGTAGGATGACTTCTATAATCTTCAAACCTATTGCCAGTAATATTAGACACCATAGTATTATCTACCTGAGCCACATAGGGTCTTAAAGCTAACGGAGGTTTATCCTCTGGCTCATTTATATTAGTTGATAATACCGATAAATCTTTACTATCTGGGTCTAGAGATGGGGCTAATACGGCTTTAACTCTTTTAGTTATTTTCTGAGTAGCAAAAGATACTCTAAGTACTTCCCCATTCTCCCCTTGATATGTATAAGTACATACCGGTTCTTCATGGAATTTCCGATTATGTATGTAGATAATCCCATCTCTTGAATCTACATACCATGGCCCATTAGTGTACCCTTTCATCTTCTGTTCTAATTGAACTAAGACGTTCTTGCCCACCAATCCAAAGTCACTATCAATTAAAGCTTTTAAATCTTCTGGCATAGCTACTTCAGCTACTCCACTGTATTTGTTAGCATAGAGTACTTTACCAGTAGTAGTACGGGTATTCTCTGTGGGTACCTGTAGTGACTCGTATACTTTATTACTTATTATCTGTTCCATTACTGAAATATTTCTATGATTACACCAGTAGCATTCCCACAGCCATTGTCTAAATAGGTAGATAATTTATAGCCTTCCATATCCGAATGGACATAAGCAGGTTGATATCTTAAATCTCCCGAAGAATCAATGCACTTAATAGTTACATGAGTACCTGTAGAATCAAATATGGCTTCGAACTCCCTTACCTTAATTATTTTTATGGGCCCAGATATAAATTGACCATCTGGGTATATATATCCCCACTGAAGACAAATATTTTGGTTCTCTTGAATCTCAGCAATGTCTACAGTATCGGGATTACCCGTATCGAAAGTAATAGTAGCCAAGTTTTCTTTCTCTTCATCGTATCTATAACTCCAGGTACTTATATACGCTCCAAGGGGTATACCTGTAATTGGATTCATTATAGGCATACCTCCAAAATTGAAAAGGGCCAAATAAGGTTGACCCATTCCATTATATAATATAGGTTTCTGTTTAGCTGCCATAAGTCGGTATTCTTATTAGGGTTCCCATTTCTAATTCCTTAAAAGGATTCAGTATCTTATTAGCTTCAGCTATTATGTACCACTTACCAGAATCACCATAATACCTGAAAGCAATATTTTGCAGAGTTTCCCCATCTTTAACGGTATGTTGAATATCGTTAGAGGATTCCGGTACTACTGGAGGTTTAGCTTCTAAGGAATAATCCCCATCGTTGTATTTCAGAGCATAGGCATTATTATATGGGCTAGCTCCCTTTATATATTGGTTAACATCAATCATATTTAATACCTCCTGTCTTTTTAAGTGAATCGGAATTTATAAAATCTCCATAGGATAAGTTATATGCACTTACTCTCTTGAAAATCAATTCTTGAGTTGCTGCTGCAGGCAATAACCTACCATTACCAAAAGTAGCTGGCTTTCCGGGTATCCTTATTCGATAACCGTTCTGAAAGTTCTTCAGAGTATAAGTTGCTGAGGTAAGGATATAATTGTGGTTATCGAATATACCAGAATCCCCCCACTCAATCTTAACAATCGGGGGAGCAGCCTGGTAGCCATTAGATTTAGACCATGCCTCTAATAACCTACATTTATTGATTACCTCTTCTGGATTTTCTGGGTCATTACAGTACCAAGACACATTGAATTGAATAATGTCTTCAGCTCCAGTAAAGTGATACATTGGTACATTGCGACCCATTGATTTAATGGTGGCCCATGTGGTTTCTCCTCTAAAATCTATTTCTGGAGGTCTATTCTGTAAGGTAATGTATTGAGTGGGGTTAACAGTCATGTTATATATCCTTACTTCATTCTGATATATAACATCTGCTTTAGCCTCGAAGTTTCTGTAATTAGTAGTATTCTTATTCCCCTTTGCTGGGTCTACTCCTTCACCTTCTTCTAACCTTGGGAATTGTAATTCCATTCTCCATTTAGCCTGGAGTTGTTTATTTAGAATAGGGTTCTTAGACGATATTTGAGCTTCTCCGATTACTCCATTGGGAGTATAGAGTTTACCCTTTTGAGCATCATCTTTGGGAAGAGTAGAAAGAGTTCGATTGAGTAATATCCGAGCTCTCCATAGTTTATTTAATGGACCCGTAAGAACACCTGCTGTATCTCTTGTAAGGTCATTGTACTTTTCAACAACCTTACCTGCTGCTTTATTTAATACTCTAGCCATAGTGTTTTAGTTTTATATTCCCATTACAAATGCAGCTCCAGTAAAATCTTGTTGAGAACCTGGAGCATAATCTCCAACTGCTTGACCATCTACTGAGATATTGATACGAGAATCTCTCATACCTTCTTTAATAGCTAACCTAACAGCATTAATAAATCTCTCTTCATTCTGGGCTCTAATGGTAGTTGGGTCTTCTTTCTCTTTATTCTGAGCTTCAGTATTCCTATCTACTGAATTACTAAGGTAACTAATACCCTCAATTAATAAAGGAAGACCTACAGTAATTGCTAATCCCCAGGGTCCACCGAGTAATCCCATAAGTCTACCACCTATAGATGTTAAACCTTTTATAGCACCTTGCCTAGCCACTTGACTACCAGCTTGGGCACCTGCTCCAGCTAAAGCCCCTCCAGCTAAATTACCCGCCATAGTAGTTGCTAATGGTACTCCAGGATTTGGTGTCTTAACATATCTTCCGGTTTTAGTGTTATAAAATCTACCAGCAGAATTCATACCAATACCGCTTGACATCATTTGGAGTTGAACCATGGTTCTCATAAGGTTAACCATCCTTACCATGTGTGCTTCCATAATGGCAAACTGAGCATTAGTTTTTATTGCTGCAGCAGACATACCTTCAGTAGAAGCAGTAGCAATAGTTTGTAAATACCCAACAGACCTAATAATACCTCTTACAGTATTAAACCCTGCAACTATAGTACCCACTACTACTGCAGTAGCTCCTATCCTAAGACCAAAACCTCCAACCCAAGTTTCTGAGATAGAATTAATTACATTGATTATAGAGTTACCCACATTTAGTACTGGGGTAAAGATTCTACCCAAAGCCGCACCTGCCGTAACGGTTAAGTTCTCTATACTTGATTCGAATTGGTCGATTACACCTGCATCGGTTTTAAGACGTTCTTCATTGAGTCGATTTACTGCTCCCATGTTTTGGTCATAGGTAGCAAGTATCTTACCCATCTTATCTCTACCAGAAGCAATATCTCGAAGTACTGGAAGCATACCACGATTACCACGAACACCAAAGATATTGAAGAAGGTTGGTGTTTCTATCCGTGAAGGTAAATCTACTGCGGCCTTAGCAAACTTCTGATAGATAGTGTAAAGGTCTATAAGGTTACCTTGAGCATCGAAGAATTCATCTGGACTTAAGCCCAGGTCTGCTAAAGCGTTATAGCCTTTCTTTTTTTGATTAACAAGAGAGAGTTGTAAGTAACGAATCATATTAGCCAGAGAGGTACCTGCCATAGAACCCTGTATACCCATATCCCCCAATACACCAATAGCAGCAGCCGTTTGCCGAAGGTCTACTCCAGCAGTTGCCATATCTGCTCCTGCATAAGATATGGACTGGGCTAAGTCTGTCAAAGATATATTTGCATTAGTAACTGCAGTATATAAGTCATCGGTTACTCTAGCGGCTTCTCCCATTGGGATTTGGTACATTGACATGATATTAGTAATCAAGTCAGCTACACCACCTTTCTGTCCCACTGGCATTGTAAAGATTGAAGCCAGCTTAGATGCTGGCCCAATCATTTCTTTAATAGCATCGAATTTATTACCCGCCATAGCCAGGTATCTTTGTCCTGATGCAACATCCGAAGCAGTAAGAGGAGTTATCTCATTGACATCTTTTGCCAATTGTAACATTTCTCTTTGTTCTGCAATGGTAGCACCAGCAATTTTCGAAGCAGTCCAAACTTCATTCTGAACACCCGCAGAGTATTTATAGGCCCTTGCCATTCCCCCTACGAGCTGCATTCCGAAGTCCATTGTATTGGAAGCTGACATCTGTATACCTCTATTCCAGGTATTCATATCATTCATCATTGTTCTGAATGACTTAGATATCTTGCCAGCCTCTTGAGAGAATCGGTCTTTTAAAACCATGGCAACACCGACCTCTAATATACTCCTACTGGTATTCATAATTTATTTTCTTTTCTTTAGTTGTTTATAATATTGTTCGGCCATTTCCTTAAATATTTTCCTGATTCTATACGGAAGACGTAAAAAGCCGAAATAGTCTAAGGCTATCTCGGCTCTGGTGATATAAACAAAATCACTCTCTAACATTACTCTTCCGTCAGGTAGAAAAAATTGGGTGCCCAAACTATAGGATAAGTTCTTTCTTCTCCAGTTAAGGGATTAGTAATATGGGACTCTCCCTTAAAGATAGGGTCAATAGAGATTATATACTTTCTCATCTCAGCCATATCTTTTGCTGTAAATGGAGTAAAGTTTTCTACCTTCTCCCAATTACCGTCTACTTCTAAGTAAAGATTCCGACAAAGTAAGGGGGCATTCTTAGTTTGTTTATCCAAGGGTAACTTCATGAACTCCTGTTCTCCCTTACCAGTCATACAATCAAATTTGATTTTCTTGCCCGATGAAAGAAGATATTCATGACCGGTTAATTGAATACCCTTTGGATAATAAGGGATGGCATCTGGTTTTTCATCAAATACCCTATTATCAGTGGGTACTTCTGAATAATCGAAAAGGAACTCATGAAGGTCTTGGCCATAAGTAACTTTACCACCGTTCTCTTTACCCCAGTCATATTCAAATTCTACTTCCTCTCCCAATGAGAATATACGAGAATTGAAAATAATTGCATAGCGGTCATTGACTGGTAGATTGAGAGCATCATCAACGGTTAGCTTACCGTTAGGAGTGGCATTAGTTCTAATTACGATTGCTGCAATGAACTTGGTAAGGTTCATTAAAGTTTTCATGTCTGAAAGGTTACTGAGAATGTCTTCATCAGCTCCATTCTGTTCTCTAATTTCATATTCGAAACCAGAGGGTCCGGTAAATCTAAATGTTCTAAATTCCATAACTTTGATATATTTAATGTTTACAAATGTTCATAGTACTCCGTATAACAACAAGAAAGGGGTGAGCTCCTATCACAGGAATCCCACCCCTCCACCGGATCTTAGTGAAAATAGACTAAGGAATTAGTATTTGTCTGCAGTACCCACCGAGAACTCTATGGACTCTATGGTATTCTCTGAAGCCATTCTGTCCAAGTCTAAGCCGGTAATCTTACATGGCCATACCTCTTCGAAGACGTGGGTATTAAGAACCGAAACTCCATCTTCGGCAAGTTCGTTTACAATAGCCGTTTCCCAATATTGGCTTGGTACTAAGCCACCACCAACTATATGGTCTTGGCAAGAATAGAGCCAGTCATGAAGCCAGGTATCTGAACCTGCAGTAGTCATAAGTTTCTCTACGATAAGATTACCTATAGTAACCCTACCAGCAGTTTTAACATCTCTATTGACATCCCCATGAGCCACCTGGTCAATCTCAATATCAGGCAAAGTACAACTTTGGAATAGATAAGTATTGATAGGGTGTTTGGGGAACATGATACTCCACAAGAATTTCTTCCGTGGATTTTTTACTTTTGCTCCCATCGTTATATGTTTATAGGTTATTACTTGTTTCTACAACTGATACAGCCTTAGAAGCTGCATCAATTACAATCTCCATAGTTACCTCTTGCATAGGAACTACATCCTTATACTTAAGGATAGCACGGTACTTACCTTGACGGGCATCTGATTCGTTATTTACGGAAAGATCATCCCAAGAAGTTGCATCCTGGTCACCCATCCAAGTATATTCTGTCATGGCATCTTCGTCTACCAAAGAATCTAACGTAGGTTTAACTTCCAACCAAATTCTTTTCCAAGTACTCCAAACATTGGGCTCTTCCAGGTATTTGTTAAGTACGGGACGAAGGAACTTCTTCAAATACAAATTCAATCTTACGATTGAAAGGAATCTTTCTGAATCCTGTTTTACCTGAGAAGAGAAGCAATGCCATAGCATGGTTTGTTTACCTGCATCGGGAGTATCTTTGATTACCATCTCATTGATATAATTCTGAGCAAGTGTGTTCAGTTCATTATATCGAGAAGGAGAACCATAATTTGGGCATACTGGTCCAACGGCATCTCCAATAACTCCCCGGTTCATACCAGCAAAGGATTTCCAAGGACCGTATTGAGTAGCAGAAGCATCTCCCAAACCTGCAATGGTACCCACTACATCGGAATCCTGAAGGTTACCGTTTTCGTTGTAGTACTTAAGGCCACCACCAAAATAAGCAATGTACTTAGAGTTACCTACAGTACCGAGGCAAGTCTGTACCCAAGTAACCTGAGCTTTGTAATCTCTGGGTTGTGTACCTTGAGTATAATGGGTCAAGTGTTTTGGAACTTCGATATACAGTACCCATTCCATCAACTCTTTTGCCATATCTGCAGCAGCCTTATATACCTTGAGTACATCAGCATCAGCAGTAAGGTGTTGAGAAATATGAGAAATGAGTAACTGATAGAAATCCGTATAATCCCTTACCAAGTCCAGAGAAGCAATCCACTCATCAGCAGTGGGTGTAGTTCCAGCACTACCTACAGTACCGGTAAACATCTTCTCTGTATCAGTAGGAGCAGCCCCACCTACGGTAACCGTAACCGCATTTTTGGTACCATCTACACTCTCGGTTAACCATTTGATTAGGTTCTCGAAAGATGAACCTGCTACAACTACTGGTTTGATATACTCTGAGTTCTTAGCAAAAGCACTAAGAGCAAGGCAATCTACCGAAGTATTATTGTTATCATCGGCAGTTTTATAAGTTACTACCGGACCTTGTTCAAGTACCTGGCCATTGCCCGAATAGATTCTATAATACAAAGTATTAGATTGTTTATAGAAACCTACCTGGAAGGTATCAGTACTACCGATGGGGTCTCCATAACCTTTGGTTACCAATCCCAAACTATAGGTAGTTCCACCAGAAGCAATAGTAATAATTGCAGCCGGTGTAGCAGGTTCTGGAACTGCAGAAGCAGGAGCTATTCCTTCTTCTTCTGATTTAGCAACTGGAGCAGTTCTACTTGCTGTTGCAGCTACTGTACCTTGAGTAGCTCCTTTACCGAGCACTCGAATAACACGAAGCTTAGAACCACCCTGCAAAGCCTTTTCGATATTTGATACAGAACCATCTGGTACAATTTCAGAACCATATATTCTTTGGAACTGAGAGAATGTAGAAATGATTTCTGAAGGGTCATCGTATGGACCTTTAGTAGTTCTAGCCAATACACAAGAAACTCCTAACATAGGAGTAGTTTGAAGAACGTTATTGTTCTTAAACTTAAAATCAACATGAGGTGAAGTTGGCATAATTCTATTGTGATTAAAGTTAATTACTTGTTTAATTTATACCCTAGAGTATTGTACCTATACCTTATGTACTTTTAACTCTAACATTTCATTTTCATTTTGTTCTAACAACCCAATAAGAACTGAAATATCCTTAATGGGTGTAAGTGTCCCCTCTTCCAAAGCCTTCTCTGGAAGAATACCATCTTTACATATGTAAGTATATACCTTTTCAAGTATTCCATGTTCTACATCTGGATGATCATAATAATTACCAATTTCAATGAATAGGTTTCCGGTAGGTGCAAGCCTGCCCTTGTCCCATTCCTCTAAGTCATTGAAATAAGGTCTTACGTATCCTCTAGCAGGTAAGCCAGTATATAAGATTGTATGAAGTAATCTCATATCGGCTTGAGTTTGAGAAACTAGATGTACATCAATAGTGATATCCTTAGTTTCGTAAGGGAATTCAGAAGCTTGATAATTACCATCTTCTAGTTTATCACCAATGATGTATTTATTCACACCAATATCTCCCGCATAATAACCCTGTAATTCTATGGTTATCCTTGGGAGAGTTTTAGGTCCTTTCACTTGATTATTTCCGATACCAAATAGGGGTATAAACTTCTTCATATTCTTAATCGCCTCTTGAAATCTTTTTTCGTTTTCTTGAGACAAAGGTAAGAAGTCTTCTGGATTCAAAGTTAGACCCATTTCTAACATTGTACTTAGTAAAGAGATATAAAAAGTTCTTTCTACTATTTCTTCTGAGTTTACCATTAAAGTCCTAATCTAATATTTAATTGAACACTCTGATTGCCATTGTCATTAATATACCCATTATAAATTACCTGAATACCTCCAAAACCACTCATTATGGTTTGTAAATGACCAACACAATTTAATTCACTAACCCATTGAGTAGCAATATTTGAAGGATAATCGGTAAGCCATACTTTAAAGGGTATTGGTTCAGAACCAATACCTCCAGGGAATTGACCCTCTATTGTCTTACTTATATCGGTTATCTTAAATTGTTTTATAAATTTAGCAACTTGAATACCGTTGATAAGGTAGTACTGATAACCCTTTACATTACTAATCCGAGCAGTACTAGTATTTTGACCAAGATTTGGGAATGGTATATTCGGAGTTGGTTCAAAGCCATACTTAGTAGTTCTAATACCTGGAGATTGAGTTATATTTAAAACTATCTCTGGGTTAGGTTCTTGCTGTGAGATAATCTTAACCGTAGTAGTTCTTTCTAATGGGTCATAGTTACTTGGGTTGTGATCTTGATTAGTAGATTTAGTTTTGATAATAAGCTTACCTGCAGCATTAGCTTCCCCAATTTCTTGGGTTACCTCTAACCAATCGGATGAGCTTTCTAATTTCCAATCTACAGCACGGTATTCATCTTGAGGCTCATTATTTATAAACTTCTGTTGGTAACTATATACCTCTATTTCTAGAGTCTCACCCCTTTTAGTACCATCGAAAGTATGGGAAGTAGTTTCCGGAGTGATACTAAAATAAGTTCCCCAGGTCTCTACTATTTTAGGAGCAGCCTTTTGTATCAGAGTTACTTCCCTTTCTACACCCTGAACTACTACCTTGAGGACCTGCTCTTTTAAGGTCTGTTCTGTATTTACTGCTTTCGGTTTTACACGAATGGTAACAGTACCAGTTCCTGATAGTGAAGATATTTCAAAATCTACTGCCATTATATAATCCTCCTTATTTCTTTTCTAACTTCATTACGTATTTCCTTTTGTAAGGCAGCTTTTCCACCAGCAGCCTTAAATGCAGGAGCCCAGAGAGGACGAGGTGGTAAATTACCATCTCTACTACCATACTCTAACATGATAGCTATCTGATTCAAAGTTTTTCTTGAAGTCTTACCAGTATAAGTAATCTTCTTGATTCCAATTGGTAAACCAACGAAAGTTCTTTTCTTACCCTTTACTAAAGTAACTGACCTGGCATATTGTCCAGTAAGATTTAGCATGGTATGGTCCCCATACTTCTTTATGGTACCAGGAGCATGTGGTGGCCAAGATACTCCGGAACCTCTTGGAGGTACACCAGTATTCAAACTTCGTCTTACTATACGAAGAAGTTGATTGCCAAACTTTTCTGTACCTTTCGCATAACCCTTAATTAAGATACTTGGAGTTTTGGCAATCAACCTTTCTGCACGAGCTTGTTCTCGTTTATCTACGTATATTTCTAGAGGACCAATTGGAGTCGATAGTGTAATATTAACCGACTTACTTGGCATAATTCTTATTATTGTTTAGGTTTATCTAATCCCAATTCTTGAGCAATCCTTAATAAAAGGGTTTCTTGGTTAGTTAACCTCTCATTCATGGATAACTTAAATTCTTCGAAATCTGGAGCAGGATTACGAGGTGATTCTGAACGATTATTAATTAAACCAAGAATATTATCGCATTCAGAAACAACTGCCTCAAATTTGGCTTTGTTATTTAAAATATTTAAAGCATTCTGTTTCTGCATTGATACCTCATTAATGATATTATCGAGATTGGTCGTATAATAGGTACCATTATAAATACCTTCATTTACATTAGTTGGTAAATAAATGGTAATTTGAGATATTGAATCTTGTATCACTAATTCGATACTGTTAACAAAACCTTCTTTACCATTTGAGGCCATTGGTTTACTTTCGCCAACTTTTAAAACTCTTGCTTGGTCAAAGATTGGATAACCAGACCGACGATCTTTCTCTAAGGTGAAAATCATATCACCCTTTTGTACTTTCTGAAAAATCAATTCTTCCATAATCATTTTCTATTTATTAAGTTTAAACCGAATGATACTGCACCTGGATTCTTCTGCATGAAGTCTACCAGTTTTAGAAATTGATAGTATCCCCAAATTGATTAATGAGTACCTGAGCTTTGTTTGCTACTTCTTGAGCAACCTCTATATTTGGAGCAGGTAATGCTAGTTGTATCTTAAATTCTGTGAGTTGTTCTTGTTGTTCCATAATTCCTTAGTTAATGTGTTAAAACGAAAAAAGGAGTACACCTAAAATAGATGCACTCCTTTTTAGTCATCCCGGCAAATTAAAAATTACCGAACCGGTGTAGTTGTACCTTTTAAGGCAGCCACAACTTGATTGATAATGTTCTGGTCTCTCTGAGCATCTACTACTCGATTAAGGCGGGCAATCTCCTGGTCTTTTGCAGTATTCTCGATGAGACACTTGATTTCCTGTTGGCCATTCTTGAGGTCACAGCAGCAACGTCTTTTGCTACACCATTGACTTCTTGAGTAACTCCACGAGCTGCATCAGAGATATCTTTGTAGATACCAGCCTTTGCTTCCTGAACCGTAGCTTCTACTTTCTGAATATCAGCTTTTGTGTCATTGATTTTGTCCCATACGGAAACTGCAGCAGCACCAAAGCCACCACCTACCAATGCACCACCAACGGCTCCCCATCCAGAGCCCCATCCTGAATGATCTCTACATCCGCAACCATCGTTCGTTACAGCCTCTGTCCGCGATTACAACGCCATCGCCGGCACCTTTTACTTCTACTCCCATAATTGTAAGGTTTTAAAGATTAATACTTAGGTTAATTATACATTAAATACAGAATAGTGTTGTATTTTTATTACCCCAAATTAAATACGTATTCATAGGTAATCACTGCAGCATTCTGAGTTATGTTGACTGTAAGCTCCCAACCGTCATCATCGTTTTCTGCTTGCCTTAATTTAATGGTACCTGACCTTGTTGATTCTACGGTATTCTCTGTTAAAGTTAAGGTTAACTCATAGTTTCCATTATCACTTGATAACGTTGTAATTGCTACATTTGTAACCCAACTTGGTTTTGAGGTTACAGTTAAAGCTAATGGGTATCTTGTACTTATTTCAGAACCGTTTATTACCTTAGTCTTAAAAGAATAAGCTACATCAACTGTAAAATTATTACCTCCCAAAGCTGATAATCCGGTTCTGGAACTACTTCTAGAACCAGTAGGGGAAGTAAATGCCAAGTAATACTTATAAGATACTGAAGCACCACCCTGAGTAATATCTACATAATCAGAAGCCCCAGCATAGTTAGCAAAGACTCTAACGGTTCTAGAACTGGTACTACTGTTTGAAGAAGCAGTAAGGGTAGTCCCAGATAATGTAAAACCCGAAATACCATTGGTACTTAAGGATGGGTCAGCAGTATCATAGCCATCACTTACTGTGTAACCAGAAGTATAATTTGAATATCGATATCTACTTGCACTTGGATATAAAGTTACACTTCCTCCAGTATCAGAAATAGTGTATGAACTAGCAGTTAGAATTACAGACCATGAATCATAAGAATAGCTCAACCATTCATTTGCCTCTTGATATACTGGTACACTTACAGATTTGGTTTTACCATTTAGTGATAAGGTACCAGTAATGGTTCCTACTTGGGTTCTAGATTCTATGGTATCTTCCAGATTACCTGCACTAACTGCAGTACCATAACTAATACTAGCACCACTTGTAATCGTACCTCCTCCCGTTGTAGAACCATTCCATCCCCAGGTCTGGGAATAAGTTGGCAAAGTAGTAAATGAACTTCTTGTACCTCCACTTGCAGGTATATCTGTTACAGCTCCACCACTTGCAGTAATTTCACTATAAGTCTTATAACCTGCAGATTGAGAACAAGATAGGGTTACTTTCTTATTGGTTTCTGCTTGGGTTAAAGTTACGGTACCACTACGAGTACTGGTAGAAGTATTATTACCCATAGTTACTGAAGTACCAGTACCGGATATACTTCCTCCATTAGCTCTAGTATAAGTTAAAGAAATTTGGTTACCATAGTTATGACCATTCCTTAATTCTTGCTTGTATGAGGTTACCGTGAAAGTTTTAGTACCTCCAGTTGCCCCAAAAGACATAGAAGGGGGGTTTACACTAAATCCATAACTCCAAGATTGAGATGCAGCAGCTTGAGTAAAGGTAGCAGAAACGGTTTTACCAGATTCATCTTGAGTATAAGTTCTAGTATGAGCTCTTGAAGATAGAGCTAAATTTTCGGTAGCAATAAACCCCATAGTATCAGTAGACCCCTTTAACCAATCTGGTAAAGTTGTTCCGGTATGACCCACTGTTACCGAAGAGCCTTGAGCTACCCCATCCCAATACTTTTGTTTAGTTGAAGTTAAACCTATTCTAGCAGGGGTTGATTCTCCACCTATGGCAGGAAAAGTAAAGGAAGTATTTATAGCTGTAAATGTATACTTATAAGTTACCTTATGAATATCTTCGAGTTTGACACATTCGTTGTTTCCATAGGAACTGGCATTGGATAACTCCAACCCCACATAATTTTCCCCTGTTCCTGTAGGGGAGAGTGCTAACAATTCAGCCTTGGTAGGACAGTCATTACCATCCTTACCAAGGCCTACTTTACTTTTGACAGCACTCCAGGTTGCTATCTCTCCCATAAGATTTATTTGTTTTTAAGTTCCTGAATCTCTGCCTTCAAAGCCTTGATTTCATCGTAGAGAAGTTTAACACCTTCGATTGCCAAGGTTGACATCTTGTGATATTTAACTTGTTTTACGAGTACATACTCTTCCCCATTGATTTCCAAAGTTTCGAATTCCTCTGGATTAGGTACTGTAGATTTCTCTACTGGAACTTCCTCTACATATTTACCAAATCCCAATCCCTCAAGATTCTGAGCAATAGTTCCCTCGTCCTCTTTACCAAGCATTTCGAATGACTTAGTTGGTATCTGGCAAATCTGTTCCAGAGTATGATTCAAATCCTTAATGTTAGATTTGAGTCGAACATCGGAAGACTCTTTCCAGAAACCAGAAGGAGCAGTAGTCTTAGCAAATACTACCTGGTCGGTAGTTGCCAATCCCAACTGGGTTCTAGTTACTGAATGAGGATTATCCTTTCTACCAGCATGGTTATTGATAGATGTCTGAGCAGCAGTACCGGCAGCCTTAGCATCGGCAATAGCAGAAGCCTGAGCAGTAGATACTGGTTTGTCAGCATCAGAAGTATTATTGGCATTACCCAAACCTACCTGAGTCTTAGTTACTGCATGGGGATTACTCTTATTGGCAATATGTTGATTTACCTTGGTTTCCAATGCAGTTAAATTGGTATCAGTATTACCTACTACTTCATCGATATAAGTCTTCAATTCTGTTCTAAGAGAATTGATGGCATTGGTTCTGTTGGTAATTTCATTTGCCAGCCCAGTTACGGTATTATCCAGGTTCTTCTTATCTGCAGCAGTCATTACACCTGCAAGGGTTTGAGTTGCTGCAGGAATATCGAAGGTATGTTGAGTTTCGTTTACCTGGAAACTACCATCCTCTTTCCTTTCTGTCCACCAGTAACCCAATGTTAATTTAGTAGCAGAAGTAATCAGATTAATTAAATTACCTGAGTTCTCCAAATCTCTACCAAGGATATGGTCAGGGAAACTGTTAATCTTAGCCGTAATTGCATTATCGGCATTGGTACGATTGGTAGTTTCAGTAGCTATCTGATTAGGTAGGGTAGTGTCAAGTTTAACCTTGTCGGCTGCAGTCATTACACCAGCCTGAGAAGCTGTAGCAGCAGTAATCTGAGAATAATGATCTTGAACATTATCATTACCAAACCAACATTTGAAATTCAGTCGTACTGTACTTGCTTGGTAAGTGTTATTATTAAAATGAGATGCACCATTAGCTTTCAGAGAAGCTACCTGGTCTTCCAATTTTTTACCTCTACCACCATCGAAAGCAGTACCTGTAATTTGCCCAAGAATAAGTACCTGGGCATCTGCCCTTGCAAAGATAGTACCTGTCCAACGGAATTGGTAAGGAGGTTCACCATTGGTAATATTGATATAAATCTTACCTGCCTCTCCAGTGATAGCATTCTGATGAGCAGCATCCGAATACAATTTGATATTCGTAAGTTCTCCAGTAGCCGATTTATCATAGGTAGCATATACATCAATGATGTCATCTACATATGACGGCAATTGGTTAGCAGGTACCGTACCGTTTGCATCGAGAGAAGCAAAGCCATTAGCTTGTCCTTTCGTAGCAACAAAGGCATCATGCTTAGCTTCTAGAGCATCAATGTTTGCCTGCAACTTATTATCAAGTGCAGTATCAGCTGCTGTTCTATCGGAGATCTCTTTGTCGATTCTTGCACCCAATGCAGTGTCGGCATCCGTACGAGCTTTTGCTTCATCAGCTACTGCTTTAGTGAACTTGGTATCAAGAGCAGTATCTGCATCTTTACGGTCTTGGATTTCTTTGTTCAGGGCAGCTGTAGATTCATTACCTAAAGCCTCGATTGCATCCTTGCGGTCTTGAACCTCTTGAGCAATAGCATCTGGTAAGGTCTCATCAAGATTTACCTTATCAGCAGCGGTCATTACACCGGCCTTTTCCTTAGTTGCCTTAGGTATGGAAATATTATCTGTCCCCTTCGTTTCATAAATACCCGTCTCTTCATTCTTTACTGAAGGTTGAGAAACAAGGTCTACATGTTCCGCATAGGGTACTGAATTGCGATGATAACTTACAAACTTTGGAGGAAGAGAATCGAACAACTTCTTATCGGCAGCTGATTGTACACCAGCCTTTTCGGGAGTTGATGAAGGCAAAGTAATTGGGTTCTGAACTGTAGTACCATCTTCAACATTAGTCTTAGTAGCAGCAATTCCCACTGTGGTTTCGTTAGGAGTAACGGCACCCAAAGCAAAGTTAGCGGTATTGATTCTGTCCAATTCTACCTTATCTTTCGCAGTCATAGTACCAGCCTTATCTGCCGATACTACCGGTAAATCGAAAGTTTCAGTAGTGTCATCATTCAAGCCATTATCCTTAGTTACTGTAACTGTAACCTTATCAGCATCAGAAGCTGCTGAGATTTCGGTAATAGCATTGGGGTCTAAGCCATCAAGTTTAACCTTGTCTGCAGCAGACATAACTCCGGCAAGAGTTTGAGTAACTGGCAAAAGGTTCTTAGTTGCCTCTACCTCATCACCATACTGATTATTCTCTTGGTCTTTAGTAGAAGTTTTTACCTTGAATGTAAGTTGAGTAGCGTTACGAGTTACAGCACTTACATCTGTAACCATGGTACCAGGCAAAGCATCAGAAGTACCTTCCTCAGCTACTAATCTTTCCTCATGGTCATTGGTAATTGCAGTGAATTTATTATCCAATGCAGTATCGGCATCGGTTCTGTCTTGAATTTCTTTATCGATACGAGCATTGATTTTCTTATCTTCTGCAATACGAGCAGCTTCCTCTGCATCGATATTATCCTGGAGAACTTTATCAGCAGCAATTCTTTCTTCCCTTTCTGTATTGAGGTCAGAAGTATTCTGGTCGATTTTTGCCTCCAATCGGATATCCTCGGATTTACGAGCAGCAATTTCACTTTCCAACAAATCCTTGATGGCAGTGTAATTACCATTAACGTTATCTTGAATACCCTGGATTAATTCCAAGTTACGTTGGATATTTGCCGAGTTCTGGTTTACCAAAGCATTGGTAGCATTCAGAGAAGTTAACAACTCTGTACGAGTTTCACTAACAAAAGTTCTCAAATCATTTACCGTTGTGGTAAGGGTAGTACTCAAGTTAGTGAAAGACTGTTGCAGGTTATCATCCCCTTGTTCACGCAAGTTCTTTTCGGCAGTAAGCTTATTCTCCAATTCGGTAAGCTTAGCAGTCATGGTTGCAGCGAAGTTAGGGTCATCTCCTAATGCCTTAGCAATCTCTGCTAGAGTATCAAGTACTTCAGGGGCAGAACCAATAATCTTTTGGATAGCTGCATCTACTTGTTCTGCATTCTGGAAATCAGAATCATTGAGTAATTCTGATACCTTCGTAATGTAGTTAGCATGTTCTTCGATGCCATCAAGTTTAGCATACAGAAGGTCGGTAAAATCATTTGCAGAAAGACCCTTGCCATCTACTTTGTCTACCTTCTTATTATCCATTGCCTGGTCTGCAGCAGTACGGTCTGCCTTTTCCTGAGCAATAGCATTATTAATAAGGGTATCTTGATTAGCACGTTCGGTAGCTTCCTTATCGATATTGGTTTGCAACAGAGTATCACCTGCCAAACGTTCGTTCTTCTCAGTAAGGATATCCTGGTTGATAGCAGCCATGTCATCCTTGTGATTCTGAAGGTTGGTATCAATCTTTGCCTCAAGAGAAGTTTCCTTGGCAATTGCCCGGTCTTTCTCTGTATTGATTGCAGTGGTATTATTCTTAACCTGCTCTTTGAGGTCATTCATAGCAGTCGTATTGCCTGCCTCTAGAGTATCAATACGAGCTCCCAATGCAGTATCAGCCGCAGCTCTGTCCGTTTTCTCTTGGTCAATCTTGGTATTCAATTTACCTACCTCTGATTCCAAAGCTTGCTTGGTGTTATCCAACTTAGCCGTGAATTCTGTAGACAAGGCTTTATCTGCAGCAGTACGGTCTGCTACTTCTTTGTCAAGATTTACCTGAAGAACTTGGTCTGCTGTGGTTCTCTCAACACGTTCGGTGTTAAGGTCGATATTTACATTATCAATACGAGAACTCAAGCCACTGTCTGCATTGGTACGGTCAACGATTTCCTCGTTAATCATATCCTTAACTTCCTTGTAGTTATCACCTACAGTCTTAGTTAAGTTAGTGATAGCTTCTGAGTTTCTTTCTATATCGTGCTGATTAGTAGCGATGGCAGTAGTATTCGCATTAACCTGTTCCGTAAGTTCATTACGAAGAGTGTTAATAGAATCCTGAATGCTCAAAGCCAATTCTGAAACACGTTTGTTTACGTTATTCAAACTTACAGTGTAAGCCTCATCAGCAGTCTTTCTGTCGGCAATTTCCTTATCCAAGCTTGCCTGGATTGCTGCATCTGCATCTTTACGGTCTTGGATTTCCTTATTCAGGTTATCCTTAACTACATTAAGAGCAGTATCACCTGCAGTAGATTTATTGTCGATATATTCTTTCAGCTTAGTTTCAAGAGCAGTATCTGCAGCAATACGGTCTGCTTTTTCAGTAGCTACCTCTGCACTGTTTGCAGCATCACCAGCAATACGGTCTTCCTTCTCTTGGTTAATCTCCTCAGTTAAGGCAGCTAACTTCTTGGTGATAGTTGCAGCAAAATTTGGGTCATTACCAAGGGCATCAGCAATTTCCTTCAATGTATCAAGTACCTCGGGAGCAGAGCCTACAATTTTCTGAATAGCAGCATTAACTTGCTCTTCATTTTGGAAGTCCATATCATTAACCAACTCAGAGAGCTTGGTAATGTAATTGGCTTTCTCTTCAATACCGTCAAGCTTAGCCTTAAGAATATCCGTGAAGTCATTCTTAGTCAATGAATAACCTTCACGTTTATCTACCTTCTTATTATCAAGTGCCGTATCTGCATCTTTACGAGCTTGAGTTTCAGTAGCAATAGCTTCCAACAGTTGAGCCTTATCTGCTTGACCTTGGAGTTTTACATCCTCAATTTTATGGTCTAAAACCAAATCCTGAGCAGCACGAGCAGTAGCTTCGGAATCAATATTATTCTGAAGTGCCTGGTCTGCAGAGGTACGAGCTTGAGCCTCTTGGTCAATTTTACCTTGCAAAGCATTATCTGCATTAGTACGGTCAGCTACCTCTTTAGAAATTTCGTTATGAAGAACTTGGTCCTCCGAATGACGGTCTACTCTTTCCTGATCTATCTTACTCTGAAGAGCCTGGGTATCAGATTGGCGATTAGTAATTTCCTCGTTAATCTTAGAATCCAAGACAGTATCAGCATTGGTACGGTTGGCAGTCTCTTCAGCAATTTTAGCTTCGAGTGCGGCCTTATCATTGATATGAAGGGTCTTAAGTTCATTTACACTTTCCTTAATCTCAGCATCAGCAGCGATACGTTCTTCTCTTTCCTGTTGAATGAGTCCCTTGAGTTCATTCTCAAGTTTATTATTATTATTATCTATTTTATTGTTAAGGTCTTTGATGTCCTCGGTATTCTTGTCTACCTTTCTTTCAACTCGATCAATTTCTGCCTTTAAATCTGACTTTACAGTATCAATCTTCTTGTTAATCTGATCTAGCCCATATTCAAGATTATCCTGAACTGCTGCTACTGCTGCACCCAAAGCGGCTTCTGCCTCTTTAGCTCGATTAACCTCTTCTGTTAAAGCAGTACGTAATTCGGTTAGCTTATTGGTAATAGTTGTAGCAAAATTTGGATCATTACCCAAAGCTTCTGCTAACTCTTTAAGAGTATCAAGAGCATCATCTGCACCATCAACCAAATCACTAATCATCTGTTTAACTTCTTCCTCAGTTTGATACTTTAAGTCATTTTCAAGCTGAGATACCTTAGTGATGTAGTTTGCATGTTCTTCAATGCCATCAAGTTTAGCTTTTAACTCATCAGTGAAGTCATTCTTAGATAAGTCATATCCTTCCTTCTTATCTACCTTATTTTTGATAGAAAGTACGAAAGCCCAGAACTCATTTATAGTTCCCCCAAAGCCAGCACGAACAAAGTCATCATAGTAACCCTGTAACAACCGCTGGTCAATCTCTTCGCAGGTGTAATATTTACTTACATACATATTTATAAAATTTAAGGATTAATTACTGAACGTTGACGACCCAGTAAGAATTCCGAATCTATATCCCTGAATGGTTCTCCCTCTGAACCACAGAAGGCATTCATTGGTATATCCGGATTTCCTGGATCTACATCTCCACCGTCTTCTATATCCCCCCGTATGCAAGCATAATCGGGAAGCTTATTTACACGGAATTTCATTACCTGGCCTATACCAGGATGAGGTATTATTTTATCCCAGATATCCCCGAAGTAATCTTGAAAGCAGGTGACAAATTTGTTTCCGGTCATTGATTGAAATGCCGTTACATTATTGCCATTACCTTTCATTTCAATATGAACTCCAGATGTACCATTAAGGATAACCAGATTACTATCAAACCAGATTCCACTGGAAGTAGTAATTGGGGTCCACCTCAGTACTAACATCTTTGCCATATACTTTATTTTTATTCTACAAATTCAACTTTGGTATCTCGGTCTCTCTTTAGGATAATCATGAAAACTAAAGCCTCATCCTTTGCCTGAGCAGTCTGAGTATCTCCAGAAGGCTTATACGTTATACCATTAATTACAAACCTATCTTGTTCCCAATTAAAATCCCAATAACCCTCCGGTGTAAGATAACCGATTTGTTCTATATAAGATTTAGAAATTAGTATTGATAAGTTTTCGTCATCCAATTCTCCTGAGACGGTTGCCTTGTTGATAGGCCAGTTTCTGAAAGCATTGTAGTAACACAATGCTTCGATTTGGATGTTATAATATTTAGGTATACTGTCTTCGGCATGACTGAGAAGCTGATTAACATGTTTGGCCCAGGTTATGGATTGCCTACCAGCATCCCAATCTAAGAAGTCAGTGATAATTTTCTTGTATCTATCCCAAGAGCGGTTCTTTACCATTCTCCAGGGTTCTTTTGTCATAACTTAGTTAGAATTGATTTCTTACCACCTTTCACTGGAGCACTTGGATTTGGCCCATCTAATACTCCAGGTTGCCTTCTATTAACTACTTTTGGGACTACGGTTCTAAATACTTCATCACAGAACGGTAAGTAGATTTCCAATCGTGAAGCTAACATACAAAGGTTCTTTCTTAATTCATCTATTAATCCACCCGGTTGCATTGCTTGAGAAAGTGTTTTCCATAGGGAACTTGTAGCATCTGCCAAGGTATCATAATATTGCACTTCAGTGGGCCCAGTAGTGATTTGTTTTATCCTATCACCACGAGCAAGTTCAGGTTTAGAAGTACCATCACCAGTTTGTTCTTTGGTAGAGGTTAATTGACTTAAGTATTCGGAAGTACTCGTTAATAGATTAAGTATCTTCACATTGAGAAAATCCCATGCTGCCAATTCCATTATTAATTGATTTTCTAGTGCTTCATACCATAATTCATCAGTATACTTATCTGCAGGAATTAAGTGATTTACTAGAGGACCAATATAATATTGCCATTTGGTGATGTAGATAGATTTATCTTCCCTGGTCATTCCCTCTGATATCTCTGAAGGAATATAGTGGTCGATTAAGTTATATATTGTATCGGCTAATGCCGTATGACCATAATCACAAACTACCAGAGTCTTATCTACGGTGATATCTAAACCCTTAGAGTTGGTTACATGTAGGGTTACTGTATAGAAACCGGGAGTTTCATAAGAATAGGAAACATGTCTTCCACCATTGAAAACCTCTCCCTTATCATCACCAAAGTCCCAGTCAAAAATAGATTTGGCCGGGACTTTGGATATGACTCTGAATGAAACTTCCAGACCTGACGTAACGTACAAAAAGTCTAGATTGTCTTTCATATTAGTCTGTCTTATGTAATTTTCATAGACTACCCTTTAGAAGAGGATTCAAATTCTTCCAGCAAAGCCTGAAGAAGTGTTTCTACTGTGTCGTCTTTGTCTGCCACGATTTCGTGTAAACCAGCTACCAACTTCAGCTCTTCGAAAGAATAAGCCTTGGAAAGTTTCTCCAAAGTCATGCCTTTCTTGAACTGAGCATTCAGTCTCTTATCCAACTTTTCGATGTCGGCCTCTGAATACTTTTCGATTTCTGATTTATCAGCAATGATAATCAGATGGCCAGAGGCAATTGCCTTCTGAATCTTTGGTGCACGGAATTGACGACGAGAGAGTTCCTTATCTTCTCCTCTACAAACGGTAATACCAGTTGATTGGTCATGAAAACTGTAAGCTCTTGGTCCCACAGTTACTGTATATTTATCTTTAGCCATATTTCCTAAGATTTAAAAATGATTAATTAAAGAGAGGATAGGTCTTTTTAGTTACCTACCCTCTCAGGGAATTTATATGGATGAAACCGGACGTCCCTTATTATTCTAGGTTAACCATCAAATATGGGTCTACGTTCATGAACTCGGGGAAACCTAATTCTGAGAACTTCTTGTCAGCAGCCAGCAACAGAGTTGCATCCTGGTACATCTTAGAGAAGCCAGTAGTCAAGCTTGCATAGATTGCCTGAGTCTGGTTAGAAACGATTCTTTCAGATTCAAGCATCAACTGACGAGCAGTAAGCTTAATCAAGGCAGCAGATGTATCAATCAACAGCAACTGTTGGTCGGGTGTACCCGGGTGAATGTAGAAGTCAGCATTCTTGGGAACAGGAGACTTAACATTCAGGGTAGCTTCTGTAGTACCAGAGTGACGATCCTTGAATTCCGGCAAGTTCAGCATTTCGATTGCCTGGTCTTCACCACCAATCATAGTTTGGAAGTTACGTCCCATACGAGCAGCACGTACCCAAATATGCAGAAGGTCTTTGTAAGTGATACCGTTAGTTGTTTCGTATACACCGATTACCGGGGCAGACTCAGAGCCATCAGGGTTGTTACCATTGATAGCAACGTCCATAGCCAGAGTATCCAGAGCATAACCCAACTGAACACCAAAATCACGAAGGTAGATTCCCAAGACATCGAGTGAAACATAGTTACGAACTTCATCAGTAAGTTTGAAACCTTTTCCGATTTTGAAGAGGCTAACTGATTTCTGTCCGAAGCTAACATCACCCAATGGGATAGTTTCTGCCTCATTAACCTTTGCAGGGGCAGCATCCGACATGTTAACCATCGGCATGATTGCTTGCAAACCATTGATTGGTTGGTCAGATGCAATGATATTTGGATAGAACGGAGCCTGGCGCATACCCAATGTGATAGCAGCACGGATGATTTCCGGAACAATCCAACGAATATTCTGTTGGGGCATTGTAAAGATGTTCTGCATCGTGTCCACTTTTGGATTGATGCCCATCTTTTCAAAAAGTTCATCTTCTGAAATACCCCATTTACCGGTAACCAATTCTCCAAAAGTTACCTCTACAGGCTTCTTGTCCTGTGAACCGGAACGAACAGCTTCCAAGCTTCTTACCATTTCCGGCAGCTCATTCATAAAATCCTGAGCCTTCAACTTTGTAATATCTATTTTATTTTCCATAACTTCTTTTCTCTTATTTGATGAGTACTTGAATTACCTCATTTGCCTCTTCTGCTGGATTAAGGGCAATGAACTGGGTTGAAGTTGCTTGGTTAGCTTTTACGAATCTATCGTTAAGCAATTCTCCATCGGGAGTTACATAGCCAGCTTCGATATTTTCGTTTGATACCCAGTTACAAATCATGTAACCTTCCATAGCTACTGTTACCTCTACCGGGAAATTTCTTTGAGGTTGATAAGCAGGGTTAACGTTATCCGTTACTGCTACACCCAAATAAACTTGAGTAGCTGTATCAGTGCAAGGGTAAATCAAACCTTCTTCATTCAAAGCCACTGGCATACCCTGTACGATTTTCTCTCCAGCTTTAACATTGAAAGCCTGGTGCAATTTGTGTGACTCACTTTTGTAAATCACCGCTCTCGGGGTTCTTTCCCCAAAGAGAGTAAGTTGCTGAGGGTCGTTTACGATTTTAGTTTTTTCCATAACGCGGATTATTTATATTAGTTATTTGATTTTGTTTCGATACAAGTTATCGATTACATTCTTAATACTCGGAGATTCTGAATTCCGTTGGGTATCAGTACCCTGGGTTCCAGTTTTACCCTCGGTATCATCCTCAGCAATTGAGGAAGCACGGTTGACGTCCTTAGAACCACATTTTGAGCAAGTGAGAGGGAACTTCTCTTCCAAGCGAGCTTGGTAATCCTTGGTCAAGGAAATAAGAGTAGTAATACCAGTAGTCTCGGCATTGAGCATCGTAACGATTGTCTCATCTACCTTATCACCCATCAACTTCTTGTAGGTTTCTACGGCATTTTCACGTAGAGAAGCAATGTGATTCTTTCCTACGGTTGCCATTTCCTTCAAGTTAGCTACTTCGGCATTCAAGTTGGTAATCTGTTCCGTAAGAGAAGTTTTCTCTGTAGTAAGATTATCTACCGAAGTTTGCAATTCGTTTCTGGATGATACCAAAGTCTGAATGCAGGCAATTACATTTTCCTGATTCATCTCTTTACCTTCTTCCAGGGTAAGCATGTTATCCCCAAAAAGGATTTCAAGAAATTTTTGTAATTCGTTCATGTTATCTTTATTTGAATGATTATCATTGGCATCATTATCATTAAAAGAACCCTGAGTATCGTTCTTTTCTTGATATGATGTTAAATCTGATTTATAATCAGTAAAGAAGTATTGCTTCGATTTATCATCTCGGTATTCTTCATAAGATGCCCAAGTTCTTTTGGCAAAGGTTGGGTTAATGATTTTACCATCCGAACCAATTTTCTGGGCAAATGAATCAGCCCCATGTGAAACTAGTGAGGTCTCAAGGTAACGAACAATTTCAGTAACCATTCTACGTACCATAACTCCCTTAGAGTCATAAGTACCAAGTTTCTGATAGAATTCATTATCTTCCATTTGGGGATGAGATTTATCCCACTTGAATTGTACAGTAACAGAATTACTATGAATTGAAGGAGGTTCCATAAGGATGCCTCTAGCAATTCTTGGGTTTGCCTTACCATCGATTTTCAGAATACCGTTGATACCAGCGGGTATAGTAAAGCTACCGTCTTTATAGGATTCCTGCCACATTACTTGTGATACAGCACCAATAGCATTACCGATGTTGGTTTCATGGTCACAGTTTACTGTTTGACCAAGCAACATCTTCATAGAAGCCTTTAGTACTCCATTCTGACCAAAGTCTGTCGGGTTCCAATTCTTAGATACAATCGTTTCTGAAAGTAATCTGAACATTGGTTCGATAAACTCTTCGTCCTTAGGAGTTAGTTCCGATTTGTCTAGGTTGGGATAGTAAGTATTATAATCTATATCCCCTCCCCAAAACCCAAATTGAGCAATGGAATCCGGTGTAGGATTTTTCCATTTGTAATAATTCTCTGAGAAAGCCTTGGCTCCCACTGCTTCTGGGATATACCCAGCCATAATGGTATGGCCTTGACCTATCACCATAGAATCAAGATGCTCTTTGTTTTTCTTTGTGAATTTACTCATCTTGCTTTAGTATTTTGGTCTCCTCGAGAAGGAGCCGGGTTATTCTTATCTCTTGACCTACGAGCAGATTGGTTTTTATCATCTTGCCTTTGTTTCTTCTTAGTTCCTTCTTGGGGGTCTGTATTACCTCCCTTAGCAAATTGGTCCTCAAGTGAAACTCTTGGTTCTTTCTCATCAGGAGAATCATAACCCATTGCCCAAGCATATTGCTCTTGACTAATGATACCAGCCTTATACAATAAGTCAAGGTTCTGTATCTTATACTGAAGACCTTGTTGGATTTTAACTTCATCAGAAACTGTAGAAGTTCCCCAATCAATCTTCATCCCCTTATTATTAAAGCCTGCCAGACGCAGTTCTAGAGAATAAAGTCGGTCTAATACATAAGCTACAAGCATTTGGATATTTTTTAACTGGCTAATCATCTTAGACAGCATTATACCAGTTGCACCTTCACCAGTAGTAGATGATACCCCAATGATAGAGCCATTAACTCCCAACCCATTTGCTACAGATTGTTGGTTCATATTCCAAGGCTTCTCGATATTACCGAGCTCCTTAGTAGTAGAATTTAGTTTGAATTCATGGTCATCTATGTAACCAGCAACTACTCCATCCTTCATACCCTCTTTAACATTACGTTTAAGGATATTAAGTTCATGGTATAATCGGGATTCATAAGCTTTTATACTCTCATTTGGTCTTTGTGGAGATTTCTGCATCTTAGCTTCTAAGAAACCAACCATACCACAAATCTCCATGATATGTTTGAAGTTAACCTTCATATCATTCTGACCCTTGAGAGAATCCAATGCAGGCATAAATGGAGGAACTCCATAAGGTTCATCCGTATCATTGAACATACCAACATAGAAGTAGGTTTCTGGGTTAAGCTTAATGTAATCTTGTTGCTTAACAAAGAAATTTATATTCTTTTGGTAAGGAGCATACACCCCATTTAATTCCCGTTTAAACTTGATATGCTCTGGTTTAAGGAATAATACAGTAGCCAATCCATCAAGCTTGTCATTTGGTACGCCTTCTACAGATATTGCCCCACTTACAAGAAGTTGAACAATCATCTTGTTAACTAAACCATCTATACCAGCAGTATATCTGGTCCATCCCTTGGTGGCTTTCTTAAGATGTTCTCTCATCTTTGAAGCCTCTTCATCGGTATTATTAGGGAAAGTTACTGTATGACTGGTGTTAGCTAACTTAAACATATCTTGCAATGCAATGCCCATATCAGGATTTACCTTATATAAATCCCGAATTAAAGGTATCACATCAACACGAAAAGAGGGTTCAACTAATTTAGTCAACCCTTGTAATGATGTAATTAAGTTATCGCTATCATCGTCAACTGAAACCCTACCAGGCGAAATCGATGTGGCAGGCTTCTCCTCTTTATTAGAGGATGTACCATTCTTGGGAGGGTCCTTCTTACGTCCCCAACCCCAACTAAAATTGAAGTACTTTTTCATCTTGGTTGTACGATTACGTTAGTTTTTCCTTTCCTTATGTGATTACATATTGCTTTTCCAAAGATATCATCATCGGCATATACATCTCCTTCAAGGTCTACATCTACAGCTGAATTGTTAGCCCTATGTTTACCCATTGCAACAGGTCTACCTAAACCATCATAGATGAAAGTATAAGCTTCTTGTACAAAGAATGGGTCCTTAATGATTATATGATCTAATCGAATATCCTCTTCCAAGTTCTCTATTATCACTGAACGATTCTTTTGGGTGGTTAACCAACCAGGGGATTTATCCATTTCAGGTCTACTTTTACCTTTTTTCTTTAGCATCTTCTGGTAGTAGTAAAGGTTAGGGTAGCCTTCGTCTTGAAGCTTAGAAGTTACTGATAAACCAACGTCATTGGATTCTGGAGCTATTATTGCCCAGTTAAACAACTTCCCAGTATCACCAAGTAACTTAGCATAAGCTCCCACTGCCATTCTTCCCTTATATACTACTTGTTCTTCTCCTAGCTTATCCATACAAGTAAATGAAGAGTAGTCAGAAGCTCTACCAGTTGAAACGTCTGCACCAATGAAATATTCTTTATCTGATTCGGGTTCACAGAATTGTCGGTATTGACCATTAAATCTCTTCTTAATAACTGGGTAATCACTAAGGCAGTCTTCGATAGCTTTAATATCGGCTAAGTCGAAGACTGTATTACCAGATGATAAGAAGTCACCATCAATTTCTTGTGCAGTTCGTTTTGCTCCCAAAGCAGAAGACATTTGGTTATACCAATTGATATCTCGTTCTGGGTGCATTTGCCAGTATAATCGAATTGGGTTAAAAGGATTACCTCCTGCAATGGCATCTACCCAAGTTGAGTGATAGAAATTACCAACTCCATAGGGAGTGGAATTGACGATGGCAGCTCCACCAGTGGAAAGAGTAGGGAATGCAGCAGCCCAAATTTGAGCAGCCCATCTTACTACTGCTGCCTCGTCAATTACCAGAAGAGAAAGGGATTCCGAACGACCGGCTTCGGATGATGTCGGAATTGATTCAATAAATGACCCATTATCAAATTCTATCATGGAAGCAGAACCGTATTCTCCAGCTCTACCATTGATTATGGGAGTTTGAAGGTACCATGGAAGATTCTTGTACATGAACTTAATCTTCTTAAGCACCTTCTTAGCAGTTGTGTCTTTGATAGAGATAATGTTTATCTTTTTGTTGGGATGGTACATCGCCAACCAAAGACAGTACATTGAAATAAGTTCTGTAATTCCTGCCTGACGGAATTTGAGAATGATATTGAATCGTTGGGCAATGAAATTGTAGAGAACGGATTTCTGAAATGGGTATAAATCAAATCTTACCTTTCCTCTTACTGGATGTATCACATAGCAAAAAAGGCTAAAAAAGAAAACATCACTAGAAACTCGGGATAGGTTTGATAGCTCCTCCCGAGTTAATGTAGTTCTAGTTTCTGAGATAGTCTTTGCCATTACTTAAAAGTTATACGTTATTTGAAATTCGATGTCAGTACCCATCCCTGATTTTATCTTCGGGTAGTAAAAGATATTGACTCCGAATTTGTAATTAAATCTCTTAGTCTTGATTGAAAGACCAGCTCCCATATCGAAGAGATTATTGAAAGGTCTATATTTGCCATAAATGTATGGACTAAGTGATAACCTTGCAACTTTCTTTCGAGTTAATTGACCTTCATACCAGTTGTAGTTGTACTTATCTAAGTCGATTGGGAATAGTCTAGTTGAATAAGTGTTAGTCTCCTTATTGAACAGACTTAAGTTCAACTTATCTTTCTTCAAAACAATTTGAACCAGGGAATCTTGGTTACTGATTAGAGGCTGTCTTATGGAATTATCAGGAAGAGAGTCTGACTGCTTCTTACCGTAAACTAAGATTCTATCTGGTTCTTTTTTCTCTGAAAACTTTTTTTCAGGTTTGAAAGGTTTCTTGATGTAAACTGTATCTGGGATTTCATTGACCGCTTGTTCCAGAGAATTAACCTCTCGAGAAAGTTTGTAATTCCTGAAGCAAAGGTAAATAGTAAATCCTAGAAGTACAATGAACAAGGCCCTCTTAAATGTCTTCATACTTGATGAATTTCTTAATCTTACTCTTCAACCAATAACGTTCTACTGGACTTAAGTTTGACTTAATGATGTGGAACTTGAATTGAAAAGTTCTTTTGGTTTCAATAATCTCAAAACGTATCGAAGGTAAATTCCGATAAATAATCCGAAAGAACTTAAGGATGTTGTTAATGTTCAATTCGGTAATTGGGTACTTTGCATTAATCATTCTCATAATCCGATGTATTAAGTTTTCAAATTGAAATAGTCGCACGCTTTAATGATACTATCTATTCGGTAATCGCTTAGCGATTACCTTTATCGAACGAAGTGAGATAATATCCAAATATACTACTTACGATATGATATATGAATAGCTATATATACGCAGATAAATATATAGATATATATACGTAGTATATTATATATCTATATATTTCAAGGCACCCCAGAAACTTATATATAAGACTTTATATATAAAGCTGAAACTCAAGGTTTCTTGGTATTTGCCTTTTTGAGGCATTTTTTGAACCAAATACCTATTTCCCCTACTGCCCCTTTGGCAATTGTATACCTTGCCTTGTTAAGCCAGTAAAGATAATTGCCTTCATCCATGAAAATCTTGTAGGGTTTAGGAAATCCCATGATTGCCTTGAAATCCAAAATCCCAAGAGGATAACCATCGGGTCGGAATTGTCTATCGGCAGGTCTCAGTGTTAAGGGAGATTTATCTTCTTCCAATCTGTATACTCCTGGGAGGGTACTCATCTTTGCTGTTTTGATTGGCCATTTCTTTTCAGCATGGAATGCTCCTACCCAAAGTCTATGTATTTTCTTTACTGTAAGATTTTTCTTTTCGGGAAGTTTTCGATAGTCATACATTGCCAGGGTTTTATCCAAGGGTATGTTATAATTTAATGGATTCTGGTAATCGTTAAGTAGATTTCTAGTAATTGTTGGGTTTTTTACTTGAAATACTTCATTGAAAGCATTCAAATATTTCTTACCGGTTTTTCTATGTACTCCGATGATAAGTAATCTCTTTCGTGATAACTGTGAGTTACCGTAGTCAGAAACGCTTCTTTCGTGAAAAATAAGTTTATAGTCTTCAAAAGTTTTTTGAAGATATTCTTTTGGGAGCAAAGATAGCAAACGAGGTAAGTTTTCAATAAGAAATATCTTAGGTTTATAATGTAAGATTGATTGAATTACTAGATTCAGGGATTTATTCTCTTGGGGATTGCCCAATTCTTTTACTTTTGAAAGCCTCATAATAGAAGATGCTCCACAGTCTGGACTTGAAAGTATGATGTCTGGCTTACAATCTGGGAAGGTTTCATCTTTATAATATGGTATACCACCAAAGTTCAATTTCCACTGCTCTAAGCCTTTAGTATAAAATACTCCTCGAGTTTCTATATTAGCTATCAAGTTCTTTCTAAAAGGGAACAAAAGGATGCCTGCACCCGCAGACACCCCTAATACTTTTAATTTTTTCATTTCTTGTAGCTTCTCAATTTAATGTACTTAATCCAAGCAAAGGGCTTACGGTCTTCCAAATAACTCAGATTCTTATCATTGTTGTGAGCTTCTTCTTCGAAACTTACATCATGGTATCTTTCATTCTGTTTATTCCACTTGGCAAAGCACAATATGATGAAATATTCGATGATATACCAAAGGTAGAAGAATCCAAAAGTCAGAGCCACTACCCACCAAAAGGATATACCAAATGATAACCAGAGTATGATACCAAGTACTAAACCCACTATACTACATTCAATCTGCTGTATCTGATGAATACATTCATGATTGATATCATCGGGTTTACACTCTTCTACTTTGTGTTTGAAGAATGAGTTATACACCAGAGTAATTGCTTTGTAACTGGGGAAAAGAAATACTTTTGCTACCCAGCTGTTAAAATGACATCTTTTCATAATTTATCTTTGAAGTTTTCGTAAGCATTTCTTAGTTTTTGGTCGTAGGCATTCTGGGCATACCCGGGACCATTGTATTTTCTGGCAAAGCCAGCCCAGTCCTTTTCTTTGAGATTACTCAAACAACCCGAGTTTTTCATGAAATAATACATGAGTTCTAGTTGATTTGCATGAGATTCTGACATCTTATGAACGAATTCGAAGACATCTTTACATTCACAGAGGTTGTGATTGAATCCCATGATCTGGAACATTCCCCAACTTGTGGCTTTTAAAGCACATTCTTCATCAATTTCCTTAGCTAATTCGAGCCTTTTGTACTCTCCTAAGCCCCCAAAATACTTCGATTTATCCCATTTTGGATAAAATACCGTAGAAAATCTCTTACAAAGGTAAGCTAAATCTCTGTCAGGGAATTTCTTATGTACTTCTTTGTACATAATGTGACCCTCAAAGAGAATTTGAGGCCTACCATCAGCTAAAAACCCATCTCTACCTGCTGCTTCTACCAATTGAACAGCTTTCAATAGAGCAGGTTCTAGACCTAAGCGAATAGCAAGGTCTTTAATCATTTCATTTGTTAGTTTATCCATAACTTATCAGTTTTAATGGTTCAATTTTAGTAACAAAAGTATTGCTTATAACCCATTTTTAGGATGTTTCGAGGTTCTATTATCATATATAACTTATAAAATAATGCAATATGGACAAGAAAAATGAGTGCCAGATATGTGGCAAGCCGATTAATTTAGAGGAATTTGATGAAACTCGAGAGATTCCCCAACTTATGGCAAGAAAACAAATTTGTTTTAAATGTGCTTTTTGGTTTAATCGTTTGGAATACGATAAAAAACTTGAGAATGAGAAGAAAATTGCCGTAATTACTCCCGATTATTCTCATTGGATAACTAGAGTACCGGGAAGTATTTTAATGGTACCTTCTGCTTTTGGGGGAATTTACCAAACTAAACTCCAACCAGTCAACACTCTTGGTGTTATAGATGAAGATAAAGAGAAACTTTTCATCATCCGTTATAATAACATCACTCACCAGGGCACTATACCAGAACATCTAAGAAAGCTTTTTAAAGTAAACGGAGTAATTCTATCTCCACAGGAATACAAAATGCTAGAGGATTACCGGGGCAATGCCTATGAATTTATTAAAAATAAAATAGATAATGCAATAAATAAAGAATAATTTTAGTATATTTGCATAAAGAAAATTTCTAAATAAAATAGATATGAAAAAAGAAAAGAAAGAAGCTAAAAAGCTCAAAGAAGGTGATGAAGTTATCTTCGTATTATCAGGAAGATCCATCACAGAGAAAGTAACAGTAGAATCCATCGATAAGAAAGGTGGATTTGCAATGCTCAGTAACCGGGTAAAAGTTGCAAGAACTCTCGGTCCTGATAATACATATCCAAGGTTGGATGGGCAAAAAGGAGATGTTCTTCCTCTCACAGAAGAACATGAGAAAGTCTACCTTGCATATAAGGCTTATTTCTCGATTAAGAGAAACATAGAGTTCCTTGACAAGGAAATGAAAAGTATGAAAGATACCGATGCTTTTGATATGATGATTGATTTCGATAAGAAGCTTACCAAGATTATTAACAAATACCTCAAAGAACAATGACTACTGTATTAGCAATAATTTATTTGGTATGCTTACCGTTCACTGTATTTTTTGTAAGGGCTTGCTTGGATTATTTACCCTATACTCACAAAATATACTCTCTCGTTTTATTCATCTCGGTATGGATAGTATTACCTCTATTTCCGATTTATCTATTAATCAAATACCTAAAATATAGATTACTATGAGATACTTTTTTGACAGAGATGGTAATTATGCTGGGTCATCAATGCAAGGGTGGGAGATAATTCTCCTACTCTTGTTCCCAGTTGCTCTAATAATCTTCCTCGTATTCTTACCTTTCTATGTATTTCATAAATACAGTTCTAGAGAAGAGGATAAAAAATACGAGGAAGAACATCCAGAAATACTAAAAGTAGATTCTTATATTACCTGCTGGTATCCATGGCATAGATATTCTGTTGCATATACACTGGCTCTTATATTCTGGGTAATTGCTTTTATAATTGGGATATTATCTTAATATAAGTCTTACTTAATATAAGTCTTAGGTGGAGCTCCCCAATAAAAGTTCAAATCTAATGGATATTTTTTAGTGGGGTTAAACCTACTGGAGAGTATAGGAGTATCACTGTTAGCAGAGGGAGTTGAAACTTTTGTAAGAGTATAGGAACCCAATCCAGTTGTTTTTGTTGTAAAGTATGAATTACCTGGTATATTGTAGTTAGGACTAAAGGCATTACCATTCTTATCAAGGCAGGACCAAGACAATAGGTCGAAATTTCCCGGGTATATAGGCAAAATATAGACATTAATCATATGTCTATTTTGATTTACTATCCAATTCTTATATTGGGTACCATCGGCCATTGACCCATCTTCACCACTAATATTAGTACTAACCATGAAAAACTCATCCATAGTGAGTCCTGATTGGAGCTTTGAGGTGAAACGTATTTCCCAATATTCTTTTTCTTCGGGAGTAGTAAGGTGTAGATTTATTTTATTGCCAGATTCATTTTGTGTAAGTATACAAAGCCCAGAAGTACCGTCAATTTGTGCAGTAATCTGAATCTGATTGTTACTCTTGTCTTCTTCTAAAAGATAGTCCGGGTTATTGATGCTAGCAGAATAACCAACTTCAATAACCCCGAACAATTTGCCATTTACATACTTACTCTTTTGAGATTGGATATTCCATCTCTCAGAGTTTCCCTGTATTATTTCTGCATATAAGTCTTAGGTGGAGCTCCCCCCCTAATTTAAGAACTTTATTTTCCATAATGTATAATGTTTTTAGATTGATACTGTTCCTCCTGCACTTGGTACTATAAATGACCCATTTAACATCCAGGTGCCACCTGGCTTAGTATATACAGCTACTTTATCTCCAGTAATACATTCTATTCGAGAACCTGGTTCTGAGTCATTGGCATAGAATGGAATCTTCATAGTAGTAGTACCAGTTGCTGAGAGACCTTGTAGATACATCTGACCTGAAGATGATGTATTCTGTGGCCTAGCTCCCTTGCCAAAGAGATAGTAGCCTGTATCTGTGGGCAATCCAGAGAGAGTGAATGTTGAAGCCTCTTGTGCCTTCTGAGTAACTGGTATACTAAGGTTAGCATCCCCACAGGTTAAGAAGATATGCCCTGAACGGTTAGCTCCAGTTTGATTACTCGATAAAGCGGTCAGGGATAACATGTAATGGTTCTCAGGAATACCCTCTGGGGCAGCGGATATGGATACTGCGCACCAATCGGGAGCACTACCCACATTGGGAGTTTCTGGCTTTTTAGACCCATCACTACCCTTTAAATAGGCCATCACAAGGATTTGAGCAGTATCATATTTATCACTACCTAAAGGCAGTGAGTTTGAAACCACTTTTATGTATCCACTATAGGTTACACCAGCCTCTTGAGTTACTGTGAGATTGATTTTGTTATTAGACTCATTTTGGGTAAATGTCAGAGTAGTAGACCTTGAGGACCCAGTATTTTCTGAATAGTTAATTTTTACATCTAAGTAACCATCTCCAACGGTAACTCCTCCCCAAGTAGCCCAACTTACGGAGGCTGAGCCCAAAGTACAAGAGGGTGTAGAGGTTGAAACTACTTTGCCATTTACCAGTTTCCTTTTGAGGGAAGTGATACGGTAGGTTACAGTACCACCTTTTGAAGATACAGTATCTGTACCTGTATCTGTAATTGCACGTGCTAGTTTGAATTCTGTTTTTTCTTCCATATCTTTATAAGTTTTTGGTTTATAGAAAGAACTTTGATATTGTAATCTACCAGAGGGATAAGGTGGATGAGAGCCAGGGATGTTTTATTCTCTGGCTTCTTTGTGTGTTATGTGGGCATGTGTGGTGTGGGATATCTGGGCATGCCCTTATCACGAAGTTTGTGAGGTACTAAAATGAGTATTTGCCTTCAAGGTACCTCTTATAGCGAAAGCTTCGAAAGTTGTGGTACTAAAAACGGACTACGGTTCCGTTAAATTTAACATTCAAAAATAAAAAGTAAGGGATAAACATTTTTATTTATCCCTTTGCTTTCTTTCAATCTTTAAATGTTTTGTTATTGTCTTTTAAAGTTTCTTTTAAGTCTCTATAGCATTGAATTGCTAACCAAATTATACAAACAAATAAAAATACATTTTTTAATAACATTAATAACATAGAATTTAATTTTTAAGTGAGTGAATTTAATTTTTAAGTGAGTAGGGAAATATTTCCCTACTCTGATTTGTTTTTACTTCAAGGAATTTTTCACTATTTCAAGCCCTTTTATTAGAATTGCTTTCTTTTCTTCTTTTGTATTTTCGCTTGCAATAGAATTAAATGAAAAATCATTTAATATATAGACTTGTTTATAAAACTCTATAAAGCCCTCAATTAGTTTTTTATCTGCATTGTTTGCAATTGTAGAAAGAAAATCGAAAGTTACATTTCTGAACTTTTTACGTAACGATTTGATTTGCTTTTCGTTTGCACCCTCAAAAAGTTCTTTTTTGTAAATTTCTGTTTTTGTCCCTAAAAAAGTTTTGAAAAGTCCCGCGTTTTTTTCTTTTACGCTTTTCAATACGTCTAAAGCAATTAAACTATTTGCTTTGCTGTTTGCACTTGCTTTTTCTACACTCACTTTATTTACTTTTGTTATCATAATAAAAATGCTTGAATATTTTATTATTATTATTTTATAACCTTTTTGATAGATATTCAAGACTTATTAAACTATCTCATAAGGTTTGTTTCATTTCTGTATTGCAAATATAAGAACTATTTTTTAATCTACAAAATTTTTAGAGAATTATTTTCTTAAAAAGTTTTAATTAAAAATTTATTCAAATATCGCTTTGTTTTTCTCACATTGCAAAGATACGAACTTTATTTTAATCTACAAACATTTTCAAGAAAAATTTTTGAGAAAATGAATAATTTTATTTTCAAAATTATTTTTGTGAAAAATTCATAAAATAGAAAATATTGTGCACTTAATATTTGCACTTAATTTTTGGGGTTCACAAGGGTAATCTTCACACGCTTTGTAGTGGGCATATATGATATGTATATGGATATTCCTATATGGCCTATGCTTGTCCTCTTGAGAGTGTATTATATACCTGTATATTGAAGGCCATTAATCGACTAAGGTGATAAAGAATTAAGGCCGATTAGCTATATCCCTATTATTGCCCTCTATAAACCTATTAGGTCCTAATTCAATAAGGCCATAGATAGCGATTTTGAAAATAGGTGTAGAGTAAGAACATAAAAAGGCCCAGTACCAAAGTTAGGCCTGGGCAATATTCTTATTCTTGGCAACCTATGGTACTATCTGAGTCTAGGATTATTATATGTTCTGATTCATATATGGGTTCTTGGTTTGTGGGTTTATTCGTTTGGCAATGGGATATAATACCGGTATAGATATCGTATAAGAAAATATGTAGGCCTTGAGTTAGGTCTAGTTTATTTATTTCTTCTTGTTCTCTTAGAGTCCAGGTGTCAATGGCATCATCCTTGAGAATCTTGGCTAGGTATTCGAAATTGGTTTCCATTGTGATATATGTATTATAGGGTTGGTATTCGCAATATTCTCGTTCAAGGTATATATTGAGATCCTTGAAAAGTTTTATACCAGGTATAGGGCCATCATTTTTGTTCCAAATCTCGAATGCGATAAGTTGGGGCTCATAGCCTTCTGTATCTGAAATAGAGAGAAGATAGTTCTGGCTTGGGTCGAATTCTTCAAGGAAAACCTCGATAGTAGCCTTAATCCTAATAGGGTGAGTATTAGTAATGCCTTGTACGATTTGTGTTAATCGGTTTGATAATTCTTCTGTGTTCATAGGTAATGGGTTTTAATAATTAATACTTTATATTTATTATGCTGCAAATATAAGAACAATATTTTAATTATGCAATATCCTTGATTGCCTTCGTAGGTTATTAAGGGCCTTGATTATATTTTTAAATCCTTGAGGCCATGAATGGAGATTGCCATAATCCTAATTTGCCTTATAACCTTTACCTATATAATAACCTATACCTAATAAGGCAATCAAGGTACCTCTAAATCACAAAATTGTCCTAGAGCTTTACAAATAATGCTAATATAAATACTAAGCAAATTACTTACATACTTACTAGGAATATTACCTAAATATGCCCCTTGAAGGCCTTAAATCCTATAAACCATTTAGCCATAAAACCTAACAAATAATTTGCCTTGATTACCAAATCTTATTACCTAACCCCAACCCAATACTTATTATATAATACCTAATATAATAACTTGGTGAAGGTAATCAAGGTAAATTGTGATGGCCATTAATCGACGATGTACTAAAGCTATACTACCTACATACATAGAAGCTACATAACATACCTGTATTATATAATCCCCTACCTTCGAATTACCTTGAATGCAATCTATAATATAATACATATAAAGGGTACTCAAGGCAATCGGATTTAGAGGCCATTAGGGGACGAAAAATTATCATCACATAGGCCTTTTTGAGTTTGCCTTTAAAGTGTGTAGTAGAGCCATATAGTATAGTGGCTATAGGGTGTGAGTGGTTTTGTATAGTAGAGGGGTTATCACTTGCCTTGTTTGCCTAAATCCCCAAAACCCCCGGCGAGGTACCTTGATATGTATTATGGTATGTATGTAGTATAATATGTGTATTAGGTATTATGTACCTTAATTAGGATGGTGTATTAGGTATTATGTACCTTAATTAGGATGGTAGCTTAGTTAGGCTCTATATTTTATTTTTGTGTTGGGTAGGGGAGTATTGGGTTATAGGTGGGTTAGTATAATGTGTAGGATACTAAGATTAGTGATGAGGTGTATAGGATTAGTATTATATTATATACCTTATTTTGTTTGTTGGGTGGGTATGCTTGTAGGCTTGGTATATTCGTATGAGGGTTAGGATGGTGACTACGGATAGGATTATGTGATAGAGGATATTCATGGTAGTGATATTATATCGATATATCTGTTAGGTTTACTTCGAGGATTTCTCTTAGCTTTAGCCTTATGTAGGTACTATGTTTATGCCCTGGGTTTATTTCTTGTTTGGGGTAGCGGAGGTAGGTATTAAGTTCCTCAGTTCTGTACACTACGTTCATTTCTTCGCAGAAGCCTTCGGTAGTACCAGGTAGTGGGCCTGGTACTTCGAATGATACTAAGAATTTACCTGATGTTAGCATGGTTCTAGTTCGTTAGTTAGGATTCTTATATCGGTTAATTGATTCATGTATTCCTCTTCTGAGGATATGTCAAGGCATTTGCATGCTATGTAGTGACCGTACATGGATATACCTGATTCATAGCCTTGGTCATCATTCATGAAGTGGGCTAAGCCTTTCCTATTGATTTCGATTACTGGATAAGGAGGTTCTCCCTTAGTTGCTTCTTTATCGAAGGTAGCAAAGTCATAAGTATCAGTGTTATCGGTCATGGTAGAGAATATTTCTATAAGCCAAGTAAAGTCCTCTAGAGGTACTCTGTCTAGCCATTCCCATCCGATTGGATATTGGTTTACTGTTATTATTAGTTTCATGATGTTAATTGAGTTGAGGGTTAAACATTTATTTTGGTTGGCCTAATAGGCAGCAACGAGGATAACCTGCTTCATCGGGGATTCCCAGTATAAGATATCGATTGGTATCTCTGGGAATTTCGAAATAGAAAGCTGGTTTCATGTCGCCATCTATGCATGTAAAAACTATCTGAGTGTTTTCTAGTAACCCATTTAGTTGTACATGAGAAAGGTAGTTATAGATAGCTTCCCTTTGATTTCTTGGGTTTTTATCCCATGAGATGAGCATATCGGCATACCAATTTGGATTACCGCATAGCTTTTTAAGTTGTCGTTGAATATACGGTGTCATGATTTGAAGTAATAATATAAGTCCTCGATTAGTTTATCCTGTTCTTCCCATATAGTATCTGATACTACGTATTCTGATATGAAATAGTTATAGAAAGGCCCAAATAGTATTTTTAATACTATGTCCTTGAGTTCGATATTGAGTTGTTCCTCTTCTTCGGTAGAACTGGGTTTGATTGCCTGAAGTTCTGCCTTATAGGATGCCGTAATGGCATCCTTTAGGGTTTGAATATATTCTGGGTTAGTTTCCTTGAGAATACTTAATTGTGATTTGAGTTCTTTACTTATCATGGGGCTTAGCGATTATGGATATGAATCCCTGTGGATATTGAGTATAGAATAATTGGTAGTTCCCTGTGGGCAAGAAGACTTGCATTATATTTGCAAGTAATGGGTAGATTTTCCATTGGTTTTCCTCTAGAAACTTGTCCCAGGCTTCTGATTCTTCGGGATAATTTCCAGAAAGTTGAATGTGATATTCCTTTTGTTCCGGAATAAATAAATTGGTTACTACCTGAATTTCGTCTGATTCCTTTTTGTATTGAGTGATGGGATACCAGATGCCTTCGGTTTTCCATTTATTGAGTTGGAACAAGGACATGCCCTGTTCCAATACGTTTAAAAGTTTATATAAGTTTACCATAGTGATTATTTATTAAGTTGTCTAATGAGTTCTGATGCAGCCAGGGAATCAAAGAGTTGGTTTTCTTTTTTGTCGGATTCCCATTTTTCGAGAGCATTATATGTAGCAGTGTATTGAGATATCATGTCCTCATCTTGTTCCTCGTCCTGGATGAATTCCTGGAGATGTTTTTTGAGTCCAGTAATTATATAATCCTGATGTTCTGGGGTTAATTGAGGAATACCAAATATGATAGCTTCTACCTGTGATGGAGAATAATCATAGTATTGGTCGTCATCACCCTTTGTTAGATCCATGTGGGAGATAATGTTTTCCTTTAGATTTTCGAATAAGTCTTCCTCAGAAGAATATACGATTATGTAACCAGAGATATAAGAAGCAAGGAGTTCATCCTCTAAGTCGATTGAGTAGACCCAGATATGTTTTGAATCCTTGTTAATGCAGAGACCATCAGCATAGTCGTAAGTAAAAAATGGGTGGGCAGCAAGCAAGTTGCGGATTTCGCTTAAATTTTTTAAATCATTCATAACGTCTATATTTAAAAATTATTTGAGAAATATTTCTCACTGCAAATATACAAAATTATTTCTAAACTTGTTTTTATAACTACTTTTATTTTTATAAATAGGGAGGTTCTGGGAGGTGTTTTGAGTGCCTCCCAGAGGGTTTTGTTAATATTGCCCTGTCATAGTAATGATAATGAAAAGGGATTCATCATTGAAATGTACCTGGATAGTATCTCCATATGAGTTTGACATGTAATGATGATTAGGGTTAAGTTCTTTTAATGGGTGATGTTCATCCCAATGAGAATTAATGAATTCTATCACGTATTGTTCAAAAGCATCGGATTCTCTGCAGTAGGTTTCTACCTTTTCGTCATCGTCTATAGGATACTCCCGGAATTGGAGATTGAGAGTTCCCATGTATGATTCATCCGGATTTGAGATTTCATTAACTGATTGAGCAGTGTAACCAAAAGCATCAAGAGTTCCATCAAAGTAACCCATAATGTGATTTGAGATTTCGTTAATAGTTGTCATAAGAAATAAGTTTTGTGACCCCGTTCAAGGTCGGTTAATAATTATATTTATTTTTCTCTTATGCAAATATAGAAATAATATTTTAAATATGCAATAATTAAGGGAGCCCAGATGTTGGTGTTTCTGAACTCCCTGGAGATATATTAACTGGTTAGGGATTAGTATTACTAATCGGCCAATAATGGTTCCTTGGGCTTATTTAATTTCTCTTTAGAACGTCTTGTAGCCCAATTCTCGTAGGGTTTGTAACTGAAGGTACGTGTTGTTTCATCGTATGCAGCATATACCATTTGTTTACGGGATATTCTCCTTCCGTAAGTTTTCTTAAGATTAGCAAACCAATCTAGATACTCCTGTAAAGAGTTAAAGATTTCTTTGTTCCCGTCTAAATCATTTTTAGGACGGGTTTTCCATGTTGCTTCTATATAGCATTGATGTAGGGTAATTGAAATAAAGTATCTGCACCAGCTACCACCAAAGATAGTGCCCGTGGAGAATTCTATCTCCCGAGCAACTAATGGACTAACGTTATACTTTGTCATGCGATTGAGAAATTAAGTTGGAAAATCCAGTTGTTTCTATCGAGTTGATTGAATGATATGAACCTCCCATCGTTATCGGTAAAATCATTCATGAATTGAATTGCAGCATCTGCCAGTTGACCCTTATAGGGATTGGTATTTGCAGTTATCATTGATTCGAATGTAAATGTATAATAGGTAGTCTCATATATTTGGATTTGGTTGATATCCAAGCAATTGAGTTTGTAATCCTCTTCCAGTTGAATGAGAAGTCCCATTAGAAGATTTAAGAGATGACCCTTTTCATCGGAGTCAAGTTCAAATGTAGATTTCTTAGAAAAGAAATTGCGAACTACCTTAGTTAGTTCGTCTGCCTGATTGTAAGTTACTGAGTTCGTTTTCATATTTTTGTCTATTTTAAAATTGATATGCAAATATAAGCATTTTTATTTTTATAGAAAAATATATCTAATTTATTTTTAGGGAGGCTGAGGATGTGTACACGCTATGAAAGGCAGTGGATTAGACTGCCTTTCAATTATTAAGGTAATTGGGGAGTTAGCAAATATAGAGCCTCTCTTATAATTGAACTCTCCATAGGTTCTAAAGAGGGTTCCTTGTTCATTAGTCCACCTTTCTTCTTTTCGTTTTCAAATACTTCATGTATGGCTTGCTTTATTTTAGTAGCTAATACCTCTGATAACTCCTGAGATTTAAGAGAGATAAGTAACCCTTTTCGTATTTTCTCAACATCCTGGTCATTCTCAGTAATGGGTTTTGCTTCTATGAATTCTTGTATACCCGAGGAATACTTATTAAACTCTTCATACCCTAAATGTTGTAGGTCATTAATGAAGATACTAAATTCATCATAGGTAAGTCTAGTATCAAAACCTACTCCATGATATAGTTGTACTAAAGGAGTAAGGATTCTTCTTAGTGTATTGAAATCCTTTAGGTGGTCTAATTTTATTCCTGATTCGAGAGGTATTTTATATACCTTTTCACCCTTCAGTACTACTAACAGAACCATTAGTCTTGGTGGTAATCTTTTCTCGTTCATAAGCAAGTTTTTGTATTATGAGTTGTACATAGGTATTTTTCTCTTTATAGATAAACATTACCGATAGAAGTATCTCATGTTTCGGTAATATCATCTGTATGAAATTGCCTGGAGCAATCACAGTAGCTACTACTGGAGAATCCTCCTGAGAGAAATTCTCTAATATCATTTCTGCCCTCTTAATGGGTTCTGGTTTTGTTGGGTCCAAAGTTAGGACTGGAGCAGTTATACATTCCTTGATGCCCTGTGTTAAGGCATTATATAACCATTCATCTTTTATATCCTCTACTTGGAGGTTTTTCATTGTAATCATATCCTAAACCTATTTAGAGTCCATACACCCAGGATATTAGAGAATACCCATAGTTCCCAGTTTTTGTAAAAGTTATAGGGTTTACTGAATTGAGATGTTTGAAATATTATCTGATTTGGTGTTCTAGATAACATTTCTGCATGGCAAGTTAATACTCCAGAAGATAATTGAGCTTTAAAAGCTTTAATAATATCTTCATCACTTTTAGTCTCTAATGAGGTAAGCAATTTAATAAATTCTACCTCTACACCTTGAGACATGTTTACATTTCTGAAGGCAAACTTTTCTTTATTTTCCATATTCGTCATTTTTAGATAAGAACTCTTGAGCTAGTTCATCTTGAGTTCTTTCGATTATGTTCTTTACTATTGTTTTATTTTCTACTCTAGCCCACATATATAGCATGCCCAATTGAGCATCCATATAGCAATCTATAAGAGATGGGTCCTTTCTAAATACATCCCATTGTTTTACGAAATTCATTCGAACCAAATCCCTATAACCCTGGTCTGATATATCTTCTTGGTCTATATAAGCAGATACCCTTTTCTTGACTTCTAAAAGGATTTTCTCTAAGCTTTCGGGTAATCTGAAATTTTCTGGTAAGTTATGATATACCAAAGCATTAGGTATCAATTCCTCAAAAGTAAACTGATTATCGAATAGTTTCTTTGGGTATCTACCTGAAAATATCAAGGGTAGCTTATACCTTAGCAACGATGGTACTACGTCGTATATAGCATAATGTTTCCGATATTCCTGATAGACATCGAAATATAGATTCTCATCGAATATACCAGATTTCCTCATTATTGCCTGTAAAGTATTATAAGCAGCATTGATATGAGTATTACTCAATTTGAATATTAAGTTGCCATTTTTAAGGGCAATGAGTTCACTACAGCATCTCTTTCGTTTAAATAAGTTCATGTGATTAAAATGTAAAGTCAATGTATATTTTCCTTGTTCCCTTGAGAAATTTTTCGTGATTTGAGTCATCATACTTATGGCAAGCATAAGTCTTAGATGATTTATCATAATGGTCTCTTACCCATACTGGAGCAGTATCAGTTGGTTTTAATTTAAAGTATGTACCCTGATTAACCTTGTTAACCCGAGTCTCTTTGTAAGATGTCTTTGGTAGTTCCATATTTTTGTCTATTTTAAAATTGATATGCAAATATAATTCTTTCTTTTTAAATATGCAATATCCGGATATAACTATGGAAGCTTACTATTTCGGAGGAATTGAGATGCAAATGAGCCATCCTCTTTTTCTTCTTTCTCAAAGTCTTCATATTGATATAACTCTGGGTCTTCTTCGTCTGGGTCTATACGCATTTCGATTTCTCTACGTAGTTCATGATGTTCTTTAGAGAATGAAGACATAGCTCCCTTATAATCATCAGTAATTTGCATTAGCTCTGCTTTATTAAGGTTAAGACCCTCTTTACTGGTATCTACTCCTTCTTGTTTAGTAGCAACTACTTCCGGTAGAGACTTAATGTCATACCTATCCTCCAATAGTTTAGCCTCTTCTGGTTTATCTAATACCCTTTGTGATTCCAATACGATTTGACGGGCCTCTTCAACAGTAATTGCATTTTGCTGTGTTACGTTGTTCTGTTGATTAAATTGGGCAAAGATATTTGTAGTACTTCCTCCAGTAAGATTACGTACTATTGATTGCAGAGATGTAGAGGATTCAAGCTTTAATTTAAGGGCCTTTCCCAGCTCGGCAGATATAAACGGTACGTATTTCCCTCCCTGAGATTCTCTTAGGATATTAACCTGATGGGCTATTTCCATACGGTCTTCTAATGCCCATGCTAGTTGTTCTCCCATTAACGCTTGAAGTAAATCTTCTGCTTTTTCTTTATCCCATATTCTAGAGCTTAATAGCCTATCTCTCATAAATACCCGTATGTAGTTAATATCTATACCCATACGGTATGAGAATGTATTGATATCATAAGTGATACCACATAATACTCCATTACCAATCAGCCATTGATTAATAATGTAGTTGTGTATCTTTATCAGAAGTTCATCATTTGGGTTCTTCTGATATTCTAATGCCATTGCAGTAGTCCCCATAGGTCTTGGGAATCTTATCATTTTATTTTCCTTTTCTGACATACAAATGAGATTTTCTGATATCGGAACTTTCATCATAACCCATATACTCTAAATCGAACCTTACATACAGATTCAAAGATAGGTTATAGAAATATCCCTTATATTTTTTCTTACTTACTGATAAATTAAAAGGTTCACCAGAGATTAGGTCCCTGGTGAATACTAGATTACCTTTCCCAGTGATGGGAATATTAAGACAAAGTTTATAATCTCCTACCTTAAATTTATTCCCATGCAGGTCTGTGATTTCCCTTGCCATAGTTTGCCTTTTTATGGTTCGTAGGTTTTTTGTCTTGTTTACTACGGTTATGGGTTATCCCCTTTTGCTCTTCGATTAATTTCTGAACCTTTGGGAATAACCTTTGCCTTAAAGGAACTACCTGAGTAGCGAAAAAGGCATTCCATAATTTCTGAGTTAATGGTTCTCCTATTTTAAGTTCTGAGATTGCCCAGAATTTAGTTTCGAAATTCTTAACTATTTCCCTAAATCGGTAGTAGTATATATTGCCAGTCTTTTTATCTATCCCAATTGTGGTAGTTTGGCAATAATCTAGAAATTCTTTACCTAATTCGGATATAAACTCTTCCCTTTTAAAATCATAATTCTCTTGGTCGAGCTTAAATAATTTTACGTAATCGATTGCTTCCATATAGATTTAGTTTGTGATTATTAAACGAGGTATACTTTCATCTGTAATTTGAAATAAGTACCCTCTTACATCATCCTCATAATAAGAGGACCAATATGTTCTTCTAACTCTGAAATTATCAAGGATTGCCCCTTTGGGTACTCCAGTAATAAATAAGCAATGCTTAGGCATCATTGGAGTAATCTCAAATTTTCCATCCTTGAAATTACCATAGGTACCATAGTCGGGCATATTACCAGTAAACCCCGTATTCTGTAATACATCCTGAACCAGAGTAGTTTGGGGTATTTCCTTTTGGTTACATTCTATGGTTAACTTAGATTTGCCTATATATAGGTCTTTAACTATTTCTCTAAACATTTGTATACGATTATATGGGTAATACCATTTTTCTTGAAGTAAAGGTTATTCTGTGAACGTTCCTCTAACTTCTTTAATTCTCTTCGAGATTCAGTACAAATTCTATCAAATTTCCTTAATATATCTGATACATTATCCCAGATGGGTGCCATTGGTTCTACTGGCCCTGCATAGATAACCTTATGTTTAGTTTCTATTTGGGGATATTTAGATTTATACTGATATTTGCCTTTGCAATAAAGTACGTTATACTTTTCGTGTTCGTTTCTTTTTTCGTTTTCCATTTTTGTTAGGATTAATGTAATCGGATATTTCATCAAGTTGCCCTAAAAGCAATGCCTGAATGAAAAGGTTTATAGGCCTGAAAAAGAAACTCCTTATGTTATCAGTATTTATATACCAATCGTAAACGATAAAGAACTTCTTAATCTTGAAGTGCTTAAGTGAATGTTGGATTAGATAGGACTTACAACATCTCTTATGTAATTCTACCAATTCTTTGTCCTGCTTAAGCATTTCTTTATCAGAGAAGATAGTGTAATCCATTTTGTATGAATTGAGATGCCCAGGTAATTATCCCGGGCACCTGGTTAATAAAGGTTTATGCAACTTGTTCTGGTTTGAGGACATTCTTTTTAAAGTCCTCATAGGCTTTAGCAGCAGCCTTGAATTCCTTGGAGTTCTGGTCCTTGATACGAGCCATTGCAAGTTCCAATCGATGGAGTTCGTTTCGAGTTTGTTGTCTCCATTTCTTCCGAGCAAGAGTATCAACTACATCGGCAGGATATACGTATTTAACTTCCCGATTAGAAATTACCTGTTCGATGATGGAGGGTTTTTGTTGTTCCTTAACTTCCTTGACAACCTGTTCCTTTTTGGAAGTTTTGGTTTTGGGAGAGAGTTCTACCAATTTGGCATTGGCAAAATTAGTGGCAGCTTCTTGAGCATCTTGTACCAATTCCTTTTTAGTCTTTTTGGCCTTAGGAGCAGAAGCCTTAGCAGTCTTAGAATTTTTAATTCCTTCAAGTTGTTCGGCAACCTTAGTTGCAACCAGGTTAGTAACCTTTGTTTCATTCTTTTTCATAACGTCTATATTTAAAATGTTAGTAAAATGATTAATTTCTTTTTTTGATACAAATATAAGAACTTTATTTTAAATAGAAAATTTTATTTGAATTATTTTCTATTTGCTCGGGTTAATCGGCTAGGAAGTCGAAGATTTCTGGAGGATAGTTAATTTCATCCTCTGGGTCATTTATGTAATCTTCGTAATCCTCGTTATATTTATAGTAAATGTTATCTTGTGATGTATTGGGTACCCTTGTACATCTTTCAGGATATTTCTTTACGAAGTCATAGGCTTCTTGAGTAGTCATTACCTTGTCTGAGGTAAATTCGTAGGTTACATAAGAATAAGTTTCACCCAATCTAGAAACTTCATATTGCTGGTATCCAGATTTCTCAATCTTATAGATTTGATTTTCTGGAATCGTTTCTATTTCTACCCTATATTTATACCATTGCTTCTTCTCTTCTTTTGGTTTAATGCCCATGCTATCTTGAAGAGAGATTAACTTGGTTATTGGACTTTCAAAACGAGAAGGAGCAGTGCTCACTTCTACTGGATGAGTTTTATTCTCACCAATAAAGTAAATCACTGCCCCCAGGGTTACCAGGCCCAATATGAATTTAGTTTCTGAGTTCATAACCTGTAGTTTCGAATTTATTTTTAATGTTCTTTGCAAGGTATTTACCTTTTGATTCTGCTTGATGTAAACCGTTGCAGATTTCATAAGGTACATCATCATAGCGATAAACTCGATTACCTTTAAAAGCAACCCAAAGTTGTTTTTTCTTTGAGTCATAACCAAAGCCATCAATGTTAGAGGATTCGCAGGGAATCATTTCGACTCCAGTGTTCATTTCTACTGATTCTAAGTATTCGTTCTTTTCCATGTCTATATTAAAATTTTAAAAGTGTTAGTTCTGGGTGGAATTTGAGATTTGCCCTCTGGAATATTGCCCAGGTACCAAGTACTCCCTGAGAATTAGTATGTACCCATTCATCTTCCATTCTGAATAATATGTGAGAGCATACCATCATTTGGTATTCACTTAGCATATTTATCAGTTGAGGAGTATTCTCAATTTCTACGTATAATTCAATGTGCTCATCTAGTGCTCGAATTATTTCGTCATCCTCAATCTGAAGGAGTTTTTTGATTAAGTCTTGGGCAATATCATTCCCATTTTTAACATCCTCTTTGATTGAGTTGAGCGATTCAATCTGAATACTAGCAATGAGCTTTACAATGTCTTTTGTTTCCTTGTCCATAATTAAATTTTCTTTATGCAAATATACTAAAATTATTTTATATAAAATACTCTTTTAATAAATACGGAGGTAAGTGTTAGCGGTTCTTGATTTCCTCTATCTTTTCCTTGACTGAGTCGGGGAAAATAGCATCATCTACCCATCGCATAAAGAATTTAGAAGGCTTCTTTTCTGGGTTGAGAAGTAATTGTCTTTGCTCTGTAGAGAACTTAATACGTTCATCTTCCCTCATATACTTGGGAAGTTTAGTGAATTCTGCTTGAGAGAAGGAGATTACGTTCTTACCAACTTGGGCCCTTAATGGTTTCTTCCTTTCCTTATAGAGATAGGGGATAATCTTTTTCGAGGGTCCCCCAAGGATGCTAAAACCAAAGATTACCATTGGGTCAAATTTATCGGCTTTTGGGTCCTTAGCTCGTTTGATACATCTTGCCATCCAAGAGAATGAATTTGGATATTGCTTATTGTCTGTTGCTTCTCCCACATCTTTTTTATTAAACTCAAATCCAGGAAAGTGAAATAGAAAATCTTCAGTAAGGATAAATACAAATCCCAATCCCCTAAGATATTTAATGATATCTTGTTGGCTTTTACCCTCTTCAACCATTTTCTCTACATCTGCAAGAATATCCTCCCTTGGTGATTCAAGATTTTTAATTGTAGACCCTGCAGGTCTTCCTCTGCCCACATTAGGTGCCTTAGCAGGCAATGTACCAGATAACCTATCTAAGTATTCTTTGAAGTTATCAATATCTTGTTTATTAGTAAGAGTTACTTCTACTCTTATGGGACCGTTATGCTGTACCTTTGGACCTGAATTCATCTCGGTATAAGCATCTACCAACCTATCGGATAATGTGGTACCATTCTCTGATAGTGTAGTGATTCTAAGTTTTGGTTTATATACTTCTTGTTCCATTTTCGACTTAATTAGAAAATAAAAGGCCTGAACAATTTTTATATTGCCAGGCCTTCTACCATTATTAACGAATACTCAAAAATATGATAAGTAAAAGTAAAAAGTGCTCTTATTAATCTTCTTCTTTAGCGGCCTTCTTTTTCTTCTTGTCTTTGGCCTTCTTATCTTTCTTATCGGAAGCCGGTTTTTCTTTTACCTTTTCTTCCTTCTTTTTCTTAGTTTCCTTTTCCTCCTTGGGATCCTTACCTGAAGCAAGTTTTCTTTGCTCCATACGATATTTTTTCTTCTCAGCCGAATTCATTTCTCTGCCATCGATGAGAGGATAATCGTATTTGGTAGCTGTTCTACCGCCATTTCCTTTCTTTTCCTTTTTCTCTTTGGCAGCCTTCTTCTCAGCTTTTTCCTTCTTCTCTTTTTCCTGGAGTTTTACCAATTTCTTGTTGTTCTCTTGGTCAGCTTCAGGATAGGCAGCAGCAACTTTGTCTCTTTCCTTATTGAGCTTGTTTACAAGTTCGGTAACCTTTTTACCATGTTTCTTGTCTTTGGTCCAATCCTTAGTAGGGTCCAACTTGTTCTCTTTAAGGTAAGCATCCAAAGCTTTCTTAGCCTTTGTGAGTTCCGGAGTCTTGGATTCCGATTTACTCTTCTTTTCTGTTTTCTTAGCCATTTTCATTTATATTAGGTGAATAATTGAATTTCCTATTTACATAATACCATAGTTATACCTTCCTAATTTGGGTTGGTATTTCTTTAATTTCTAGGATTTCTAAACTGCATTGTTTTAAAACTGCCTCGAGTTGAAGTATATCTTCTACCTCTTTCTGAGATAAGTCCGTAAAAGTTTGTTCAAAAGTTTCTTTCTGTTCCCCCCTTATAAAATTAAATTGGGCAACAATATAAGTCCCATGAAGTTTTTTATTCAGGGCTCCTTTAAGAGATATGAGTTTTCTTTTCAGATAATTACTCTTCAACCTATGGGATTGGTATTCGCCTTTCTTACCCTTACTAAGAGCTACCTTTTTAAGGTACGAAACATAATCTAATTCTCTGAGAGTTTGATTAATGTTTCCCACTAATAATCTTAAGTCTTTTTCCATTTGGGTCTTTGCATTACTTGGTTAGATACTTCCTGAGTTTCTTCTGATAGCATTTCTCTTGCCTCATTTATTATATTGATGGCAAGTTCCCTTTCATCTGGTCCCAGGTTTAATTCTTTATCTTCTAGTACATCAGTATAAGTATTTATTAGATTATCCAATGCAAGTATTCGAATATTCTTTCGAATTGCTAATTTCTCTTCTTCCATGGGTATAAAAAATTAAAGCCCACTACCTTCACAGGCAATGAGCTTTTGGCTGAACAACGTCCTAAGTGTAGATGTTATTCATATGAACTTAAACTCTAAATTTATATAGCAGACATATGGGATAGTAGTTAGTAAGTTAGAGTTTAATCTTCTGATTCTTCCTCTTCTTCTTCCTTAGCCTTTTTGTTTTTCGGAGAACAAATAACGCCATGTCCTTTCTTAGACTTAACAGTAAGAGTTCCCGGAACGAATGAAACTGAAGTTGATACCGGTTTGTCATCCGTAACCAATACAGAAGTAACCACTACACCCTGATAGCCTTCCTTGTTCTTAACGGCATAACCAAAGTTCATTACCTTGGATTTGTCGTTAATGGCAATAACGTCGATTTGCTTGCTGTTAGGGCGTTGTTCAGCCGGCCGATTCTTGAGTGCCTCTTGACGAGCCTTGCGTTTAGCTTCTTTTTCGGGGTCTTTTTCTTTATCCCCTTTCTTCTTGGAGTCTGATTTCTTTGTTGCCATAATTTTTAATGTTTTATAAGTTAATGGTTATTATAAGTAAACTTCTACGTTTATTAATAGTTGATAGTAAAGGTAGGGAAATTTACCTACCTTCTTTTAAATCTTGAATACGGTTACCAGATTACTTTTCCCCTTTCTTGCCTTTACCTTTGGTTTCTTTCTTTGCCGGCAATTTGAGACCGAGTTCTTTGGCAATTGCTTTACGGAGTTTTTCGATGTCGTCTTCATCGTAATCGTCTGGGTCAGTTTCAAGGTCTTTGTCGTCGCAGACATCCTCAAGTTCTTCGAAGTCCATTTCGGCAAGTTCTTCACCGGTCAGTTCTTCCTCTTCTTCTTCTTCCTCTTCGGAATCATCATCATCATCATCATCATCATCATCATCTTCCTCATCTTCCTCATC
>ENA-OURC01000036-OURC01000036.1-human-gut-metagenome-genome-assembly--contig:-NODE-36-length-81595-cov-9.70184_pt1 | contig 81595 bp, 83 predicted proteins | sample MGYA00243026_ERZ508738 | MGnify/ENA primary metagenome ERZ508738 (study PRJEB26277, sample SAMN04329806) | human gut metagenome | biome: human-associated habitat | host: Homo sapiens | place: USA...
GTAAATAGTTATGCATGGGATACAGCAATAATATTTATACAAACATATTCAACAGGAACAGATGCAAGTAGTTATGCAAGTAAAAATAAAAGCACATCATTTGCAAAAACAGGTATAAATCCTGATAAATACTGTAATATATGTGATATGTCAGGAAATGTTGATGAGAGCACGACGGAGACCAGCATTAATACAAGTTTTTATTATGTACGTCGTGGAGGAGATTATTATAATACAGGAGATTATGATAAGGCTAGCGGTTATACATCTTTCCGTCACAATCAATGGGCAGGTGGAACGGGTTTACGTCCACTACTTTATTTGAACTGATACTGCTTACAAGTTTGTTGAACTGGAATAAAGACATTGTAGAAATCCTATGTAAAGAATAAATATTCAAGAAAATACTTCCATATGATAAAAATCATATTGGAAGTATTTTTCATTCTTGCACAAGAAATATATATTATGATATAATTGCCGAAGAAAGAGGTGGAAGAATGGATAAAGTTTTAATTAAAAATGGAAAAGTGTTACTTTTTAAAGATAATGATGTAATAATTGAAAAAAAAGATGTCTTAATAGAAAATGGAAAAATAATCGAAATAGGGGATAAAATAGAAGCACAAGCTGATAAAATTATAGATGCACAAAACCATATTGTTATGCCAGGTTTAGTAAATACTCATGCACATATTCCAATGAGCATATTTAGAGAAACTACTGAGGGATGCAAGTTATATGAATGGCTAAATGATAAAATTTGGCCAATAGAAGATAAACTAACAAGGAAAGACATATATTGGGCTAGTATGCTCTCATATATTGAAATGATTAGTACAGGAGCTACTTGTGTAAATGATCAATATTTTATGCCAGAACAAATTAGAGAGGCAGCTGTAAAATCTGGAGCAAGAGCAGTAATCACAAGACCAATTGTTGATATGAGTGGAGATTTACAAGAAAGAATAAATGAGTTTAGAAATTTTTATGAATCAAGAGATGAAAGTAATGATTTAATTACATATTCAGTTGCACCACATTCTTTATATACTTGCTCAGATAAAGCTTTAGAAGCTTGTGCGGATCTAGCAAAAGAATATAACTTACCAATACATACACATTTCTTAGAGAGTATTGATGAAATAGAAGATATAAAAAATAAGCATGGTAGACCTGCAATACAAGTATTAAAGGATTATTTTAGTGATGTACATACAATATTAGCACATTGTGTAAAACTAACAGATGAAGACATAGAAATTTTAAAAACGATGGATTGTGGAATTGCACATAATCCTATATCAAATCTAAGGCTAGGATGTAAAATAGCTGACACAACTAAATATTTAAAACAAGGTTTAAATGTTGCACTTGGTACAGATGGCCAAGGCTCAGGAAGCAATATGGATATGTTTGAGGCTATGAGAGTAGCTTGTTTAGCTCAAGGTGGAATACATGAAAATGAAGAAAGAATTACAGCAAAAGATGCAGTTAAAATGGCAACAATAAATGGAGCTAAATTATTACAATTAGATAACAAAATAGGAAGTATTGAAGTTGGAAAAGATGCAGATATAATTTTAGTTAATATAGAAGAAAAATTAGATAATATTACAATGCTTCCAAATTTAAATGAAATAGCAAATTTAGTGTATAATACATCTGGAAGAAATGTAGATACTACAATTGTAAAAGGAAACATATTAATGGAAAACAGAGAGATAAAGAATATAGACGTTAAAGAGGTTGTAAATAAATGTAATCAAATATTAGAGAGATTGAGTAAATAGAATATAACTGCTACTAGTCTGACTAGTAGTAGTTTTTTATTATATAGAAAAATGGTCAATTTTGTCAAAAATTGCTAAAAAAATCGCCTAAACTATTTAAATACGAACAGATTTATGATACAATTATACTGTAATTTTGTTGTACGTAATTACAGAGATTTAACTTTTATAATATACGAAAGAAGACATATATAATAGAAAAGGAGAATATATGGACAAAGAACAAGTATTAGAAGTTAAAGAATTAATTAAATATGGGTTTAGTTTAGAAAGTATAGCAACAGGTTTTAAAATACCAATCGAGGAAGTAGAAAAGTTAAAAAGACAAATTGAAGAAGAAAAACAACCTAAACAAAAAGAAACTGGAAACAAAAAAACTAAGACAGAACCTGAAATTATACAGAAAAAAAGTAAAGAAATATCTACGTCGAGAAAAGAAATTCAAGGTATGCTTAAAAAGTATCAAGAGATTTTTGGTGAGCAAATTAAAGAAGCTCAGTCTAAAACTTCAAAAGGAGAGTTGAGTGAAAAAGAGTTTGAAGATGCTATACAAAAAATGAATTTATTAATAGGCAGACTAAAAAATATGGGAAACTTACCCAAAAACCAAAAAAGAGTAGAACTAGAAAAAGTAATAAATGCTTATAGAAGACTAATAGAAGATGATCTTATGAAAAAAGCATACAGGGCAGAAAGTATTGAAGAATTAAAAGAATTATCGGCAAAAATACCTACAAAAATATATGGTGTAGGAAGTGCTGAAGGATATATTAGAAATAAGATAGCGAGAATACAACAACAAACACTAATGGATAATATTAGAAATAATATTTCGGCAGATATTGAGAAAATTATTGAAGATCTAGCAAATGGAGAAATAGATATTCAATGTGCAAATGAGGCGGTTGAAGCAGAAGCAAGAAGAAAGGTTGAAAGCTCTAAAGGAAGCAAGTTTGGCTTAACATTAGATGGACAAAGAAGACAAATCTTAACACAAATACATACAGCACTAAGAGAAAAAGCTGATGAGTATATTATTAAAAGTCCATCAAAAGCAATAAAGGGGTTAATTGAATTAGGTGGAGTAGATTCAATACAGGCTGTTACCATAGTGACTCAGAACTTTATTGAGAGAAAAGAATATGGTAGAGCTTTGGCTATATGTGAAATAAGCTTTAAAAGTCCAAGTGACGAAGAAATGAGACAAGTTCGATTGTTGAAAAGGCAAATAAAAGCTGCTAAGCTAGGTGACTTAGCGAGAAAAATGTTATCATCAGAGAAGAGCCTTGAAGAAAGAGAAGCAGAATATGAAACTTTGAAGACAGCAATGAAAATGGAAGGCATAAATGCAAGTCAAATACTAATTGGAAAGACTAATAGTGGAAATATACCGATATATTTAAATAAAATATTGGTAGATGAAAAACAAAGATAACAAAACTTAAGAAAAGGTGAAGTAACAAATGTATTTAAAAAGAATAGAAATGCAAGGATTTAAGTCTTTTGCAGATAAAACAGTATTAGAATTTAAACCAGGAATAACAACAGTAATTGGGCCAAATGGTTCTGGAAAAAGTAATATATCAGATGCAATCCGTTGGGTATTAGGAGAGCAAAGCATGAAGTCTTTAAGAGGCGCAAAATCTGAAGATATCATTTTTGCAGGAACACAAGCAAGAAAATCATTAGGCTTTGCAGAAGTATCAATTGTAATTGATAACAATGATAACAAACTTCCTATTGAATACTCAGAGGTAACAGTTACAAGAAAAATATATCGTAGCGGTGAAACAGGTTATTTTATAAACAAGGTTCCTTGCCGTTTAAAAGATATTTTAGAACTATTTATGGATACTGGTATTGGTAAAGATGGTTATAGCATAATAGGACAAGGTAAAATTGACGAAATTTTAAGTAATAAATCAGAAGATAGAAGACACATTTTTGAAGAGGCAGCTGGAATAGTTAAATATAGAACTAGAAAGCAAGAATCAGAGAAAAAGCTAGAGCAAACGAAATTAAATTTACTTCGTATAAATGATATATTAGCAGAAATTGAAGCAAATATTGAGCCCTTGAAATTGCAATCAGATAAAGCAAAACAATTTTTAGATTTAAGAGAAGAACTTAAATCTATTGAGGTTGGCTTGTTTATATATAATATCAATACATATAAAGAGAAGCTAGAACAACTTGTAAAAGATGAAGATATTATTACTTCTCAAAAAGAAGCGGAAGATAGCAAGATGGAAGCTCTACAAGCTTCTAAAGAAGAATTAAGACAAGTTGTAGATGATATTACAGCTCAAATTGAAAATATGCAAAATATAGGGTTTGAAAGTTCAAATAAAATAGAAAAAATAAACTCTGAAATAGGGATATCAAATGAAAGAATACAAAACAACAGTGCAAATAAACAAAGACTTGAAGCTGAAATATTAGAAGTAAAAAACAGAATAGAAGAACTAAAAGAAGAACAAAAACAAAAATTAGAAAAGAAAACAAATTTAACATCTAATAAAGAAAAGTTTGAAAAAGAGTTAGCTGAAAAAGAGACAGAACTTGCAGAATTATCAAAAAAATTATCTGCTAAAGAATTAGAAATAGAAGGCAAAAAGCAAATTGTTCAAGATAATATAGACAAAAAATATGAATTGGCAGCAGAAATAAATACACAAGATGTTAATTATGAGAACTTAGAAAAACGTAAAAAGCAATTAAAAAATGAAATTGATTCAGTTATATCTGAGCTAGATTCTACAAGATATGGTAAAAATGAAATTTCAAAAGGATTTTATGATATAGAATCAAAAAGAAATATTGCAGTAGAAAATCTAGAGAAGAGTGTTCAAGCAAAAGAACAAAATATGCAAAAACTAAAACAATATGAAGAAGAAATTTCAAAACTTACATATACACAAAGAATGAAACAAGCAAGACATCAATTCTTAATTGAAACTGAAAAAGAAAAAGAAGGATATAATAAAACAGTTAAATCTTTATTAGTAGCATGTGATAAAGACTCAAATTTAAATAAAGGAATTCATGGTGTTTTAGCAAACTTAATTTCAGTTGAAAAAGAATATGAAACAGCAATTGAAATGTGTTTAGGACAATCACTACAAAATATTGTAACATCAACAGAACAAGATGCAAAGAAAATGATCGAATATTTAAGGACAAACAGTTTAGGAAGAGCATCATTTTTACCAATAGCTTCTGTTCAAGGCAAAAAGTTAGACAAACTAACAAAAATGGATGGAGTAATTGGAATTGCCTCAGATTTAGTAAAATGTAAAAAAGAATATGAGCAAATAATTTTAAGCTTATTAGGACGAACAGTAGTTGTTGAAGATATGGATACAGCTATTGCACTTGCTAAAAAAGATAAATATTCATTTAGAATAGTAACTCTAAAAGGTGACATTATAAGTTCTAGTGGTTCTATTTCAGGAGGAAGTGTACAAACTAAAACAGTAAATATTTTAGGAAGAAGTAGAGAAATTGAAGACTTAGAAAAAGAACTTAAAAAACTAGAAAAGCAAATTGCTGACAAAACAGCAGAAAAAGAAGAGTATGCATCATCTATTGGAGATAGCATTGAAGAGACTGCCAAACTTGAAAAAGAATTACAAGAAATTGAAATAGTATATGCAACAGAAAAACAAAAAATGGTTGCAGTTGAAGAAAATATTACTCGTTTGGAAAATAGGCTAGCTAAATTAAAAGAAGAAGTTACACAAACAGAGAAACAAAAAGAGGAAAATAGACTTTTAAAAGAGCAAAAAGAAGCGGAAATACAAGAACTAACACAACAAATAGAAGAGTTAAACAAGGTAATAGAGGAATTTGCACTAAATAACAAAGATAATCAAAAATATATTGATGATTTGAATTTTGATATTACAAATTTAAAAATATCTGTTACATCTTTTGATGAAAGCGAAAGCTCAATTGAAGAAATGGTTGAAAGAATTTCACAAGATATTAAAAATAATGAGCAAAGTATTGAAAACAAAAATCAAAATATATTGGCAATAACTGAAGAAAATACTAAATTAGAACAAACTATTACAGAGTATAATAATCAAATAGAACAAATCAAACAAGAAGTAACCAATAGTGGAACTAAAGTTGAAGAGCTAAAACAAGAAAGAATTGCTAAAAATGAAAAATTAGTAAATACAGAAAATGAAATTCAAAGTCAATTTTCTACATTAGAAAGTTTGAAAGAGCAAATTATAAAACTTGATGTTAAGAAAACAAAATTAGAGCAAGATTTACAACAAGTAGTTGAAAGTTTATGGAATGAATATGAACTAACACCAAATAGTACAGAAGAATATCAAAAGCCTAATAATGTAGCAACAGCACAAAAACAAGTAAATAGTTTGCGTAATAAAATAAAAGACTTAGGAAGCATAAATATCGATTCTATTGAAGAATATAAAAAGACTAAGGAAAGATATGACTTCATGTCTGAACAACGCTTAGATTTGGAAAATACAGCATCTAAACTAAGAAAAATTATAGGCGATATGACAACAACAATGCAAAATCAATTTAAAGAAAAATTTGAGCTTATAAATAAAAACTTTAATGAAGTATTTACAGAATTATTTAATGGTGGAAAAGCAGAGTTAATATTAGAAAATGAAGAAAATATTTTAGAATGTGGAATTGATATTAGAGTTCAACCACCAGGCAAAAAACTTCAAAACATGATGTTATTATCAGGTGGGGAAAAGGCATTTACAGCCATAGCGCTATTATTTGCAATATTAAAAATAAATCCAGCACCATTCTGTATACTAGACGAAATTGAAGCAGCATTAGATGATGTTAATGTATACAGATTTGCAGAGTATTTAAAGAAATTCTGCAAACAAACACAATTCTTAGTAATAACACATAGAAAAGGAACAATGGAAGCAGGAGATTCAGTATATGGTGTAACTATGGAAGAAAACGGAATAAGTAAGCTATTATCAATTAAATTAAAATAAATAAAAAAAGAATGTCATTTAAATGACATTCTTTTTTTAGGTATTATCCTATTTTTTTATTGTATTCTTCTAAGGCTTCTAATGCATATTGAGTATCTGTCAAACAAGGCATAAATTTTTTGCCGATTTTTTGTCTAGTTTCATTACCTTTTCCAGTAATTAAAACAACACTATTTGGATTATCTAAAATAGCTTCTTTTATAGCTTCTCCACGGTCTTCAATAATTTTGTAGTTTCCATGTTCTTTAGCAACGTACTCAGCAATTTCTTTACAAATATCAACAGCCTCTTCTGGACCGGGATCCTCAGCAGTTAAGTAACTAACTTTTGAATGAATACCAGATAGAGTACCTAAATCCCTTCTACGAAGTTGAGCTTTTCCGCCAGGGCAACCAAATACTGTAATTATATTTTTATCAGGATATTCTTGCTTAGTAGACTCGTACAACTTTTGGAAACTTAATTTATTATGCGCATAATCAACAATAACAATAATGTTTCCATCTTTACTAACATGTGCTTCCATTCTACCACTTGCTCTAGCAACTTTTAAACCATTGTAAATGTTTTTAAATGGAATGTCTAGAACCATTGCAGTAGCAATTGCAGCTAAGGCATTTTCTACATTAAATAATCCTGGCATTGTTAGTAATATTTCTTCATCAAATTTAGATGTTTTAACTCTAAAAGAAATTGATGTGTGAGTTAATTTTTTAATATCATAAGCAAATACATCAGCTTTTTCGTTTTTGGTGCTAAATGTAATAATCTTTTTAGATTTTTGGGCATTTTCTAAAATACGGTCAATATAGTCTGAGTCTAAATTTACACAAGCATTTTCAACTTGGCTGAAAAACTTTAATTTAGAAGCAAAATAGTCTTCAAAATTTGGATGCTCAATTGTACTAATATGGTCTTCTGAAATATTTAGAAATACTCCAACTTTATATAAAACATCATGAACTCTGTCCAACTTTAATGCTTGACTACTAACTTCCATAACTAAATTTTGCATTTTACAATCAACAGCATTTGCAATATGTTCTTGTAAATCAATAGATTCAGGACTTGTAATTAATGATTCTTTACATTCTTTACCATCATAAGTATCAATTGAAGAAACAATTGCAGTATCTGGTAAATTGTGTTCTTTCATGTAATCATCTAAAATACTTTTTATGTAATAAGCAGTTGTTGACTTTCCTTTTGTACCAGTAAGACCAATCATATTTATTTTATCAGCTGGAAAATCATAATACATACAAGAAACGGCAGCTAAAGCTTTTCTTATATCATTTACAACAATATGTGGAAAATCTGGGTCTGTTACATTTTCAGGTTCTGAAATATATGCAGTAGCACCTCTTACAATTGCTTCATTTAAGTATTCAGGTTTATAATTTAAACCTTTACAAATATATAAAGTGTTATTAGCAACTTCTTTTGAATTATGTTCTAGCTTTTCAATTGAAGTATTTAATATACTATCACATAAGCAAACATCTTCCACTAAATTTTCTTTTTTTAAGATATCAATATAATCCTTTAATAAATAACGTTTCATAAAACTATCCTCTCAAATTAAAAAGTATATTTTCTGTATTTTTTAACATAATTTCTATCTCTCATAAAAAGATATTTTCTTCTACTAAATGGCATATCTTCAGCATAACGAAGAGGTCTAACAATATTGCCAATTCTCTTAATTTCAGCTTTTAAATTATCACTTGTTACATATTTTTTGATAACTGACTTAGGAACAAAACTTAAAACTACATTGTTTTTTACAAGTTCAAATTTGTTATTATCTAAGCTATTGTAAAACAAATCATCAATTAACAATTTAACTAAGTTATGACCACAAGCACAGAAATAATAACCACTTCTAGATTGCCTTGGATTAACCTCAAAAACTTTATACTTTTTATCACGTATATCATATTTTAAGTCAAATTCAGCAAAGCCTTGATATCCAATAGACTCCAAAAAGTCTTTTAATTTGTAAATCAATTCTTCTGGATAACCATATTCTGAATAACCATTAACAAGTACAGTACAATTTCCAATTCCAGTAGGAGTATGTTCTTGAAGTCCTATTTGTGCAAAAGTAGCAAGTTTTGCTTTTTTATCTTTACCACAATAAAATAAACAATCATGTAGTGCAGTATCATCACCAGGAATGAACTCTTGAATGATTAAATTTCCTTTATAACCTGCATTTTCGATCTTTTTAATAGTATCTTCTAATTGTTGCTCATCATATAGTTTATACACCTTAGCTAGTCCATCAATTTCGTGATAAGTAACACCATCACTAGGCTTTATAATCAAAGGATAATTTTGAAAATGTGCTTTTACACTTTCAATAGAACCTGAACCATCACAAGGGTAAATATATGTGCATGGAAAATCAAGTCCACTATCTTTGTATACATCATAAAATGTTTCTTTCACCAAAAGTGTATCCATAAGCTTTTTTGAAGAATAATTGAAAACATAATATTGGCTTAAAGCATCTTTATTTTCTGCAATAAGACTAACATAACAGTCATTAGTTCCAATTAACAAAATCTTTTCATCTTTATTTAAATTTTGTTTTTCTGCATATTCAATTAAAGAATTAACAAAAGTGTCTCCTTCGATTAAATTAGGTATAATATTAACATTAGTAATAGTGCTAAGTGAAGTAAAGCTCATAGCAACTCTACCAATCAAATCAACTTTTTTATGATAAATTTCGTGATAACATCTTGCCATGTAATAGGCATTTATATCTGTTCCGACAATTAAAACTTTTGGCTCCATAATATTTCTCCCATCTATATAAATTTGCTAATATTTTATATCAAAATACACCAAAATGCAATAGAAAAATAAACGGTTAATCTTTATAAAAAGATCAAAAGGTAAAGAGAAGTTTAAGAGTCCAATTTGTCACCTTAAACAAATATTCAAAAAAGGGGTTGGAGTTGTGAATCTTAAAAATATTTATTAAGCTGTTCAATGTTTCAAAATGTTTAATTCAATTGCTTTATAATTGAAAAAAATAGACAAAATATGTCGAAATTTGACATACGATTTTACTTGCAAAATGCAATTAAGTATAGTATAACAATATTTACTTAGTTGCATTCTTTTATATTCTAGGAACTTTTTCATAGTATGAAAAAGTTCTGTAGAAGATAAATATGCGAATTACTAGAATTTCTAGCAGTTTGCACTGCGTAGAAATTCTTGAAATCCGTTTGTTGCAATGATTATTTTCTAAATTTAAAGTTTTTAATTATTAAATTTTAATCTCAATGGAATTATCTTGAATTAGTATTATTTAAAATCAAAGCTACTTTAAACCATAATATTTTAAATCTTTAACGTTTTTCAATACTATTAAATCTAAAAAATTAAAATTTTAAAATCTTAAAATCTTAAAATCTCCACAAACAAAGAAAATATAAATTAGCAAGAAAGAGAGGTGTGTTTTTGGTGCAAAAATGTAACTAAAATACAAAATTGAAGGAGAATTTATATATGGAACAACAAAAACAAAACAAAAAAATTAGGAGATATCCACCAAAAATGGATATAATATTCCAAGCAATATTTGGAGAAGTAGGTAGTGAAAATATAACGAAAGACTTTCTAGAAAAAATATTAAAAAGGAAAATAGAAAAGATATCATTAGACAAAAATCCAATATTAAGAAGAGAATTAAAAGACGATAAATTAGGCGTACTTGATATAATAACAGAACTAGACGGAAAAGAAAAATGTAATATTGAAATGCAGTTAATAGACAAGAATAATATTATTGAAAGAATGTTATATTACTGGTCTAAAATGTACACAAGACAAATTAAAGCAGGAGACGATTATAATAAATTAGAAAAAACAATAGTAATACTAATAGCAGATTTTAATATAAAAGGATTAGAAGAGGTAGAATATCATAGCACATGGAAAATAATAGAAACAAATAGTGCCAAAAAGTTAATATTGACAGATAAATTCGAGCTTGATATAATTGAATTGTCAAAAATAAAGGGTAGAGAAAACGAAAAAGATCAGCTATTAGATTGGCTAATATTCTTAGAAAACCCAGAGAGTGAGAGGGTGACACGAAAAATGGAAGAAAATGAAAATCTAAAAGAAGCAGTAGAAAAACTAGATAGAATAAGTAAAGACGAAAAAATGCAAAGAATAATAGAGCTAAGAGAAAAAGCAATAAGAGACGAACACGCAATATATGCAAAAGGCGTAGACGATGGAATTGAAGAAGGAAAAGCAAAGGGTGCAAGAGAAAAACAAATAGAAATAGCAAAGAGTATGCTAAAAGAAAATATGGATATTGAAATGATTATAAAGATTACAGGACTAACAAAACAAGAAATAGAAAAATTGCAAGAAATGTAAGAATAAAAAGATTAATCAAATCACTTGAAATTGTTTCGAAAGTAGTATAAGATAAATACAGTAAAAATCTAAAGAAAAAGAGTAGAAAGAGGCACAAAATATGAAAAAAGCTAGAACCTTTGCAGGAGTAGAGAGAGAGAGAGAGAGAGAGAGCCACAACATTAACAAATAACAACCAAGCTAAGAAATTAGCTTTATTAAGCATATATAAGACAGGTTATGAGTATGAGAATACTTAACGACCTGTCTTTGTTTGTATTCTAAGAAATCTATCATTGTATGATAAATTTCAGTAGAAGACAAATATGCGAATTGCTAGGATTTTTAGCAGTTTGCACTGCATAGAAATTCTTGGAATCCGTTGTTTGTGTGCCTAAAGATAAAAAGGAGGTAGATGTAAAACAGATTTTAATATTAAAAAATATATATGCAAAGAAGTGCAAAGTAAAGAACTAGATGTATAAATTACAAAGTTCAACAAATAAAAGAAAGGGTATGATAATATATCATATAAAAGGTGCAAAGAAAAATGAAAACAAAAAACAAAAGAAATTATTCAAAACAAAATGGTATTACTCTAATCGCACTAGTAGTAACTATTGTGGTCTTACTAATACTTGCAGGAGTAAGCTTAAATGCAATATTTAGTGAAAATGGACTAATAAACAGAGCAAAAGATGCTCAAAATAAAATGGACCAAGCAACACAAAATGACTTAGCACAATTAGATGAATTAGACAGTTGGCTAGAAAATCAAGTGAATGGAGTAGAAAAAGGGGCAAAAATAATAAGCTTCACAATTAATAGTACCACATATCAAGCAGAAGAGGGAATGACATGGAGACAATGGATTGAATCAAAATATAATACTATTGGAACAATAACAATAGGTGAAAGTAGAATAAGTAATGGAGGAGATATTTTAGGTTATAATACAAAACAAGGACCACAAACAGTCAAACCAGATGAAGTAATAAATACAAAATATTCTTATCAATTTACGTAAAATTTAAATTAAAGAAGTTTAAAACTGTATAAAAATTTGTTGAAATTTGTCTGATTACGGTATATAATAATAAACGAAAATAGGGAGGACGTTTATGTTTGGATACAGATCAGACGGAAGAAAGTTAAGGGATATTTCGCCATTTTTTAAGATTATTCCGCAAGTAATGAGAACAAGGAGTGACTCACAGGTTTATTATACTTATGATATGCCTATAAAAGAAATTGATAATTATATTGATAAAAAAGCAGAAGAAAACATTAAAATTTCATACATGGACATAGTATATTCAGCATTAGTAAGGCTTATGGCACAAAGACCAAGGCTTAATAGATTTGTTATGAATGGAAGAACTTTTGCTAGAAATGAAATATTTATTTCACTAGCCATAAAAAAGAGTTTAATTGACGATGGAATAGAAACCACAATAAAATTACCATTTACAGGTAAAGAAAATATTTTTGAAATAAAAGAAAAGCTAGGAAATGTTATTAACGAAAACAAAAGTGTTAAGAAAAATAACGAAACAGACATATTAGCTACAACATTGTCAATAATACCAAATTTTCTTTTAAAGTTTGCTATAAGTACTATAATGTTTTTAGATAAACATGGAATGTTACCTAAAGCTGTAATAAAAGCAAGCCCATTCCATACAAGTGCATTTTTAACAAATGTTGCATCACTTGGAATTGATGCAATATATCACCATTTATATGACTTTGGAACTACAGGAATATTTTTAGCAATGGGGAAAAAGAAAAAAAGCTACATATATGATGATGATACTTTTAAAGAGGAAAAATGTATATCACTTGCCTTTGTGTGTGATGAAAGAATTTGTGACGGATACTATTTTGCAAACTCTGTAAAGTTATTTAACAAATACCTAAAAAAGCCAGAGCTATTAGAAGAAAACATAGAAAAAGTGGAAGACTGTAAATAAAATTATAGAAATAAATGTAAATACAAAAGTGTTTGCATTTATTTTTTTGTAGAAGACAAATACGCGATATATTAGAATTTCTAACAGTTTGAACTGTATAGAAATTTTTAAAATTTGTATTTTTTACATAAACTAGGTACAAGCATCATATAATTAACTAACTTAAAACAAAGGAGGATAATTATGTGGTACACATTGTCTACAAAAGAAGTAGAAAAACAAATGCAAACTAATATTGAGTTTGGCTTAAATGAAAAGCAAGTAGAGGACAAGCAAAACAAGTTTGGACTGAATAAACTAGAAGAAAAAAAGAAAGAGAGTATAGTTATAAAATTTATAAAGCAATTTAATGATTTTATGATAATTATATTGATAATTGCTTCAATTATTTCAGCAGTAGTAGCAAGACTAGAAGGAAGCAATGATTATTTTGATTCCATTATAATAATAGCAATTGTAGTATTCAATGCTATTATGGGACTAGTACAAGAAGCAAAAGCAGAAAAATCATTAGAGGCACTTAAGAAAATGACGGCTCCAACTTGTAGAATAAAAAGAAATGGCAAAATATCTACAATAAAAAGTGAGCAAATAGTTCCGGGTGATATTGTACTATTAGAAGCGGGAAATTATGTCCCAGCAGATTGCAGATTGATTTCAAGTTCTAATTTAAAAATAGAGGAGTCTAGTCTAACAGGTGAAACTGTACCAGTTTTAAAAGAAGCTAACAGCATATTAAAAGAAAAAACCGCTTTAGGAGACATGGTAAATATGGCATTTTCAACTACAATAGTAGTTAATGGACATGGAGAAGCAATTGTAACAGATATAGGTATGAATACAAAAGTAGGTAAAATCGCAAAAATGATTATTACAAATGAAGCACCTGAGACACCAATTCAAAAGAAGTTAGGAGAAGTAGGAAAATCATTAGGAATTGCATGTTTAGGAATTTGCCTATTGATATTTGCAATTGGACTTTTAAAGAAAATTGAGCCGATAGAAATGTTTATGACTTCAGTAGGTTTAGCAGTAGCAGCAATACCAGAAGGGTTACCTGCAATAGTAACAATTATGCTATCAATTGGTGTAACAAAAATGGCAAAGAAAAACAGCATAATTAGAAAATTACCAGCAGTTGAAACTTTAGGTAGCAGTAGTGTTATATGCTCAGACAAAACAGGAACTTTAACGCAAAATAAAATGCAAGTTACTAAAATAGCAAATATAAATGGAGAAACTAATGATAAAGAGTACATAAAATGGCTAATGGGAATGGCCACAATGTGTACAGATGTAGAAATATCAAAAGAAAATGGAAAAATGGAACTAACAGGGGAACCTACTGAAAAAGCAATTGTCAGCAAAGCTTTAGATGAGGGCCAAAACAAAAATGAGTTATATAATGTAATGAAACGAGTAAAAGATATTCCATTTGATTCAAGTAGAAAAATGATGACAACAATTCATAAAATGCCAAATGGATATAGAGTTATAACAAAAGGTGCACCAGATGTATTGTTAAAAAGATGTAACAAAGTATATGACAATGGAAATGTAACTACATTAGATTATTCAAAAACTAAACTGATAGAAAATCAAAATAACAAAATGGCAGACGAGGCTTTAAGAGTATTAGCAATAGCATATTTAGACATACCAAGTTTACCAAGTAGAATAGACACAGAAACAGTGGAAAAGAACCTAATCTTTATTGGATTAATAGGAATGATAGATCCACCAAGAGAAGGTGTGAAAGAGGCTGTTGCAACTTGTAAAAAGGCAGGAATAAAAACTGTAATGATTACAGGAGACCATATAATAACAGCAAAAGCAATTGCAAAAGATTTAGGAATATTAAGAGGCAGTGACTTAGCAGTTACAGGTGAAGAACTAGATAAAATACCGCAAGCAGTATTGCAAAGGAACATTATGAATTATTCTGTTTTTGCAAGAGTAACACCAGAACACAAAGTTAGAATAGTTAAAGCATATCAATCAACAGGTGCGGTGGTAGCAATGACAGGAGATGGTGTAAACGACGCACCAGCCTTGAAAAATGCCGATATTGGAATTGCAATGGGAAAAAACGGTACAGATGTTGCTAAAAATGCAGCAGATATGGTTTTAACAGATGATAATTTTGTTACAATTGTTGAAGCTGTTAAACAAGGAAGAAATATATTTGATAATATAAAAAAGGCAGTACATTTTTTAATAGCAACAAATATTGGAGAAATTGTAACAATATTTTTAGGTTTGGTATTAGGCCTAAAATCTCCACTCTTAGCTATTCAACTTTTATGGATAAATCTAGTAACTGACTCACTTCCAGCAATTGCATTAGGATTAGAAAAGCCAGAAGCGGATATTATGGATAAAAAACCAAGAGACAGTAAAAAAGGAATTTTTGCAGATGGACTATGGCAAAGAATAATTACAGAAGGAACAATGTTAGGAATTTTAACTTTAGTAGCATTTAGTGTAGGCAATTACTTGTATGACATAGAAGTAGGAAGAACAATGGCATTTGTAAGTTTGGGCTTATTAGAATTAGTGCATAGTTTTAATATAAAAAGTGAAGAATCAATATTCAAAGTTGGATTATTTGAAAACAAATACTTGTTGGGAGCATTTATTTTAGGAGCTCTATTACAAATTGTAGTAGTTGTAATTCCATCTGTAGCAGAAGTATTCAAACTTGTACCATTAACACAAGTGCAATGGATGTATACTTTTGGAATATCAATATTACCACTTGTAATAATGGAAATACAAAAGGTATTTAATAAAATCGAACCAAGCACAATGCAAATTAAATATTCTATGCAAAATAGTATTGCACAAAAAAATAAATAATGATACAATTAAGAAAACTTAAGAAAAGGGAAGAATAAAATGGAAGCATTAACAATAATTTACTTACTAGTATTTTTAGTATTTGCCTTAATTGGTTCAGCTATTTTGCAAATTAGAATGGCTGGGATAAAAATTAAAGACTTTTGGGGTTTTATACAAGCAAACCAAATGCTAGATAAGTTATATAGATTTTCAAAAAGATATAAACTTATGAGTCCACAAGAACAGATAATATTTTTGGCAGAAGCAGAAAAAGTTTTTGATGCATATGATAAAATTCCTTCAATTGTATGGGAAGATGAATATAGAAAATATTCAGAAGTGTTACAAGCATATCAAAATGTTAGAGTAACCAGATGGAGTGATGAAAATTTAATAAAAAAATAATGGAGTTTCAATTTAGAAACTCTATTTTTTTGCTAGAAATAGTAAATAATATAGAAAAATAAACATATAATAAATATAGGATATTTCGTATATAAAGAAAGAAGGGAGAATATGAAAACACTATATTTTGACCATGCTGCAACAACACCAGTAAGTGAGCAAGTGTTAGCTGAAATGCTACCATATTTTGAACATCAATATGGCAATGCTTCTGCAATGTACGCATTAGGTAGACAATCTAAAAGAGCCATTGAACAAGCAAGAAAAAAAGTAGCAAATGCCATAAACGCTAAGCAAAGTGAAATTTATTTTACTTCTTGTGGAAGCGAAAGTGATAATTTAGCAATAAAGGGTATAGCAAATGCTAATAGGAATAGAGGAAACCATATAATTACTAGTAAAATAGAACATCATGCGGTATTAAATACTTGTAAAACTCTTGAAAAACAAGGATTTGAAGTAACATATTTAAATGTGGATGAAAATGGTTTTATAGATATTAATCAACTAATAAATTCAATAAGATCAACAACAATTTTAATATCAATAATGTTCGCAAATAATGAAATAGGCACTATAGAACCAATACAAAAAATAGGGAAAATTGCTAGAGCTAATAATATTATATTCCACACAGATGCGGTTCAAGCAATAGGCAATGTAAGGATAGATGTAAATAAATTAAATATAGACAGCTTATCAATGTCAGGACATAAATTTTATGCACCAAAAGGAATAGGAGCTTTGTATGTACGAGAAGGAGTAAAGTTTGAAAAAATACAAGACGGTGGACATCAAGAAAAGGATAAACGTGCAGGAACAGAGAATGTTGCTGAAATTGTGGGGTTAGGAAAGGCAATTGAAGATGTATATGCTAATTATGAAAGATATAACGAGCACTTACAAAATTTAAGAGATTTTTATATAGCTCAAATAGAGCAGAAAATACCAACTGCAAAGTTAAATGGAGATAGAAGAAGTAGGTTACCAGGAAATGCAAATTTTTCATTTTCAAATATAAATGCACAAAAATTACTATTGGAATTAGATGAAAAAGGAATATGTGCTTCAGCAGGTTCAGCTTGTAGTACTGGAAATCCGGAACCTTCACATGTATTAGTTGCAATAGGTTTAGACAGAAATTTATCGGAGGGAACTCTAAGAACTACTTTTGGAAAAGACAACACAAAACAAGATGTAGAATTCTTAGTGGATAGTCTAACAGATATTATTCAAAAAAAATACTAGCTTTTGCTAGTATTTTTTGGTATAATTAAATTAAACTTATTAGTAAAGCTTAATGATATTATTTTTCTTTGGAATCTGGTATATATTCTAATAAATCAGAAATCTCACAATTAAACGCTTTGCAAATGTTATTTAATTGTTTGATATCAACTCTTTTAGTCTCTTCATAATACATTTTTGAAATTGTAGCTGGTCTAATATGAGTTGCATCTGCTAAAGATTTCTGTGTCATTTTATGTTTTCCAAGTAAATCAGATAATTTTATTTTGATCATGAAATAATACAACCTTTCTATAATATTTTATGACAAATTTAGTCATATTTTGTCGAGTACTTGTATTTTACCACGAGATGTATTAAAATTACATATTATAAAATAAACATAACGACAAAAGTAATTTAAACACATACAGAAGTAATCAAAAGAAAGAGGTGCATTTATGAAGCTGAAAAATAATTCTATAGAAAACGAGCAACTCGCTAATAACAGAGGATGGAAAGAAAAAAACGAAAAATATTTAACTAATTTGCAAAAATTTTTAGATGCAACTGATAGCATAAAAGATAAAGAATTACAAAGACACATTATCGGACGAATGCTTAAATGTGATTTGGTTTTAACGGAAATTGCAGAAAGTGAAATTCAAAAAGCAAAAGAAAATAAACAAGTATAATTTTTTGTTAAAAATACATACTAATACAAATGAAAAGATTAAACAACAATTTAAAAAAAATATTTATAGGATTTATGGCAGGTGTTATTAGTGGTTTATTTACAGCAGGAGGTGGATTAATATTAGTTCCTGCATTTATGTATATGTTAAAAATTGAACCAAAAAAGGCAAGGGCAACTTCTATTTTTTGCATATTGCCAATGGTAATTACAACAGCCTTTTTTTACTCAAAAAACAATTTGATTAATTGGAATACAGGTATATTATGTGCAATAGGTGGAATAATTGGCGGATTTACAGGTGCAAAATTATTAAATAAAATACCAGATAAATATTTAAAACTTGCATTTGCCATATTTTTAATATATGCAGGATGGAATATGTTGTTTTAAATTGAGGATGTATAGAAAATGTTTGAAATACTAATAGGTTTTATTTCAGGAATTGTTAGCCGGAATGGGAATGGGAGGAGGAACAATATTGATTCTTCTCCTTTCTATCTTTATGAACCTAGACCAACATGTGGCTCAAGCAACAAATTTAATATTTTTTATTCCAACAGCAATAACTTCAGTTATTATAGGAATAAAAAATAAAAATATAAATGTAAAAGAAGCTTGGTTAATAGTAGTCTCAGGGATAGTTGGAGCAATAATAAGTGCTAATATAAGCAGTAATTTAAATGTGAAAATATTAAGAAAAATGTTTGGAGCGTTTTTGTTAATAATTGCAATATATGAAATATATTCTTGGTTCAATATGTATATAAAAAACAAAAAAGGACATACTAAAACTAAATAATAATATCTGGAGGATGATTAAAAATGAAGTTTGTAAAAGGTATGTTAATAGGCGGAATAGTAACTGCAGGTGTTGCAATGATGTATTCAGAAGCTATGGGGGATAACAAAAGAAAAATGATCAGAAAGGGTAAAAAACTAGCAAGAAAAATGGGAATATTGTAAAATTCAAAATTAAGGAGCTTAGCATTTTCTAAGCTCCTTAATTATTGTTATCTACAAGGTTTATTACAAGGTGGTTCACATGGTCTTTCACATGGTTTTTCTTGGCATGGTGGACATTTTAATTCAACACCTTTTAAGCATTTTCCTTCATGTTTACATGAAGTACATACTTTACAATGTTTTACTCTGTCAACCCATACTTCAATTTCATATACACGGTTAGCACATAGAGGTCCAAAAACGAATTCTCCATTTTTATCTGTAAAAGTATGAGAAACTGGTCTTCTTTCATCCATACCATGTTCACAAACAACTTCAACTAACTTAACAACAGCGTCACAAACAGGCTCTTGGTAACAATCTTTAATAATTCCATAAATAACAGTTCTGTTATCTTCTGGTAAATTAATTTCTAAATCATATTGTTTTCCTGTAGCCATAACTCCGTCTACATTTAAAACTGGGCATACATTCTTATCAAATTCCATAATTATATTCATTCCTTTCTTTTTTATATATAATATGAAAAAAATCGACAAAATGTGCAATTGATGAAAAAATATGGTAAAATTTTAAATGTTAGAGTATAATGTATAAAGCAAAAAGAAAGGAATAAAAAATGGACAATAGACCAATAGGAGTATTTGACTCAGGAGTAGGCGGAATGACTGTTTTAAAAGAACTAGCGAAGCAGTTGCCTAATGAAAATTTTATATATTTAGGAGATACAAAAAGATTTCCATATGGAAGCAAATCAAAGGAAAGTATAATAGAACTAACCAAAGATGGAGTAGAATTTTTAATAAATAAAGGAGTAAAGCTAATAGTAATTGCATGTGGAACAGCTACAAGCCAAGCACTAGAAGAAGTACGACCTTTATATAATATACCAATAATAGGCGTTATAGAGCCTACAGTAAAATACATAAAAGAGATTAATAAAAAACAAATTGGAGTAATAGCTACAGCAGGTACAATTAGAAGTAAAGGCTGGAAAAAGGCAATATTAAAAGAGCTTCATACTGCAAAAGTCCAAAGCATTGCATGTCCACTTTTAGCTCCAATGGTTGAAGAAGGATGGTATGATAATAAAATTGCAGAATTAGCAATAAAAGAATACTTAAAACCTTTTAGTAAAATAGATGCAATAATTTTAGGTTGTACACATTATCCTTTATTAACTAATGTAATAAAAAAGCAAATTGGTAAAAAAGTAGAGATTATAAATATTGGAGAACACGTAGCAAAAGAAGCAAAAGCAATTTTGAAGAACAACGACCAAATGGCAGAACATAAGGAGCAGAGCATAGATACATACCTCACAGAAACAGAATGCAAATTTAATGAAGTAGCAAGTAAGCTATTAGGAACAGAAGTAAAAGCCAAACAAGTTAAAGAAGAAATAGAATTTTTAAGTTAATTAAATTGAGAAAATGGAGAAAGGTATGAAGGAATTAAGAGATTTATATGATGAAAATAAGAAAGTTACTGGAGAGAAAATTTATAAAGGAGAGAATATACCACCAAATAGATATATTCTTGTAGTTACTTTATTTATAAAAAATAGTAATAATCAATTACTATTACAAAAAAGAAGTAAACAAAAAGGTGGAAAATACGGATTTATAAGTGGACACCCAAAGTCAGGAGAAACAAGCTTACAAGCTGTTATTATAGAGGCCAAAGAAGAAATGAATATAGATATAAAAAATGAAAAAGTACAATTTTTTCATACTGAAAAGGGTAAAAATGCTTTTTATGATTTTTACTATTTAGAAAAAGATATTGATATTCATAAATTAACACTACAAAAGGAAGAGGTACAAGAAGCAAAATGGATGACAATTGAGGAGATAGAACAGCTAATAAATGTGGGTGGATTTTTTGAAAATCACATAGAAGCTGTAGAAATAATAAAGGAGTTCATATGGAAAAGTAAGAAATAGAGGTATAATAACATTGATAACCAGACTTAAATAATAAATTTTTAAGTTAATTAAATCATAAAAATACAAGCAATGAATATATTGTTACTAACATAAATTGGAGGTAGCAATATGTTCATTGTTTTTAATAAGCGAAAAATATATTCATATTTAGTTTCTTTTAGTACAGTAGTTATTCTATTTGCAATAGCATTTACAGTAACAACAGATAGTAGCATAATTACATCAGCCACAGCAAGAGAACTGCCAATATATAATGTTGATACAAAAGAAAATAAAATTTCACTTACTATGATTTGTGCCTGGAATGCAGATGATATAGATAGTATTTTAAAAACTTTAAAAGACAACAATGTAAAAATAACTTTCTTTATGGTAGGAGACTGGGTAGATAAATTTCCAGAAGCAGTAAAAAAGATTTCAGATGCTGGCCACGAAGCCTTTATTCGCTCAGCAAAATCTGCAAGTCATGTGCCAATACAATGGAACTTAGACACTGTAGACTATACAGGAATTACTGGAGATGAAATGTGGAAAAGATTAGAAAATAAACTAAGTGGTGGAAGTATTATTTTAATGCATAATGGAACAAAACACACAGCAGATAGCTTAGATATGCTTATAAAAAACATAAAATCAAAAGGCTATGACATAGTAACAGTATCAAACCTTATATACAAAGACGGCTATTATATTGACAATAATGGTACACAACGTTTAAATAATAATGTATAAAACTTACCAAATGTGGTATATTTAAGTATAAAGACTTTAAAATAAAAGAAAAATTTAACATTTTATGTAGACAAAACCAAAAAAGCGTGGTATAATAGAAAATGTGACTAGCAATTAGTCTAAATTTTACGTCTTATGAATAAACTAGATTAAGAAACAAATGTAGGGAGGAAATTAAATTGAATACAAATTATGAAGATAATAACCATTTAACATTGGTTGGAAAGGTAACAAGTGACAAAAGATTTAGTCATGAAATTTATGGAGAAAAATTTTACATATTTGACTTAAGCGTACCTCGTTTAAGTGGAAATGCAGACGTTATTCCAGTAACAATATCAGAAAGATTATTAACAACACAAGATGTTTTTATTGGAGCAAAATTACAAATTGATGGTCAATTTAGATCATACAACAGCTATGATAATGAAAAAAATAAATTAATATTAACTGTGTTTGTAAAAGACGTTCAATTCTTAGAAGAAAATCAAGAAGAGGAAGAAGAAGCTAGAAGAGACGTTGTTTCAAATGAAGTTATTCTTGACGGATATATTTGTAAAAAACCAATTTACAGAAAAACACCATTTGGTAGAGAAATTTCAGACATTTTGCTAGCAGTTAATAGAGCATATAATAAATCAGACTATATTCCATGTATTGCATGGGGAAGAAATGCTAGATTCTGTGAAAATGTTGCAGTTGGAACAGAAGTAAGAATTGTAGGTAGAGTACAATCAAGAGAGTATGAGAAAAAACATGAAGATGGAACAGTAGAGAAAAAAGTAGCATACGAAGTATCAGTAGCTAGCCTAGAAGTAGCAAATCAAGAAGATAATAGTGAAGAAAGCAAAGAAGAAAATCAAGAAGCTATATAAGATTTTAAAATAAAAAAAGGTGGTTTCCAAATAACTGGAAACCACTTTTTACTCTTCATCATCTTTTTTTGTAACATTATCCTTGACCTCAGGAATAATAACTTCTCTAGTATCCTTAGGCCTAGGCTTTTCCACTTCTATATGTTCATAAACAGGAGAGATATTTAAATTACCATCACCTGTAACCACCTCTATTTTTTTTGGCTCTTTTATTTCATCTACTTGGTTATTTTCTTCCATCAAACCCACCTCACTATGTGTATGTTATCATAACAAAAAAACAATGTCAACATTTCTTGACATAAAGCACAATTCGTGTGATAATATATAGGTAAAAAATTTAAAGGAATCGTGAAAATAAATGGAGATAAACAAATCAAAAGGAGTAATTGAAGCAATACTTTTTGCAGCTGGTAGAGAAGTTAAAATAACTGAACTTATGTCAGCTTTAGAAGCGAGCTCAGAAGAAGTAATTACACTTGTAGAAAGTATGAAGGAAGATTATAAGAACGAAAACAGAGGCTTGCAAATTGTGAATGTTGGCGAAGCTTACCAATTATGCACAAAACAAGAGTATTATGAATATTTATATACTATTTTTGATAAAAGAAATAAACCAAATTTATCACAGGCAGCAATAGAAACTCTTGCAATTATTGCATATAACCCTAAAATTACAAGAGCAGAAATTGAAGCTATTCGTGGTGTTAATTCAGATGGTACAATATATAAATTATTAGACTATAATTTAATAGAGGAAACTGGAAAGCTTGATGCGCCAGGCAGACCAGGCACATATGGAGTAACATCAGAATTTTTAAGAATATTTGGATTTAACAACTTAAATGAACTTCCAGATTTACCACGATATAAATTAGACGAAAATCAACAAATAGTAATTGACGATATTATTGAAGAAAAAGAAGAACAAAATACTGAAGAACTAAATGAGGCTCCAATGCCCGAAAGGGAGACAAGTAAAGAAGAACAGGAAGAACAAAAATAGAAAGGATGAAATAAAAATGAAATTAAGTGAAAACTTTTTTTATACTTTAAGAGAAGACCTAAAAGATGAAGAGTCAGTTAGCGGAAACTTACTTGTTAAGAGCGGAATGTTTAAAAAAGTAGGAAATGGTATTTATATGAAAATGCCATTAGGAAAAAAAGTAGCTCAAAATGTAGAAAAAATTATTAGAGAAGAAATGAATAATGCAGGTGCAAAAGAAGTTACAATGCCAATGCTTCTACCAGTAGATTTATTTGAAAAATCAGGAAGATATGCAGCATTTGGACCATCAATATTTAAATTAAATGATAGATATGATAGACCATACGTATTAGGTCCAACACATGAAGAATTTTTTGCACTAGCTGCATCAATGAAGTCACATTCATATAAAGACTTACCATACACTTTATACCAAATTGGAAACAAATATAGAGATGAAGTAAGACCTAGATTAGGTTTAATTAGAACTAGAGAATTTACAATGAAAGATGCATACAGCTTTGATACAAACCTAGAAAACCTAGATAAATCTTATCAAAAACAATTTGCAGCATATCATAAAATTTGCCAAAGAGTAGGGTTAAACTATGTAGTTGTTAGAGCAGATACTGGTGTTATGGGAGGACTACTTTCAGAGGAATTCCAAGCTGTTACAGATGTTGGAGAAGATATTCTTGTACTATGTGACCATTGTGACTATGCTTCCAATATTGAAATAACTCCTTATGTATGCAATGAAGTAGATAATGAAGAAGAAAAAACAATAGAACTAGTAGAAACAGGAAACTGCCATACAATTGAAGAAGTATGCGAACTTTTAAAACTAGATATAAAGAAAACAGTAAAAGCATTACTTATGAATGTAGATAATAAATTAGTAGTATTTTTCGTAAGAGGAGACAAAGAGTTAAATGAAGTAAAAGCTCTAAAACTACTAAAAGGAATGGAAATAGGTTTTGCAGATGATGAACTAATTGCAACATCAAATGCAGTACCAGGTTGCACAGGCCCAGTTGGACTAAATGCAAAAATAGTAATAGACGATGAAGTACTAAAAATGAAAAACTTCTGCTGTGGAGCCAATAAAGAAGGCTATCACTACATAAATGCAAATGTAAAAGACTTCAAATATGATGTTGTTGGAGATATAGTAAATGTACAACAAGGAGATGTATGTCCAAACTGTCATGAAGGACATTTAGTATTTAAAAAAGGTATAGAGGTAGGAAACACATTTAAACTTGGAACAAAGTATTCTGAAAGTTTAGGACTAAATTATTTGGACGAAAATAACGAGCTAAAACCTGTAGTTATGGGAAGCTATGGAATTGGAGTAGAAAGAATGATTGCTGCAGTTGTTGAGCAAAACCATGATGACAAAGGAATAATTTGGCCAATGAGTATTGCTCCATATAAAGTTGCAATAGTGTTAATAGATCCTAAAAATGAAGAACAATCAAAAGTTGCCAATGACTTATATAACACTCTAAATTCTATGGGAATTGATACTATATTAGATGACAGAAATGAAAGACCAGGTGTTAAGTTTAATGATATGGACTTAATAGGAATTCCACTTAGAATTACAGTTGGTAAAAAAGTAAATGAAGGCAAAGTTGAGCTAAAGAAAAGAGCAGAGAGTGAAAACACAGATATAGCAATTGAAGAAATTGTAAATTATTGTAAAAATCAATTGAATTATTAAAGAAAATTGTATATAATATATTCATCCTTTTCAAAGGAAATCTTTGAGGAAGGAGGCGATTTATTGTGACAGCTTTCGACATTATCTTTTTTCTAATTGTATTGCTATTTGGCAAACAATGGAGAAAAGATAACAACAAAATGAGGTAGAAATACCAACGAGTAGTCTGGTCAACTACTCGTTTTTTTGCATAAAAAAGAGATATGTGGTCAACATATCTCGTGCGATTTACTGTTGCTTTCGACTACAACTTTCGCTAGCTAGTGTTATTATAACACTAATTTTATTATATGTCAAATTTTTGAAAAAATTCATAAAATTAATTAGAAAGTGAATTTAAAATTTCTGGATAAATTCTGTAAGCATTTTCTTTCCAATTATCTACAATTCTTTTTGCTTCTTCACGAGAACCAGCAAAAACACTAATTTCAAAAATACAGCTATTGTTTTCATTTATCTTACAAGTAACAGTATATTCATTTTCACTTTTAGGAGTATATTCAGCAGTAATAGATTCTTCTTGAGCAGTTTCTTTTAATTCTCCCGAAAATGAGGTATCAACCTTCAATTTTATTATGCCTGGAATCATATCATGAGTAAGGTCCAAAGTAGCCTTTCCAAGGTCTGTAATTTGATATACATTTTTACCATCTTTATTAAAGCAAACAATATAATTTCTTTCTATTAAATCAAGTAAAAACTGTTGAAAATAAAAATAGTTCATATCCATAACAGCTAATACTAACCTTAATAGCCCATCATTAGTAATGGGATTTTCCATTTTATTTAAAATATATAAAATTAAAACTTTATTTTCTGCTAATACTTCTCCGTCTTGTGTTAATTTCAATTGTTTCAACTCCTATCAAATGCATGATATTTGAATTATACCATATATAAATGTAAAATGCTATATTAACTATAAGAAAAATTTAAAAGCCAATCTTGGGTTGAATTCCAAGTCCATCTCCTATACAAGTTGGACCTTCAATATCAGGGTTTTTATGTTTAGGAGTAGAGATTTTTAATGAATTAACAAAATCAGTTTTTTCTTTTGAAACATTGTTAGACTGAGCTACTTCGAGCATTTTTACAGGTTCTTTTTTTGAAAGAAGGTTTCTGAAAAACGAAAATATATTTTTAAAAAACTTCATATTATCTTTCCTCCTTTTGAGCAGCATCTATTCTTCCAGAGCTTTTAGTTAAATCTTCTACTATCTCTTCAACTTTATCACTTTCCCATGGCCTTACGCCATTTGTTAAACTTAAATCATCCTCATAACACTCAAATTTTTCTTCGAACTCCTTTTGAGAAAGTTCAATAAATTGTCCGCTTTCTTTATCTGCAAAGTAAAACTTGTTTCCTACCTTAGGAAGATTTGCATATACATATAATACAGGTCTTTGCGAATTGTCAGTCTTAGAATATACTCTATTAACAACACATTTGTTGAAATGAAGATTAGGATTTGCTAAAAGTACATCTTCTAGGATTGCAGATGTTGAATTAATACAAGTGGCAAATTCTGGACAATATCTCTGTAATAATTTAAATTGCATCTCGATGCTTTTTTCGGCAGATAAACCAAAATCGTCAATTTGTTTAGATTTTTCCATTAAATTCTTTATTGGAAAGTTTCCTTCTTTATCTGCAATACCAATATTAGTATAAATTTGTCTCAAAACAGATTCAGACATATTGAATGTGGCATCTAACAATTCATCGTCATTCTCATGAGCTCTAGTATCCTCACCATTACTTTTTATATCATGTTTTCTTATCTCCTCATAACTTCTACAAAAGTTATTTGGTCTACCACCAAATCTTTGTGCAGCTAAATTCCAAGTTGGATCCAAAATAGTATTACCTGTAACAGTGCCTCCATCTTGAGTAGGAAATTCCATATTAATTAATTTCAAAAATGAATGATGTTTTCCAGATATCCTTTGTGTTTCTACTCCAATTCTTCCAAGAATATATTGCTCAACCTGCGCGATTCCGTTACATACTCCATAACCAGAATCTATGATTTTCCACAATGCACGAGCAACACCAGCATCTGATACCTCAGTATTAAAATCAGGAGAATAACTTATTTGCTTACCAATAGCATTATCAATAAATGCTACTTTTTCTATATTACTCCATTCAGGATTTAAACTTTGAATAAGTTGATCTATCCATGCTTCTCCATGTAAATATTCTTCCGCAGTTGAATAAGATATTCCTATATTATCACTTATATCCATTTGAGGGCAAACTTCACATAACTTTTTTAGTCCCTCTCTTTCAGTATCTGAAATTTCCATAGGATTTATATGAATAGACTCATCAAGCCCCTTATATGCTTCAAAATCACTTGCACTTAAATCAGGTCTAATAAATCCATTTTTGCAAGTTAATGCAATTGCAGAAGTATATTCTGGTGGTAAAGCTGATAAATCCATTCTATCTTTGATTTCTTGAGGTAAAGTAGCAAAAAGCTTTCTTTTTTCACCGAACAGATATATTAATGTTATAAATTTTGTTAGCAAAAGATATTTGTTCTTTCATAGGAAAATATCTAACCACACTTTGAATAGAAATCCCGTTTTTAGAAAAGAAGTCAGTGTGTTCATTGACGTAATCAATGAAAAAGTCAGTATCCATTGAGCCCAAAACTTGAGATGCTTCATGAGGTTTTAGATTATAGGTATTGTTTAGTATTATTGATGCCTTTGTTGTATTAGATATAGTTGTAAGAATATCGGTTTTGTAATAGTTATCAAGAGGCATAACATCTAATAAGTGCAATTTGACCTTTTCATCGTTAACACTACAAATAATCCTAGAAATTGAATATTCACTTAATTTTAACTCTTCATTTAAATAGTCAATATCACTTAAAAAAGTGAATTTATCACTATCAGACAAAGACTTTGCCATAGATTCTATAGAGTCCTTGCCAAGTTTTAAACTTTGAAGTGAATGTGAGTTTTTAAGTAGTTTTAACTTACAAGAACTATCTAATGATTCTAGTAAGTCATTAAACTGATAAGTATAAAGATCTGAGAATGGACCGTCTGGAGTTAGCAATAATTGAAGCCTTAAATTACTATCAGAAATAGACATTGCAATATCAACTCGTACTTGTCCACGTAATTTTCTAAAATGTTCAAAATTGAGTAAATCCAACTTTTGGCTATCATTTAGATAATTATCAATCAAAGAAATTAAATCCTTTTCAGTTAAATTATCACAACTAGCTAAAGTGTCTCTATCTGCAAATACACTTAATTTATCATTTGAACTTTCCAAAATTTCTCTTAAGTCTTTTTCGCTCATAATTTCCTCCAATGACTACATTGTATACTAAATTATTAAAAAAATAAATAGTAAAAAAATAAAAAACTTTACAAATGGAAAAATATACCGTAAAATATAGTAGTATAAGGGGGAAAAATGAAAACTCTATATGAAATATTAGAAGTAAGTGAAACAGCTTCAAAAGAAATAATAGAAAAAGCATATAAAACATTAGCTAAAAAATATCATCCTGATTTACAAGAAACTGCTGACAAAGAAAAAGCAGAAGAAATGATGAAAAAAATAAATGAAGCATATGATACTTTAAATGATGAAGTTAAAAGAAAGAAATATGATGAAGAGTTAGCCGAAAAGAGACAAAGAGAAGAAAGCAATAAGTTTAGCAATAATTCATATAATCAACAACAATATTACCAACAACCAAACATGAATAATAATCAACAAAATTATTATCAGCAAGCAAATAGTAACAAACAAGATTCAGGTGGTTCAAACCAAGCAAAAGTAAATAATGAGTATATGAATGCTAAAATGGCAGAAGAATATAGAAGACAACAAGAAGAAATTCAAAGAAATATGCAGCAACAATATCAGCAGAAATATCAAAAGGCTTATGAAAATTATTTAAGAAGTTTAGGATATAAGATAAAATATAAATGGACATGGAATAGAGTTAAAGACTTATTGAAAACACTTTTAATAACACTAATAATATTAGTGATTTTGTGGTTTTTCCCACCAACACACAAAATAATAATGGAATTTTATGAGTCAAACACGGTAATACAAGTTATAGTAGATATAATACTTGGAATATTTAAAGAAATATGGAATGGAATTCGCTCAATTTTTGTTAAATAAATTAAGCGACAATATTGAAACACAAACAAAAATGGTATATAATAGGTACCAAACGTAAAAAGGAGATGGAAATATGTATAGAGATCACAATTGTGGAGAATTAACAATAAAAAACGTAGGAGAAACAGTAACAATAGCTGGCTGGGTACAAAAAATTAGAAACCTAGGCTCAATGGTATTTATAGATTTACGTGATCAATTTGGAATTACACAAATAGTAGTATCAGCTGATAACAAAGAACAATTAACAGATATAGTTTCAGAATGTGTTATTCAAGTAGTTGGAAAAGTAATTGAAAGAAGCAACAAAAATACTAAAATTCCAACAGGAGAAATCGAAGTAGAAGCTGAAAAAATAGAAATATTAGGAAAATGTAAAACTGTATTACCATTTGAAGTTAACTCAGATAAAACAGGAGAAGTAAAAGAAGACTTAAGACTAGAATACCGTTTCCTAGATTTAAGAAATGATAAATTACATAAAACAATATTACTTCGTAATGAAGTAATGAAAACACTTCGTAAAAAAATGGATGAAATGGGATTTACAGAAATTCAAACACCAATATTAGCAAACTCTTCACCAGAAGGAGCAAGAGACTACTTAGTACCAAGTAGAATTCATCCAGGCGAATTTTATGCACTTCCACAAGCACCACAACAATTTAAACAATTGTTAATGGTATCAGGTTTTGATAAATACTATCAAATAGCACCATGTTTTAGAGATGAAGATCCTAGAGCAGATAGAGCACCAGGAGAGTTCTACCAACTAGACTTTGAAATGAGTTTTGCAGAACAAGATGATGTATTAAAAGTATTAGGTGAAATATTTACAACAGTTTTCAAAACACATACAGACTGGGAAGTAGATGAAATGCCATTTAAACGTATTCCATATTTAGAAGCTATGGAAAAATACGGAAGTGACAAACCAGACTTAAGAAACCCACTTATAATTCAAGATGTTACAGAAATATTTAAAAATGTTGATTTTACACCATTTAAAGACAAAACAGTTAAAGCAATTGTAGTAGATGGTGCAGCAGAACAAAGCAGAAAATTCTTTGATGGAATGTCAGACTTTGCTACAACTGAAGCTGGCGCAAAAATGTTAGGTTGGGTTAAAGTTGACAATGAAAATGTATTATCAGGTGGAGTAGCAAAATACATAACACCAGAAGTTCAAAAAGAATTAGAAGAAAAAATAGGAATGAAGAAAAACTCAGCTGTATTCTTTATAGCAGACGAATTCAAAACAGTTCAAAAAATAGCAGGAGCTGTTCGTATTGAATTAGGAAATAGATTAGATTTATTAGAGAAAAATGTATATCGTTTATGCTATATAGTGGATTTCCCAATGTATGAATTATCAGACGAAGGAAAAGTTGACTTCAACCATAATCCATTCTCAATGCCACAAGGTGGAATGGAAGCATTAATGACAAAAAATCCACTAGAAATATTAGCATATCAATATGATGTTGTATGTAATGGATATGAAGTAGCTTCAGGAGCTGTTAGAAACCATAGTCCAGAGTTAATGGTAAAAGCATTTGAAATTGCAGGATATAGCGAAGAAGAAGTAAAAACAAGATTTGGTGCATTATATAATGCATTCCAATATGGAACACCACCACATGCTGGTGCTGCTCCTGGATTAGATAGAATGGTAATGCTTGTAGCTGACAGCAAAAACATTCGTGAAGTAATTGCTTTCCCTAAAAATAAAAAGGCAAGAGACCTACTTATGAGAGCACCAAGCAGAGTACATGAACAACAATTAAAAGATGTTCATATTAGAATTGTAGAAAAAGAAAAATAAAATCAAATGAAGAAACTGTCGAATTTTAGACAGTTTTTTTCATTTAACTGAAAAAATATCAAAAACAAATTTTCGTAAAAATATTGACTAGAGTTTTACTGTGTAGTATAATAGAATACATAAATAAAATGCGAAAGAGGTGATAATATGCCAATGAAGGCTAATGAAAATCAGTCTTTAGAATCACTAATCGCAGCAACACAAGAATTATTATATGAACTTAAAAATGAACAAAATGATATACTAACAAAATTAGACAAACATCATAAGGCAACAATGCAGCAATTGCATGTACTTAGAGAGTTCGACCAAATTTCAGATATGACAAATCAGATATTTGAAAGGCGACTATCAAGTATTGAACAGACTTTAAAAGAAAGAAAAAAGACATATTAAGAATATGCCATTTAGAGCAGAGAATTCTGATACATGTTTAAAATTTGATTTTTAAAAGGTGTCAAAGCTTTCCAATCTAAATGGCATATTTTTTAATAAAAGCACTTGATAAATATGAAAAATAAATATAAAATAGGTACAGAAAAAATTAGGAGAAAAAATTTATGAACAATAAAAAAACATTTAGATTTTATATAGCACTTTGGGTGGCAAAGAGTGTATCATTCATATTAAAACTAACAGGTAGAAATGCCACGAGTTTACCAGGGAAAATAGCTATTAGAATATGTCCAGACTTTTTAGGAAGATTAGAAAAACCTAAAACTATTATAGGAGTAACAGGAACTAATGGTAAGACAACAGTATGCAATATAATAAATGACATATTAACAGCAAACAAATTTGACTTTATAAACAATAAATATGGGTCTAATATAGATAGAGGAGTTGCAACTACGCTTATTCAAGGGTCTACAATGTTAGGAAAGGCAAAAAAAGATTTAGCAGTACTTGAAATAGACGAAAGAAGCACAAGAAAAATATTTCCATATGTAACACCAACATATCTAGTATGTACCAATATCTTTAGAGATTCATTAATGAGACATGCACACACAGAATTCATTTCAGGAATATTAAGCACATACATTCCTAAAGAAACAATAATGATAGAAAATGCAGACGATTTAATTTCTAGTCAAATTGCAGAAAACAACAAGAAAATATATTTTAGTATAGACAGATTACCAACAGATTCAGACCATTGTGAAAACCTTACAAGAGATATTAGAGTATGTCCAAAATGCTATACTACTCTAGAATATGAATATGTAAGATACCATCACATTGGAAAAGCACATTGCCCTAATTGTGATTTTAAAACACCAGAAGCAGATTATGTACTAAATAACTTAGACTTACCAAATAAAAAGATGACAATCAAGTCAAAAAACAATGAAGAAACATATGATTTAATCAGTGATAATATAATAAACATATATAATACGTTAGCTGCAATAATTGCACTAAAACAATTGAATTTGACATATGAACAAATAAATACACCGCTAAAAAATATTAAAATTGTAGAGACTAGATATAGTAAAGAAGAATATAAAGGATATGAAATTGTAACACAATTGGCTAAAGGAATGAATCCAATTGCATGTTCACTAGCATTTGACTATACAAGAAAACAACCAGGAAATAAAGCAGTAATAGTAATATTGGATGATTTGCATCAAGAAGCTCATGGTTCTGAAAATACTGCATGGTTATATGATACAGATTATGAGTTTCTAAATGATAAAGGAATCAAGCAAATTATTATTGCAGGACCTCGATATATGGATGCATATGTAAGACTTTTAATGGCAGATATTCCAGAAGAAAGAATAGTACACAAATGTGATATTATTGAAGCAACAAGCGAGTTAAAACTAGATGGAATTGAAAAAATATTTATTTTACACGACTTGTATTCATTAAATGAAACAAAACAAATAAAGCAAAAAGTAAAAGAAATTATAGATGGGGAGAACGGTTAATGAAAATTGAAATTTTATACCCAGAACTATGTAATTTAAATGGAGATATGGGAAATATAAGGTACTTAAAAAAATGCGTACCAGAAATAGAAATATTAGAAACCACAATAAATGAAAAACCAAAATTTATTGACCAAGGCGATATTTCTTTAGTATATATGGGAACATCAACTGAAAAGTCACAAGAAATTATAATAGAAAAATTAAAACCATATACAGAGCAAATTAAACAGAAAATAGATAATAATCAACTATTTTTGTTTCTAGGCAATAGTTTAGAAATATTAGGAAAATATATTGAAAATGAAGATGGAAGCAAAATAGAAGCACTTGGAATTTTTGATATATATGCTAAAAGAAATATGTTAAACAGACATAACAGTTTCTTTTTAGGAACATATGAAGATATAGAAATTCTAGGATTTAGAGGTCAATTTACAATGTTATATGGAAACAACGAGAATAACTATTTTGCAAAAGCAGAAATGGGAATAGGAATAAATGAGCAAACTAAATTAGAAGGAATCCATAAAAATAACTTCTTAGCAACATATATAATTGGACCAATATTAATATTAAACCCATACTTTACGTTAAAACTATTAAAAATGATGGGAGTAGAAAATCCAAAACTTGCATTTGAAAAAGAAGTAATAGAAGAATACAATATTAGACTAAAAAAGTTTAAAGAATTACAAAGCAAAAACTAAAAAATTAATCAGCCGTAAGGATGGCTGATTTTTTTGCTTTACATATTGAAAAAAAATAGATATTATGATATAAATTATATGTAATAATAGATAAAAAGGAACAATAATGAAAAATATAAAAGAATATAACCTAGACGAATTAAAGCAAGAACTTATTTCCCTAGGAGAAAAAGGATATAGAGCAGAGCAAATATTTAACTGGCTTTATGTAGAAAAAGTAAAAAGTTTTGACGATATGACTAATTTATCATTAGAACTAAGAGAAAAACTAAAACAAAACTATACAATGTGTAACTTTGAAATACTTAGTAAACAAGAATCTTCAGACGGGACAAAAAAATACTTATTTGATGTATTAGATGGAAATGCAATAGAAACGGTTTTAATGCAATATCATCATGGAAAAACAATTTGTGTATCTTCACAAATTGGATGCAAAATGGGATGTAAGTTTTGTGCATCAACAGGAATAGCATTTGTTAGAGGTCTTACATCAGGCGAGATAGTTGAACAAATATTGGCAGTGGAACAAGACATTGGAGAGCATATTTCAAATATAGTATTTATGGGAATAGGAGAACCTTTTGACAATTATGATAATGTAATGCATGCAATTAGAATTATAAATAATCAAAAAGGTTTAAATATAGGAGCAAGACACATTAGCGTTTCAACATCTGGGCTAGTTCCAAGAATTTATGATTTTGCAAATGAAGATTTGCAATGTACATTATCTATTTCGCTACATGCAACAGATAATATCAAAAGAAGTGCAATGATGCCAGTAAATAATCTATATTCAATTGAAGAACTTATGAAGGCTTGCAAATACTACATTGCAAAAACTAATAAGAGAATATCATTTGAATATGCATTGGCAAAAGATAACAATGACAATTTAGAAGATGCAAAAGCATTGGTAAACTTATTAAAAGGAATGCTTTGTCATGTGAACTTAATACCAATAAACAAAATTGAAAACGGAAAATTTACTAAAAGCAGTAATGATAATATTATAAAATTTAGAGATTACTTAAATGACCATGGAATTGTGGCAACAATTAGAAGAGAGCTAGGCAGTGACATAGATGCAGCATGTGGTCAATTAAGAAGAAAAAATTTAAAAACATAGGAGGAAAATAGATGAAAGGTTTTGCTAAAACTGATGTTGGCAAAGCAAGAGAAATGAATCAAGACTATTACAGTATTCCTTCTTCTGAAAGTGACTTACAATTATACATTCTAGCAGATGGAATGGGCGGATATAACGGAGGAGAAATAGCAAGCAGGCTAGCAGCAGAAACAACAAAAAATTATATTCAAAACAATTTTAAAAAAATAGAACATGATAAAGAAGCAATATTAAAGTTAGTAAAGGATGCAATGGAATATGCTAATATGGTAGTATATGAAGAATCAAAAAAAGATGAAAACTTGCAAGGAATGGGTACTACTTTAGATGTATGCTTCATATATAATAGTAAGATATATATAGGACATGTAGGAGATAGTAGAATATACTTAATAAAAAAAGACATAGCTAGAAAGATAACCAAAGACCACAGCTATGTTCAACAATTAGTAGAAGATAAAAAAATTACTAGAGAAGAAGCAGAACACCATCCAAAAAAGAATATGCTATTAAAGGCATTAGGATGTACCTCTTATGTGGAACCAGATATAAGAGCAAGAAACTTAGAAAAAGACGATATATTATTAATGTGTTCAGATGGACTAACTAATATGGTAGAAGAAAGTAAAATATATGAAGTAGTTAGAGAAAATAAAGAAAAAGCGCCAGAGATATTAATAAATTTAGCAAATAATGCTGGTGGATATGACAACATAACAGTTATAACTATAATATAGGGGAGATAAAATTATGAATTTAGTAGGTAAAGTAATAGGAAATAGATATGAAATGCTTGAAAAAATTGGTGAAGGTGGTATGGCCACAGTATACAAAGCCAGATGTAATATTTTAAAAAGATATGTAGCTGTAAAAGTACTAAGAGAAGAATTTACAACAGATGAAGAATTTATTAGAAGATTTAACACAGAAGCACAAGCTGCAGCAAGCCTTACACATCCAAATATTGTATCAATATTTGATGTAGGACATGAAGACAATGTTTATTATATTGTTATGGAACTTGTACAAGGCAAAACTCTAAAAGAAATTATAAACGAAGATGGAGTATTACCTTGGAAATGGTCTGTAAATATTGCGATACAAGTAGCATCAGCATTAGAAACAGCACACAAAAACAATATAGTACATAGAGATATTAAACCACACAATATAATAATAACAGAAGATGGAATTGCCAAAGTAACAGACTTTGGAATAGCGAAAGCTGTATCAAATTCAACAATTACTGCCTTTGGAACAACAATTGGTTCAGTTCATTATTTCTCACCTGAACATGCTAGAGGTGGATATACTGATGCAAAATCAGATATCTATTCATTAGGTGTAGTAATGTATGAAATGCTAACTGGTAGGGTACCATTTGATGCAGATACACCAGTATCTATAGCTTTAAAACATATGCAAGAAAAACCAGTAGAACCAATGAAATTAAATCCATCTATTCCATTTGCAATAAACAAAATAATAATGAAAGCAATGGAAAAAGAGCCAAGTTTAAGATATCAAAATGCTACTGAAATGCTAAAAGATTTAAGTATGGCATTAAAAGATCCAGAAGGTGGATTTGTAAAGAGTAATGCAGAAAAACTTCAATATACCCAAAGAGTTCCAGTTTTAGGAGAAGAACCACAAGTAGAAGTAAAAAAAGATGGTAAAAAAGGAAAATTAGCTAAATATTTTGAAGAACATCCAACAGCTAAAAAAGTATGGATAACAGTAATAATTGCAGTGTTAGTAATTTTAATCCCATTAGCGGGATTCTTTGGAGTTCAAGCATTATTAAAAGCAGGACTACCAAAAGATGTTAACCTACCTAACTTTGTAGGTCAAACATTAGAAGAAGCAAAAGTAACATTAGGAAAAACAAAATTAACCTTAGAAACAGAAGAAGTATTTGATGATGAAGTGGAAGCAGGAAAAATCATTTCACAAGAACCACCATATTCAGAAGGTGCAACAGTAAAAGAAAATACCACTGTTAAATTGAAAATAAGCAAAGGCTCAGAAATGGTAGAGATGATTAAAGTAGTAGGAATGACATACGAAGAAGCTGAGCAAAAATTAAAAGATGAATTGCACTTAAATGTAGAAAGAAAAGAAGAAACAAGTAAGACGGTAGAAAAAGATATAGTTATAAAACAAGACATTGCAGAAGGAAAACAAATCAAAGTTGGAGAGACTGTAACCCTAACAGTAAGTATAGGAACAGGTCTTAAAGATGTGGCTATGCCATATGTAATAGGAGATACAGAGGCAGAAGCTAAAAAGAAATTAGCTGATTTAACAGTAATAGTTGCATATGAAGAAGATATGTCAAAGGCAGATGGAAAAGTATTGAAACAAAGCATTGAAGCTGGAACAACAGTTGAAGAAAAAACAAAAGTTACAATTACTGTAAATAGAATAGAAGAAATAAAAACTGGAATAGTAAAAATAAATGTACAATCTTTATTAGGAGATAAAGCAGTAATTAAAAGGGATGAAACTGGTAATGAAATAAATCCAACAGTAAAAGTAAAGGTTACTGTTGATGGAGACAATCAATATGAAGAAGAAAAACGTAAAGATGAAACTTCATTAGTAGTTGAAGTACATGGAAAACATACCGTAACAGTAAAAGTATGGATTGGAGATCAAATGTATGGAATGAAACAACTAACCTTAACAGATGAAGATCCAGTAATTAGTTTTAATTAATGAGGGGAATAAATGCCAAAAGGAATAATTATTTGTACTAGTTCAAATGTATATCAAGTAGCAGAAGGTGAAAAAGTATATAAATGCCTAGCAAGAGGAAAATTCAAAAAAGAAAAAATTAGCCCATTAGTTGGAGATGAGGTGGAATTTACTATTACAAATTCAGAAAAGCAAGAAGGAGTAATAGAGCAAATTCTTCCTCGCAAAAACGAACTAAAAAGACCTAAAATGGCTAATCTAACTCAATTGATTTTAGTAGTATCTATGAAAATGCCAAGCCCAGATTTATTATTATTAGATAAACAATTAGTATTTGCAGAATTTATGGGATTAAAAGCAACTATAGTGCTAAATAAGGTTGATTTAGAAGATAAAGAAGAGATAGACAGAATTGCTAAATTGTATGAAGATATAGGATATAAAATTATACAAACAAATGCAAAAGAGGGAATAAAGGTAGAAGAAATAACAGCTTTACTTGAAGGAGAAACTACAGCATTTGCAGGAAACTCAGGAGTAGGAAAATCTACTTTGATAAATTCGATATTTGAACAAGAGTTAACTCAAGAAGGAGACATTAGTGATAAAAATCAAAGAGGAAAAAATACCACTACAAGTACTACTTTGTATAAATATAAAGAAAATTCATATATAGCAGATACACCGGGATTTTCAACATTTGAAATAAATGAAATTCCAAAAGAAGATTTATGTCACTATTTTGTGGAGTTTGTACCTTATTTAGATAAATGCGAATTTCAAGGTTGCAGTCATATAAAGGAAGAAAATTGTGGAGTAAAAGAAGCTTTAGAAGCTGGCAAAATTTCTTCACAAAGATATGAGAACTATGTAAAGATTTATAATAATTTATTATAATGTCAAAGGTATTAAATTATTGTATGAATAAGTGATAGCAAGATAAGGTACTTTTCGTAGTGAATGCTGTGGGGACCGACAAGCTAGAAGATGTTACTAAATTTTTTCAAATCATTATTAATGTTTGCAAAAAATTGTTGTTACATCTTCTTGCGTAGTAGGGGATGAACGTAGAAAAGTACCTTATATTGTTATCATTAATATAAAATTAATAAAAGAGGGAAAGAAAAATGGTAGAAGTATCAGTTTCAATATTAAATGTAAAAGATGACAAAGCGATTCAAACATTATATAACTTAGAAACATCAGGAATAAATTACTTCCATATAGATGTAATGGATGGAAAGTTTGTAAAAAATGATACAACAAATAAAATGCTAGAATTTAGCGAATATTTAAATCAGATTTCAAATTTACCATTAGATGTTCACTTGATGGTAGAAGATGTAGAAAGTTATATAAAAAGCTTTGCAATATTTGATCCTAATATTATAACATTTCACTTAGAAGCAGGAAAGAGCAAAAAAGAAATACTTAAATGGATTAAAATATTAAATGAAAACAACATAAGAGTTGGAATTTCAATAAAGCCAAACACAAAAGTAGAAGAAATTTATGAATATTTACCATTTGTGCATTTAGTATTAGTAATGACAGTAGAACCAGGAGAAGGTGGACAGAAACTATTACCAGACACAATAGAAAAAATAAAAGAGCTAAAAAAATATATTGATGAAAATAATTTTGAAGTAGATATTGAAGCAGATGGTGGAATAAACACAGAAAATGCTAATATGGTAAAAGAAGCGGGAGCTGATATGTTAGTATCAGGAAGTGCAATTATCAATGCTGAAGACTATAAAGAAATTATTATTAAATTAAAAGGATAAAGAATATTGACTAATAAAAAAGAAAATGATATTATTGTTACATAAAAAATCCAAAGAGAAATAAGAAGGAAGTACAAAATATGAAAAAAGATAAAACCGTTGCAGGAGTAAAGAGAGAGCTATTATTAATAAATAATAAAGCTAAGAAATTTAGCTTTATTAAATGTGTTTAAACAAGTTATTAGAAAAATAATGCTTAATAACTTGTTTTTTGTGTGCTAAAAAATTCATATTTGGGAATAATTTTAGAGGAAAGAGGTAGATAAAAATGAAATTTAAAAATTTTTTTGAACAAAGAGGAATAACTTTAATTGTATTAGTAGTAACTATAGTGGTACTTTTAATATTAGCAGGTGTAAGCATAAATGCAATCTTGGGAGATAATGGTATAGTAAACAAGGCAAAAGAGGCACAGAATGTAACCGATAATTCAACAAAGCAAGATAAGGAGAATGTAAATAAATTATCAGATAAATTAGGTGACATATTAGATGCTAGAACTCCATTGAAAGCAAATATGAATGGATATGTTCCAGGTAATTGGACTAATAAAGATATTATTGTAACTCTAACAGGAAAGTCTGGAAATACAAAGTATCAATATAGTAATGACAATAAAACATGGGCTGATTGCAATGAAAGTCTGACAATTAATTCGGATCAAGATAAAATGTACTATTTTAGAACTGTGGATGAATCTGGTAATGTAAAGAAAAAAACAGAAGGTTATTCGATAAAAAGAGATACTACAAAACCAACTATGGGATTTTATGCACAAAAGAGTAAAACTGGTATAACGTGGAAAACAAGAAATATTTCTGATACAGGAAGTGGTATAGAGGTAAACAATAAAGTTACAATATCACATAAAATAACATTAGAGAGTGACGAAAAATATGTTGTAGATTATGAAGGAACAGATTCAACTAAAGAGATTACAGGATTAACTAGCGGCAAAAAATATACAATAAAGGCTACAGTTAAAGATAAAGCAGGAAATATAAGAGAAGCTAGAAAGGAAATCTATTTTTCAAGCAACGCAGAGAGAATTAAGGACCCATACTTGGTGGGAAAAGATTGTAAATGGAATTATACTTTTACAGAAGAGATTGATGGAAGCTATTCTAATGAAATTAAAGAAGATATGAAGAATAGTTCACTTGAAGTTATATTATCTAAATATTGTTCAAATCCAGAAGTTGTTGAACGATGTGAAGATACTATGAAAATTAAAACTGCATATCAAATGGAAGCTATAAATTATGAAGGAAAAGATTCAAATGGAATGTACACAATAGAATTATGTTATCCAGAGGTGACAGATGATATGGAGGGAATTGCAATATTATATTTCAGCAAAAGAAATAAGGATATTGTATGCGAATACATTTTCCCGGAAAAAATAGATAAAGAGAATAAGATAATAGAGTTTAAAATGAAAGAAGCAAATGGAATAATAATACCTATTTGTGATTCAATGTAATTTAAGATAAAATGTAGTTTTTAAGTAATGAAGTGCACCAAAAATGTTAGACAAAGATTTAACATTTCGGGTGCACTTCATTATTAAAAAAATAAATTTTTTTAATAAGAATGTAATTTACAAGATTTTCGTAATACAGGTTTTGATATTGAAAATCATGATATAATATGTTATTATAGTACCATACTATCAATAAGTTGAGAGGTAAGAAATTTGAAAAAGAAGATTTTAATAATAATGTTAATAATAGCAGTTGCTATAGGAATAGCCATTTGGGTAACGACTAGAAAACATGAAGAAGTAAAAAATGATAATTTGAAAATTGTAACATCATTTTATCCCATCCATGTTATGACAGCAAATATAACACAAAATGTACCAGACGTGGAACTTGTAAATATGACAGAAGCCAATGTTGGTTGCTTACATGACTATACAATATCTACAACTGATATGAAAAAGATAGAAAAAGCTGATATATATATTCAAAATGGATTAGGTTTAGAGAGCTTTATGGATAAAATAATTTCAGCATATCCAGAATTAAAGGTAATAGATACTAGTGCTGATATATCAAATAAGATACAAGATGAAAATGAGACGAATCCTCATATTTGGACAAGCGTAGAAAACTATATAAAACAAGTAGAAACAATATGCCAAAAACTATGTGAATATGACAATAAAAATGCTGAAACATATAAAGCAAATTGTGAAAGTTATTTACAGAAAATAAATCAAGAAAAACAAAAATATGAAAATCAACTTCAAAAACTAAATGGAGCAAAGGCCATTTGCTTAAATGAGGGGCTAGAATATTTATTACAAGAACTTAAAATGCAAGTAACACAAGTAGAAACAAATCATGAAGAAAGTACAATGTCAGCAGAAACACTAAAAAACCTAATTGAAAAAATGAAAAATGAAAACATAAAAATCATTGTAGTAGATAAAGATGACAATATAAAAAATGCTGAAACATTAGCAAATGAAACAGGAGCAAAAATATATAAACTAGATTCAGGGCTAACAGGGGAAACAAACAACAACGCATATATAGACAAGTTAGAAGCAAATTTTTTAGTTTTAGAATCTATGATGTAGAACAGGAGTAGAAAATGGGTGGAAAAGGAGCATGTGGCTTACACTGCACAAAAATAAATAACATAAGTGTAAAATTTGGAAAAGAACAAGTATTAAAAAATGTAAATATCCATGTGCATTGTGGAGAGTTAACTGTAATAATAGGTAGGAATGGTGCAGGAAAATCTACATTATTAAAAGCTATTTTAGGAGAAGTAGAGCATACTGGAAACATAAGCTTTGTGGATATGAAAGATAACATTGCAAAAAGAATAAAAATAGGATATGTGCCACAAACTATAAATATAGAAAAACACATGCCAACAACAGTATACGATCTATTTGCATCATGTATTTGCCATATACCAGTATTTTTGAAAAAAGATAAAAAGATATATAGTGAAATAAAAGAACAGCTAAAAATATTTGGAGCAGAAAAATTAATAGATAAAAGTATAGGAGATTTATCTGGTGGCGAATTACAAAGAGTATTACTTGCAATAGCAACAAAACCAACACCAAATTTATTGGTATTAGATGAGCCAGTATCAGGAGTTGATAAAAATGGAACAAGAGATTTTTATGAATTAGTAAATGAATTAAAAACAAAATATGATATGTCAATTTTACTTGTATCACATGATTTAGATTTAGTTAAAAAATATGCTGATAGAGTAATCTTACTAGACAAACAGGTTGTAAAAGAGGGAACACCAGAAGAAGTATTTGAAAGCTTAGAATTTAAAAGTTATTTTGGAGAAATATAAGAGGAGAATATATAATGGGAGTAATATATAGTATATTAGAAGCACTAATACCATTTGAATTTATAGATTATGCATTTATGAAAAATGCACTAATTGCAATTATTTTAGTAACACCAGTATTTGCTATTTTAGGTACTATGATAGTAAACAATAAAATGGCATTTTTCTCAGATGCACTAGGACATTCAGCTTTAACAGGAATTGCACTAGGAATGGTTTTAGGAATATCAAATATGAATATTTCAATGATATTATTTGCTGTAGTATTTGCATTGTTATTAAACTATGTAAAAAATAAAACAAACTATGGAGCAGATACAATAATAAGTGTATTTTCATCAATAGCAATAGCACTAGGACTTGCAATGTTAGCACAAAGTGGAAACTTCAATAAATATTCAAGCTATTTAGTGGGAGATATATTAAGCATTAGTAATACAGAAATATTATACTTATTTTTAGCATTTATTGCTGTAATTGCATTTTGGTACTTTACATTTAATAAATTAAATGTAACAAGTATAAACACAACATTAGCAAGAAGTAGGGGAGTAAATACCAAAACAATTGATAATGTATTTGCAGTGTTAATAGCTATAATTGTAATGATTTCAATTAGATTTATTGGTATTTTACTAATAAATTCATTGCTTATATTACCAGCAGCCTCTAGTAGAAATGTAGCTAAAAATATGAGAACATACCATTTGTTTGCTGTAATATTTTCATTATTTTCAGGAATCACCGGCTTAATTATTTCATATTATTGGAACATACCAACAGGTCCAATGATAGTGCTGATATCAGGTTTGATATACTTTATAACATTTGGACTAAAAAAGAGAATAAAAGAATAAAACTGAAGTGGCAAAACCACTTCAGTTTTTTCTTTACAAACTTAATATTTTCTTTGCTCTTGATACGTCCTCTGGAGTAGCAGGAGAAACTCCATCAAGCTCATATTTTAATCCTAGTTCTTCCCATTTGAAACGTCCTAAGTCATGATAAGGAAGAATTTCAACTTTTTGAACAGAATTTAAACTATGTATAAAATCCTTTAATTTAAGTAAATCTTCTTCTTTATCTGTAATTCCAGGAACTAATACTTGTCTAATCCACATTGGTTTATTTATACTACTTAAATATTCTGCAAAAGCCAATTCTTTTTTATTAGAAACACTAGTTAGATATTTACAAATATCATCATTTATACATTTTATATCTAATAAAAATAAATCTGCTAAATCAATTATTTGTTTTATCTTATCTGTTATATCAAAGCTTCCAGCAGTATCAATAGCTGTATGAATACCATCAGCTTTTAAAGCAGTTAATAGTTCTATTAAAAAATCTTGTTGAACTAATGGTTCTCCACCACTAATTGTAACACCACCGCCAGAAGGTACAAAATAACTTTTATATCTTTCAATTTTTGCTAATAGTTCTGGAACAGTATATTCCATACCGCCACAAACATCCCAAGTGTCTCTGTTTTGGCAAAATTTACACTGCAAATTGCATCCTTGCATGAAAATTACGAACCTTATACCAGGTCCGTCAACTGTTCCAAAAGATTCAAATGAGTGTATTCTACCTTTCATATTTCCTCCTAAAATTTATATTTAGTAGCATAAAAATATGTTTTCGCACCTGTCGCGCAGTTGAAGGAGTGAGCCAAGACCCGCGTTTAGCTCGGAGGCTTGCCCACGAACGACGACAGCAAGACAGAAGAAAACATATTTTATGCACGAGAACTAAATTTTTTCATGTATTGTTCTATGAATTACTTCTAATTGTTGTTCTCTAGTTAATTTTATAAAGTTAACAGCATATCCAGAAACACGAATTGTTAATTGTGGATATTTTTCAGGGTGATTCATTGCATCAAGCAATAAATCTCTATCAAATACGTTAACATTTATATGATGTCCTGTTTGAATAAAGAAACCATCTAACATACTTACTAAGTTATTTACCTTTGAATCTTCATCTTTTCCAAGAGTAGCAGGAGAGATAGAGAATGTGTATGAAATACCATCTTCAGAATATTCATAAGGTAGTTTAGCAATTGTATTCATAACAGCTAAAGCTCCATTTACATCTCTTCCATGTAGTGGGTTAGCACCAGGTCCAAATGGTTCGCCATCTCTTCTTCCATCAGGAGTATTACCAGTATTTTTACCATATACTACATTTGATGTAATAGTTAAAACTGATAATGTAGCTCTTGAATTCTTGTAAGTATGATGTTTTTCTAGTTTTTTCATAAATGATTTTACTATATTAACTGCAATCTCATCGACTCTATCATCATCATTTCCGTATTTAGGAAAATCACCTTCAACTTTATAATCAACAGCTAATCCAGTTTCATCTCTAATTACCTTAACTTTTGCATATTTTATTGCAGATAAAGAATCAGCAACAACTGATAAACCAGCTATACCACAAGCCATTGTTCTTAAAATGTCTCTTTCTTTATCATGTAAAGCCATTTCTAATGCTTCATAAGAATATTTGTCATGCATGTAATGAATCATATTTAAAGCTTTAATATATGTTTTAGCCAAATATTCCATCATGTTATCAAATTTTCTCATAACTTCGTCATAATCTAAATATTCTGAAGTGATAGGGGCAAATTCTGGAGTAACTTGTTTTCCAGATTTTTCATCTTTACCACCATTAATAGCATATAGAAGTGCTTTTGCTAAGTTTGCTCTTGCACCAAAGAATTGCATTTGTTTACCAATTTTCATAGCTGATACACAGCATGCAATACCATAATCATCACCTAAAGTAACTCTCATTAAATCATCATTTTCATATTGAATAGATGAGGTTTTAATAGAAATATCAGCACAGAACTTTTTAAATCCTTCTGGTAAATTTTTAGACCATAATACAGTTAAGTTTGGTTCTGGAGCAGGTCCTAAGTTTACTAATGTGTGTAGTATTCTAAAAGAGTTCTTGGTTACTAATGTTCTTCCATCAATACCCATACCACCAATACTCTCGGTTACCCAAACAGGGTCACCTGTAAATAGAGAGTTGTATTCAGGAGTTCTTAAGAAACGAACTAGTCTTAATTTTATAACAAATTGATCAATTAATTCTTGAGCTTGTTCTTCTATTAAAGTACCATTTTTCATATCTCTTTCAATATATATATCTAAGAATGTAGATGTTCTACCTAAACTCATAGCAGCACCATTTTGATCTTTAACAGCAGCTAGATATCCAAAGTATAGCCATTGAATTGCTTCTTTTGCAGTTGTTGCAGGTTCAGAAATATCATATCCATAACTTGTAGCCATTGCTTTTAATTCATTTAATGCAGCAATTTGGTCGTGCATTTCTTCTCTTTGACGAATTAACTCATCTGTCATTTCATCAGAATCTAATAAAGAAAATTCTTCTTGTTTTTCTTTAATTAAAACATCAACACCATATAAAGCAACTCTTCTGTAATCACCAATAATTCTTCCACGACCATATCCATCAGGAAGACCTGTAATTAAGTGTGAGCTTCTAGCAGCTCTTATTTCTGGTGTATATACAGCAAAAACACCATCATTATGTGTTCTTCTTAAGTTGTGATAAATGTATTCAATATTTTCGTCAACTTTATATCCATAGCTTTCGCAAGATTTTTCCACTATTCTAATACCACCATTTGGCATAATAGCTCTTTTTAATGGGGCATCTGTTTGAAGACCAACAATTTCTTCTAGTTCTTTATTTATATAGCCAGGAGCATAAGCATTTATTCCAGATGGAGTTTTAACATCAACATCTAAAACATCTCCATTTTCTCTTTCTTGTTTGTATAAGTCTGTAACATTGTTCCATAGCTTTTGAGTTTTTTCTGTTGCACCTACTAGAAAATCGTCATTTCCTTCATAAGGTGTGTAATTAGCTTGAATAAAGCCTCTAACATCTATTTCTTTAGTCCATTCGCCTTGTGTATTAAATCCTTCCCATTGTTTAAATTCCATAAAAAATACCTCCTTGTAAAATAATTTTGCACATATTATTATAATATAATAAAACATCTTTATCAACATTTTTTTACAAAAAATAAAAGCAAGAGAACAAAATCTCTTGCTACTAGTATGGTTTAAAACCTTAAAAATTATTCTTCTTCGCTAATGACTTTAGCTATTTTATAAATTAATTTTTGTTTGTCACTAGATACTGAGTTTAAAATTTCATTAAATTCAGATGTTAAGTAATTATTTGAATTACTAGAAACTCCATTTAATATAGAGCCTTCAGAAACACCTAAAATTTCACAAATTTGAGTTAATCTTTTTAAATTAATATGAGAACTACCTCTTTCAATTCTACTTAAAAATGCAATTGAAACATCTAATTGTTCAGCTAGTTTCTCTTGAGTCATATTTTTCTCAACTCTTGCTTTTTTCAATCTTTCCCCAATGATATGATAATCAAGTGCCATGTTACATCTCCTCCATAACCTATTTATAAGTAATATATAGCATTTAATCGACAAACTTAACAGATACCTAGGCGTTAACATTAACATATATCTATAAAATGTTTATACTAATAAGTTATTATGTAAGAAAATATGAAAAATATACATGAGGTAAATTTTATGTGAAAATTTTTTTGAAAAAAGTTATTAAAAATTTGAAAGAACTATTGAAAATTTAAAATTGATATAGTATTATAAAAATAGAACAAATCCAAAAGAAAAGTAAGAAAGAGGCACAAAATATGAAAAAAGCTAAAACCTTTGTAGGAGTAGAGAGAGAGAGAGAGAGAGAGAGAGAGAGAGCCACAACATTAATAAATAATAACCAAGCTAAGAAATTGGCTTTATTAAGCATATATGAGACAGATATTAAATATGAAAGTATTTAGTACCTGTCCTTTTTATGTGTCAAAAAACAAGAGGAGGATGATGTAAAGCAGATTTTAATATTAAAAAACATATACGCATAAAAATGCAAAATAAAAAATAAAAGAAAGGAATATGATAGTATATATCATATAAAGGTACAAAGAAAAAATGAAAGCAAAAAACAAAAGCAACTATTTAAAAGAAAGAGGTATTACATTAATTGCTTTAGTAATAACAATAGTGGTTTTACTAATTTTAGCAGGGGTAAGCTTGAACGCAATATTTAGTGAAAATGGAATAATAAAAAGAGCAAAAGATGCTCAAAACAAAATGGACCAAGCAGTAGAAAATGACCAAAAAGGAATAAATGAATTAAGTAATTGGTTAGATAGTAAAATAAATGGAAGCGCAGGAGGAAACACAACTGGTGGAAATACAACAGGAGGAGATGATAATCCATCAACAACACCTAAAGTCTCAACATTAGTAGGAATAGTAGTAGATAAAAATACAAAAGCAGAAGATACATATGGAAATAAAATAACAATACCAAAAGGATTTAAAATATTAGCCCATAGTGAAAATACAACAACAGGAGATGTAACATATACTTATAGTGGAGATAATATTCCAGCAGTACAAGACGGAATAGTAATAGAAAATGGAACAGATGGAAATCAATTTGTGTGGGTACCAGTAGGAACAATAAAAAATAAAGATAACACAACAAATACGATAACGTTAGGAAGATATGAATTTGATAGTAGTACCGGAGCATTAACTTCAACAACACCAGTACAAGTTGCATCAGTAGAAAATTGTATGCAAGAAGTTACAATAAGTACTAATTATAAAGAATTAAGTACACTTAGAGAAGGAAATACAGCGGAAGATTCAACAGCAGAAAATGCCACAGCAAGAGATTTAAAAACATTCGTAGAAACAAGTTTAGAAAATGGAGGATATTATATAGCACGATATGAAGCAAGTGGAACAACAAAAATAATTTCAAAATATAATCAAGAAGTATTAGTAGATATAACACAACCAACTGCAGCAAAATTAGCAAGAGAAATGTATGGAGAAGTAAAAGAAGATGATGAATTAGTATATGCAAGTGATTTAGTAAATAGTTATGCATGGGATACAGCAATAATATTTATACAAACATATTCAACAGAAACAGACGCAAGTAGCTATGCAAGTGAAAATAAAAGTACATCATTTGCAAATACAGGAATAAATAACGACAAATATTGTAATATCTGGGATATGTCAGGAAATGCATATGAATGGACCACAGAATACTCTACACGCTCTAGCCTTATCTACTTCTACTCTTGTGTTTATCGTGGAGGGTGTTACTACGCACCTAATGACGAAGCCGGCGATTACGCGTCTAACCGCAACAGCGCTTTCACGACTGGTAGCCTCAGCTTTTGTGGTTTACGTCTTCTAATTTATGTAAAATAGCACTAACCACTGGTTCAATGAACCGAAAAAGTAAATTAAATACGAGGGTATAAATTGTTTTATGTAAAAAATATATTTTCCTATTGTTTTATTTTTACTTATATGCTAAAATACAAATGACTTTAAAAAAGGTCTAAATGAATTTAATTATTTTGTAAATACTATTCCTTCTTGATATTGATATTAGAAAGGTTTTATATGTCAAAATATTAAATATCAAAACTAACAAGGAGGAAAAGATAATGGCAGACAAAACTTTAACATGTAAAGATTGTGGTGCTGAATTTGTTTTCACAGAAGGTGAACAACAATTCTATGCTGAAAAAGGTTTCACAAATGAGCCTCAAAGATGCCCAGAATGCAGAAAAGCAAGAAAAGCACAAAGAAGAAACAACAATTTTAACAACTAATTTTAAAAGAGACAGAGCTAACAAAAGCTCCGTCTCTCTCTTTTTTTGAATGTAAACTTAAAAAACATCAATATATAGAGTCTACTATTTTCATCCTACCTTTTCATGGCTATACTTAAGCTTAGTAGCCATACCACCACGAATATGCCTTTCAGCTTTATTTTCATCTAATATTTCTCGTACCTGATGAGCTAAATTAGGGTTTATCTTAAGTAATCTTTCACTAACATCTTTATGAACAGTACTTTTACTAACGCCAAATTTTTTAGCAGCACCTCTAACTGTATCTTTCGAATCTATAATATAATGAGCTAATGTAACAGCTCGTTCCTCAATTGAAACTCCAACCATAAAGAAAACCCCCATAAGAATACTTTTGTTTAATTGTATTCGCATAAAGGTTGTATTATGAATTTATTGTAAAATAAAAATAATGACTAATGGCAGTAGAAATTTTGTCGACACTGTCGGCAAAAAGAGCCAAAATAACTAATGAAATTAATAAAATTTTAATAAAATACCACTAGTTTTCTTAAGAATCTAGTGGTAAAATATTCTTGTAAAATAATGAAAGGGAGATTTTTTAATATGGCAGAAACAATATTAAAATGCAAAGACCTACATAAAAAAATAGGTAAAAAAGAAATTTTAAAAGGGGTTTCTCTAGAAGTAAATGAAGGAGATATTTTAGGCTTTATAGGACCAAATGGAGCAGGAAAAACTACAACAATTAAGCTAATATTAGGCCTTCAAGGAATTACAAGTGGAGAGGTTAATATAAATGGATATGACATAAAAAAAGACTTTACTAAAGCTATAAGAAGAGTAGGAGCAATTATTGAAAACCCAGACTTGTATATGTATTTAACAGGATATGAAAACCTAAAACTAGTTGCAAATATGTATAAAGGTATTACAAAAGAAAGAATAATGGAGGTTGTAAAGCTAGTAAAATTAGAAAATCGTATAAATGATAAAGTATCTAAATATTCACTAGGAATGAGGCAAAGATTAGGCGTAGCACAAGCTATATTACATAATCCAAATTTATTAGTTTTAGACGAACCAACAAATGGATTAGATCCAGAAGGTATAAAAGAAATGAGAGACCTTTTAAAGGTTTTAGCAAAACAAGGAATGGCAATATTTATTTCAAGTCATAACTTAGCAGAAATGGAAACTCTATGTAATAAAGTTTGTATTATTCAAAATGGAGAAATTATTGAAACTAACGATATTTCAGTAATAAGAACTACTAATGAAGCACACTACAGAATAGTAGTAGATAATACAGAAAAAATAGCAGAAATAATATCAGTACCAACTGAAATAAAAGGAAAAGAAGAATTTACTATAATAGCTAAAAGAGAGCAAGTTCCAAACATAGTAAAAACATTAGTAGAAAATAATATTAAGGTGTATGAAGTTAATGAAGAAAAATTATCATTAGAAGATGCATTCTTAAAAAAGACAGGAGGTAATACAATTGATTAGTTTAATCCAAAATGAATTAAAGAAAATATTTAAAAAGAAAAGTTTGTTAATCACATTATTAGTTACACTTGCTTTTATTATTCTTACTAATGTTATATATAAACTTGACTTTGGAAATTCGTACTATGATTACATAGAAGAAGAGATTAGTTTTTATGGAGAACAATTAAAAACTCTTGATCCCGAAAAAGATAAAGATATGTATGCACAATATAAAACTGAATTAGAAGTATACCAGTTAGTAAAAAAATATGACGAGAAAAGTTGGCAAGCTAAGATAATACAATCAGAAATGAGAAGTTGTATTTCAAATATAAACTATTATACATATCAGGAAAAAAGTGATAGTGGTTTAAAAATTGCAAAAGCAAAATATAATGAATATATAAAAAGGCTAGACACAGATGATTGGAGATATTTTGCTGAAGAGAAAGTAAAAGAAAAAAATACTGAAATAGATGAGCTAAAAGCAATGCAGGAAAAAACTACTAATAAATTAGAAATAAAAGAGCTTCAAAGCCAGATAAGAGGCTATGAAATAAGCAGACAAATAGCAACATGGAGATTAGAAAAAGACATTCCTTATGGAAATGATTATAAAAACAATTGCTTAAACAGCTATATGGTGGCAATGGAAGACATTAGAAGTTATGATTTTGGAGAAACAGAAAAAAATTATGATTCTAAAAAACAGTATTATAAAGCCCAAGAAACGGCAGCAATAAACAAATATGATATTGAAAATGGAACTACCGTGGGAGATACAAGTAGTGCAAAGGGAATATTGCTAAGTACATTTGACGAATATGAAATATTTTTAATAGTAATGTTTATGATGACAGCAGGGGTAATAGTAAGCGAAGAATTTAGCAAAGGTACAATAAAGTTACTTTTAATTAAACCATATAAAAGAAGTACAATTTTGGCATCTAAATTTATAACCAGCATAATTGTTGCCATTATAGTTATACTACTAGTTCTCTTAATGCAATTTGTAGTAGGTGGGTTAATACAAGGATTTGATAGTTTTAGAAATCCAACTATAATTTATGACCACACAATAAATAATGTAAAACAAATAAATACAATACAATATTTAGCTATGCAAGCACTAGGAAAAGCGCCAATGTATATCTTACTTATGACTCTTGCATTTGCATTTAGCACAATATTTACAAACTCAGCATTAGCAATAACTATTTCATTGTTAGGATATATGGGAAGTTCAGTTATCAATATGCTAGCATTGAACTTAAAACTAAATTGGATTAAATATTTTGTTACACCAAACTGGAATTTAACAGAATATTTCTGGGGAGGAATACCAACATTTGAGGGAATAACATTACCATTTTCAATTGCAATAATAGTAATATATATGGTAATAATGCTAGTACCAACATTTATAATATTCCAAAAGAAGAACATAAAAAATATATAAAATAAAAGGATGTAGTGTTTTGCTACATCCTTTCAAAATTATTTAATTTTTCTAGCCTCTAGGTAATATCTCTTATCATAGCTGTGTCCCATTGAGAATGTTTTACGAGGTAAAGCACCATCAAGAATTACAGTTTTGAAAAGTTCTGTTTTAGCCATAGGAGGTAGTAAGAAACCAATATTTCCTGGTTTGCTACCAAGTTCTTTGGTAACATCATCACCATGAATATAGTCAACTTTTCCACCATGTTCTTTAATATATGCATCAATAAACATTTGTAAAGAACCAACAGCTAAATTTGATTTTGGATTTTTAATGTATAAAGTTTCATTTTTTCCTTCATAAACATATTCAACTTTTTGTCCTTCACCAGGAGTTCTTGAAACATCATAATATTTTTCAAATTCTTCAATCATTTTTGCAGGTTCAACACCAAATACAACTCTGTGAATTGGTTCAAACTCTAATGCGTCACTATGTAAGTTAACAACTTCTACTAAAGCATATCTTGCAGGGCTATTTTTAGCTTCTTCCTCAGACATAGTTTTCTTTAAGTTTTCATAGCAAGCTTTTGCAGTTGCTAAAGAGTGGTTACCATCTCCAACAGAGAATAATAAAACACCTTTATCTTTAACATCATATTTAGCTTCAAAATTATCTTTATCAGCAAGTTCTTCTAATCCTTTGAATATTCCGTCCATTAAGTTTTCAGGAACTTTATAACCTTTAACATGTCCACCATTTTGCATTAAATCAAAATCATAAACAACATCTTCGCTAGTTACTTTATCTGTTAAACCTTCAATAATTTCTTTTTTCTCATCATCAATTAAAAGCATAACATGAGGTAATTCTAGACTAGCATTTTCTCTAACTCTTACTCTAGGTGGAATTCTTTCTAAAACAGTTCCTTCAGTAGCTCTAATTAAAGATTGAGAACCTTTTTCATAAGAATAATCTTCTAGGTCTACCATACCAATAAGACCTTTTCTTACTTTTCCATCTGCACCAGTTCTCTCTAAGTAAATTAAAGAATTATCTAAAGTTTTGAAAAAGTCAGTAGAAAGTAAATGATCCATTTCTTTATTTATATTTGCAATTCTTTCTGCAACATTATCTTGCTCTAAATAAATTTCTGGTAAAGTAATTTTTAATGTTGAAGGAGCATCCCCAACAATATTTTCAACTTCTTTCCAATATTCAGGCTCTGAAGTGTATTGATCACAAGCTACAACAGCCCATTTTTCCATTTCTGCATTTTTTGGCAATAATATATTTGCCCTCTTAAATGGTACGTTCATAATTCAATCCTCCTAACAAAGTTTTATTATGCTCAAATTATATCACTACAAAAAGATTTATACAAGCATAAGTCACAATTTTGCAAAATTATGGTGAATTTGTTAGAAAGTATTGATTTTTGATAAAAGTTATATTATTATAATTACAGTAAAACCTAAAGAAAAAGTATAGAAAGAGGCACAAAATATGAGAAAAGCTAAAACCTATGCAGGAGTAGAGAGAGAGAGAGAGAGAGAGAGAGCCATAACATTAACAAACAATAGCCAAGCTAAGAAATTAGCTTTATTAATGATATATAGCAAGCAGACTATGTAAAAGTAGTCTGCTTTTGTGTGCCTAAAAAAGGAAAAGGAGGGAACAATATAAAAAATAAATAACAAAAATAAATAACAAATTAAGGAGGAAAAAAGAAGATGGATTTAAAAACAAACAATAAAAGAACACAAAAAGGTATTACGCTAATTGCATTAGTAGTAACTATTGTGGTCTTACTAATACTTGCAGGAGTAAGCTTAAATGCAATATTTAGTGAAAATGGAATAATAAACAGAGCAAAAGACGCTCAAAACAAAATGGACCAAGCAACACAAAATGATATGACAGGATTAAATGAATTAGATAAATTAATAAGTAGTTTAACAGATAAAACAACAGAAGATAAGGTACCAGACGAGCTAGAAAGATATTTCTTAGGTGAAGATAAAAAAGGAACATTAGCAACAACAATAGTAGATATTTCTAATGCACCTACAAGTTTTAAATTTATTGGAAACGAGATAATACCAGATGCAGAAACAAGTATAGAATTCAAACAATTTTCACAAGAAGAAAGTACTATAATATTAAAATTTAAGTATAAAAATGGTTATTATATAGCTACAGTAGATGCAACAACATATATGACTAAAACAGTAAAAGTAGCAGTCAAAACAACAATGTTCGACACGGGAAAAAAGGTAAGGGACAAAATGTATAACCTTATGCCGGAAGGAACTATTAGTAAGTTTTCTTATAGTTGTAATGTTTCAATAGATGCAATAGAAAAATATAATGGTGTGCCAGACTTGACTAAGATGACAGAATCAAATATAGTCTCATTGAGAGAATCAAACTTCCCAATATATATGTGGGCTGAAAAGAGTGGAAAAACAGAAATAAGAACTATAAATGGAGAAACAAATTTAACGGAAGAAAATGAATATAATAAGAGGGTAGAAACAGGAAAAATATATTGGTGGAGTGAAAGCGATAGCGTGTATCTAAATTCTGATAGTGCGCAAATGTTTGCAGGTCTTCCATATTTAACTAATATAGATGGACTAAAAGATATGAAAACAGATTATGTTGTGAATATGAGTGATATGTTTTATTCAGTAGGAACACAGTTAAGTAATATAGATGCACTATCTGGTTGGAATACAAGTAAAGTTGAAAATATGAGTGGCATGTTTTACAGATGGTCTTTTGCAAATAGCTTATCAAATGTGAATGCATTATTAAATTGGGACACTTCTAAAGTTAAAGATATGAGTGGCATGTTTGCAGGAAATAATGAACTAACAGATATAGAAGGTTTAAAAAAATGGAATACATCTAACGTTACTGATATGCATAATATGTTTGGAGATGGAGATAGCAGTGGATGTGCATTTACAAATCTGTCTGCAATATCAAATTGGAATGTGAAAAATGTAACTAATATGACTGGTATGTTTTATATGTGTAGTGAACTTGAAGATATATCAGAAATATGGAATTGGAATATAACAGAAATTGCACAGAGGATGTTTCTGTCTTGCTCTAATTTAAAAACTATAACAATACCAAGTACAATAACAAAAATAAGCAATGCATTTGAAGGATGTGCTAACCTAACAAAAGTAAAAATACTTGCAACAGATGCTACTAAATTTGAGGTTGGAAGTGGTGAGTTTAATAACATAGCTTCAAATTCAAAAATATATGTCTTAAGTGAAGAAATAAAAGCGAAACTAGAAGGTTGCTATGACACGAGTAAAACAACAGTAGAAGTAGTAACCTTAGAACAAATGAACAATCTGTAAAAATATGTCGAAATTTGACATACGATTTTACTTGCAAAATGCAATTAAGTATAGCATAACAAAAAAAGTTAATATTGACAGATAAATTCGAGCTTGATATAATTGAATTGTTAAAGATAAAGGGTAGAGAAAATGATGAAAAGGAATTAAATCAATTAAACAGTTGGATTGAAAGGGTAACAGGAACAGACTACAAAAATTTCACAAGGTGCAACTTTGGTAGTAGACAAAAACACAACCATAGCAAATACAGTAACTATAACAAATCAAAATTAGAAATATATATATAAACTGTACAAGTCAAATTTGTACAGTTTTTTGCATTATTAATAAGTCACAATTTTGCAAAATTCGACATAAAATATCATAACCCTATATGTATAGAAGGGAAGAGTGATATGAAAAAAATTAAAAAAGGAGATATAGTAGGAAGATTATCTTATGGAAAAGACATTTATTTTACAGTTGAAAGAATAATAAAAACTAGAAATGGTGACATAGCAATACTTAAGCGGATTAACGGTTAGAATTCAAGCCGATAGTGATGTGAATGATTTGGAACTAATAGATACTAAACAAGTTGAAAAACATTTAAGAACAATGGAAGAAACTGTTGAAAAGCGCATAAAAACCAGAGAAGAACTGTTAAAAAATAATGATGTAAGAGAAAAAACGATAATTCATACTGGGAGAATTTTGCATATAGATGGAGACAAAAAGTATAGTGAAAAATCAAATATATATTACAAAAAAGTGGGTTTAAATGCTATTGTAAAAAACATCCCGGAAAGAAAACAACCGGCTTTTGTTGGTTCACTGGTAAGAAAATATAGACCTGAAATATTAGTAATAACAGGTCATGATGGAATGATAAAAAAAGGGAAGAACTTTACAGATATATATAATTATAGAAATTCTAGTTACTTTATAAAAGCAGTAGAAGAAGCTAGAAAAAATAACACGAGAGATGACTTAGTAATTTTTGCAGGTGCATGTCAAAGTTACTATGAAGGAATAATGATGGCAGGTGCAAACTTTGCATCATCACCAGCACGTATTTTAATTGATTTTATGGATCCAATAATTGTAGCAGAAAAGATTGCAGTTACAGACGAGAAAAGGTTTGTTACAATAAAAGATATTGAAAATGAATTACGTGATGGGCAAAGGGGAGTAAGTGGAACAGGTGGAAATGGAAAGAAAAAGTTATTGACTATATAAGAAAACAACTTTGTAACAAAACAGAAATAAAAATGTAATATAAATGTAATATAGAACTTGAATTGGTTGAAAATACTAAAACATTGGTATTAAGTACGAACGAATCTTCTTTGACAAAATCGACCAAAAATGATATTATTTGCCTATCTTAATGAAGTGGGTGATGATATGATTTGTCCAAATGATATTACTAGTTTAAAAACTGACATTAATGAGATGATCGGACAAAAGATAATGATCAAAGGCTCACTAGGAAGATGTAGAACCTTTGAAAAAGAAGCTACAATAGAAAAAACTTATCCAAATATTTTTGTTATAAAATATGAGGAAGAAAATAGAAATGTTACTTACAGTTACACAGATATCTTAACAAGAACTGTTGAAGTAGATGTATTTGATGGAAATGGATATAGTCCATTACTTCCACCAGTAACAGAAACAAAAAAACAAAGAAATTTAGCATAATTAAATATTAAACAATAAAAAAATTCCTAATTTTAGGAATTTTTTTTATGCCTTGTCAATATATATTAGTAAAAACGAATAGGAGGGATTTAAAAATGGCGATTGAAACAGCAAAAGATAGTCTAATTTTAAATCAAATTATTGAACAAAAAAGAGATACCTTTATGGTAGAAGAAGATTGTATTGTTCCTGACGTAAAGCCAGACATATTAAATATTATTAGTAATAGTGGAATAGTTTGTATTTATAAAAAAGAAATTATGGATGGAAAAATTAGACTAGATGGCTGTGTTAATACATACATTATGTATTTAGCAGATACGGAAGAAAATCAAGTAAGAAGCCTAAACGCTAATATAGATTTCACACAAGTAATTGACATGGAAAAAGTAAGGAGTGATATGAGTTTAGATGCCAATGTCAATTTAAGAGGATTAGAGGCACATGTGTTAAACGGAAGAAAAATTCATATGAAAGCAATTTTAGAAGTTGATGCAAAGGTATCTTCTAATGAAACAGTTGAATATGTGAAAGAAATAAATAACTTAAATGATGTACAATGCTTGAATAGAGAGTTCCAAATAAATTCTTTAGTGGGATGTGGAAATACAAAAGTGTATGCAAAAGATACTATAAATCTTGACGAGGCTGATAATCTAGTAGAGGTAATGAAAACAGATTTAAGAATAACAAATCGAGATACAAAAATAAGTTATAACAAGGTTTTAATTAAATCAGATTTACAAGTAAAAATTATATATTTAACAGAAGATAATCGTATAAATATGAAAGAAGCAACTATACCAGTTGTAGGATTTATAGATTTGCCAAACATTAGCGAGGACCACAATTGTAATGTAAAATATGAGATAAAGAATATTATTATAAAACCAAACAATGTAGAAGATCATTCAATATATGTAGAAGCTGAAATAGAGGTTTATTGTGAGGCTTATGAAAACAGAAGCGTACAAATGATACAAGACTTATATAGCCCAACTAAGAACTTACAATTTAATCAAAAAAATGTAAAAGTAATGCAAAATCAAGATATGAAAAAACAGGTATGCAATATTAGAGAAAAGCAAGTAATACCAGAAATAGGCTCAAGAAAAATATATGATGTAGAGGTACTTCCTGTTATTGAGGAGCAAACCATATTAAATGACAGAATAATATATGACGGCGATTTAAAGCTAAACTTTATATTTGCTGGAACTGGCAACACTGGTGTAGAGACAAAAGAGGTAAGTGTGCCATTTAGCTTTACAATGGACTTTGACGGCGTAAATTCTGGAAGCAACATAGACACAGTAATAGAAATAGACGCACAAAACTTTATAGTAATGCCAGACGAAAGTATAGACATTAAAGTTGATTTAGGTTTTACAGCTATTAGTGGAAAAGATAGTAGTATTTCTATTATAGATGAGGTTACAGAAGCGGAAAGCAGAGCAACTTGTCAATATAGTATGATAATATATTTTGTGAAACCAGGTGATTCTTTATGGAGTATTGCAAAGAAATTTGGAAGCACAGTAGAAGATATTAGCAGGGTAAATGGAATAGAAAACCCAGATAATCTTCAAGTGGGAAAACAATTATATATTCCTAGATATCATGGATGATAAAATATATTCAAGAAATAGAATCAGGTTACCAAAGATAATAATACAAAACAATAGAAATCCTAATAAAAACACATCAAAGGTACTAAAGATAACGGCTATATTAGTAATAGCAATTAGTGTGGCAGGATTTAGTTTAAAAGGAATACAACCAATAATAGAGAAAAATTGCAAAAGTATGGCTAAATCTGTTGCAACTAAAGTATCTAATATAAAAGCAACAGAAGTAATGGCAAAATATGAGTATAACGACATTCTAGTTATAAGTAAAGATGAGAATGGAAATATAAATAGAGTAGGCACTAATGTGTTTACAATAAATAAAATAATATCTGATATTCCAGTGTATATACAGGAAGAATTGGAAAGAGAAGAAAATAGCAGTTTCAAAATTCCACTAGGAAGTTTTTTGGGTAGTAAATTATTCTCAGGAATAGGACCAAAAGTAAATGTGAAAATGAAAATGGTAGGAGACTTAGACACAGACCTAAGGTCAGAATTTACATCAGCTGGAATAAATCAAACCCTACATAGAATTTATTTAGAAATAAAATGTAAGGTTATAATATTAACTCCATTTGAAACAATGGAAGAAGAAATTGCAAACCAAGTGCTTATAGCAGAGGGAGTGATAGTAGGAGATATACCAAATGCTTACTACAACTTAGATGGAATAACCAAAGATAATGCAATAGATATAATAGAATAGCATACAAAAAGAAGTTGCGTAGTTGCAACTTCTTTTGAAATATTATCTCTTACTAAATTGTGGAGCTTTTCTAGCTTTTTTAAGACCGTATTTTTTTCTTTCCTTCATACGAGGATCTCTTGTTAAGAATCCTGCAGATTTTAAAGCTGGTCTGTATTCGCTATTAGCTTCATTTAAAGCTCTTGCTATACCATGACGAATAGCTCCTGCTTGACCTGTAAAACCACCACCAACTACTTTACAAATAACATCATATTTATCTAATGTGTTAGTTGCAACTAATGGTTGTTTTACTATAACTTTTAATACTTCTGTTCCAAAGTATTCATCTAAAGTTTTACCATTTACAGTAATGTTTCCTTTACCTTCTACTAATCTAACTCTAGCAATTGATTTTTTTCTTCTTCCTGTTCCTAAAAAAACAATATTATCAGATTTCTTAGCCATTTTATTTTACCTCCCAAACTTCAGGTTTTTGAGCGATATTTTCATGCTCGCTACCAGCATATACTCTTAATTTTTTAGCCATTTGTCTACCAAGTCTTGTATGAGGAAGCATACCTACAACGGCATGAGTCATCATTCTTTCAGGATTTTTAGCTAATAGATCTTTTGCTGTAATTTCTTTCATTCCACCAATATATCCTGAATGGCTTCTATAAATTTTTTGGTCTAATTTTCTACCTGTTAAAACAACTTTATCACAGTTAATTATAATAACGTGATCACCAACATCCATATGAGGTGTATAAGTTGGTTTATGTTTTCCTCTTAATAATTTAGCAGCTTCAGTAGCAACTCTACCTAATGGCTTATCAGCTGCATCAATAATATACCATTTGCTTTCAATTTCACTTTTTTTAATACTATATGTTGTATTATTCATGGTAATCATATCCTCCATTTCAAATTCAAATAATCTATATGAAACTATTTTTTCGGCTACCGGGGAGAAGCTTTAAAAATAATTACAATCTACATACGCTTTAATATTTTAATACAAAAATATAAAAAAGTCAAGTAAAATCCCAAATATTACTAAAATTTGCGAATTTTTGAGTAAGATTAAGAGATTAAATCTTTAACTACTTCACTAGCTAAAATTAAACCTGCAACAGAAGGCACAAAACTAATACTAGCAGGTGTCCTTTTATTATCCACATCAAAGCGTTTAGGTTCTTCTTTAGAATACACAACTTTTAAATGCTTAATTCCACGCTTTCCAAGTTCTTTTCTCATAACTTTAGCCAAAGGACATACTGAAGTTTTACTAATATCTGCAATTTCAAATTTAGTAGGGTCTAGTTTATTTCCAGTGCCCATAGAACAAATAATAGGAATATTTCTTTTATTACATTCCTCAACTAAATTTATCTTAGAAGTAACACAATCAATAGCATCTACTACATAATCAAATTGCGTATTTAAAATTTTATCTGCCTGAGAGGCATCATAAAACATTTGATAAGTGGTTATATTCAAATTAGGATTTATTTTAAGTAATCTTTCTTTTTCAACTTCAACTTTAGGTTTACCAACAGTACTAGTATCTGCAATAAGTTGACGATTTATATTTGTAATATCAACAACATCTTTATCAATTAAAGTAAGATTGCCAACTCCACTACGAGCCAATGCTTCAATTACATATGAACCAACACCACCACAGCCAAATATTGAAACATGTGCTTGTGCTAATTTACTTACATTATTTTCACCAATTAAATATTCTGTTCTATTAAGCCAATTATTCATTTTAATACCTCATAACAATTTATCTAACAAAAATATTATAACACTAAATAACTATCAACACAACACAAACAAAAATTTGTAAAAACTCTTGCAAATTTTTTATTTTATGGTAAAATATTGGTGAAACGAGAGGAGATAAAAATATGTTAGCATATATTAAAGGAATTTTGGAAATAAAAACAAAAGGATATATAGTAGTAGAAGCAGGAGGTTTAGGTTATAAAATATTTATGCCTGAATCAACAATTGCTAATACTGGAAATATAGGAGATAAAGTTCAAATTTATACATTTATGAGAGTTAGGGAAGACGACGTTAGTCTATATGGATTTCTAACAAATGAAGAATTGCGTATGTTTGAATTACTATTAAGCGTTGGTGGAATAGGAGCAAAAGGTGCATTAGGAATATTATCAAACATTACACCATCACAATTTGCTTTAGCAGTCATTTCAAATGATGTGGCAATATTAAAAAAGGTACCAGGAATAGGACCGAAAACAGCACAAAGAGCAATATTAGAGTTAAAAGACAAATTGAAAAAAGAACAAGAAATTTCAATCGCCGAAGGAGAAGAAACCTCAAATATAGAGCAAGTTATTAAGGAAGATGAAAAAGTATCAGAAGCAATAAGTGCATTACAAGTACTAGGTTACAGTAAGCGAGAAATAGTAGAAGCATTACAAGCAATAGAAGTGACCTCACTATCAGTAGAGGACATTATTAAAAAGGGACTAGCTAATTTAGCAAAAAAATTATAATATTTAGAGTAGGCACAGCGACTTTGACATATATTTTTTCGTGCTTTAGCCTAAGAAAAAATATATTCAAAGTGCAAGCGATGTGCCGGATAGATTAAAATAGAGATAAAAGGAGCTTTGAATAATGGACATGAGTAAACCACTTGCATATAGAATGAGCCCAAAAACATTAGATGACTATGTAGGGCAAGAACATATTTTAGGCAAGGATAAAATTTTATATCGTACAATAAAAGCAGATAGATTATCTAGCATTATACTATGGGGACCTCCGGGTTGTGGGAAAACCTCACTCGCTAGAGTTATTAGTAATACAACAAAATGCAAATTTCTAAAAATAAATGCAGTAACATCAGGTATATCAGACATAAAAAATGCAGTTGAAACTGCACAAAATGCTTTGTTAAATCCATCTGGCAAATGTATTTTATTTATAGATGAGATACATCGTTTTAATAAATTACAACAAGATGCATTACTTCCTTATGTAGAAAATGGAACTATAATACTAATAGGAGCTACAACAGAAAATCCATATTTTGAAGTAAATAAAGCCTTAATATCAAGGTCAATGGTATTTCATTTGCAACCATTAACAGATGAAGATATATTTAAAGTACTAAAAAAATCTTTAACTTCTGAAGATGGATTAGGAAGCTATAACATAAAAATAGAAGATGAAACTTTGAAAAAACTTGCAATAACTTCAGGAGGAGATGTAAGAACAGCTTTAAATGGATTAGAGGTTGCAGTATTAACAACACAAATAGATTCAAATGGAATAATAAACATTACAGACGATATTTTAAAAGAATGTGTGCAAACAAGAAAAGCTGTATTTGATAAAAAAGGTGATAGTCATTATGATAATATTAGTGCATTTATAAAATCAATGCGTGGAAGTGATGTAGATGCAGCATTATTTTATTTGGCTAGAGCATTAAATGCAGGAGAAGATCCTGTATTTATGGCAAGAAGAATAGTAATTGCTGCAGCAGAAGATGTTGGAATGGCAAATCCAAATGCTTTAGTAGTTGCAACATCAGCTATGCAAGCTGTAACTATGGTAGGAATGCCAGAAGCCAGAATTATTTTAGCAGAGGCAACAGTCTATGTAGCAACTTCCAAAAAATCAAATGCTGCATATTTAGGAATAGATAAGGCACTAGCAGATGTAGCTAATAAAGATACAGGAACGATACCAATGCACATTAGAAATGCACCAGCAGAAGGAATGTCAAAAGAAGGGTATGGTGTAGGATATAAATATCCACATGATTATCCAAATCATTGGGTAGAACAACAATACTTACCTGATAAAATGTTAGGAACAAAATATTATATAAAAGATGATACAGTGGAAGATTAAATTGAAAATCCCCGGCTAAAACAGTCGGGAATTTTTATTTTATTATTTTTTTTCTTTAATAACTTCTGTAATAGCACCTAAGCTACTTAATGTATTTGTTGCTTCAAATGGAATAAATACTTTATTAGCTTCTCCATTAGCAACTTCTTTTAAAGTTTCTAAAGATTTTAATTGAACTAACTTCTCGTCTGGTTTAGCTTTCATCATAGCATCATAAACCATTTGAATTTCTTGAGCTTTAGCTTCAGCTACCTGTTTAATTGCTTCAGCTTCACCGGCAGCTCTTCTAATTTTAGATTCTTTTTCTGCCTCAGCTTCTAGAATAGCAGCTTCTTTTTTACCTTCTGCTAATGTAATAGCAGATTGTCTTTCACCTTCAGCTTGTAGAATTAAAGCTCTTTTATTTCTCTCAGCATTCATTTGTTTTTCCATTGCGTCTCTGATGTCAGCTGGTGGAGTAATATCTTTAATTTCAACTCTGTCTACTTTACAACCCCATTGATCTGTTGCTTCATCAAGAATAACTCTTAATTTATCATTAATAGCATCTCTTGAACTAAATGTATCGTCTAAGTCCATTTTACCAACAATATCACGAATTGTAGTAATTGCTAGGTATTCAATACCTTTCTTTAAATTTTGAATTTCATAAACTGCTCTTGCAGGATCTGTAATTTTATAGAACACTACAGTATCAATAGTAATAGTAACGTTATCTTGTGTAATTACACCTTGTGGTGGAATATCCATAGTTTGTTGTTTTAAACTTACTACACTACGTACATGGTCTACAAAAGGAATAATAACTGTAAGACCAGCATCTGCTACCTTATGAAATTTACCAAGTCTTTCAATAATATATACCTCAGACTGTTTTACTATTTTAATTGTATTAAATGCAATAATTAAAATAATAACTAATAATGCGATTAAAACCCACATCATAATAAAAATCCTCCTTAAAAAATATATATAATAAATATTAATACCTAAAATGTTTGTTCAACTTTAGAGTCAGCTGTAACAACTGCCTTAACACCATCAATACTCAAAATTGAAACTTCAGTACCTTCGCTAATAATTTCTTCTCCATTAGATTTAGCAGACCAAATTTGACCATCAACCTTAATTTGGCCAACTCCTAATGTAGGGTTTATTTCTTTAACAACAATAGCTTTTTTTCCAATAATAGAAAAAGCATTAGTAGTTAAGTTGTTATCAGTTTTTCCAAGCTTTTTAGCTAAAGGTCTTGTACACAAAATAAATAAAGCAGAAGTAATTACAAACACAGCAGTTTGAATAATTAAGTTATCTGTAAAAAAGCTCGTTACCATAGCACATAAGCTACCTAAACTTAACCAAAAGATTAAAAAGCCTACAGTTGCTATTTCAGCAATAACAAAAATACCTGCTAAAATTAACCAAACATACCACATAAAATTAATCTCCTTTACATTGTAACATCTATATTATACTATATTCTAAAGCAAAAGGGAATATGTTTTTAAAAAAAATGTAACATCTTGCCAACTTTTTGATAAGATATTCTAAAAAATTTTGCTTATTAGCATTAAAACTATCCATAAAAAATTCAAAAAATCTATTGAAAATAGAAAAATGTTATAGTATTATAAAAGTAAAAAAATCTAAAGAAAAAATATAGAAAGAGGCACAAGATATGATAAAAGCTAAAACCTTTGCAAGAGTAGAGAGAGAGAGAGAGAGAGAGAGAGAGAGCCACAACTTTAATAAATAATAAACAAGCTAAGAAATTAGCTTTATTAAGCATATCAAAGGCAGACTATAAACACGAGAGTGTTTAATAGCCTGTCTTTTATTGTGTTTTTAAAAATTATCATAGTATGATGATTTTTAGTAAAACAGATTTTAACATTAAAAAATATATAAAAGCAAAAATTGAAAGGTGGTGAAAAGAAAGTATGAAGTTAAAAGAACTTAAACAAATAATATTAAAAGGAGGAGATAAGAAAACTATGAAAACAAAAATTAAACAAGAAAAAGGTATTACTTTAATAGCTTTAGTTATAACTATTGTAGTTTTACTAATACTTGCAGGAGTAAGTATAAATGCAATATTTAGTGAAAACGGAATAATAAACAAAGCAAAAGACGCCCAAAACAAAATGGATGAAGCACAACAAAAAGATTTAAATTCAATAAATGAATTAAATAATTGGATAGACAGTAAAACAAATGGAGCAACTGGTGGAAGTACTGGTGGAAATACAACAGGTGGAGGAGATAACCCATCAACACCAAGTGGAACATGGACACAAAATAAAACAACAGTAACAGATGGAAAAACAACGTATACAGTAGGAGACGATTATACTTACAATTGTGGAGTTTCTGGTTATACAGGTGGTTGGAAAGTATTAGGAGCAGACAAAGGGAAGCTTCTAATAATGTCAACAGTAGATGTAGGAACATTACAATTGTCAGGAAAAGAAGGCTATAACACAGGAATAAGCCAATTGAATACAATATGTGCACCATATGGAACAGAAGCAAGAAGCATCACAGTAGAAGATATAAATAGAGTAACAGGATATGATCCAACAAAACAAAATAATAATACAAAATATGGAGCTGGAGAATTTTATGAATATGGAAACAAAGTAACATATACAGCAAGTGGAAGTTCTGCAACAAATGGAAAAACATATACAAGTGCAATAAGCAAATATGAACATCCAGATGGAAGAATACTAGGACAAAACGATGTAACATCAATACAAGTAGAAAGTACAGCTTATTATTACTATCCAAGTACCCTTACAACTAGTGATGGAGAACAAACAGGAGAAATAGGAATATCAAAAACAATTCCTGCATACAAACTATTATTCAGAAAAGCAGATGATACTGCAAATTGTAGTTACTGGCTTGCGTCTTCGTTTGTGCGTGCGGGCTCTGACTATTCGACCTTTGGTTTGCGCCTTGTGAACTCTGATGGCGGCGTGTACGACTGCCTCTTGTGGCGCTCTAACAGCGGTGCTTACAGCCGCAGCGATGGCGTTCGTGCCGTAGTTTCTCTATAATCTGGAATCCCCTCCAAGAGAAAGAGAAAACTAAAACGGAGCTTGTCAAGATTAGTGTGTAGAGCTTGTCAAGATAGTGTGTGAGCTTATAGATGCTTAAAGTTAAATAACTTATTAGTTGATAATATTAAGATAAAAATAAATATTCAAAAAATGTCACCTTTGTAGATGAAAACGGTGATGGAGTACCAGAAATACAACAATAAATTGTCGAATATTGGCATACGATTTTACTTGCAAAATGCAATTAAGTATAGTATAACAATACTAACTTAGTTGCATTTTTTGAGTGTAGTAAAATTTGATAAATTTACATATGCAACGCAATAATTATTTTCAAAACAATATTTAAACTATTTTTTAATCTAGAGTTTCTAATTACTTAACTTTTATTTTATACAATTATTTTAAATCAATATTGTTTAAAGTCAATGTTATCTAAAATCTTCAATATTATTTTAAATGTTATTAACTCTATAAAAATTAAAATCTTAAAATTTCCACAAACAAAGAAAATATAAATTAGCAAGAAAGAGAGATGTATTTTTGTGCAAAAATGTAACTAAAATACAAATTTAAAGGAGAATTTATATATGGAACAACAAAAACAAAACAAAAAAATCAAGAGATATCCACCAAAGATGGATATAATATTCCAAGCAATATTTGGAGAAGTAGGAAGTGAAAATATAACGAAAGATTTTCTAGAAAAAATACTAAAAAGAAAAATAGAAAAAATATCATTAGACAAAAATCCAATATTAAGAAGAGAACTAAAAGACGATAAATTAGGAGTACTTGATATAATAACAGAACTAGACGGAAAAGAAAAATGTAATATTGAGATGCAGTTAATAGACAAGAATAATATTATTGAAAGAATGTTATATTACTGGTCTAAAATGTATACAAGACAAATCAAAGCAGGAGACGATTACAATAAATTAGAAAAAACAATAGTGATACTAATAGCAGATTTTAATATAAAAGGATTAGAAGAAGTAGAATATCATAGCACATGGAAGATAATAGAAACTAATAGTGTCAAAAAGTTAATATTGACAGATAAATTCGAGCTTGATATAATTGAATTGTTAAAGATAAAGGGTAGAGAAAACGAAAAAGATCAACTATTAGATTGGCTAATATTCTTGGAAAACCCAGAGAGTGAAAGGGTGACACGAAAAATGGAAGAAAACGAAAATCTAAAAGAAGCAGTAGAAAAGCTAGATAGAATAAGTGAAGACGAAAAAATGCAAAGAATAATAGAACTAAGAGAAAAAGCAATAAGAGACGAACACGCAATATATGCAAAAGGTGTAGATGATGGAATTGAAAAAGGAATAATGAAAATAGCAAAAAGTATGCTAAAAAAAGGAATGAACGTATCAGATATTATTGAAATTACAGGATTAACAAAAGAAGAAATAGAAAAATTAATATAAAATCAAGAATAAAGAATGTAAGAGATAGAATAAACATTTCTAGAATACTTCCTCATGGTAAAATAATTTATCATAATGGAAGTATTTTTTATGAAAATGAAAAAAATGTAACATCTTGCCAACTTTTTAGTTTTGTGATATAACATTAAACAAATAAGCAAACTACTGAATAATATATCATATGAGGTGGGATAGAATGAAAGAAGAAGCTATTTCAATATTAAAAAAATATCATCAAGAGCATATATTAGAATACAATTTAAGTGAAAAGCAACAACAAGAATTAGAAAAACAAATATTAAGTATAGATTTTGAACAATTACAAAATTTATATGAAAGTACAAAACAAGAAAAAGTTATAGAAGAAAAGAAAATTGAGCACATACCATATACAGATAAAGCAAAAATGCCAAAAGAACAAGAGCAAGAACTTGCAAATATTGGAACAGAGGTTATAAAACAAGGACACTATGCAGTTATAACAATGGCAGGTGGTCAGGGAACAAGGCTTGGACACAAAGGACCAAAAGGTACATATGCCTTAGATACTGTAAATGGTAAAAAATACATATTTGAAATAATTATAGACAAACTAAAAAAGGCAAAAGAAGAATATGGAGTTACAATACCATGGTATGTAATGACCAGCAAAGATAATCATGATGAAACAGTTTGGTTTTTAGAAAATAATAATTATTTTGGGTATGAAAAAGATAAAATTAAGTTTTTTAAACAAGGGGAATTACCTTTAATAGACACTCAAGGAAGAGTAATATTAGACGAGAATGTTAGAATAAAAGAAGCTGCAGACGGAAATGGTGGAATTTACGAAGCATTTGCAAAATCAGGACTATTAGATGAGTTAAAACAAAAACAAACAGACTGGATTTTTGTAAGTGGAATTGACAATATCTTATCAAACTTTGTAGATCCAATTTTATTAGGATTAACAATTAAAGAAAATAATGTAATTGCTTCTAAATCGGTAGCAAAAGCTTATCCACAGGAAAAAGCAGGAGTATTTTGCAAAATGAATGGCAAGCCTAAAATAATTGAATATATTGATTTACCGAAAGAAATGTCAGAAGAGCTAGATGAGAATGGAGAATTGATGTATGGAGAGGTTAATATAGGTACATACTTATATAACAGAAGTGTTTTAGAAAACTTGGCAAATGCTAAATTGCCACATCATGCAGCATTTAAAAAATCAGGTTATTTAAATATAGACGGACAATTTATAGAGCCAGAAGCACCAAATGTATTTAAATTTGAAACTTTTATATTTGATGCATTTACAAGATATGACAACATGACAATAATGAGAGTAAAAAGAGAAGATGAGTTTGCACCAGTAAAAAATCGTACAGGAAATGACAGCCCAGAAACAGCTGTTAAATTATATAATGAAAAATATAAATAAAGGAGAAAGTTTATTATGGAAAATGTAATAGGTTTAGTAATGGCAGCAGGAACAGATGACAGAATGAAATCTAAAAAATCAAAATTGGCACAGGAATTATATGGAAAGGCTGTTATTAAAAGAGTTGTTGACAGTATGAAAAAAGCTGGAATAGAAGATGTTGCAGTTATTGTTGGAGAGAACAGAGAAGAAATAGAAGGAATTCTAAAAGATGAGGTTACATACTTAGAGCAAAAAGGTTGCTTGGGAACAGGTCACGCAGTTATGCAAGCAACAAATTATTTGGAAAGCAAAAAAGGTAGAGTTGTAATTGCAAATGGAAATATACCATTGATTACACCAGAAACTATTAAAGAAATGGTAGAGAAATCTGAGACAGAAAATGAAGCGGTTACAATACTTACAGGTATTATAAGTGAACCAACAGGCTATGGTAGAGTTATTAGAGAAAATAACAAAATTACAGAAATCATAGAAGAAAAAGAATTAACAGAGGCAGAAAAGAAAATATTAGAAGTAAATGCAGGAGTATATTGTTTTGAAATTTCAGAACTAGTTAAAATTATTGGAACTTTAAAACAAAACAGTATGGGACTATATTACTTAACAGATGTAATTAAGATGCTTGTTGTATCAGGCAAAAAGATTGGAGGAGTCTTAGTAGAAGACAATACAGAAATTTTGAGTCTTAACACAAAACTTCAATTAGAAATGCTAACAAGAATTTTAAGAATAAAAATCAACACAATGCATATGAACAATGGTGTAACAATAGAAGATATTAACACAACATATATTTATGAGGATGTAGAAATCGGAATGGACACAGTAATTCATCCAAATACAACCATTAAATCAGGTGTTGTAATTGGCGAAGATTGCAATATTGGACCAAATGCATATATTCGTGAAGGATGTAAATTAGCAGACAAAGTAAAAGTTGGAAGTTTTGTAGAAATTAAAAAAGCAATTATTGCAGAAGGTTCAAAAGTACCACACTTATCATACATGGGAGACTGCGAGATAGGAACAAAATGTAATATTGGTTGTGGAACAATTACATGCAACTATGACGGAAAAAATAAACACAAAACAAAAATTGGAGACAATTGCTTTATAGGATCAAATGTAAACTTAGTAGCACCTGTAACTTTAGGAGACCATGTTTTAGTAGCAGCAGGTTCAACAATTACTCAAGATGTACCATCAGAAGCATTGAGTATTGCTAGACAAAGACAAACTAATAAAGAAGAATGGAATAAAGGAAAATAGAAATAAAGGCTTTTGCGTTTGCAAAAGCCTTTTACTTTAATATTGTTGTTCGCCAGGTATAAAGTAATCTACAACACCATATACTATCGCACCAACTATTGCTGCCATCCAAGAAACTGTATAACCTGCAACAAAGTATTGTGTTACATATAATACTAATGCAGAAAGAACAAAACCTACAAAACCTTTACCAAAAGAACTAGCATGTAGACCAGTAAATTTAGTAATTAAATAGTCGATAACTGTAAGTACAATTGCTGCAGCTGCTAAAGCCCAAAAATTACTAATGTTAAAACCTGGTGTGAAAAATGCTGTAATAGCAAGAACTATAGCTGCTGTAATCAATCTACCAATTATTTGCCAAGCTGTACCTTTAGTATTAGATCTTGTATTTGTATTTTCATTTGACATGTCTAAACCTCCTTAATTTTAAAATAATTTACATGGTTTGCTAATTTTATTATTTACTTAAAAACAAAAATTATTCAACCAATGAATAATTTTTTTATTTTGGCTCAAAATTATATTAAAAACTTGTGAAAGGATTTTTAAAATGATAATAACTTTAATAAGAACTATTGTGTTATACATACTTGTTTTAGTAGTTATGAGATTGATGGGAAAAAGAGAAATAGGACAATTACAGCCATTTGAACTTGCAATTTCAATTATGATAGCAGATTTAGCTTCAATACCTATGACAGATGTTGGAATACCAATTACAAACGGAATTATACCAATTTTAGGACTTTTAGTAATGCATTTAGTAATTTCTATTATAAACATCAAAAGCATACGAGGAAGAGAAATTTTGTGTGGAAGACCAACAATATTAATATATAGAGGGAAAATAGACGAAAAAGCTTTGAAAAAAGAAAGATTTACTATAAACGAGTTGGAAGAAAGATTAAGAGGAAACAACGTTGTAAATTTAGGTGATGTTGAATATGCAATATTAGAAACAAGTGGGCAAGTAACTGTTATTCAAAAGCCTAATAAACGTACAACAACGCCAGAAGACTTTAATATAGAGCCGGATTATGAAGGCTTACCATATGATTTGGTAATAGACGGAAAAGTGTTAAATGAGAATTTAAGAAAAATTGGTAAAAACGAAATATGGCTTAAAAAACAAGTAGAGAAATTTAACATGACGCCACAGGAAGCTTTGATAGTGACTTTTGATGGAAAAGGACAAATTTTTTGTCAGAAAAAAGAAAGATAGGGGAGAAATATGTATAAGGAATTAGTTATTATAATTATAATAATAGTGCTAGTTATAGCAGGGAATATTATAACTCAAAACAATACAAATAAGACAGTTGAGACAATGAACGAAGAGCTTAATACATTTAGAAATGAAATTTCGAGTGAGAATGTAAACAAACAGGCGGCTCAAAATCATATAAGTAAAATAAATGACACTTGGGAAGAAAAGTTAGAGACTTTAGCTTATTATATAGAACATGATGAGCTCGAAAAAGTAAGCACAGAACTTACAAAATTGAAAGCTGATGTGAAAACAGAAAATTATGACTTTGCAGTAGAAAATTTAGATAACTGCATATTTATATTAGAGCACATAAAAGATAAATCAGCACTGAAAATAGTAAATATATTTTAAATATTATTGTAATATCCTGTAGGTTGCTTTATTACGAATTCGGCGGCCTTCAAGGCCCCTTCAGCAAAAATACTGCGAGAATAAGCGACGTGCTTAATTTCAAAACATTCATTGTCATTAAAAAACATTACACTGTGCTCACCAACAATATTACCACCACGAATACTAGAAAATCCAATTTCATTTGGATTTCTTTTTTCATGTTTTTGAGTTCTATTAAATTCATAAAAATATTTATTATCATTTGCTTCTTGAATAGCATTAGCAAGAGCTAATGCAGTTCCACTAGGACTGTCTACTTTTCTATTATGATGTGTTTCTACAATTTCAATTTCGGAATTTGGAAGCTTTTGAGAAAGGCTACTTACAATATCCTTCATTAAGGCAATTTCATAAGACATATTTGCAGACTGAAAAACAGCAATATGTTTAGAGGCATTTAAAATCTTAGCTTGTTGTTCTTCAGTAAAACCAGTAGTAGCAATTACAAGGGCGATATTTTTAGATATAGCAAAATCTAAAATACCAACAGTAGCTTCAGGTGTTGAAAAATCAATAATAACATTAGGAAGTTCAAAGATATTGTTAAAATCATTGTAAACAGGGTATGCAAGATTATACATAGCATTTTTATCAAGGCCACCCATCAAATGCATATTTGGATGTTGCTTTATCAACTTAGCAACTTCACTACCCATTTTTCCGTTAATACCATTTATCAAAACCTTTATCATAAAATCCTCCGCCAACTTTTGGGACGGAGTCAAAAATCACATTTTTTTAAATTAACAATGACTTTTAACTCCGTCCCAAGGAATCATAATTTAATATATTCAATTAAAACTATATTATTCTAAAAACAATTAAACTTAAAAATACATAAGCATATTTATAGAATTTTTTCGTATGTAAAATGCCTCTAATATGTTTAAAAGTTTCAACCAAAGCACTATACTTATCTGCAAAAGTAACTACAACAGTTTCTTTGTAATGTGGAATTTTAATAGTAACTGGCCACATATGATTAACAATTACATCTTTTTCTATGTCATTCAAATTAAAAATTGCAGTAGCATTTTTTAATGCAATTTTAGGATGCATAAAAGCATGTTGTCCTTTCCAACTCTTGTCTTCTCTAATGTGAGTGTGCCAGTCGTATAAAAATAAATCATGAAGCATTGCACCACGAGTGGCAGAAACATAGTCTAAATTTAATTTTTTGCAAATTATATATGTGTAATAGGCAACCTGCATACAGTGCTTATAGCAAGAAGTATGTGCATGTTGGTTATATATTTTCATTTTTTGAACCTTAGCATTTTTAACTAAGTCATTTATAATAGAGAAAAACTCTTCTAAAGAGGTGTTTTCAACTATTAAATCTTTTGTTATCATAAAGTGATTTCCCCTTTTTTAAACTCTACTTTAATTATATCACAGAGGGGAACAAAATGATACTAATTTAATAGAAATTTAATAAATTTACAGAATAGTATTATATCAGGTTAAACTTTTTCATTTCGGTTTCTAAAATTTTTTGTTTTTCTAAAGACATTGTAACTAAAGGCAAACGAACTCTCATACTATCATAGCCCATCATAGACAAAGCAGACTTTACAGGAATAGGGTTTGTTTCACAAAATAGGCTATCTATTAAAGAAATTGATTTTATTTGAGAATCTTTTGCTAAAGTATAATTACCACTCAAGTAATCAAAAACCATATTATGAACAAACTTAGGAGCAATATTTGAAAGTACAGAAATAACACCGATTCCACCTAGAGATAAAATAGGGAGAGTTTGGTCATCATTGCCAGAATAAATATGCAAATTATCTCCACATAAATTAGCAATTTTAGCTATTTGAGATATATTGCCACTTGCTTCTTTTATTGCTACAATATTAGGAATTTTAGAAAGTTTTAAACAAGTTTTAGGTTCTATATTTAAACCAGTTCTGCTAGGAACATTATATAAAATAATTGGCAAAGAAGTATTTTTTGCAATTTCTGTGTAATGCATAATTAAGCCATTTTGAGTAGTTTTATTGTAATATGGTGTAACAAGTAGTAAACCGTCTGCATCAATGCTTTCAGCATATTTACTAAATTCAATTACAGCTTTTGTGTTATTTCCGCCAGCACCAACAATAACGGGAATTTGCTTATGTACATTATCAATAGCAAATTTAGCAACTTGCTTTTTTTCTTCTAAAGTCATTGTAGAAGATTCACCAGTTGTACCAAGAATAATAAGAGCATCAGCACCTTGCTGAATTTGAAAATCAATAAGTTTTTTTAATGTGACAAAATCAACACCATCTTTAGTAAAAGGGGTAACTAAGGCTGTACCGCAACCAATAAATATATTCTTTTTCAAAACAATACCTCCATAAATATTTTTGTATATCATATGTAGGTACAACAAAAAATGCCAACTAAAACTTAGTTGACATTCATAATTTATTTTAAGAATCCGCTTATAATCTGTTCTTCTGCTTCTTTTTCTGTAAGACCAAGAGTCATAAGCTTAATAAGTTGTTCTCCTGCAATTTTTCCAATAGCTGCTTCATGAAGTAAACTTGCATCAACATCATTTGCTACTATTTTAGGAGTGGAAGTAACTTTTGCCTTATCCATAATAATTGCATCACATTCAACATGTCCAAAGCATTTGTTGTTTCCATTAACATTTGAGCTGAATTCTTGAACAGAATTGTCTCTTGCAATAGCACGAGAGGCAACATGTACACTAGAATTTTCACCATTCAAGTCAATATCAAAAATGCTTTTAGCTATTTGATTTCCAGAAGTCATAACTCTTTCTGTAATAACTAAACTTGTATTATTGCCAAGTTCGCCTTTGGTTTCACGAACAGTAGAAGAAACACCTTCAATTTGAATAGTTTCCATTTCTAATGTAGAACCTTCTTCAAGATTTACAATTGTTTGTGGATTTAAAATTCTATCTCCAGTTCCATTACCTTCTCCATAATGTTTTTCAATGTATTTTACCTTAGCTCCTTTTGATAAGTGAAATGTATGAATACCATCATGTTCTGAAGTTTCACAAGAGCTGTTATGAATACCACAACCTGCTACAATTACTACATCAGCATTTTCTCCAACATAAAAATCATTGTATACAACATCATTAAAACCTGCTTCAGTTAATATGACTGGAATGTGAACACTTTCATTTTTAGTATTTGGCTTAATAATAATATCAATACCAGGCTTGTCTTGTTTTGTAACAATATCAATATTTGCAGTAGTATTTCTTGCAACACCTTTGCCATTTTCACGAATGTTGTATGCTCCAATTGGAGTTTTTTCAATATCAGCAATGGTTTTTAGTAGATTTTTTTCAATTGCATCTAATTTATTTTCAATTTCATTACTCATATTAGTTACCTCCTTTTTCAAGCATTACTTTACATGGCTTTTGAGTGTTGTTTAAAAGTAGGGGAAGAACCTCTTCTTTTTGACCAACAGCTTGTACTTTTCCGTCAACAAGTAAAATAATTTCATCTGCAATATTCAAAATTTTTTCTTGGTGAGAGATAATAACAATTGAAGAATCACTAATTTCAGAATGCATTTTTTCAAATACAGAAATTAAGCTATTAAAGCTCCATAAATCAATACCAGCTTCAGGTTCATCAAATACAGTAAGTTTAGATTTTTTAGCTGCAAGCATTGCAATTTCAATACGTTTTAATTCTCCACCAGAAAGTGAATTACTAACTTCTCTGTTTAAATAGTCTTTTGCACATAAACCTACATCAGAAAGATAGTTACATGCTTCTGAAACATTTATAGTGTTACCAGAACTTAGTTCTATTAAATCTCTAACAGTCAAACCTTTGAATTTTACAGGTTGTTGAAAAGCAAAGCCAATTCCAAGTTTAGCTCTATCAGTAATTCCCATAGCAGTAATGTCTTTTCCATCAAAGAAAATACTGCCAGAATCAGGCTTTAAAATACCCATAATAATTTTAGCAAGTGTAGATTTTCCAGAACCATTAGGACCAGTTATTGCAACTAACTTGCTATTATCTATTTTTAAACTTATGTTATCTAAAATTTGTTTATTGTCTCTAAAATAAGAAACATTTTTAAGTTCTAACATAATTTTACCTCCTTAAAATTTAGCACATATATTGTACCACAAAGTGAGCAAAAATACTAGATTTTGAATAATATTTAGTAAAAATACCAAAATAAATATATAAAATATTGACATACGTTAAAACGTACGCTATAATATAAATATAGGGGTGATTAAAAATGACGAATATAAATATTACAAATTTTAGAAAAGATATATATGAGTTATTAGAACAAACTATAAAGTTTAATGAACCAATAAATATTACAACTAAAAATGGAAATGCAGTTGTTATATCAGAGGAGGATTATAACGGACTAATGGAAACAGTATATTTATTAAACACACCGGGAATGAAAGAAAAACTTATAAAGGGAAAAGAAACAAAAATAGAAGACTGTGTTGCAGAAGAAGAGGTGGAATGGTAGTGTATAAAATTGTTTATACTAAAGATTCAATAAAAGATATTGAAAAACTAAAAGGTGCTAATTTGAATAAAAAAGTATTGGCTTTAATTGAGATAATAAAAAATAATCCATTTCAAACACCACCACCTTATGAAAAATTAGTAGGAGATTTGCAAGGATTATATTCTAGAAGAATAAATATAAAACACAGATTAGTGTATCAGATCCTAGAAAATGTTCAAACTGTAAAAATAATAAGTATGTGGACACATTACGAGAAAATATAAAAAAGATTTGCCTCACAGAGTGAAGCAAATCTTTTTTAAAACTTTTCAATCCATTTATTTAAAATATTTGTAGCAATTTCTTTTGTAACATTATCTTTATCAAACAATGGGTTATATTCAACTAAATCAGCTGATTTAATAATATCACTATATTTTGTAATCTCATCTGCTAAAGCATAAGCCTCTTCTAAATTGATACCATTTTTAGCTGGAATAGAAACACCAGGTGCAACATTAGGATCTATTAAATCTAAATCAAAACTAATATGTACTCCGTCAGTTCCATTTGAAGCAATAGCAAAAGCCTTTTTGCAAATTTCTTCAACTCCATATTTTTTAATATCTTCAGTAGAAAATACAGTAACACCCGCATCTAATACATTACCCCATTCCCATGGGTCAATATCTCTACCACCAACAATAACAGCATTTTTAAAATTGTAAAATGGACCATCATGAAAATCTGATAATATGCTCTTTTCATAATGTGTAGCAACTGCTAAAGGCAAACCATGTAAGTTACCAGTAACAGAAGTAGGGTAGGTATTGAAATCAGCATGTGAATCAAACCATATAATTCCCATATTTTTATTTTCTTTTATAGAACCTAAGCTAGAACCAATTGCAACAATGTGGTCTCCACCTACAAGTAAAGGAAATTCACCATCTTGAATAACTTTACGAGTTGTGTTATATAGCCTTTCATTAAATTCGTTGATTCCTTCTAAGTTTCTTTTCTCATTTTTTGAATCTAGCGCTTTAACTGCCAAAACTAAATTATGCATTTTTGTGTAATATGCATCTTTTTCCTCGTCATTCATATTTTCTTCAAAATGAATTTCATGCATATCTAGTAACAAATCATCAAACTTTGATACAAAGCTGTTAATGTCATTAGAATCTGAACTTGAGTTAGATTCTTCATCTTTTTTGTTACCTTTCAAAACATAATTGTGAGAAATGTTGCTTGATTTTAAGTCATTTGTTAGGACTTGTGCTCCAAGCTCAGCACCATCAATTTTTAGACCTAAGTCAGTGCATGCACTTATAATTGATACTTTTTTCATAATAAAACCTTCTTTAAATTTTTACTAACATGATGATGATAATTATCAAACATCAGAAGCAAAACAAATTATACCAATAAGCTACAAAAAAGTCTAGAGTTTTGCATAAAAAAATCCTCCTTTTTAGGAGAATTTTAATTATTTAATTTCAACTACAGTTACGCCCATTTCGCCTTCACCAAATGTTCCTACACGAAAACTTTTTACATGTGGATGCTTTTTCAAAAATGAGTGAATACCTTCACGCAGTTTACCAGTACCCTTACCGTGTACTATTCTAACAGGTGAGATGTTGGCAGATGCACAATTGTCTAAATATTTATCAATAACATAAATTGCTTCATCAACATTTTGACCAATAACATTTATTTCAGGAGAGATAACTTTAGTCTTTGAAGATTTTTCAGTGGTTACTTTACCTGTTGACTTAGAAGCAGTGATATTGCTTGATAATTTTCGTAAATCTGAAAGTTTAACATTCATTTTCATACTACCAACTTGAACTTGTACTTCGTTAAACTTATTTACAGTATTTCCAAGTATAATGCCATTTGTACCAAGAGATGATATATATACATTTAATCCATCTTTTATATCATTCTTATTTATGACCTCAAAGCTATTATCTTGTTCACTATAGTGAACAGAATTTATATTCCTTATTTTATCATTTAATTTGTTTCTTAAATTATTAGCTTGTTTTAAGTCTACGGAAGCACTGAGTTCATGGATTATTTCAGTTGCTTCTTCTTTAGCAGAAAGTAAAATATCTCTGGCTTCTAATTTTGCATCTTCAAGCATTTTTGCTCTTTTTTCTAAAACGTCATCTTGCTTTTTTCCTAAACTTTTTCTTAAAGCTTCAACTTGCCTTAAATTCTTTTCAGTTTCTTCTACTTGTTTTTCTACTTTCAATTTATTATCATAAATATTTTTCAATAATTCTTCAATTGAAACTTTATCTTCTTTTAAATGAGCATTTGCTACATTCAAAATTTGCTCGTCTAAACCTAACTTTTTACTAATAGCAAAGGCATTACTTTTGCCGGGAATACCAACCAATAGTTTATATGTAGGTTTTAAATTTTCTATATCAAATTCAAAACTTGCATTTTCAAAACCATCTGTAACTAATGCAAATTCCTTTAACTCTTGATAATGCGTAGTACAGCAAACCAAAGAGTTAATATCTTTTAAATAGCTTAAAATACTAATTGCAAGTGCAGCACCTTCTACAGGGTCTGTACCAGAACCAAGTTCGTCTAATAGTACTAGGCTATTATCATTAGCTTTTTTAGTAATCTCTACAATGTTTTTCATATGAGCTGAAAAAGTACTAAGTGATTCTTGAATACTTTGCTCATCACCAATATCAGCAAAAATATATGTGAATACGCAGATATTACTTCCTTCACTACATGGAATAGGAATACCTGCATATGCCATAAGAAGTAGCAGACCAAGAGTTTTCAAGGCAACAGTTTTACCACCAGTGTTAGGGCCAGTTATTAAAAGAGAAACATAGTCTTTTCCTAAGCTAATGTTTATAGGTATAACTTTATCCTTATCAATTAAAGGATGCCTTGCTTTATGCAAATCTACAAATTTTTCTTTATTAAGAATAGGTGTGATACCATTGATTTCTATGCCAAAATGAGCTTTGGCAAAAATTAAGTCAATGTTAGCAATTAAATTTAAGTCATTGTCCAATTCTGTAGTATAGGCATATAAAGAAGCGGATAATTGATGTAATATCTTTTCAATCTCCAAATCTTCTTCAATTTTTATATGATTTATTTTGTTATTCAAATCAAATATGCTAGTTGGCTCAATGTATAAAGTTGATCCACTGCTAGAAGTATCATGAACAAAACCTTTTATGTAGCTTCTGTATTCCTCTTTAACAGGAATAACATAACGATTATTACGAATAGTAACAATTGGCTCCATTATATATTTTGCATAAGTACTAGAATGAATATAGCTATTTAATTTATCTTTAACTTCTTGTTCCAAACTTTTTCTATTTCTTCTTAAACTAGAAAGCTTTTTTGAAGCATTATCAGCAATAGTGCTTTCGTCAATAATTTTGTCAAAAATACTTTTCTCAATTGAAGGGTTAGAGTATAAAAGGGTAAAGTACTTTTCTAAATTTATAAAAGAAGATGTGTTATTATCATAAAAATACTCTTTTAATTCTCTTGCAATTCTTAAAAGCATACCAATATTAAGTAATCCTTTTATAGACAAAGTTTGACTACTTTTTAATATTTTAATATATTTTTCTAATTCGTCTGTTTCATAAAAAGGTGGAGATCCTTTTTGGTGTAAAAGAGTATCAGCCTCTTTAGTTTCGTTAAGCAAAACATCAACTAATTCAAAGCTAAAACTAGGTTTTAAACTGTCACACAGATTTTTACCTAAATATGTTTTACAATGTTTCTCCAAAACATCAATAATTTCATTATATTCTAATTTGTTTAAAATCGCTTCCATAATTAACCTCACACATCTATTATGCCATAAAATGGGGAAAAATACAAGAATGAAAGACACAGATAATACAAATTTGTCAAATGATTTTTTAGTAATAAAAATATGAAAAAACTATTGAAAATAAAAAGACGTTATAGTATTATAAATGCATAATAAATCCAAAGAAAAGTAAGAAAGAGGCACAAAACATGAGAAAAGCTAAAACTATTGCAGGAGTAGAGAGAGAGAGAGAGAGAGAGAGAGAGAGAGAGAGAGAGAGAGCCACAACATTAATAAATAATAAC
>ENA-OURC01000044-OURC01000044.1-human-gut-metagenome-genome-assembly--contig:-NODE-44-length-74386-cov-7.63489_pt1 | contig 74386 bp, 55 predicted proteins | sample MGYA00243026_ERZ508738 | MGnify/ENA primary metagenome ERZ508738 (study PRJEB26277, sample SAMN04329806) | human gut metagenome | biome: human-associated habitat | host: Homo sapiens | place: USA...
TGTCACAATTATTTCCAACTAATCTGCCTTATAAAGTGGCAGATATGAGTTTGGCCGAATTCGGTCGCAAAGAGATCGAGATCGCCGAACACGAAATGCCGGGATTAATGGCGCTACGCCAGAAATACGCCGATCAGAAACCCTTGAAAGGCGCACGTATCACCGGCTCACTGCATATGACTATTCAGACGGCGGTGTTAATCGAAACATTAGTTGCGTTGGGAGCGGACGTTCGCTGGGCTAGCTGTAACATCTTCTCCACACAGGACCATGCGGCAGCGGCTATCGCAGCTGATGGCGTACCGGTATTCGCTTGGAAAGGCGAGACGCTGGAAGAATATTGGTGGTGTACGGACATGGCGCTTCGTTTCCCGGAAGGTAAAGGCCCTCACATGATTGTTGACGATGGCGGCGACGCTTCCTTGCTGATTCACATGGGCTATCGTGCGGAGAACGACGCGGAGACCATCAACCGCAAAGGCGGGAATCATGAGGAACAGGTAATTCTAGATACATTAAATCGTATCCTTCAAGAAGATAACAGCCGTTGGCACCGTACGGTAGCCGAGATGAAAGGTGTGTCGGAAGAGACGACCACCGGCGTTCACCGTCTGTATCAGATGATGGAGAAAGGTGAGTTGCTGGTTCCGGCTATCAATGTTAATGACTCCGTGACGAAATCCAAGTTCGATAACTTATACGGTTGCCGTGAGTCTTTGGCGGACGGCATCAAACGGGCTACAGACGTGATGATCGCCGGCAAGGTAGTAGTCGTGGCCGGATACGGTGACGTAGGTAAAGGCTGCTCTCACTCCATGCGCTCTTACGGGGCTCGCGTACTCGTGACCGAGATCGATCCGATCTGCGCCCTGCAAGCCGCTATGGAAGGTTTCGAGGTTACGACCATGGAAGAGGCCGTGAAAGAGGGTAACATCTTCGTTACAACCACCGGAAACTGCGATATCATCACGATCGAGCATATGACACAGATGAAAGATCAAGCGATCGTATGTAACATCGGTCACTTCGACAACGAGATACAGGTGGATAAGCTTGTCAACTATCCGAATATCAAGCACACGAATATCAAGCCTCAAGTGGACAAATATACGTTCCCGAACGGAAACTCCATCTTCTTATTGGCAGAGGGACGCTTGGTAAACTTAGGTTGCGCTACGGGACACCCGTCATTCGTAATGAGTAACTCGTTCACGAACCAAGTGCTTGCCCAGATGGACTTATGGCAAATGGCTTATGAGGTAGGTGTATATCGTTTGCCGAAACGCTTGGATGAGGAAGTTGCCCGCCTACACTTGGAACGTATCGGCGTGAAATTATCTACATTATCACAAAAGCAAGCTGATTATATCGGCGTACCGGTAGAAGGACCGTACAAGGCTGATCATTACAGATACTAATTAATTGAAGATTGAAAGTTGAGAATTGATAATGAAGGGAGGGCAGCTCCTGTAGTTCTCGATTCTTAATTTTCAATTTTCAATTCTTAATTTTCAATTACCATGCGTTTCGCTATTCTCTCCCCCATTTATCCCTATCGTGGCGGTATCGCCCAATTCAGCGGGATGCTCTATACGGAATTAGTAAAAGAAGGTCATGAAGTAAAGGCTTTCAACTTCAAACGTCTTTATCCGGATATCTTATTTCCCGGCAAGACTCAATACGTAGAAGCGGGAGACCGTGCGATCGAAATCGAGAGCGTGCGAGTATTAGATAGCGTCAACCCGGTTAGTTATTTCAGTACCGTAAACGCCATTCGTTCCTATGCGCCGGACGTACTGATTATCTCTTACTGGATGTCCTTTTTCGTTCCCGGATACGCCCACGTAGCGAACCGGATGAAAAAGCATTGTAAGGTAATCACCCTTATCCACAACGCGATTCCCCATGAGCCGCGTTTCTTCGACAAGCCTTTAGCTTCGTTACTTTTCAAGCAATGCCATGGCTTTATCGTGATGAGCGATAACGTGCGGTATGATTTGCGGAAACTTTACCCGGGCGCTAAATATATCCAGAACCCACACCCGCTTTATAATCATTTCGGGAGTAAGATCAACAAGAACGAGGCATGCCGGAAATTAGGAATCCATCCGTCCAAAAAGAATCTTCTATTCTTTGGACTGATACGGGATTATAAAGGATTAGACCTGCTGATAGAAGCGATGGGACAGCTTAACGAGGATTACCATCTCATTATAGCCGGCGAATGTTACGGTAGTTTCGAGAAGTATCAGGCTCTGATCGATGCATCTCCGGCAAAAGAACGTATATTCGTCCACTGTGAATATATCAGCGACGAGGAAATCCCCATTTATTTCTCAGCGGCGGATGCCTTAGTACTCCCCTATCGCTCCGCCACTCAAAGTGGTGTCGTATCCGTAGCCTACAATTACGATTTACCTATGTTAAGTACTCCCGTAGGCGATTTCAAGAACAGCATCGAAAAGCCGGGTACAGGCATCGTAGTGCCTGAGATATCCGCAACGGCCCTCGCCCAAGGTATCGAGGAACTTTTCACCCCCTCACAGCAAGCCACCATCCCTGCGAACATATCCAAAGAAAAAGCAGCTCTCTCGTGGGAAACCCTAACGAGAAAACTGCTCGATTTTATCAATAGCGGTTTCATCTAGTTGTAGAGACGGGGTGTGCCCCGTCTCTACAACCAACCGGAATTTATATCTCTTTTTGCTTTCTAGCTTTCCAAACCGAATATCCTACCGCACCAATCAATAACAACAAGATAATCAACGAACTGAAAGAGGTAATATAAGCCGCCGTAATATAACCTTGCGGTCTAAACTCAAATACGATCTGATGCTCTCCCGCAGGAACTAACATAGCTCGTAATATCCAATCCGCCCGGAAATGCGAAGCGGGCTTACCATCAATAGTTACCTCCCATCCCGGTTGATAATAGATCTCAGAGAATACCGCTAATTGCTCAGAATTCGTCTTCGTCGTATAAACTAACTTATTAGGGCGATAACTATCCAATGTTATCGTAGCGGTAGAGTCCAATTGAGGCGTGAAACCTTTCACCTCATTGGCGAAACGTTTATCGACAACCGCCGTCGTTAACGGATTAATCGTATTCAACGCCGCTATTTCCGCATCCGCATTCTCCACGACCTCCACTTTATCCACAAACCAAGCGTTGCCGAAAGCGAACGGATTTCTCAAAGGCGGTTGCTCCGGATTATAGATAATATAACGTGTATTGAGCATATTCAAGGACGGGCAAGCAGCGAACGCCCCCATCAAATCCTCCGCAGTCTGCGCTTTCTGGAAAGCCCCGATAACCGAGTTAAGCTCTCCTTGCAGACGGTGGTCGATCAGTTCTTGGTACCGTCTCAGCTTCGCGGCGTAATAACCACCGATGGAATGGTGATAGTACGAGGTCGTTGTCTCCAAGAAAGGATTATTCAAATTCAAGACACGATAAGAAAGGTCCTTATCCTTCATGATTTCTTGATCGGCTACCGTCTCTTTATATACCTCTGTAGGTTTCTGACGGATAAAGTTACTATCGTTCAAATACCGTTTATCCACCGTCCATAAGTCAACCAACATCAAGACCGCAACACCAATCCCTACGAATGTCGCCACCTTTTTCCGATCTTTCGAGGTATAGAACCAGAACAACAAAGCCGCCCCTAATAAGATAAAGACCAAAGAGCGCAACGCATCCGCCGAAGCCAAGGAAGCACGATCCATTAACAAGGCGTTGTAATACCAATCCGGCAACTGATATTGAGCGTCGAAAGAAGAACGGAAATCCAACAGCATACTCGGCATCAACCAAAGGATTAAAGAAAGCCCCCCCGTGATAGCCAAAGCAGCGATCAATCCTCTCTTCAACAAGGCATCGCTCACGGTCTCCGATAGCACCTCTTTCAATCCCCATATAGCGATAATAGGAAATACCATACCCGGAATAACCAATGCCATCTCCACGGTACGGAACTTATTATACATCGGCAAGTAATGGAACATAAAGTCATTGAAGCTATCAAAATTACGTCCCAATGCCAGCAATATCAAAAAGACAGAACCTCCGAATAACCACCATTTCATCGGATTCCGGATCACGAACATTCCCAGAACAAACAAGAAGCAGACCAATGCCCCGAAATAAACCGGCCCGGAAGTAAATGTCTTCTCTCCCCAATAGGTAGGAGCCTGTACCTCTTTTCCGACTTGAGCGCCTTTCGCCCTTAATTCCTTATATAACTCAGAATCCGGGCCTAGCATTCCACCCGAACTTCCACCATAGGCATTCGGAACCAACAAGGTCAACAACTCCCCTTTTCCATAGCTCCAAGCGAACGCATAATCCTTGTCCAAGCCGGAAGAGATCTTCTCGCCCGAAGGGGTCGTTGTCGTTAATTCCGTAGCCCCACGGATAGAGTTCTGTCCCAAATCCCATTGAGCATACATATTCTGGGCATTCGGCAACACCGCCAATATCACGCATCCAGCCATAATAGCGGTTACCGTACCCAGTTCTTTATAAGCTTTTTCCTTCAGTTTATTGAACAAATATCCCAAATAAACGAAGAAGCAAAGTAATAATAAATAATAAGTGATTTGCAGGTGCGTATTCGCGATAGAAAAAGCGACACCCAACAAGAACACGACCGCCCCCCATAAATACTTACGCTTGAACAACAGGGCCATACCCGCCAACGTTAATGGCATATAAGCGATTACATACGCTTTCGTGACATGGCCAGCCTCTATAATGATCAGATTATAAGACGCTAAAGCGAAAGCGATGGCACCAGCGATCGCCAACCACCAATTTACGCCCATGACACACATCAAGATATAGAAACAAACGAATCCGGTAAACACCATCCCCGCATCCATATATCCCAACGCTTTTAAAGGCTTCTCCACTAAAAGATATCCGGGAAACCGTGGAGCTGGATTGCCATATCCCGACACATAAGGCATTCCGCCAAACATAGCATCAGACCATGCGCTGAATTCTCCCGATTGGGCCGTCTTCTCATATTCATCCATCTGGCTATTCCCCATACCGATAGCCTTTTCCGTATCCCCTTGCCGGACTACCTTACCCTCAAATACGGCCGGAGAAAAATAAATCACTGTCAATACCAAGAATACGGCTATCGCTGCGATATGTTTTCCCCATTTACTCATTATACTCCGCATAAAACTTATCTATAATTTATTGTTTATACTCTACCTTTAAACCATTTGGCAAAATAGAATCTCACGGCGAACCAACCATGCAACAGAATCGTCGACACCTTGCCATAATACTTACACATGACCTCATATCGCTCCTTTAAGGAAGCTTTCCGGTTCACACTACTTAACCCTTCCTCCAAAAAATTAGACAGGATCAAACGTGTATTATGTATTCTTTTCGATCGTCTCAGACATCGGATACACCAATCATAATCCGCCGTCAAACGGTATTCCGTATTATATAACGGAGCGATCTCCCGTTTTGATATAAACGACTGGTGACAAACCAACATTCCCATCCGGAAACTTTTCCAAGTCAGTTTCTCCGGTGCTTTCAATCTGCGCATCCCTAATGATCTACCCTCCGCGTCAACGATCCGGGTCTCTCCGTAAATCACGTCAGGCAAAGATACTTTCTTTTTCAAAGACTCCACAATTCTTTGCACGGTATCTGCGGTATAAAGTGTATCACCCGCATTCAGGAACCACACATAATCCCCCGTAGCCCGCTTCAATCCCTTATTCATAGCATCATACAAGCCTTTATCAGGCTCGCTTATCCAAGAAGCGATACCGGACTCATATTGCTTGATGATCTCCACGGTCTTATCCTTCGACGCTCCGTCAATCAATATATACTCGATATTCGGATACGACTGGCTAAGTACGCTCAATATCGTACGCTCCAACCATCGCTCCGCATTATAGGTGATCGTTATGATCGAAAATGTAGGTTGCTGATTCATTGTTGTTTCTTTTTATATGCTTGATTAGGATGATTTGGAGTAGTAGGATATAAACGTTCTAAAAGCCCATCTTTCAATAATTGAGATACTATCTTATTCTTCAGATATTTTGAAGTACGTCGGGTTTTTACCGCAATCTCCTCGATTGTTAAATACCTACTTGAGCAAATTTCTACAATATAAGACTTTAATTCTGAGCTTTTAATTTCTTGCATATTTCTGCCAAGGTGTCCATCTTTCTTGTCCGAGGTGTCCATCTTTTCATTAAGGTGTCCATCTTTCTTGTCCGAGGTGTCCATCTTTTCATTAAGGTGTCCATCCAAGTTCTCAAATAAACTTCCTTGTTTAAGTCCTATTCCCTTATTCAAATGATAAGAAGTCCAACGTCCCTTATTCTCTGGATTTAAATATCCTTGCGAACATAAATCTTTTAACATAATAGATATCTCCGAGGAATGTTTATTAAGTAAACCCTGTAATCGAAGATTTGAGACAACCCCTTCTATCTCAGCGGTAGACAATATAACCAAAGCATCCCCATACATATTACGAACATCCTTCCCAAATATATATTCTAAGTGCTCCAAACTATCCTTAGGCAACAATACTTCCATTTTTAAATCTAGACAAACACGATCCGGTCTATTGGTCATAGATATAAACGGTTTTCTCCAATGCGCACTAGCCCAAGCCGACATTATCCGAAGACTACCCGACCCTGCTTTTTCACCATAACCTAATAAAGAGAACATGGTTTGTATCGTAGTATTCCTCGGGACACTACATCCTCCTTTATAATACTGTTCCAAAGGAACTAACATATAACCCGGATTCACGAACAGGAATCGATCCGGATATTTCTTTATAACAATTCCTCCCTGCCCCCTATAATCCGCATGAATAATACTGTTTGCAAAAGCCTCACGCAAAGCTTCATGGATAGCACCTTCATCACGTCTCCTCCCATTCTCCAATAAAAATGGTTTGGGCAAAGAAAAACTTAATTTAGGCCATACCCTATGAAAAAATTGAAAAAGATTAGCCTCCCATGTACCATCTGGATATATACGGTCTATCCAGCGACTCCCTTGATTGGATATCTCTTGGTAATCGACATGATAGTCCGGGAAAAATTCTTGTATTGATTGTGTTTTTCCGAACATCAATAATCCTGCGGCAGTTAAACCATAAGTTCCTGTCGCTCGATTTACTTTCCAAGCTCCCAACCTCTGCAAAAAAGGAAGATTATCAAGTGTCAAAAAGGGATGCATGGGTTTAACACTTCGAAGAATATTTCGATATTGATCTAATGTTGGCAAATCCAAGTCCTCTATCGTCGAATGTTCCAACACAAGAGAATCGGGTTTATCAGGCAAGGAATCTGCCAACATTCGCTTTACTTCCTCTGGCATGCACCTATAGTCTCCAGTATGATCTCGCCTATAAGTTCCTTTTAACATATCCGTTCCTATATAAACCGGACGATAACGAAAACTTGCGGGAGGCACCCTTATGATTAATACATTAATATCATCTTTCACCTTTTCTATACGAACATCCTTAGCCGTCAAAAGGTTAATGCTCACTTTTTCTTTATTGTTTATCTGATTCCAAAAATCATCAAGCCACTTACGCACAACATCCTCTCCTAAACCATCCAAATAACAATAATTATCTTTTTCGGAAACGCCAAGAATAATTGTACCTCCCTCCGAATTAGCAAACGCAGAATAAGACTCCCAAAGAGACCGAGGAAGCCCCCCCTTCGCACTTTTGAACTCCAGATCATACGATTCGTTCAAAACGCCTTTTTCTTCCAATATCTCTAAAACATTTGATAAATACTCTTTCATCTCATAGCATTCCTTCCTATACTATATAGTAACTTCCATTTTTCACAAAAGTAACTATATTCTTGATATAGATGAAATATCCAAAGAATTCATTCTAAGGCGAAGTTAAACTCCGATACAAATCAATATACCTCCCCGCTACAACCGATTCTTGATAACAATCATGGACCTTTCGAATGCAAGCCTCACTTAATTGTAAAGATTCCCGACTATCTATTATCCACTTAATTCCCTCCGCTAGATCTTCAGTATCCTTATATTTAGCTACATACCCATTCTTCAAATGATCTATCATCTCCGGAATCCCTCCTGTCTCAAATCCCACACAAGGCGTACCGCATGCCATCGACTCCATAATCGTATTGGGTAAGTTATCCTCCAACGAAGGAATAACGAACATATCGGCACAGGCATAAACGGAAATCATAGAGTCTTGATCCGATATATATCCCAGCGTATTCACCTTAAAAGGAAACTGGCTAATCAATTCTTCCGAGCTATTTCCCATCAACACGATTTCTATGCGATCTTGGTATTTCTCTTTTAGTTTTTCGCAAGCCTCGATCAAAAAAATCGCTCCTTTCCGAGTATCTGAAAGCTTAGCGGCGGCAAAAAGAAGAAGGAACTTATCTTCCGGCAGGCCGAATCGTTTACGGGCCACCTGCTTTTCCATACGCTTAAAGGCTGTCACGTCAATCGGGTTAGGAATCGAGGTAAAACAGGCAGTTCTCAACCAATTGCCTTTTTTGGCCTCTTCCATTATCCATCGGCTACAACCGACAAACGTAATCTTAGATAACCCAATTTTCCCTTTCTCCTTAAAAACAGAAGCCGCTAAATCAAAAAACGGATTTCGTTTCAGCATCGGGCACTGATAACAATTCGATATATACTTCTCACATTCTCCCGGATAATGACAAATAGCCGTAGCTGGCCACAAATCATGCATAGTCCACACAATAGGTTTTCCGGTATTTACTAATTTCTTAATATCAGAAAGAGACAAAAATCCTTGATTCACCCAATGCAGATGAATCACATCCGCCTGTTGCACTAATGGGTGCTTCGATAAATCCGTGCCTGTATTGGCTATGGAAACTTGAAAAAGGTTCTTCTTGCTAAAGAAGTTACAGATAAAGATTATCAGTCGTTCCCAAATGAAGCGAAAAGAATTAAGCCTATGTGAAGTCCATGAATTATTTACAGAGAAAACTTTTACATGGTCTGTTTTCCGATCACGTACTAACATAGAAACCTCTACACCAGATTTACCCAATGCTTTCGCTAGTCGGTTCGCAGCGACTGCCGCTCCACCGGTTAATTCAGAGGTATTTAATATCAATATATTCATGACTTCTCTATTATTTATCAATAACCATTTTTATCTACACCTATGCGTTCTATGTAATTCTTATCTTTCAACGCCTTCATTATTTTGCGAATATATTGTACCGTTAGCCGCAACTCCGCAGCTAATTCTAATTGAGTAACAGATGGCTTATTTGCAACGAGCCTATAGACAGCTCTCTCTGTATCAGTAAGCTCATTTACCCGCTCATGAGAAAAAGTTAAGTATAAAGCCGATATATAACGGGGATATTCGTCATGCCATGACTCTTTTAATTCGATATGTTGGTTTTCTTTCATACTATCTCCCAATGCCCCAGTTTACGCCCGCCAACCCGTTTTAAGATTTCTAGTTCCTGCAAGCGAGCTAAGTTATGTCTTATTCCACCTAACGCAGCGTTTGGTATATTTTCACAAAGTTCTTTTTGAGTTGCGTAAGAATGCTCACGTAGATATTTTATAATATCGTTTTGCTGCTCTGTCAAACTCCAATCAGTCTTTTGGTTGGTCTTTTGGCTGGTCTCCAAAGCCGAATCCAAGGAAGGATATACAAATTTAAAGACTGTCCATATACCAGAAGCATCATAACGAAACTCGGGGGTAGAGAAACCTCCCTCTTGACAAGCTTTCACAATACGTTCAATACCACGCCCCCATGCCTCAATTTCTCCCGCTCGGAAAAATGTATTCGCGATGTCCGGATTATATGGATGACTGCCATGTGCGTTCAAGAGCGTTTCAACATACCAATTATCGGGTAAAACACCACAATTAAGAATTTCCAATGCGTTATCATAAACACGTACCTTATTAGGTATATCTTCCATCAATTTCTTAATTTCCCGAATGCCACAGACTTCACCATTATCGCAAACACCAATATACAATGTGCCTCCCTGCGCATTGGCAAAACCACAGATCCATTTCATATACTCGTCACGCCAACTTTCCTTAAATTCTATGTTCTGAGACTCGGTATTCATATGATTTTTAGGCAAAGTTAATATTTATATTCAGAGAATCAAGCATTTATTACAGAAGGCTGATATATAACGAGTGTATTCGTCATACAATGAATCTTTACATTCGGCATCTTGGTTTTCTTTCATAAAAACTTACAATTAAATTATCGATGGATAAAATAACGGAAATAGTCACTACTAGAAACAGGAAAATATATTCTTTTCTGTAGAATAAAATATTTTATTCCTTAACCGAACACACAAAAAAATTAAGCAAATACGATTCCAAAAGAAATATTTCTTTTGATAGATTACAACCGAAGTCTTCTTCCTATCCTCCATATCACAATACTTTTTGTTACCTTTTTAAGCTCAACAGAACCTTTGCTATTTCACTCGTACACTGATCTAGATTATAAATTTTCTCAGCTAGAGCCCTCGCTTTCTTCCCAAAAGACTTAGCAAATTCCGGATGTTCCGAAAGACAACGAACAGCCTCAACCCAACCATTCACATCACCATATGCGATTTTTATTCCAACCTCTTCTTTTTCTACATCAAATGGAAAAGTCGGGTTATCCGTAGACAATATAGGCAATCCAAGAGCTAGTGCTTCTACTAACGAAGTAAGGCCAACAGTATATGGAAAATCCAAACAAGAAATCAAAACCGCAAAAGCATTATTCGTTTTCTCTGCCATTTCAAGATGAGTGGAATCTACAATATGAAAATGTATATTCTCCTTTAACAAACCTATTTCTTTTTGCACAAGCAGTTCATAATCACAGACTCTTCCTCCAGATCGAGTCGTATAAATATCACAAGATTCTGTTAACTGATTAAAAGCACTAATAAGTGTTATAAGATCACGGTTCTCTCGGCCTGTAGAGATAAAATGAGATGAGGTTTGCCTCTTAGCTATCAAACGATCATAAAACGCCAAGTCAGCCCCCCAATGAACCACAATGGCATTTTCCTTCTTTAACTTCTTCGTTTTCAAAGATTCCAGCAATAAAGACTCACTAAAAAAGAACATTTTATCAATCCCTTTATAGAAAAGGGTAGACCCCCACCTTCTAATACAATTCTCAGGAACAACTACCGCCGTATGATGCCAAATCACAATGGGCTTTCTAAATAAGCCTAATGTTCTCATAAAGATCAATAGTTCTAAACCTGTATGAGTAACCGCATAAACCGCATCATAGCGTTGAGAACAAAATAATATTTTCCACAAGTTGTAAAACATCAATTTCCACTTATGAAGATAGGGATTAAAGGGAAAAGTATGATATATACATTCAACACCATATTGAGATAAATGTGTCAGACCATATAAAAGATGTCCGGGAATCTTTTCAGCCTTCCAATCCTCATAATAAAATTTAACTGGCACCATATGGTAATAATAAACTTTCATCATCAATTCTATTTATTCAACAAACTATCTAATTGATTCATAAAATTAGCAATATATATCATAACTATTTAGTATCTTATTCTCCTTAAGTCTCAACTCTAACAAATGAAAATTCATAGACTCTAACCCTTAATTAATACAACTTAAAAAAATATCTCACTATTCTTCTATAAGAAAAAAAGTTATACCTCGTTGCTTTCTTATTTAATTCTTGATTATCCATAACAAAATCAGGATGTTTCAAAGGGAAAGAGAGCGGTTTGGAAGGCACAAACAACTTATCTTGCTTCTTTGTCGTATGTGTTGCATTAGGATCACCTAATCCTATATTCGTTACCAAATTCACCGATGGATAAATAGACAATTGATTCTGTGTTCGAAGCATATAAAAATAAAACACTCCCCATGGATTCAAACCATTTCGATTCTTCAAAGCATCCGATATAAAAGTAGTAAAATAAATTTTCTCCCACAAATTACGAAACAACGATGAACGCCTATTTTTATGTTCTTCCCAGAAACGAAATTGCACATCCATATTTTTCCAAACCCTTCTCCAAGTTGCCCATCCCCAAATATGAGTTATCGAACAAAAATCATAACTCAGTTCTTTAGCTATTTGACCGGGTAAAAAGCAATTTCCACCAATATGGCCAATGCGATCATCATCTTTATATCTCTCAAGCAATTCCTTACAAAAAGAGAAAAATGTCAAATCCGGCAAACAATCATCTTCCAGAATGATACCACATTCCTCATTCTCAAAAAACCAATCAAGAGCTCCAGAAACAGATAGTTTACATCCCAGATTTTCGTTTCTAAACAAAGTCTTCAACTCACACGGCCAGTCTATATCTTTTATAATAGCTCTTGTCTCCATACACAACTCAGGTTCTCCCAACTTATTTGTTCGCGGAGCATCTGCTGCAACATATAGTTTTGAAGGACGAATCTCTCGAATTCGATTGAAAACAATTCTAGTCGTATCAGGACGATTAAATATCAAAAATAAAATTGGTGTAGAGAACATATCATTTTATCCTTCCATTATATCTAAATAAAACTCCAATACTAACGCATTAAAGAAAAGAGGAAAACCTATAGATGGATTTCGAAGTCCTTTTCTTAGCAAATGAGCACCTTTGCTATTCACAATCCCATATCTCAACAGGTTACCTTCTTCCAACCGATCTCCATATCTACCAAGCAAAGCGGTAGTCCATTCTTCAACAGGAGGGGTAAAGCCTCTTTTAGGTATATTAAACAACCATTCCGGCAACATATCCCGTGCCACATCCTTCAAGACCTTTTTAGGTGTCCCATAAATATCAGAATTACTTTTCCGGAGTCCTATTATCGTTTCAACCAATTTATAATCAAGTAAAGGCAAACGAAGTTCCACAGAATTAGACATACTCAATCGGTCTCCTTGAGCTACGCCATTTTCTAATAAATAAGTATTACAGATCAACTTTGTTAATAAAATATCAACAGAGTCAGACTGAGACCTATCATATCCATAAGTTACATTTGAGTATTCTTTCATTAAGGGACCAAATAAAGATGAATAATTGGATACGAATCCATCCAAACTATCATAAAATGGGATACGATCTGGATACTTTTGAAATTCCTTGAGTAAAAACTGATATTTTCTAAATCCTAGTAAATCCTTCCAGTTTTTCCTTACCCTTGGATGAGATAGTCTGTCTCCCACAATCATATGCAATAATTCCCACTTAGCTTGGCTATCCCCTTCTTCTACAATTCGTTTTTTTAATGAAAAAAGATCATAGCAAGAACGGACCCAACTATACCCCCAAGCTAACTCATCCCCCCCCTGACCTTGCAATAATACAGGTACGCCATGCTCCATTGAGGCTTTGGATACAGAATAATAACCAAATGCAGATATATCAGAAATCGGATCGTCACACAAAGTACATACCGTAGGAAAAGCATCCGTGAAATCTTTTGTCGATAATTCTATCTCGTGAAATACCAAGCCAAGATATTTAGCTATACGGCTCGCCACATTTCGCTCATCACTTTTAGGTGAGCCTTGATATCCAACAGTAAAAGCATGCATTTGTTGTCCATATTGCCTAGAAGACAAGGCTGCGACCAAACTAGAGTCAATACCCCCACTAAGCGCCACACCTACAGGTACATCAGAACGAATTATTAAACGTCCAACTTCATTTAGTTTCTCTTCTATAATCTTTTTAGGATCTCCCGTAATAACCGGAGAATCCTCTAGTCTCCAATAACAAGTTTCTTGGATATCCAAAGACTCATCTATCAGAAGATATGTGGCAGGAGGCAGTTTATGAACAGATTTAATTATTGTATAAGGCTCAGGTATATATTGATAACGAAAAAACATGTTTAGAGATTCTGGTTCCAACTCACGAGAAATCATTCCTGAAGATAACAATGCTCTAAGTTCCGAGGCAAAAAGTAATTTTTTTTGATCATGATAATAATACAGAGGTTTTTCTCCCATCCTATCACGTGCCAACATTAACACATGTTGTTGCTTATCCCATAAAGCAACGGCAAACATCCCTCTTAAAGCAGATACACAATCAGCACCATGCTCTTCATAGAGATGCACAATCACCTCCGCATCAGAACCTGTTGAAAAGCGGTGCCCTCTTTTCTCTAACTCTAGACGAAGCTCCACATAATTATAAATTTCCCCATTCATAAATAAAATAAGACTTTTATCTTCATTATAAATGGGTTGCCAACCTCCCTCTAAATCAATAATACTTAATCTGCGCATGGCTAGACCTATATGTTGCTCAAAATAGAAGCCATCTCCATTCGGCCCTCGATGCAACATATTCATATTCATCCGTTCTATAGTAGAACGTTCAACGAATCCTCTAGACATAAATCCACATATACCACACATAACTACGACCTCCCTTTTAATGCTTTGTATAAAGCCTCCAAATATCCTCTACCATATTTCAAATCCGGCTCCACATAATTTCCCTCAGCCCACTCATTCCAAGATTTCAATATAACGATTCTATGTTCTGGATCTTTATCTTTAACATAGCTTATAGTTTTCTCCACATGCTGTTGAAATAAGTTCGGTGTCGATCTTTTCAATATAGCTCCATATCGTCCCGTTCTAGGAGAGTGATCCCAGTTTGGGATAATTGTAGGATAAACATTCTCTTTTCGGTCCTCTTTACCAGAAAAGTACCTCATCGCATCCTTATATCTACACCAGAAACCATGTTTAAAAAACTCTCTATTTATCTTATTAACTGCCTTTTGGAAAAAAGACAAACCTATTCTCTGGTATTCAAATAGTCTCACGACATTTACCGCATCATATCCTACAGACAATAATTTATCAATCTCATCCGGTCGGTAAGTATGAGCCACAAAATGAATTCCTTTTAGGCCATTCTTGATGGCAAGACGTTGCCAGCAATCTATAAATTCACGAGAATCAGGTATCTCTGTCGGAGCAAAGACTAAAAAGAATGGTTTTCCATCTACTTGCACATAACGTTTATCCCGGAATGCAGGTAATAGATCATAGAAATGACATTCATAGTCAGTCAGCCCTTCATAAGTTTGCTCAATCAAAGATCGCTTTGTCTTAACTCCATTATAAATACCTTTCCATGAATGATTTGCCCACCCTAAACAAAAAGGGAAATCCGGTTTGCCTGAAAGCAATACTTCATTAAATGGTCTTTCTAACAAACGCTTTCCCATACCAAACCAATAATGCCAATAGCAAAAACCTTCTACCCCATACTCTCTAGCCATATCTGCTTGAGCTTGGCGAGTCTCAGGCACACGTAAATCATAATATCCAAGATCCGCTGGGACTTGAGGCTGATAATGCCCTCGAAACAGCGGCTTTGCCTTCCCCACATTAGTCCACTCAGTAAATCCCTTTCCATACCACAAGTCATTTTCAGGTATAGGGTGGAATTGGGGAAGATATAGCGCTATGACACGAACTTTATACTTATTTATCTTCATAAATCAACTTCATTTTTAGGATTTCTGCATCTTCTTGAGAATGAATAGGAGTATAAAATAAATCTAGATTCTTTTTTTTCTCCTCTTCCGTGAATTTTTTCAAAAAAATATCACTCACTACAGGTATAACCTTTTCTGGCATACGATAACGAATGAAACGTGCAGGATTACCTCCAACAATAGCATACGGGGGAACGTCACGCACAACGATAGCCCCAGCAGCAATAATACTACCTTTACCGATCGTAACTCCAGAAAGAATTATGGCCCCATAACCTATCCAGACTTCATCCTCAACAATTATTGAGCCTTTACTATTAGTATCTCTATCACTATGATTTCCCGAGAGAATGGAACACAGCGGATAAGTAAACAATGTATTTGTTTGGTGGTTACCGCTTAATATAAAGTGTACATTTGGCGCTATTGACACGTAAGAGCCAATAGATAAAAATTCCTGTTCCGGCTGATAACTCAAGACATGAAGTTCTCCATAAGTTGCTTCACCAACTTTAACGCAATCCAAAGGAAAACAATTCATAGCCACAGTAGAATTATGCTTATTCTGCTTACGCCAGTTCCTTTTAAAGATAAAAAAATCCCAATTACGCAGGGCACTACGCACTATCGGTATCTTATAAAACAAATTATCCATATATTTTTTTCTTAAGCTTACACAAAAAGCGCTTTAAACTGTATCGTTTTAATCTCTGCATCAAGAATAATGGCTGCATTCGTAAATAATACAACAACAACCCTGCATCCCTACAAGATTTCAACCACTCCTTATATTTCAATACAAAAGGAGAATTCCATGGCTTATTTTGGCCTATGTAATGAAGCTGCACAACTTCATTCAATGCCCTTTCATAAATCCGTTCTGCTTCTTCCCTATTTGCAAAAATCAAGTTATTAGAGTTAAATTTTACAATTTGAGGATTCTCGTAGAAATGGAATGGCGATATACCATATTTATAATCCATAAATTGAATATACGGCGTACAACACAATGCAATACAATCCTGCTCTGGAAGTATAATCCTATTTATATTCTGATGAAAAAAATTCATCAAATCTTTTTGCTTGCCATCTTCACGTAAATATTTCAAATTGATAAGCATATAACCCGCAGAAACTTCATTATGCGAAATTGTTTCTATTTCTTCTAATGTAAACTTTTCTTTATAGCGTCCTAAGTTCGTGTTTTCTAAAATAGGGCGTACTCCTGCATAGTAAAACTTATCATCAGGAAAAAGGAAAAAGGACGATGAAATATCTCCAGTAAAGATCACATCGACATCAGAAAATAAGATACGTTCATACTCGGGAAACATTTCTGCCGCAGTAAGCTTATAAAATATTTCTTTTGAAAAATGAGATTTATACTCTAACCTTTTCCAAGCAGTATCGTATTTTGAAGCATCTTTAAATACAACCTCAGCATTAGAAAAATAAGAGATTATTTTATTAATACGATGCATATGTGATTTTTTCAAGGTTGTATGTACAATATATAATTTATAGTTATACTCCTTAGAAGCATTTTTCAAAAGAGTATAAAAAGCAACACATGCAGCTAACACATAATAGCCATCAAATGTAAAAAATATAGGAATGATCTTTTTATTTTTCATATGAAACAATTATTACAAAAATTGGATATTATAGTAAGAGCATATAAATGGAGAGAAAAAACCACGCAAAGCAAAAAGAAATCCTCTACTTGTATGCGGTAATGGATAAACTTGATACCTATATTTCATGCAAGTCAAGCACAATTCAATTATAGCAAAAGGGTTATTGCTATTAAACAACTTTGTTATTTTATGTAAAACAGGATGTCTCTTAGCAGAAGTCTTGTCATAGACATTTTTATAAAAACATTGCCAACTCTTTGTTTTTCGCAGTTTGAAGAAGCTGTTAATTCCTAATATATATGGAGCAATCCTCGACCTAAACTGAAGTTCAGACTGCATATTAAGAGCTACAGCTATTGCAGACTCTGGATGTATCCTATGCCACACCAAGGGCTCTTCATATTTGACAATACTATCCAAAAGAGCCGCATTCATCGCTAACCACCAATCATAATAAAAAGTCATACCACTCCAGTCACATAATGTTTCTAAAAATTCTCGTCTAATCAACATTGAATGTCCTGGAATTGTATCTCTAAACAAAAGACACTCAGCAGTAAAAGGCAAAGGAACATAATTGTCCTCTTGTACAACTGTATAAGAAGATGATGAAATAATATCAGAAAAACACATATCCTTCTTTTCTTCTATTATTTTTTTCATTTGCTTTTCAATTTTCGTAGGAAACCATATATCATCTTGATCGGAAATAGCAATATAGTCACCACTTGCTTGATATATCGTATCATGAAAATTTTGATTACATCCTCTATTACACTCATTAAAATACACTTTAATAAAAGAATATTTCTCCTCATATTCTTTCAAAATATTCACAGTATTATCAGTTGAGCAATCATCACGAATTATAAGTTCATAGAGTGGATACGTTTGAGCTAATATAGAATTTATCTGCTCACGCAAATATTTTTCTCCATTATAAGTACACATAACCACTGATACTGTCTTCCTGTCCATATTACATAGAAAATTTATAGTTCATAAAAGTGTTCATTTTTTTAAAATATATTTTACACTTTCCTTGAAAACTGTCGCACGGCACATCCACATGAAACTTACATATAGTATAACTGCAATAATTATTTTCGCAATCAAAGAAAGATACATGGAAGATATATTCATAGTTAAATAATAAGAACAAAGCATAGTAAGAGTCGCAAAAAAAAGAAAAGGAAAAACATCTTTCATCGCATCCCAGAGGCTAAGACGGATAAGTCTCCAAACAAAATAAGTCCAAACGAGTAAGCTTAACATATTTATTATTACATAAATGACTAACATAACTCGAACACCAAAGATATAAGTCATAGAAAGAACCGAAAGTTGTAATATACATACCAGGATAGTAAGCCACATAAATATATTAGAATTTCCTCTACTTAAAACTAAATTAGAATAAAGGACTGCAATAGGAGCAAAGACTCCCCAAACACATAATATCTGAAGCATAGATACACTCGGAAGCCATTTATCTGTTACAGCAATAATTATAATCTCTTTCGCTACAAGTGCAAGCCCTAACATTGCGGGACAAGAGACAAATGCAGTAAAACGTAACATCTTCCGAAAAACATTTCTTTGTCTATCAATATCATCTGCAACTTCAGCTAATACAGGTTGAGCTACACCACTCACCATCCCTGTTATAAAAGAATGTGCCATTCCATTCCATTTACTAGCTTGAGTATAATAGCCAACTTCACGTACTGTAAAATATTTTCCCAGAAGAACGGAAAAAATATTACCATTAAGTTGAGTAAAAACATTTGTTATCAATATCTTGCTACTAAATCCAAACATTTCTTTAATTGGACGGAAATCAAAATTAAATGTTGGACGCCACGGTGAAAAAAGCCAATAACAAAGGTTTACCATAGTAACATAAACAACATTTTGCGCAGCAATACCCCAATATGCTAACCCATTATATGCCATCACAATACCTACCAAACCAGACATAATAAGAGCTATAATCTGAGAAATAGCTTTTTGCTTAACTTTAAGCCGCTTGAAAAGTTCCGCACTATGCGCTGTGCCTAAACTAGCTATGGCGAAACCTATAAACAAAAATCGAGACAAAGGTATAAGCTTTGACTCATTATAGAATTGAGCTATCAAAGGAGCACTGAAAAACAGTAATATATACATCACAGCAGCCATAAAAAAGCTGAACCAAAAAACAGCATTGTAATCTTCATGACAAAACTCTTTTTTGTTTGCTAAAGCAACTGTAAACCCACATTCTTGTAATGTACTGGCTATTTGAGAAAAGATAAGAAGCATACCAACCATACCATAATCAGAGGGAGAAAGTAGTCGAGCCAAAAAAATTCCAAACAGTAAATTTAGCAACTGTTGCACCCCATTGCTCACCCCTCCCCAGAAGAGCCCTTTCGCTGTCTTATCTTTTAATGATTGTTCCGCCATTTGATACGTATGGTAAAGTGCGGCAAAGATAAGCATTTACCTTTGGCTAACACTAAAAAAATGAAAGCTTTTCTTTGCTTTATGTATATTTACGATCTTCCGCAGATGATGTGGAAACAAAGAGTTATTGTAAAAATTCTTTTTATCCCTCGAACCCTCTTTATCTTCCATAGAAAAACACGTACGTGTTTTCTTAAAAACATGAGCAACTTTTCAAAAAAAGACGTACATGTTTTCCAAGAAACATGCACGTCTTTTTGGAGCCCTGATTATCAAATAATTATAGCGACACACAAAATCATCACCTTATTGTAATGATTTCACATATCTACTCACTGCTATTTCACACTTTTCCCCGCATAAATCCTCCGTATAATATCCACCACCTTCATACCTTCCAAGACGTTGGTCGTTATGATCTCGCCGGGGGCGCCGGAAAGGACATTGACCACGTTACGGATCACGAAGTTGTGGTTTTGGGCGGAGCCTTTGTAAGGGCCATAATCATTGCCGGGGTTGGTAGGGGCCAATTCCGGCATTTCATACCCCTTGATATGGCAATATTCTACCTCATTCATATATTGACCGCCGATTTTCACGCTGCCATTCTCAGCCACGATCAGCATGCTGCTTTCCAGATTCTTGTCCCATACCGCCGTAGAGTAGCTCAAACTACCCATTCCACCGTTCACGAAATTAAAATTCACGAAACCGGAATCCTCAAAGGCGGTCAGTTTCTCGTGGTTGAAGTCGGCGAAACGGGTCTGGATATTACAGATATCCCCGAATAACCAGTACATAATGTCGATGAAATGGGAGAATTGGGTGAATAAGGTACCACCATCCAAGGCAGCGTCGCCATGCCATCCTCCGGGTTTATAGTAACGTTCGTCACGGTTCCAGTAGCAATTCAGCTGCACCATATAAATCTGGCCTAATTTTCCGGACTCAACCATCTCCTTGATCCAGACCGAAGGCGGGGAATATCGGTTTTGCATCACGCAAAATACCTGCTTGCGGAATCTCAACGAGGTATAAACCACTTTCTCGGCATCCGCCAAGGTCAAGGCCATAGGCTTTTCTATGACCACATGATGTCCGCTTTCTATCGCTTGGATCGCCATCTCGGCATGTAAGCCGTTGGGTGTACAAATATTCACCACATCTATATCCAATCCCAAACGGAATAGTTCATCTATATTCCGGGCGAAAGGGACCGCATAAGCCTCGATCCCCAGCTCCTCTTTCGGACGGATATCACATAAAGCGACCAACTCCGCACCCGCATCCCGGGTAATCATCTCGGCATGACGCTTACCTATGTGACCACAGCCGATCACGGCGAAACGTATCTTCTTATTCATAAAACACTCTTTATAGATTCTATAATATAAGTCTGCTCCTCTTCTGTCATCTCCGTATGAATCGGCAAGGATAATACGGATCGGCTCAAGTGAGAAGCGACATTCAAATCCCCGGAAATCCGGCATCGCCCCCTCATCACCTCTTGCTCCTGCAAAGGCAATGGATAATAAATCATAGAAGGAATGCCTCGTTCTTTTAACGCCGCTTGTACCTGATCCCTCTTATCTGCAGCTAACTGTACCGTATATTGATGATAAACATGCGATGAAAAGGCAGATTTTAGCGGTTTGCGTACAGCATCCAATCCGGTAAAGGCTGCATCGTATCTAGCGGCCACTTTACAACGAGCGGCGGCAAATTCATCCAAATACCGAAGCTTAACATCTAAGACAGCGGCCTGCAAGGTATCCAAACGGGAGTTGCAGCCCACCAAAGCATGATGATATTTTACCTTTTGCCCATGATTGGCGATCATTCGCAGTCGTTCGGCCAATCGTGCGTCGGAAGTAAACATCGCCCCACCATCACCATAACAAGCCAACGGTTTCGAAGGGAAGAAGGAGGTCGTTCCTATAGAGGCGATCGTACAGGCTTTCTTCACCGTTCCATCCGAGAAAGTATAATTAGCACCGATGGACTGGGCATTATCCTCGATCACATATAGATTATGACGGCTGGCGATACGCAAGATCGGTTCCATATCACAACACTGGCCAAAAAGATGAACTGCGATAATAGCTCTCGTCTTTTCAGACAAGGCATCTTCTATCTTTTCCGGGTCTATATTGAATGTACCGGGATCTACATCCACTAATACCGGCACTAGGCCAAGAGCCAAAGCGACCTCAGCCGCGGCGATATACGTAAAAGCAGGAACGATCACCTCATCGCCCGGATGTAAGTCTAATGCCATCAAGGAGATTTGCAAGGCATCCGTACCGTTGCCGCACGGGATCACATAAGGAACACCTAAATAACCTGATAAATGGTTACAAAATTCTTTCACCTGAGGGCCATTGATAAAGGCACAAGCATCTATCACCGTTTGCATGGCGGGATTGATCTCGCTACGCAAACGTTCATACTGCCTCCGCAGATCTACCATCTGTATCTGTTTCTCTAGCATCTTATCCATTCAAAAAATAGGGCTATCCCGTCGTTAAAACGAAATAGCCCCCTCATTATTGCGTTTATCTTATTATTTCACCTCGCTACCCGGTTTCACCTCTTTCTCCGGGGTGATAACGGCCAGCTTTCCATCGAAATTCTCGGCGGAGAGAATCATGCCCTCGGAAACAATGCCTTTCAGCTTACGGGGAGCTAAGTTAGCGATGAAACAAACTTGCTTGCCTACCAATTCCTCGGGTTTATAATGTTGGGCGATGCCCGATACGATCGTTCGTTTCTCCAAGCCATCGTCGATACGGAACTGAAGCAGCTTATCCGCTTTCGGAACCTTCGTGCATTCTAGAACCGTACCCACACGGATATCCAGTTTCATGAAATCATCGAACTCAATATTCTCACGGATCGGTTTCGCCTTATAATTCGCTTCCTCATTCGCTTTCTTCGTATCCAATAATTTCTGTACTTGGGCCTCGATCACGCTATCCTCTATCTTCTCGAACAACAACTCTGCCTTGCCCAATTGATGACCGGCCTCCAATAGATCCGTAGCACCTAGGCGATTCCATCCCAACGGCTCTACATTCAGCATCTTGTTCAGTTTCTCCATGCTAAACGGCAAGAACGGCTCAAAAGCGATCGCCAGATTAGCCGTAATCTGCAAAGCGATGTTCATGATCGTAGCGACACGAGGCATATCCGTCTTCGCCAACTTCCAAGGCTCCATATCAGCGAGATACTTATTTCCGATACGGGCCAGGTTCATCGCCTCTTTCTGAGCGTCACGGAAGTGGTAGGTATCCAACAGGCGTTCCACGTTCTCTTTCACATCTGCGAAATCCTTCAAGGTCTGGCGATCATAATCTGTCAACTTGCCAGCCGCCGGCACCTTACCCTCGAAATACTTATCCGTAAGGACTAACGCACGGTTCACGAAGTTCCCTAAGATAGCGACCAACTCATTATTATTACGAGCCTGAAAATCTTTCCATGTGAAATCATTATCCTTTGTCTCCGGCGCGTTGGCCGTCAAGACATAGCGCAACACGTCTTGCTTGCCCGGCATATCCACCAGATACTCGTTCAACCAAACCGCCCAGTTGCGGGAAGTAGAGATCTTGTCGCCCTCCAAGTTCAAGAACTCGTTAGCGGGAACATTCTCCGGCAAGTTATAAGAACCTTCCGCTTTCAGCATGGAAGGGAACACGATACAATGGAACACGATATTATCTTTACCGATGAAATGGACCATTTTAGTCTCCGGATCCTTCCACCAAGTCTCCCAGCTATCCGGCAACAACTCCTTCGTATTAGAGATATAACCAATCGGAGCGTCGAACCAGACATACAGCACCTTTCCTTCCGCCCCTTCCACGGGAACAGGGATACCCCAATCCAAATCACGACTCACCGCACGGGGTTGCAGCCCCATATCCAGCCAGCTCTTACACTGCCCGTAGACGTTCGGCCTCCATTCCTTATGATCCTCCAAGATCCATTTACGCAAGAATGGCTCCCACTTATCCAAAGGCAGATACCAATGCTTCGTTTCACGCATCACCGGCTTGCTGCCACTGATAGCGGATTTCGGATCGATCAAATCCGTCGGGCTAAGGGAAGTACCGCAAGCCTCGCACTGATCGCCATACGCCTTCTCGTTTCCACAATGCGGACAAGTACCCGTGATATAACGGTCGGCCAAGAATTGCTTCGCCTCCTCATCGTAGTATTGCTCGCTTGTTTTCTCGATGAATTCGCCTTTATCATACAATGTACGGAAAAAATCCGAGGCCATCTGATGATGCGTAGCGGAAGTAGTACGTGAATAGATATCAAACGTGATACCGAACTCCTCGAACGATTTCTTGATAATACCGTGGTAACGATCCACCACATCCTGCGGCGTGATCCCCTCTTTCTTCGCTCTCAACGTGATGGGTACCCCATGTTCGTCCGAACCACCAATCATCAACACTTCCTCCCCCTTCAAACGAAGGTAACGGGCATAAATATCAGCAGGCACATACACCCCGGCCAAGTGGCCGATATGCACCGGTCCGTTCGCATACGGCAACGCCGTAGTAATCAGCGTTCTCTTAAAATGTTTTTCCATACCTTGTGTTCTCTTTTTGAGGGGCAAAGGTACGGAATAATTTGGTTAGATAAAAAAGATTGGAATATCATTCAAGGATGGATATATGCCTCTTTCGATCGCATAGTATATATTGCCGAGCAAGACATAATAGAATAATCAACAAATGTCTCATGTCTTGTCCTTTACGTTAGAGATTAATAATTTCCCATGTCTTACAAACCTTCCCGGCCGCAATATACACCACATACGATCGCAAGCGATAAGCGGGGAATTGCCGATTGATATCAGCGGCATATCTTCTCACCTGATCGGCATCCTCGGAACGAGCACTCTCCAAGGCCTCTATCATGGAAGCGTCTTTCGCCTTGAAATACTTGAACTCCACCACCCGGCAATCGTTGTGGAAGGCGGTACCCGGTATACCCGTCAACACCAGATCCGCACGGCCGCTTGGTAAGTTCCGCTCCACGGCAAAAGTATAGCAATTGCTCAAGTAACGGCTCAGCACCTCGAAGAAAGAGCAACGGATAAAGTTCTCGTTGATCTTGTCGAATACTTGCGCCGGGAACTGCCCGAGGTACTCCTTGAAATAGTTCTCCACTAGCGGCTCCAGTTTCCGATGATCCATAAACAAGCGATAAGCGGGCACAAAACGACGAGCGTCGTCACTTATACGGTTCAACTCGTTGTAATAATTCATGTAGATACTATGCGCCGTTAAATTAGGAAGCACCATCTTGAATTGGTTCTTCAACGTTGTCATGCCCAAGTAATATAGACTGACGGGGTAAAAATCCGGATCGAAGAACTTCCGCTTATTGAACTTACTCCTAAGATCCGGTTGAGAGTAGATCAACTCCCCATCGATCACCAAGGCATCCAGCATCTCCTTCGCGTTCTCCAAGGTGATGGTAAGGCGGCGGATCCAATTCACGTCCGTTCGAAGGTTCTCGTCCACCATCTCATCTGGGATCGTTCCGTTCACCGCGAACTTCTTGAAAAAATAGGTCAATATGGTAGAGTTAAACAGAGGACGGGCGTTGGGTAGGAAGCGATAGCCATCATAGTTGTTTACGATAAGCGTCCACAGCTCGTCGAAACGATCCTCATTATTGCCATATTTACGAATAACATAGCGCAGGTATTCGGCAGCCTCCTCATGATTGAAACCCAACATCTCCGCGAAGTCAGGCTTCAAGGTAAGAATCTCGGCGATATTATAGCCGCTCGTCAAGTCATCCATCGTAACGGGCAGCACCCCTGTGCAAAACCCTCGCCGATACCCGCCTTGATCGCCTTGAAGAAGGTAAGCAAGAAACTCTCGCCAGTGGTAACGGCCTCGTAAAGCGGATCCTTATATGCCGTGAGCAATTGGTTGGTGAAATTGTCATACTCATCGATAAGGATATATGCCTTGGGCAAATCGTGCGCTCGGGCATACGCCAATGCCTCCTCCAGCATCTGCGTGGCGTTGCCCTTGGTAGAGAACTTGAAGTCTCCAAAGAGATCGCGATTATGCTCCACCATAATCTCCACGGGAGAACAGTTCAATATATTAAAGTTACGCTCCAGCCCCTCCATCGTCTCATCCAGCACCATCTTCGAGAAGTCATAGCGGATAATCATGTATTGGTTATGTTCCGGCGTAGGATTGGCACCGATCCACGTTCCCCCGAAAAGCTCCTCAAAGCGACGAGACTTACTACGATCGTAGTAATGGGCGAGCGTGGAGACCAAAAGACTTTTCCCGAAACGCCTCGGACGCAAGAACACCGGAGCCTTGTAGCGTTCCAGATAAGGTATAAACCCGGTCTTATCCACATAATAAAAACCACGCTCGCGCATCTCCGCGAAATCAGCCACGGCATAGGGAATCGTTATCTGAGGTATCATAGGATCTTCCTTTCTTTTGATGTATACTGACAAACTTAGATAAAAATCTCCAATTCTTATACCTGTTCGCTTAGAAATCTTCTTTTATCAAAGAAAGGTAAGGAATAATTTGCGAATGATACTTTTTAATCCAAAAGGGGAGAAAAGTAACTGGATATGTTTTTGGATTTGCCTTTAAAGAGAGAGGCTGTATATTTTAATATACGCGCGTACATTTATATTATATGTAAAGAACGACACCCCCCTTGTTTATAGCTTGTGAAGTAAATAACTTACGGCTTGTCGAGTGAATAACTAGCGGCTACCCCTAGTGATAAGCTTACGGCTTGGGAAGCCGTAAGTTATTCACTTCATAAGCCATATTTAGCACTAATAATCAACCCTTTAGCCGCATAACCATAAGAGATTTCATATATAGTTCCTGCCACTGGCGATTTGATTGTCTTTGAATTCATTTTATTTTCACCATCATTATTTGTGGCACTTAAAATATAAGTTACTTCACTCAAGGGGAAATAAGCGGTTTCTCCATTGGATATTTCCACAGATCTATTCTCTGTTTGTACGACAAAATGAGAACGTTTAAACCGATCACTAAAGCCTTCCGGAAGTTTTAAGGAGACACCGATATTCACCATCGGAACTTCCACATTCAGATAGTTTATTTTACCGGATTCTATCTTAAAATCCTTTTCAGCATAAAAGGCAGCTCCACCGTTTTCTGTATCCGACCAATCGGGCATTTCCTTATATGCTAGATTATAGGTTTTCAGTTGATAACTTCCGGCTGGCAAATCCAGCTTAGCGGGCACCTTACTTGGTTCATATTGCTGCCCGCTCATTAATTGACCGTTCTGCCAAATCTCCACATACAAATCGTTCTGAACAGCCCGAGTGAGAACCGTATTGACATTTTCTATTTGAACAGAAAGATTTTCCAATACCAGAGTTCCCTTACCTTCTGAGGTGTCAAAGGCTTCATTCTTTTGGCAGGCAACCAAAAGAATGAAAGCTAGCAGGATATATATAAACTGCTTCATTTTATCGATCATAGATTAATTCAAAATTATCAACTGTTAGACAACTTCCACTATATACCGTTCGAGATCCTGCTGGAATCTCAATAGTCTGCTTCTTTATTGTTGTTTTTTTACCCTCCTCTACTGAATAGCACCTTAAACGAATAGATGTAACAGCTTTTAAATTTTGCTCATCATAAACTAATGGTATAGAGACCTGAGAAAATTGGTTTACAGTCTGTCCTTCTGAAATAAATGAATTAGATGAAACAACGATATCTTCATTCAAAAGCTCTACATAAACAGCAAATTTTTCATTATTTAAACTTTCATATGTGTAATAAAAAGATACAGCGGTAGGACGAGATGAAAAAGGACGTCCCTCTACATAACTGCCATCTTCATTTGTAGTTCCAATTATTAATTTTCCACGATAAGGAGTACCAGATACCCATTCAGAAGCCACACCATTATTAGCTGCAATTGAACGTATAACCGCTGCTTTTCCTACATATCCATTATTTGTATATGTTACCGTTGGAAATGTTTTGTAATTTGGATACGTTGAGTATTTTTTCTGCATAGTCTCATTATTATTTGTATCCCACCATTGCACATCCCCTTGATTCCAAGGTTGATAATAGGGCTGTCCATATCTTTCAGAATCCGTCCACTCCTCCATCCCCGAGTTCGGCAACTGCACTGGATTCTCTAGCTCCACATCAACAGCATCCGTCATAACCGCATCACGATAAACCGCTCTCACTTGATATGACCTATTTTGGGGATGTTCATTGAACAACACTTTCATATCTTGAATGTCCTTCCAAGCATTATCTCCTTCGGACTTCTCTTTATACTGGTATTTCAAATTAGACTTGATAACTTCCGGATTTCCTGTAGTAACGGTCAGTTCATCAATCGTAAACTCTTTCGTCCAGACATTTCCGGGTTGAACGGATACAGCCATTTCCGGCTTATCGCACCGCAATATATAAGCTAGATTCGGGCTCTCTCCTTCAATCTCCTCACTGCTCCAACGATTATTTGCCTTTACATCTACCTCAACTTTATTTTCTACCGACATACCCGCATCCGTTCGCAACTTAGCGACAATGGAAGTCAAATCCAAAGAGGCTTTTTCCGCGCCGATCTCGGGCAATACAATACCTAGCACCTTTTCCACTTTTTCCTTATCCGTCGGAACAGATAAGAGATATTCCTTATCATTCAAGCTCTCAAATTGCGGATCACCAAAAGTAAACTTCAACTTCAAATCTTGCAAAGCAGAGGCCGTATTAAGATTCAATTTCGCCGTCTTACTCTCAGTCTCAGCGAAAGCAAGCACATTATTCTCAAAACCTACCGCCTCTATCTTCGGTCTAGGCAACCAAGCCATCGGAATATCGCTTGTTATCGTTTCCTTTTTAATCTCTACCTTGGCGATATCCAATAATAAGTCATCCGATAACTTCAATGTCAATTGAAGATGATGCCCAGCTTGTAATGTCGAAGGCAAATCCTTGTGCTTTAACTCCTCTGAAAAATCCGCGCCATTCATCTTTTTCCCCTCAAAATAAAAAGAAACCTCTTTCCCAGCTTGGAAATAGGCACTTTTCTTACTGTCCGGAGTTAAACTACAAGACTTTCCCCCTACTAGCACTTTCACGTAATAAGAAGAGAAGACTTTCTTCAATTCCGTATCCGCGGGGAAATAGGCAGAAGCCAATGCGTTCGCCACTTTGCAGTTCAAAATAACGTCTTTCTTCTCACCCTCCTTGATCTCTACATTTGAGGTATCGCCAAGATAATAGGGAGCGTCCAATGCCAGAACCGGATTCTCGCCATACGAGGCGGAGATCGTATAAGTTCCGGCCGAAGCCGGTATCGTTTGGTCGGTATAAGTTCCCTCATACAACGGATCAGAAGCTCCGTCCCTCACGATTTTCAGCTTAAACTTATCAACGGCGGGGTTCCCCAATTCCGCCGGAGTACTTTTTGTATCAACCACAGCCTCCCCATCCTGCAAAGATATTTGAAAACCGGCCGTTTTATCATCCATCAAAGCTTCCTCCTGGCAAGCGGCCAAGAGAAACAATGACAGTATACAGTAACAAAATTTATGTATTTGCCTCATCATACCATTAGTCGTATATAAGTTCAAAATCATCTACATATAATATACTACCGTCTCCTCCGGTAAAATAATCTCCATACTTGCTGGCACTAGCCACTACGATAATGTACATATTATCGGGCTTTTCTTGCGTCTTATATTCCAAATCGATCGTAAACTCTTTCCAAGCTCCATTCGTAGAAACACACTCTTTGACAGGCAGCTCACCATATGCGATAATATTATTATCCTCCTTGAATTTGATAAACGTGCTTATATTGGTATTATTTACCGTATAAGCTTCTTTAGCCAACGCGATATAAATAGAGCAAACATCCGGATCTCCCTTTGTGATCGTTCCCGCAGGTTGATTCTTTCCTACATGAGTTACATTTACCGGTGCGTATTGGAACCAGCCCCTCAACGCTATTGGACGAGATACGAACAGCTGACCAAAATTGATCTTGGCACCGTCCATTCCAACCAATCCTCCAAAAGAACCGGTATATAGACTCGCGGCAGCGAATTTCACCTTATATTGGGATTTCAATTCGGCGGACTTTCCTCCTCGCGTATGTACGACATTTGAGTTTCCTTGGGTAGGATTAATATCTACTACGGCTCCCAGACCTTGTGTCGTACCGGGATTACTCGTATCCCAAAATGATTTACCGGACTCCCCAGCGTACCATGTTTTCCCGGATTGATACCACAGATCAAAATCACCGTTATATAAAGCGGTAGCTTCCTCGGTCGTGAAAGAGGATTCGCCCAGCACGCTACCCGAAGCATTTACCAAGCGGCATTGATAAGCCGTGCCCGGTAGCAACCCCTCGATCCGTGCCGAAGCTTTCGTCCCATCGACCTTAGTCGAGACCTTGCTCCAAGAGGTTTCCCCTTGTTTTACATATTCAAATGAACAATCAGTATCCGACGCCTTTCCTTCCACATCAGCGTATTTACTCCAAGCATTTACGGATAAATCTCCGCTCGAAGGCTTAGAACCCCCATCGCTATCGGTCAGACGGACATATACCGTCCATATTGTCCCCTTATTGGGTTCATTCCATGCATATTGAACCGTAAACTTCCGCGGAGAGGTAAAATCCTTCACGGTAGTAGGATCCGGCGTCACTTCACCATATGCGCCGCCCAAGGTCAAAGAATTGATATGGATGTCTTTTAAATCCTGTTCCTTATCGACATAAATAATCACACGAGAATCAACCTCGTCGATCGAATAGTCGATTATACCATCCACTTCAATCTTCCGATCGATGATTTGACGCACCGTTACTTGCCATACATACTCTTGATAGGTCTTTATGGTAAAATTAACCGGATTAGTAAAATTCATCCGGGTATTTGAAGACAGCGGAATACTATCCAATGAAGCGAAACCTGTAAACGGGAACTTCTCCGGATTCTCACACTGCGTGGAATCAATCAAGACATCCGCATCTGCCGGGTTCACCACCAAACGAGTCAGTTTCAATTTAGAAATATCCACCGAGTCATTTACATATAACAAGATCGCCTTGGTGGAAGCGTCGATAACAGCCGCCGTATCTGAGGAACCCTCCGCCGGACGTTGCCCTTCTACACGGATATCTGTAATACTTCCATTAACGACCGGATATGGAATATCATTTTCTATCGCACATGAAGCCAACAACAAGAAAAAGAACAGGCAAAAGCCCTCTAACACTCTTCTATATCTATCATTGATTATTCTCATAGATTCGCTTATAAATAGAAAGTCATTCCTATATTAATAGAAAAAAGATTGATCTTGAAATTACCGGATGAGGTACGGCTACTACCAACTTCCACTTGATTCGTCCTCTGATCGATCCACTTAAAATCAAAACCCATCACACCGACAGAGACCTCTACCGCCGACCAATCCGTGATAAATGCCGTCATCCCCGGAGCGAAACCAATCTGCAAATTCTGGACCTTCTGGTAGGTACCATCATAATTACTCCCGGAACCGGTAGAGTTTTTTCCCGTGCCATACCCATAAGTCACGCGAGCCTCGTTAAACAGTCCGAAAATCTTGCTGCGTCCGATAGGAATATAAGTACGCAAAAAACCAGAAGTCTCATACTTATGCTCCAAATAATACAAGTCCTTAAACGAAATGGTAATATCACCCAGATTAGCATCCACGTTTCCCAAATCCAAATAATTCCGATGATAGGCGAAACGGACACCAGCCGAGATATTATCCCGGAAAAAATAGCCCACGTACGGACTGATCGCAAAATTATAACCCTTTCCCTCCAAATCCTTTATAACAAGGAAATTCAAGTTGCTCTCATCATGCTCGGAATAAGATACGGCACCTCCGGCCATCCATGTCCCTTTCGGAATGAACACAGCCTCCTGTACCTCACGGTCGATGCGTTTGATGGCACGCTTGCCGCGCTGGGCGTTTACGGTACCGGTCACTATTGCTAATAACAGCAATAGGGTAAATAATTTTCTATTCATTTAATAATTCGCTCTATTGTTATTGCCATTTTCCGACTCTATCCTTTATATCGCCACAAAGATATTGAAAATCTACTTGGCTAGGAAGATATCCTTCCTTGCCAAGTAGATTTATAGTAAAAACTTATCGTGCCCCATATAGACTTTCAGCCTATGGTTTATTTCCACATTGTAGGCTCACCGTCATAAATGAGTGAGAAATCATCAAGATACAGTACGCTACCATTGCCTCCGGTGAAATAGTCGCCATACTTACTTGACGAACAGACCACGATGATATGGGTTGGTTTCTCATTCAGAGTCTTATATTTCAACGGGATATTGAACTCTTTCCATTGTCCGCTGGTACTTACACACTCCGAAACCGGTACCTCACCATAAGCGATGATATTCGCATCATTCTCAAAATCGATCGCAGTTTCTGCCATCTTGGTATTATCTACAGTATATTGCTTTTTAGACATCGCAATATAAATAGCACAAACATCAGGTTTGTCTTTTTCAACTACAGCGTCAACCGGAAGATTCTCTCCTACATAAGTTACATTTACCGGTGCGTATTGGAACCAGCCCCTCAACGCTATTGGACGAGATACGAACAGCTGACCAAAATTGATCTTGGCACCGTCCATTCCAACCAATCCTCCAAAAGAACCGGTATATAGACTCGCGGCAGCGAATTTCACCTTATATTGGGATTTCAATTCGGCGGACTTTCCTCCTCGCGTATGTACGACATTTGAATTTCCTTGGGTAGGATTAATATTTACTACAGCTCCCGCATCTTGTGTCGTACCGGGATTACTAGAGTCCCAATAAGAGCCTCCATTGGCTGTATAATATTCTTGAGAGCAGGCAAACCATGTCGTAGTATTAAAAAAACCACCGTTAGCATGTCCATACCAATCTTCAAAATTTCCATTATACAAAGCAATCTGCTCCTCCGTAGTAAAATCTATGATTTCACTTTCCGCCTCATTCGCATCCCTATACACAAAGCGATATTGATAATCGGTTTTCGGAGTCAATCCCGTAACCTTTGCCGAATAGGTATCCTTTCCGTTCTCTTGCAAACCTGGAACCGATGTCCACGACTCCGACTCTGCATCTTTTCGCTTATATTCCATCACCAACTTACTTTGATCCAAAACACCTACTTTCGAGAGCACCTTTCCTTCCAAATAAGCGAACGTACTCCAGCCACTTGCGCTTGCAGACAGGGTTGTTTTGGCAAATAAAGGTACACCAATAGTGAAATTATAAGTCTTAGAGGTTCCATCCAATTGAATGTCAATGCCGGTAGAGCCGTTTGGTGAATCAGCCACTTTATACATCAGACGGACATTATCGCGCGCCTTCACCTCACGAATGGTATCATTCTTAGAATTTGATCCACCTTCCTGATTCGTTACGCTTGTTGAGACAATCAACGACTTCTCGGGAACCGGGAAATAGGCCTTTGCCGTTTCATTCTTGCCCAGTTCAAAAGTAAAACGGATTGTCTGATCTGTCGAATCAAGCACTGTAATGGTTGCAGACTTAAAGCTTTCCTTAAACTGCTTATCGAACTCAACCGTCACTAATACATTCGCCAACGTACAGATAACATTGGCCGTAACATTCCCTCCGGCCGTAACTTCTACCTCCGTAGAGCCTACATAATAGGGCTTATCAACCCCTGCGGTCTTGCCATCAAAGCCATTTGAAGAGGCTTTCACCGTATATTTACCCACAGGTAAAGAAAATTTCTTCCCTTCCCATGTAGTATGGTCATCCGTTTGCTCAGCGACCTCTCCCTTTTCATTCAAGATTTGTACAGCCAACTGCTTAGGATTATAAACGCCCTCCTCGCTCCCCGCTTTGGTATTTGTGGAACTATTGGACGTTACGTCCAGACTCAAATAACCGGTATTGCTCATGGATGCGTCATCCTCGGCTTGGCAAGCTGATAAAATGAGTAAAAATACTACCCATATTATATTACATATTTTCGACATAATAATACTAATTTACAGTAACACTCAAATTCTTAGACTCTGACTTATTATTATTATCAATAACTGTTATTTCAAACAGATGTGCCGCCGTGTCTGTTTTGCCTAAACTAAGTAAAGCTTCAAAGAAATTATTTACCGGGAAACTATATTCAGTATCTCCCGATGAGGGAATAGGGATCTCCTTTCCATTTAGAATCATACTTATAACAGTAGGCAATACATCATTATCCATCAACTCAACACCTTCCAATAAATTTACTTTTGCCTTTTTATCCGCATCATCAGGGAACATGTCAGGAAGCAAGCCTAAAGCATCTTCAAATGATTCATTTCCTGCCACAATCTTAACCTTGACACTTTTTAATCCTAAAGATGAAGTCATTAAAGCAGTCGCTTCACTTTTTATATCAGCTGGTAAGATATAAGAGTCCTGAGGAATCGTAATCGTTGGTCCATCACCCGTCACCGGAGGTTCCGGCTTTTCAGGATCCTCACCAACTTCCACTTCTATATCGATATTCTCATTGGTCTCTTGATTAAAGCCTTCTACCGTAATAGTAATACCGCTTTTATTAAGCTCAACCTCCTTAGCCGGGCTCAAAGTAATCGCCAATCCATCACCTCCACCAAAATAAGGGCTGTCGTCACCTTCTGTAAAATCAGCACTTTCCTTTTTCGTCAATACTTCATCTATAGGAACTATATCGCCAGTCTCCTTCACGGTAGCTGTTCCTGTTACATAAATCTTATCTGTCTCCGCTGACATTTTCCAATAAACCGGAGCCGGGTCTGGGTTTTCTTGCGTATATACATCCGAATGACCATACTTGTCATCCACTGTAATAGACCATTCGTCATAATAGTTTATAAACTCGGCTGTAAAGTTCATCGCAATCTTGACATTCTGGATCTTACATTTCACTGTCGTGGTACTTTCCAAGCTAGACTCTATCGTTATTTTTTCTATCCCTCCATAATAAGGATCTTTCATCTTATCGGCAAACTCTCCCGGAGAATGCGCCTCGATCTCGTAATTTCCGGTCGGCAGCTTAATCACGCCATTCTCATTTTCCTCTTTAAATGCAGCGAACGACTCATAGCTTTTAGTAAGCTCAAAATCCAACGCCTTGATCACCAGCGGAAATTCCTCCTTATCATCTGTCGCTCCTTTTGTCTCCACAGAGGCAGACGAGCCTGCCGTCACGTTGAGTGTCAAATAGCCGGTTTCCGTAGGGATCCCTTTCCCGAAAATCTCATCCTTCATCTCGCAAGACACCAAGCCGGAAAACAAGACCGTGCCCAATACCCATATATTGATCGCTTTCATATTCTAATCTCTTATTATAACTGTTACATTTATTTATACCCAATCCCCCGGAATAATGATATCTACCGGATGATCCACCGTAGTTTCGTCTATCGTAATCGAAATACCTAAATTACCATTGTTGATAACCGGCTTCAAAGTGAGTTTCAAAGCATCCGCCGGGCTTAACGTATAGGTCTTGACACTCACGTTCGCTTTTACATTCTCTTTAGGAGTCAGACTCACCGTAACTTGAACTTTTTCCTGTTCTTCTACCTTGAAATACATCGGACCGACTGTACTCTTTGTCCATTCAAATGAAGAGGGTTGTTGCGCCTTTGTCTCAATCTTCAAAGAATAGGCAGAGAAATATTCATCCATCTCCGAATCGAACTCCACATTAATTCGAGCCGAATTGGGCTTACAGGTAACAGAAGCCTTTACCTCCTCCCCTTCCTTCACCTCAAAAGGCGCATCGCCGGAAAAATACAACACATCGGAAGAAACAGATTTGTCTTCCCCCATAAAGGCTTTCAACACATAGTTACCAACATTCAGCGTATATGTATCTTTCAAATCCTTGTACAAACCATTAATGATAAGTTTCCCCTCTTCTCCTGATTTATATACTTGCACAGTATAATCGTTCACATCCTTATAGTCCTCCTCATCCACGGCTTTTGTTTGAAAACCGACTTCCGGTGTCAGATCTATTCTCACTAAGCCTTTACCCTCCGGAATATCCAAGTCTTCCATTTCAGAGCTACAGCCACTCAACATCAAACAACAGCCCAGCAAACAGGCCATTCCCCAAGACGTAAAATTCTTTTTCCTCATATAAATGCTTTTTTTCGATTACTTCAACTCGTATAGATCCATCCGATCCAAATTCGGATGCAAAAGAACATATTTCACGAAAATTCCACAAGGTCTATTTATCTTATTACCTATTCCCTTTTTTAGATTTCACTTCTTGCCATTACACATACAGAGAGTCTTAAGGATACGGATATGTTCTATTTTTATACACAGCTGTTCTTTTTATTAGAAACCGGATCTAAGCCCGATAGGTTCAAATAGAAATCGTATATCGGGGAGGCAAGCGTACCGGACGGGGGGTTTGATGGCCAAGAGACGCTTTTTGACATTCTGACAATTTGTAATCCAACCCCCCGGAGAATCGATTATTTCGAACCTAAGTACCGCTTGCTCCCAAATTCGCAAGAAAAAATCAACAATCATCTGAATGATAGCCATATATCAAAAAACGACCTTTTATTCTAGCGAAAATAATTCATCGTAATTCATAAAAAGAGGGATAAAAGAGCAGAGAAACCGTGTTACAATAGGGTTATACCGGTATAAGAATGCCCATTCGCGACTACTCGCGATCCAGTTCTTGACTACTTACGATGCCCAACGGCAGTATCGGCGTTGCCCAATGCGACCTATCGCGTGTACTTTCGCCGCCTAAAAGGTATCCAAAACAGGCTTTTCTCACGAAAAAGGCCGCTTATCACCTGTATGCTCCCGCTATTTCGGCAAGCTCGGGGAACAGCCTTGTCACGATATACGCCCCCTTTTGAACAAAAAGTCACAAAAGGCGCAATTCCGATAACAAATACGCTTCCCGACAAGAAGCCATACCCCACTCCCAAGCATTTTTCCTCCCGCAAGACACGGTAAGTCTTCGAAAATACCTATTTTTGCCCAATATTCACGCAGAAAAAACGATCGGATAGACATGGAAAAAGACATCCCCAAAATAGACCTGCCCCAAGATTGGGTGATCGGAAAGCTCACGGCCGGAGATATCGGACTGTTGAACCTCTACGCTAATTATCCCTGCCGGCTGAAAGCGGGGATCTTCGTGCTTTGCTTGGACGGGGAGGTGGAGGCTTCCATCAACCTGACGCAGTTCAAGGTAGAGCCGGGAAGTTTTATCACGATCTTACCGGGTAGCATTTTCCAGATTCATAAGGTAGATGGAGATCTGCAAATCTATTTCATGGGATTCTCGTCCGATTTCCTTAGTAAGGCAAATGCAAGTAAATCGGTCATAGATATGCACTATATCGTGAAAGAAAATCCGATCTATCAACCGAAAGAAAAAGCACTACCTCTGTTGAAAGATTATTTTGAGTTGTTGATCAAGACGTACGATATTTGTGGCTCCCAATTGAACAGGAATGTTATCAATCATCTGTTTGGCGGTATATTAATGGGGGTTAGCTCCATGTATAAAGATCAAATGACAGATAAGGCAAATCTCTCTAAAGCAGAGCAAATCAGCAAGAACTTCACACAACTAGTAATGCAAAACTACACCATGCAACGATCCGTTGCATGGTATGCCAAGCGGCTTGGCATCACACAAGCGCATCTAAGCAGCATTATCAAACAAACCACCGGAAAAACTTGCGTAGAGATCATCACCTCCATGGTAATCATGGACGCAAAGGCTCAGCTGAAATCAACAAACCTTTCCATACACGACATAGCCTATGCGCTTAATTTCACGAATATGTCTTTTTTCGGGAAATACTTCAAGCGCCACGTGGGTATGAGCCCGCAGGAATATCGGAATAGTTAAGTTGATACTCACATTCCCCAATTCTCCCTATCCAAACTCCTATACTGTATCGCCTCCGCCAAATGCCGGACTTCGATATGTTCCGAATTATCCAAGTCGGCTATCGTGCGGGAGACTTTCAGGATACGGTCATAGGCACGGGCGGAGAGGCAGAGACGTTGCATGGCGGTTTTGAGGATGGAGAGGCCGGAAGCGTCGGGAACGGCGTACTGATGGAGTAGCTTGGAGTTCATCTGGGCATTACAATAAATACCCTCATAAGCGGCAAAACGCCTTTCCTGGATCGCACGGGCTTTTATGACCCGCTCACGGATAGCGATACTAGGCTCTGAGGGCTGTTGCTCGGAAATCTTCTCGAAAGGGACAGGGACAATCTCTATCTGGATATCGATACGATCGAGTAATGGGCCGGAAATGCGGTTCATATATTTCTGGACGGCTCCGGGAGAACAGAGACAAGGACGGTCCGGATGGTTGTAGTAGCCGCAGGGACAAGGATTCATGGAGGCCACAAGCATAAAGCCGGCTGGATATTCCACCGTGAAACGGGCACGGGAGATATTGATCACTCGATCTTCCAATGGCTGTCGCATGACTTCCAAGACACTCCTGTTAAATTCCGGCAACTCATCCAAAAAAAGGACACCATTGTGAGCCAAGCTGATCTCTCCCGGCTGCGGGAAAGTGCCACCTCCTACCATGGCGACATTAGAGATCGTATGATGGGGAGAGCGAAAAGGACGTTGTACCATCAAGGAGGTGCCACCTCCTATCTTACCGGCTACGGAATGGATTTTAGTTGTTTCCAAGGACTCATGCAAGGTAAAAGGGGGCAAGATCGTGGGGAGACGTTTCGCCAACATGGACTTGCCACTTCCGGGAGGACCTACCATGATCAGATTATGTCCGCCGGCGGCGGCCACCTCCATCGCACGCTTCACGTTCTCTTGTCCCCGGACATCGGAGAAATCGCAATCAAACAATTGCTGGCGGTCGTAAAACTCCTTACGGGTATCAATGACCGTAGGCCGCAATGTCGGTTTCCCCTCCATAAACTCCAGCACCTCTTTGATATTCGAAGCTCCATACACTTCCAGATCGTTCACTACCGCAGCCTCACAAGCGTTTTGCTTGGGTAAGATAAAGCCCTTAAAGCCTTCTTCCCTAGCCTTAATAGCGATAGGCAATGCCCCTTTTATCGGTTGGAGGCTCCCATCCATAGAAAGCTCGCCCATCAATACGAATTTGGATAAGTTGGATGAATCTATCTGCTCTGCCGCCGCCAGAATACCGATCGCCAAAGGCAGATCATAAGAAGACCCTTCCTTACGGATATCTGCGGGGGCCATATTAATAACGATACGATTGCGGGGGAATTTATAACCACATACTTGAAGAGCCGAGATAATGCGTTCATGGCTCTCACGAACGGCCACGTCCGGAAGACCGACTAAAAAGAATTGGATACCTTTGGAACAGTTCACTTCTACGGTAACGACCGTAGCGGAAATCCCCTGCACGGCAGCGGCATAAGATTTTACTAACATAGTTAAGAATTTTGAGTTACTAATTACAAATTAAAACCGGAACCTCCTGTTTTCAATCGCTCAGTCTTCGAACAAGTTTTCCAGTGTTTGCTTGATCTCGATTCCATTCTCTGTTTTCATCAAGATCTTATGATCCTCATCTATCAAGAAACAGCGTGGCAATACGCTTACGTTATACAGATCTATCAACATAGCCGCTTGTCCAGCCGAATCTGTTACCAGGTTCCACGCTATACTATCCTTCTTCAGTACATCCCGGACATTATCCGGATTATCGTCCAAGCTAACCAAAAGAATATCCAACTGATCTTTCGGATATTTCATCGCTACCTTATCCAGATATAGATCCTCTGTCTGGCACATATCACACCAAGGAGCAGTAAATGTCAGCAATAAATATTTCTGCGGGAAAGAATCCAAACTTACCGTATTCCCATAAATATTCCTTACGGAGAAATCTGGGGCTTCCGCACCCAAAGCCGTACGTTTCGCACGGGCGCTATATTGCTCCAGCTCCTTCACCAGATAAAAGTCTTTCAACCTTGGATTCAATAACGCCAACAACTCATCAATTTTACGAGTATCATCGGGATCTGAGAAAAAAGATTGAATCAAGACAACGGATACCTCTTCATCCGGGTTCTCTTTTACGTACCGGATCGCTTCCTCGCTCAATTGCATATTAACATTCGCCAAACGAGCGGCGATATCCGTCTCCTCGATCGTATCGTTCAAATCCTTGCTATTTAAAGAATTTGATAAATTTGTCAATTCCGTCAATAAAGGAGCGATTTTTTTCTTAAAAGCGGTCAACTTATCATTTGTCCGTCCCCCCTTTACCTGCAATAGCAATGGAGAGTTAGCGTCGCCCGTGATTTTTACGGTTTCTCCCGGTTCCAGATAAGCCGTAACCCAATGCTCTTTATCCGCAAAGAAGATAGTCACACAATGGAAACCCGCTTCATTTTGATCGATCTGGAACTGCCCGGGTTTCGTACAAACCACCGTATCAACCACTTTATAATTATCCTTCTCAAATACAGCATATACGGTTTGATCTTCCAGATTAGAAAGTTCCCCTTCAATCCGATAGACATAATCCTTGCCACAAGATGACAAACAAATTATAAAGCCAATAATAAGTGCCAGTTTTTTTATCATTACTCCTTTTTAAGCTCTTCTTATAACAGATAATCCGGTCTAAAGGTAGGAATATTTTTTTTAACTACTTTACATTTATAATAAAATTAACGTAGTTATCATAAAAAAAGCGCAGAATTAGTAATTCCACGCTTTTTTATAAAGATATTTTTAAACCTTGACCTTTTTTGATCAAGGTTTTTTAAGCAATTATAACTGAGGACCAGCAGCAACCAATGCCTTACCAGCTTCGTTGCCCGTGAACTTAGCAAAGTTCTTCTGGAAGCGAGCAGCCAAATCCTTCGCTTTCTCATCCCATTGAGCAGGATCAGAATAGGTATCGCGAGGATCTAAGATCTTCGGATCTACGCCCGGTAATGCAGTCGGAACCTCGAAGTCGAAATACGGGATCTTCTTTGTCGGAGCCTCATTGATAGAACCATCAAGGATAGCGTCGATGATACCTCTTGTATCTTTGATAGAGATACGTTTGCCGCTACCGTTCCAACCTGTGTTCACCAAGTAAGCCTTAGCGCCAGTCATTTCCATCTTCTTAACCAACTCTTCGCCGTATTTTGTCGGGTGCAATGACAAGAAAGCAGCACCGAAACAAGCGGAGAATGTAGGAGTCGGTTCCGTGATACCACGCTCTGTACCTGCTAATTTAGCGGTAAATCCAGACAAGAAGTAGTATTGAGTTTGCTCCGGAGTCAAGATAGATACTGGAGGCAATACACCAAATGCGTCAGCAGACAAGAAGATAACTTGTTTTGCGTGCGGGCCTTTAGAAACCGGCTTAACGATGTTCTCGATGTGATAGATCGGATAAGAAACACGAGTGTTCTCTGTAACTGACTTATCAGCGAAATCGATCTTACCATCAGCGGCAACTGTTACGTTCTCAAGAAGAGCGTCACGTTTGATAGCGTTGTAGATATCCGGCTCGCTCTCTTTATCCAAGTTGATAACCTTAGCGTAGCAACCACCCTCGTAGTTGAATACACCCTCGTTATCCCATCCGTGCTCATCGTCACCGATCAACAAACGTTTCGGGTCCGTAGACAAAGTAGTCTTACCAGTACCAGACAAACCGAAGAAGATAGCTGAGCTCTTGCCCTCTTTATCCGTGTTAGCGGAGCAGTGCATAGAAGCGATACCACGCAACGGGTTCAAGTAGTTCATGATAGAGAAGATACCCTTCTTCATCTCACCACCGTACCAAGTATTCAAGATAACTTGCTCTTTAGTCTTCAAGTTGAAAACAGTAGCAGTCTCAGAGTTCAAGCCTAATTCTTTGTAGTTGTCAACTTTAGCCTTAGCAGCGTTGAAAGAAACGAAATCAGGTTCGCCGTAGTTAGCCAATTCCTCAGCTGTCGGACGGATGAACATATTAGTTACGAAGTGAGCTTGCCAAGCAACCTCCATGATGAAACGTACTTTCAAACGAGTAGCCTCGTTAGCGCCACAGAATGTATCGACAACGAACAAACGTTTGCCAGACAATTCTTTTACGGCTTTAGCCTTCAAGTCTGCCCAAGCGGCCTCAGAACAAGGCTTGTTATCATTCTTATATTCATCAGAAGTCCACCATACAGAATCTTCGCTGGCTTCATTCTTTACGAAAAATTTATCTTTAGGAGAACGACCTGTATAAATACCAGTCATCACGTTTACAGCACCTAGCTCAGTTACTTGGCCTTTCTCGAAGCCTTCCAAACTCGGTTTAGTTTCTTCTGCGAACAGAACATCATAAGACGGATTGTGAACGATTTCTTTCACATCAACAATTCCGTACTTGCTTAAATCTAAATTAGCCATCTTGAATTTAATTTAAATGATTGACTTTATATAACTTTTCTCTCTACTCTAGTTCGATACGGTGAGGCTTTCCGACCTTTTGGAGCTTGCTGCGACTCCACCTTGTTAACCGCGGTACAAAAGTAATATTTTTTTTTATCGTACACAGCTTATTAAGGAAATTTTTCAGTAATAATTACTCTTTTCCATGCAATTAACAAAACCCTTAGTCTATTTGTAATATGGAGTTTACAAATCATATACTTTTAGCTAGCATCTCAACTATTTCCGAAGTTGTCATCATAGGTATTCGCTTTTATTGTGACTGAAACAAAGATATATACTTTTTTCCGCACAAACAAATCCAGCGTATAAATATAAGAAAGGCGCAGGATAAATATCTTGCGCCTTCTCTTATATCCAATCAGAAATATATTACTTTACCTCCCAAATCTCACCTTTCATCAAAAGGTCGTGTAATTTACGTGTAGGATTCTTCGCTTGTACCTCCTCGATTTGCTGGTGGACAGCCTCATCATAGGTCGGTCCCTCCACATCTCGTATTACGCCTAACGCAATTGGCATATCACCGCTCATCATGGCAAGCATCATATGCAAGGTGTTATCCTTCTCATGGGCGTCGTGTACCAATACGTCATCCATCGTATAACCATCTTGTCCGATCGTTACGGATTTCAGTTTTAGGCCATCTAGCACAAGACCTTTATCCATGTTAGCGCCATAAACCATTTTCTCGCCATGGCGAAGGAAAATCGTACGATCCGCACGGTATTCCTTGTCTACGATACCTTTATGGATACCGTCATTAAAGATCACACAATTCACTAATACCTCCGTAACGGAAGCGCCTTTATGACGGGCGGAAGCCGTCAATACCTCGGTCGTATTCTTCAAATCCACGTCAATCGTACGGGCGAAGAAATTACCACGGGCACCCAACGCCAACTCGGCCGGGATAAACGGATCTTCCACCGTCCCATAAGGAGAGCTCTTGGATACGAAACCACGGTCGGATGTCGGGGAGTACTGTCCCTTCGTCAAACCATAGATCTTATTGTTGAAAAGAACGATATTCAAATCGATATTACGACGGACAGCGTGGATAAAATGATTACCGCCGATAGCCAAGCAGTCGCCATCACCCGTAATCAACCATACGCTCAAGTCCGGGCGAGCCGTCTTTACGCCGGTAGCGATAGCCGCTCCACGACCATGGATCGTATGGAAGCCATACGTATTCATATAATAAGGTAAGCGGGAAGAACAGCCGATACCTGAGATAACTGCCATATTGTGAGGAGCCACTCCTACCTCGGCCATAGCCTTATGCAGGCAATTCAGTACCGCATGGTCGCCACAACCCGGGCACCAACGTACGTACTGGTCGCTTTTATAATCTTTCGGTTGAAATTTAGTTTCTTCTGTTGTCATCTTTTAAGCCTCCAATATTTTAGTGAATTCCTCAACTAATCTCGCAACGACAAAAGGTTGTCCCTTTACACGATTGAAGCGATACGGGTTAAATCCGGGTACCTTTCCACGTAAATAGTTAGCGAACTGGCCGTTATTTTGCTCAGCCACCACCACTTTCTTATACTTAGAAAGAACCTCAGCCGTATTCTTAGGCAGCGGGTTGATAAACTTGAAGTGAGCGAAAGCCACCTTCTTGCCATTCTCTTGCATCGTCTCCATCGTCTCGTAAAGGTGTCCGTAGGTTCCACCCCAACCAACGATCAATAAATCAGCGTCCTCATCTCCGATCACTTCCAGTTCGGGGATATAGTCGGCGATCTTATCGATCTTAGCCTGACGGGTCGTCACCATCTTCTGGTGGTTAGCCGGATCGGTAGAGATCGCACTCGTCTCGTAGTCTTTCTCCAGACCGCCCAGACGATGAGCGAAACCTTCCGTTCCCGGAATCGCCCAGTAACGAACCAAGCTTTCCTTGTTACGACGATACGCCTTCCAGACTTTCTCGTCTTGATAATTAGCTACGTAATTCGGCTTAATCTCCGGATATTTATCCATTTCCGGAATTCTCCAAGCGGAAGAACCGTTAGCGATAAAGGCATCGGTCAACAAGATAACCGGAGTCATATGCTCCACGGCCAACTTACCCGCCCAAAATGCGGCATCAAAACAATCAGTCGGCGTAGAGGCCGCTATTACCACGGCAGGGCTCTCACCATTACGGCCATACAGAGCCTGCATCAAGTCCGTTTGCTCGCTCTTCGTCGGCAAGCCCGTAGAAGGACCGCCACGCTGAACATCGATAATCACCAAAGGCAACTCGGCGATTACAGCCAAACCGATTGCTTCGCTCTTCAAGGCAAACTCCGGTCCGGAAGTAGATGTAGCCGCCAAGCAACCGGCGAAACTAGCTCCGATAGAAGTACAGATACCGGCGATCTCATCCTCGGCCTGAACCGTGATAACGCCTAAATCCTTACGTTTAGATAATTCATGTAAAATATCAGTAGCCGGAGTGATCGGGTAACTACCCAAGAACAACTGCAAACCAGCCTTCTCGGCAGCGGCTATCAAACCATAGGAAGTAGCCTTATTACCATTCACGTCCGTATAGAATCCAGGCTCGGCTTTCTTACTCTCGATACGATACGTAGAAACTGAGGCATGGATGTTATTACCATAATTATAACCGTCCGTCAAAGCCTTGATATTAGCTTGGGCGATAACCGGTTTCTTAGCGAACTTATTCTGCAACATGTGCATAGCCTCCTCCAGCGGACGCTCGAACAACCAGCAAACAAGTCCTAAGGCGAACATATTCTTACAGCGAAGAGCCGATTTATTGTCCAAGCCAAACTCAACCAATCCGTCTTTTACCATCGTAGAGATCGGAGCGGCAACAACCTGCACGCCAGTCAATCCCAGCTCAGTAAACGGATCATCGGTCGTAAACAAGGCCTTATCCAAATCACTTTTCTTGAAAGAGTCCGTGTCGATTAAAACAATCGCATTGGGTTTTAGGTGTTTTACGTTCACCTTTAGCGCGGCGGGATTCATGGCCACCAATACGTCGGCCTTATCACCGGGTGTGAAAATTTTGCGCGATCCCAAATGCACTTGGAATCCAGATACACCACTTAGTGTTCCTTGTGGAGCACGTACTTCTGCCGGATAGTCTGGGAATGTAGAAATCTCGTTCCCGAAAACCGCGGACAGGTTTGAAAAGATTGTACCGGTTAACTGCATACCATCTCCCGAGTCTCCCGAGAAACGAATTACAACCTTCTCCAGCGTCTTAACTTTTGTCTGTTCTGCCATAATATACTTTATTAGCTTTATCGCTTATTGGTATTTAGATCGTCCGCAAAGTAAAGCATAAACTTTGCGAGTTCAAAACTTTTCCGCATCAAAAAGCAGAGAGGTATAGATCAAGATTATTAGATGATAGATTAAAATGGTTAGACACATAACTATTCACTGTCTTCCCATAATACATATATACTCCCGCCCTAAAGCCCTTATCCGATTTGATCATTCCTTGCACGGAACCGGCGTCGCCCAACGACAATAATAAAGGTACGAATATATTACTATAAGCCATCGAGGTAGTACGAGCCACCCGGTTGCTGATATTCAGTTTACAATAATGTAATACCCCATATTGCTCGAACACCGCGGGATCTTCCCTCGACAAGCAGCAAGTCGTCTCAAAGCAACCGCCTTGGCTTACCCTCAGATCGATCACCAAAGCTCCCTTTTTCATCGTACGCACCAAGTCCGTAGCGATAATATAGCGATGTCTCGTATTAATATAACGCATCGCCCCGATCACCACGTCAGCGCTACGAAACGCGTTATGCAGCACATTCGGATGGAACGTGGAAGTAAAAAGCCCTTGCCCTAAGACCTGTTGTATTATACGCAATTTATTGATATCATCATCGAATACTTTCACGGATGCTCCCAAGGCCAACGCAGCACGCGCGGCCACGGTCCCGGCGTTTCCGGCCCCGATAATCACCACTTCCGTAGGGGATACGCCCGGGATACCGCCTAATAAGATCCCTTTACCTCCTTGGGTATTGCTCAACAGCTCGGAAGCGATCGTTATGGAAGCCGCCCCCTCGATCTCGGAAGTGACATTCAGCACCGGGAAACGATTATATTCATCCGCCATCAACTCATAAGAGATAGCGGTAATCCGTTTCGCCATCATCAACTCGAAAGCCTCTTGAGCGAATAAATTAAACTGCACCAATGAGAAAACGGTCGTGCGAGGTCTCATAAGTGCGATTTCCACCGGCAACGGAGGCAATATCTTCAAGATCAGATCCGCTTGGAAAACTTCTGCGGGCGTATCGACGATCTCCGCCCCCGCCTCCGAGAAATGATTATCGGAATAGTTGATACCTAATCCGGCGCCACTTTCCACCAGCACCCGGTGACCGCAATCGGTCAGCATATCCACCGCCTCCGGAGTTAACGGCAAACGTTTTTCCGCCTCGCATCGTTCACGAGGAATACCGATGAGCAAACGGTTATTCACCTTGCTGATCTCTTTCAATAATTCCTGCGGGATATAGGCCCCCTGTGCCTGCCGGCCATCGTTCGCTTCCATATGCTATAGGATTTTCATTAACGCATTCGATATGTCATGTACATCAGATTCTGTTAACATCTTCTCGGCATCAAACGTTATGGACGCCTTCGTATAAAACGGATTCCTTTTCTCCAGACTCTCGGCGATAAACGCCCTCAGTTCCTCCCCGGAACGTCCTTTCAACACCGGACGGGTATGTTTGCACAACTCCAGACGCTTCGCCAGCTCCTCGACTGACACCTTCAAGTAAACCGTCGTGCCAGAAGCGTTCATAAACTCCATGTTATCGAAAAAGCAAGGAGCGCCTCCTCCCGTGGAGATCAGCACGTCCTCAAACTCAGCGACCTCGTGAAGCATATTCCGTTCTATCTCTCGGAAAGCCTCCTCCCCTCTCTCGGCGAATATCTGCGAAACGGCCTTATGATAACGCCCTTCGATATAGTAATCAAGATCTATGAACGAAAGACCGGCGAGCTTGGCAAGCTCTTTTCCCACCGTTGTCTTGCCCGCTCCCATATATCCGACCAAAAAAACACGTTTCATACGTTATTATAATAGTTTTCGCAAATGTAAACTTTTTCCGGGAACTCCATCTTCTTTATTCCTAAGAATCAATAAAAAAATCATAGGCCAATGGCTTTTACTGTCTGGGTCGCACGATCCACTACCAATAAAGTATGACGAGCACCGGCTATTTTCTCGGGATAGACCATCGAATCTGTAAAGTCCTGCAATAATTTTCCGTTCTTAGGGCTGATCTCCCATAGCTCCGACCGTTTATCATCGACACGAAGCGTAACAAACAAACGATCCCCTACAAACGCTATCGACTGGGGAGACTTTTCAAATCCCAATGTCACCAGATACGGCGCAAAGCCCGTGTCCCCTGCCCGAATGTCCGCAGGATCGAATAAATAGATTATATTTTTATTCTGGGCCGTCACATATAAAAAGCCATCATTTCGTGCCGCTACTGCATAAGTACCCATTGCCTCTTGTAAATTTACGCTACGGCTATATATAGGTACCCGAGCAGCGGAACCGGGCTGTACATCTTGCTCCAAGACAACTACCAGTTTCCGTTTATCCCGGATAAAGACAGCCCCTTGACTAGCCGTCACATCAAACGCATGAACGGTCTGATAACCACCCTCACCCCAAGTACCCGTACCGATACAAGTAATGAACTCATACGTTTCCGCATCAAACACATCCGTACGGCTTCCCGTATTCGTGACATATATTTTCCCATACGAGCGAGTCACGCCGTTTGGCTCCCCCGCAAAGGTCTCTTTCTTATCTCCGTTCATCCACTCAACCATACTTTTCACATGACGCACATTACCGGAAGATACATCAAAGACCTCCAAACTATAATGTCCCGGAGCGTCATTTGCTACATATAGCGTATTCCCATAAAGATGGACCGCTTTCGGATGAAAAGTTTCCACAGTGGCACCGGGAATATCCAAGACAGAAAGTGTAAATGAGAGAGGAGAACCCTCATCACCAGCCCTATCCGTCTCCATCGGAGCAAGCCCAAGCCCGCCATCTATGGCATCCAATTCCGGATCATCGATAATGTATTTCGAGGAAGTATACACGTTTTTATTCTCTACCAGATTCTTATTCCTCCGGGTATGCAAGAAACGGCGGGAATAAACCGGTAATTTCTTGCTCACGGAAAGCTGTGAGTAAACCTTCATACAAATTGTAGGGAAACCGCCTTCCGCCGGATAGTACGTCATATTCCCACTATGCCCATACCCCAAGCAGTGTGCCAGCTCATGATACGGCGTGTCAGAACCATTGGCATCGTCGGCATAATGGGTCAGATAGACATATTCACCTAGCCCAAAGGTATTTCCTCCACCCAGACCGACAACATTCACCACGCGTCCATAACACAACCCGCCATGATTCGTGATCTGTTTCTTCAACACATCTATATCCACGATTTGCTCGTTATTTATCAGCTTGCCACGCCACTTCTCCAGTTCCTCATCAAAAAGCGAGGAAGAAAACATCGCGGCCATATTCAAGGAAAGGGCAACCGCCTCACGAGCCAGATGTGGCCTAAAGTTGCCCCAGTTCGAACCGGAATATTTACCAAACCAAATATCCCACTTAGGTTTCACGTTTATCATTCCTTGATAGACCGGATCTCCACATTCAACCCGCAAACTTATATTCTCGGCCACGATATCCGGATGGGCATCTATGGTAACCTCCTCGCCGGAACGTGTATAATAAACCTTCGCCCGTTCTAGAAAAGGCAACTTCATTTTAAACTCCTGAAAAGGTAAAACCGTAGTAAACTCCGCAAACCGTACCTCATCCTCATAACCCTCAACCGTAGCCCAGACAATCACATTATGGATAGCTCTAGGAGAATAGAAACGAAGCATCAACTCCTTCTGCCCGGTAACTGACACCTGCAAAGGCTCATTCACCTTGAATTTTCGCTTTGACGAATCGAAAAGAACCTCGTCCGGTTCCTCATCCTGAAGGATGTAAGAAGTATTCGACGAATCATAATCCTCCTCCGCCATCCGTATCAAACCATATTTACTCGTTCCTCCACTATTACCCACATCATCTTCATCCGAACATCCGAGAACAAGAAAGCCTCCCATTACAAACAGAATGACACGAATGATCGTGTATCTCAACATTTCATTCATAAATAATCTCTTACCAGTTTTGGACGCAAAAATAGTATTTTTATTTAACTCGCATAAAAGTCACCGTTTTTATGTAATTTTGCCCCGTAGACAGATGTAGATTCGATGATGAAATTTATAGATAAGTTCAATACAATCATCCATAAGCCATTTTTCAGCAAATATAGTACCTTAATGGGGCTATGGGCATTGCTGGGGGTTATCGCATGGATTACCAAGTATTTCCCCGGGAAATATAACAACTTCTCCATCTTCAGGCAATCCTTTTGGCATACGTTGAATGAGTTACCGCTCTATGCCGCCTATCCGGAAGAATACAACGATATTTTTCACTACGGGCCGGTATTTAGCTTGGTAGTGGCTCCGTTCGCCATTACACCGTTATGGTTAGGACTGCTTACTTGGTCAGTGGCGCAAAGCCTTTTCTTATTCTGGGCGGTCAAGATGCTACCGGGGATCAAGCGGGAACGTATCTTTATCTATTGGTTCTGTGCCCACGAGTTGCTTACCTCGCTTTTCATGTCGCAATTTAATATCAGTATCGCCGCTATCATTGTCCTCGCCTACGCATTGATAGAGAAAGAGAAAGACGTATGGGCCGCTTTCGTGATCATGTTGGGTACCTTTACTAAATTGTATGGGATCACGGGATTGGCGTTCTTCTTTTTCTCTCGCCATAAGATGAAGTTCAGCCTATCTTGCGTAGGATGGGCGGTCGTCATGGTCGTAGCCCCGATGATATTGTCCGGGCCGGATTATATAATGTCCCAATATACCGGTTGGTTCGAGGACTTATCCGGAAAAAATTCGGAGAACTTATTCGCGCTCATGCAGAACATTTCCTTCTTGGGAATGGTTCGTAAGATATCGGGATCGGTCAGTTACTCGGACATTTATCTGATAATAGGGGGATTAATAGTATTCGGCCTGCCTTATCTACGCATCAGTCAATATAAATATGAGGCTTTCCGGAAAACGTTATTGGCCTCGGTGTTGATGTTTGTCGTACTGTTCAGCACGGGTAGCGAGTCCAGTACCTATATCATAGCGTTTATCGGAGTCGCTATTTGGTATACGGCTGTACCGTGGAAACGTTCGACATTGGATATTGTCTTGATGGTCTTCGCCTTTATATTGACCAGCATGTCTCCGTCCGATCTTTTCCCGAAATACATACGAGTGCATTATGTATACCCGTATGCGTTAAAAGCGTTGCCTTGTATGCTGATCTGGCTAAAGCTGACATTTGAGATGTGTACGAGGAGTTATAATCCGGTAAAGGTATAAATGGAATGAACGCACGAGCAGACATAGATTTGGTATTACCTTGTTACAACCCGCCTTCGGGCTGGGAGGAACGAGTAGCCACCCATTTCCGCGAAGTGGAGCGATTATTCAGCCCGGTACGTTTCCACCTTTTTATTGTCAGTGATGGTTCGAGACGGGGATACGAGCCGGAAACGATTGACCGCCTCCGGCAATTGATACCGAATGTCTGCGTCGTAGACTATAAGCCCAACAGGGGAAAAGGATATGCCTTGCGAGAGGCAGTAAAGCGATGTACCTCTCCCTACATTATTTATACGGACTACGATTTCCCTTATACAAACGACTCGTTCGGCAGGATGGTCGAGACGTTGCTAGGAGGAGCGGACGTGGTCGTGGCTACCCGTAGCAAAAGTTATCAGGAGAATTTGCCTCCTTTCCGAAAAGTGCTATCCAAGCTATCCCATATATGTAACACATGGATTTTGAGGATCAAGATCAAGGATACGCAAGGAGGTATGAAAGGATTCAGTCAAGCGGGACAAGCGATATTCCTGACCACCCGTATCAATAGCTTCCTGTTCGATACAGAATTTATCTATAAGGCAAGTCGCCGGAAAGAGATAAACTTACGGACGATCAATGCGAACATCAAAGAAGGACTAGCGGTATCCGATATGGGATTCAAGGTCCTGCGGCGGGAAGCGTTGAACTTCTTATCCATCTTATTTCATAGAGATTAATTAACATTCATGATATTACTTAGTTTTGATATCGAGGAGTTTGACGCTCCATTGGAACACGGCGTGGAATTGCCGTTCGAGGAACAAATGCGTACTTCCGTGGAAGGAACCCGGAAGATATTGGCATGTCTGGCCCGTCACCGGGTAAAAGCGACTTTCTTTTGCACGGCGAACTTCGCCCTTCATGCGAAGGATTTGATCTTGGACATCCAAAAGGGTGGACATGAGATCGCTTCGCATGGTTTTTATCACTCGTCGTTCGAGACCGCCGATCTACGCAAGTCCAAAGAGGCATTGGAGGAACTGACCGGACAACCGGTGAACGGTTTCCGTATGGCCCGCATGATGCCCGTCGAAGAAGAAGAGATCCATAAGGCCGGTTACTTATACAACTCGTCCTTGAACCCGACTTGTATTCCCAGCCGTTATAACCATCTGGGGCAACCCCGCACCTATTTCATGAAAGATGGCGTATTGCAACTGCCCGCCTCGGTGACCCCGATCGTCCGTTTCCCCTTGTTTTGGCTGGCTTACCATAACCTTCCGGCCACCTTGTACCGTAAGTTAGCGCTTTGGACTTGGAAAGAGGACGGTTATTTCCTGACCTATTTCCATCCGTGGGAGTTTACCTCCTTGAGCGACCGGAAAGAGCTAAAGTTGCCGTTTATCATGACCAACCATTCCGGTTGCGGCATGGAAAGAAGGCTGGACGCCTTGATCCGTTTCTTCAAGGATAAAAGAGCGCCGTTCGGTACCTATACGCAATTCTCACAAGAAATCTTGAGTAAGAGTCATGGCCAAGAATAAGTTTTATGTCGTATGGAAAGGGTTGAACCCGGGAATCTATGATAACTGGGCGGAATGCAAGGCACAGGTAGACGGACAAGAGGGAGCCAAATATAAATCCTTCGAGAACCGGGAGGAAGCCGCCAAAGCCTTCGAGGCCGGCTATACCCATTACCTAAAGACCGCCTCTTCCCCGAAAGCCGTGGCCCGTCTCGCGCCAGAAGCCCCGATCGGGAACCCCATCAATGAGAGTCTTGCCGTAGACGCCGCCTGTAGCGGTAATCCCGGGGATATGGAGTACAGAGGCGTTTATACCGCTACCGGGCAAGAGATCTTCCATATCGGCCCGCTGAAGGAGGGCACGAACAATGTCGGGGAATTCCTCGCCTTAGTACACGGCCTCGCCTTGCTACAGCAAAAGGGAAGCGACCTGCCGATCTATTCGGATAGCCGCAACGCCATCAGCTGGGTCAAGAAAAAGAAATGCAAAACCCTATTAGCACGTAAACCGATCAACGAACCTATCTTCGACCTCATCGAGCGGGCCGAGAAATGGTTGAACACCCATACCTATACCACCCGGATCCTCAAATGGGAAACATCCGAATGGGGGGAGATCCCGGCGGATTTCGGAAGGAAATGAGGTAAAGGTAATTAAAATTATATCGTATATTTACCCAATATATCGAATTCAAGCCTATGAAGATCGCTTTCGACGCAAAACGGATTACGCATAACGCTACCGGACTGGGTAATTATAGCCGGTTCGTAGTGAATAGTTTGTCTGCATCTTTCCCGGAGCATACCTATCAACTCTATACGCCGGGCAAAGGCAAAGAAGCGTTACGGAAACGGATCGAGGAGCGTCCAAGTGTCTCATTCCATTATCCGGAAGGCAGGTTCGATAAACTATTTCCGTCTTTATGGCGTACCTCGGGCCTAACGGCTACGCTTCGAAAAGAACACGTAGATCTGTTCCATGGCTTGAGTAATGAGATTCCTATGAATCTAAAACAGAACGGAATCCCAGCGGTCGTAACGATACATGACTTGATCTTCTTGCGTTACCCGCAGCTTTATAAACCGATCGATCGTTCCATCTATACCTACAAATTCAAGCAAGCTTGTTTACGGTCGGACAAGATCATAGCGATCAGCAGGCAGACGATGCGAGACATCCGGGACTTCTTCAACATTCCGGAAAGCAAGATCGAGGTGGTTTACCAAGGTTGTGACCCGATATTCGGACAAGCGGTTCAAGAAGACGTGAAATCGTCCGTACGCAAGAAATATCAGATAAACGGGCCTTATATATTATATGTAGGGAGCATCGAGGAACGGAAAAATTTATTGCTTCTGGTAAAAGCCCTGAAAGAGCTGAAAGAAGATATCTCCGTGATCGCTATCGGTAAGCATACGCCTTATACGGACACGGTAGAGACTTATATCCGGGAAAACAACCTGTCCGGTCGCGTCCATATCTTGACTCATATACCTTTTAACGAATTAGCCGCTTTCTATCAGATGGCGACCTTATTTGTCTATCCCTCGTTTTTCGAAGGATTCGGTATCCCGATCTTAGAAGCCCAGCTTGCCGGTATTCCGGTGATAGCGGCTACCGGTTCTTGTCTGGAAGAGGCGGGCGGATCGTCCGCTCTATATACCGATCCGAGAAATGAGCAAGAGCTGCGCAGCTTGATAGAGTCCGTATTGAACGAGCCGAAGCTGGCCGAATCCATGCGTTCCGGCGGACGAGAGAATATACGGCGATTCATGCCCGACGTATTAGCGGCTCATTTCATGCGAGTATACGAGAATATCTCACGATCTTAGCAAATCCATTTTATCCATACACAATGAATATACTTTTAGTCTATAAAGAAGCCGATATAGCGACCTACAAAATGCTGGAAGGATTGTCCAAGCTTGAGGACTTCAACATCTATATCGCTTCTCCCCAATCGTATACCGACAAAAAGATCTATGGGAATTGTACACCTTTGGATCTGCCGGTCATTACCTCGAAGTTCAACTGGAACGTTATTCGTGCCCTGCGCAAAATCATCAAGACTTATCGGATCGACCTTATCTACTCACCGAGTAGTTCCGGTTTATCTAACGCTCTATTCGCCTCCATAGGCACACGGGCGAAGAATATCGCATACCGAGGTACGCAGGCTAAATTGAAGCGGTTCGATCCGACCTATTATCTAGGCATATTAAATCCCGCCGTGGAGCATGTCGTATGCGAGACCAAAGATATCGAGGAATATCTCTCCCGATTCATCGCACGAAAAAGACTAACGACCAGCACAAAGCCATTTGATATCGATTGGATCAAGGAGGCAGTCCGTACGCCCAAACAAGCAGACGATATTCCGGACGACGCCTTTCGTTGCATCTATATCGGAGCGACGAAGAACAGGCCGTTCAAAGGCTTAACCGATTTGATTGATGCGTTTATCTTATTGGATGATCCACGGGTACATCTTACAATCGTGGGAGAATATGGGGAAAATGATTTCCAATTAGCCCAACAGTCGAAGGTAAGCGCACAAATTCATTTTCTGGGACAGCGTTCCGACGCCATCTCTTTTCTGGTCACGTCCCAGTTGTTTATACTTCCCTCGCACCGGGATGCCTCCCCAAGAGTCGTGCGAGAGGCTATGGCTTGTTCAGTACCTTGTATCGTAACAGACATACCGGGAGCAAGAGACTTAATCATAGACGGAGTCACCGGATTGTTAGTGCCGCCTTCTTCTCCTCAACAAATGGCGGCGTCTATCCGCTCGCTTATCGATAACCCGGAGCGATTGGAAGCGTTCGCCAAGGCCTCACGTGAGCATATCATCCAAGATTTCAGCGTAAAGGCTTATACAGACGGCTTCGCCACGTTATTCAGGTCGATCAAGAAAGCATAGATTATTTACAGATTCAGAAACAACGGATATAAGCTAATGAATAGCTATCATAAAGATGGTCCTTCATTCCATGTTTATATTGGAAGGACAGGATATTTTTCTTAAGCTCATAATTTAGCTTTGTCCGTAGAATCATCGGCTTATCCCCATTATCCCGATATCCCCGGAAACCGGCATAATTACAATCCAACGAGACCCCCCGATAGGTTCCTAACACACCTGCCCCATAACAGAAAGCGTCGTTCTGACGATTAACGACATCGTTCGTCATCCAACAATAAAAACCCGCTAAAGCTTGTACACGGATCGAAGCGTTTACATCTTTCCGCTTCCACAACGTACGTCCCAGATTGGCGTCGAACCAATAAGAGGCCGCATCCGTATAACGAGCGTCGCACAAGCGTCCGCCACTGGCGGTTTTCAGGTTGGCGCTTACCACGATATCCATCCACTTCTCGCTCCGGAGAGCTTGGAAATAAAAATTAAAGATCACGTCGCCCCGGCAAACAATCGGGGATTTCAGTTCTACCGCATAACGCTCATCCCGCACTTCCGGCGACATCTCATACCATTCTTGGAATACCCAACTGACATTCACTCCTACACGCCCCTTTACGACAGGAATGTACAAACGGGTAAAGATATCTTTTGTCTGATCGCCTCGCGTCTTATGATATTCCCCCCGAAGCTCCACTTCCCAACGGCTGGACAGGCTTCCTCCCACCAACTCGGGAATCGGAAAGGCATTTGGCCCGAAATAACGGGGCGAGTAAGTCAGATACTCTACCTTTTCCCACCATTCTAACGCCTTAACCGGAGATACATAGGCCAAAAGACAACTAACAACTAAACAGAACCGGAGTATTTGTATTTTCATAAAAGTCTATAATTCAAATTCAATCTCATGCTTCAACGCATATTTCTTCCAGAAACGATTTCGATAGTATAATATCCAACGAAGGCATTCCGCTTTATCAAAATGCCGGCTCTCGGCATAGGTCTCAGCCATTAAATGAAAAGCGGCTTCCCGTCCCCACAAGCGGGAGAAATTCGCGCATCCTCGTTTTAGCGATACAGGCCCGAAGTGCATCCGGTTTATATCGATCAAGGAGAACCTAACCCCTTCCTCCGTACGATCGTACAACACATTTCCGGGAGAGAAATCGGCATGATAGACCTCCGCCTCATGCAACTCTGCCATATAAGTGCCTAACGCACGAAAAATATCCTCGTTCCCCTCTACCGGACGCTGTCCGACTTTATACAATGTCTTATAGCTGGATTGCAGACTGATAAAATAACTATATCCCAAAAACCCTTTCTTCCTAAAAAGGATATAAGCGATCGGGGCAGGAGTCTCAAACCCCTTGGCAACCAATCGCAGAGCGTACTCATAGGCTCGCACAGCCTTAGGCTGACGGAAAAAACGATAAATAACACGGTTTATCAAGAAGGGGACTCTATATCGCTTGACATTCAGTTCCACACCATCTACCTCAAAAACCTTGATCTCATTCCTCGCCTTATAAATCGTTTTTCCCTCTTCCGAAAATATACGAGGTACACGCCTTACAAAATCCTCGAATCGCCCGTACGCCGGGTTAATGACCTCCTTCATCCGAAACCATTTCATTTAAAGAGGTTAATACCTTGTTTATGATTAGATCCGGATTGAGCTGTCTCATACACGCCCAATCCTTCCGCAGGCAGGGCTTTTGGCCAAATACGGAACAAGGACGGCAAGGTAAGTCCAACTGGATACAATCTTCCGGATCCTGATGATATCCGTAAAATCCGGCATAGGGATGGGTAGCGCCCCAAACGGAAAGCACCCGTGTACCGACCAAGGAAGCGAAATGCATATTGGCGGAATCCATGCAAATCAACAGATCCAACCGGCTGATCAAGGCCAGTTCCTGATCCAAGGAATACTTGCCCGCCACGCTTTTTACCCGGGGATACTCAAAAGCCCATTGATCCAAGAGCGCCTCCTCGTAGCCACGACCACCGAACAGGAAGATGGTAAAATCCTCTCGATCGGAAAGCTCGGCCATGACCAGCTCCATCTCCCCGGTCGGATAAATCTTTCCCCGGTGCTTGGCGAAGGGGGCGATACCGATCCATTTGCCCGTCTTCGTTCCCGCAAGGGGTTCCAAGGCGGATAAATCAGGGGTCGAGGTCTCATAAAGCGAGGTGAACGATTCCGTATAATGAAGTCCAGCGTTACGGAACACATCCGCATAACGTTCGATCACCGGGCGAAGTTGTTTAAATCGTTTATGCTTCGCGTCGGTCAACCGGGCACGATCTTTCCGGGCCTTATCCACGACAAACACCCGTCTGCCGTTCAAGCGGAACAGCGTACGGATAATCATGGTTCGCAACACATCGTGCAAATCCAGCACCATATCGAAATCGTATTTCACCAAGGCAGAGGCAAAACGAAGCAATCCCGCCAACGTTTTCTCCGTGCTCTTCGTATTGATACCGATCACGTTCACGTTCTTCGGGCGGTTGATAAAAACCGGGATCAAGAACGCTTGCGTCAACACGGTAAACGAGTCCGTAGGATTCGCCTTGGCTGCGGAATAGATAACGGGAACGGTCATCGCCACATCCCCGATAGCCGAAAGTCGTATTACTAATATATTTGCCATTATTTCTTACCGTACAACACAGGATTCAAGGCCGGGTCGTTGTACATCTTCATTTGCTTGTAGACCTTCATGTATTTCTTACCGTCACGGATATCGGATAGCAATTGATCCAAAGCCATCGACAAATCCTTCTTCTGTTCCAACAAGACGGCCAACTTCTGCTCACAACGAGCCTTATGCTCGGCAGTAGCATCCGGACGGTTTGCCTCCTCACGCATATGATAGATCTTAAGCGTAAGGATCGACAGACGATCGATCGCCCAAGCCGGGCTTTCCGTATTGATCGTAGCGTCCGGCAAGACTTTCACGTTCTTGTATTTATCCAGAAAGAAACTATCGATCAACTCTACCAAATCCGTACGATCTTGATTCGACTTGTCGATGCGGCGTTTGATAGCCAGCGCTTCCACCGGGTCGATCTCCGGATTCCGGATAATGTCCTCCAAATGCCATTGTACGGCATCGATCCAGTTCTTAAGATAAAGATAAAACTCGATGCTCTTTACCGCATAGGGATTATGCACTGTAGCATCTACATTGTCAGTTACATGATAAGCCTCCGTAGCTTGCTCAAAAATGCGGAAACATTGTTCGCTGAAGTTCATATATGATTCATTTTCTTTCTGTGAATACTTTGTGGGACAAAGATAATGCTTACGGATCAGAAACCCAATTCTACCGGATAAATTCTATCCTCTTAGCATATATCCTTTCTTCGGCAAGGATACGATGCCGGTAGACGGATCGTTATGAAGCGCTTTACGGAGATAGGTGACCTGCACATTCAAGGCCAGGGAGTTGGCGTATGAGCTAGTTCCCCAGACGGTTTCCAACAGAAGGTCACGATCCACCGCCAGATTCAGGTTTGTCGCCAGGATTCGCAGAAGATCCGCTTGGCGGGAAGTGATCAATACCTTGTTATTGCCCGTACGGATCTCATTCGTGGTATAGTTGAAGGTCGTGTTTCCGAAATGGAAGCTCTCCTCCTGCACGTTTTCATGGACACCGATCTCAAAACGGTCCTTGATACGGGCGATCAGCTCTTCCGGATAGAAGGGTTTCGCCAAGTAATCGTTTCCGCGCAAGCTAAAACCTTTCAAACGGTCGTTCTTATCGGAACGGTCGGAAAGGAAAAAGATCAAGACATGACGGTCTTGCTCACGGATCTTTTCCGCTACCTCGAAACCGTTTAGGCCGGGCATGTTGATATCCAGCAAGACCAGATCCGGTTTCACTACCGGGAATTGCTTCAAAGCCATGGTACCATTGCCGGTATAAGTCACCTCATACCCCTCCCGTTCCAAGAATCGCTTCAAGACGAGGGAATACTTAAGGTCATCGTCAGCGAAAAGTATTTTCAATGTCGATTTCATAAGGCTGTAGTCGGTAGATTTATAGTAATTCGAGTGCCTTCACCTAATTCACTTCGCAGGGATACTGAACCATGATGCGCCTCTACTATTTGGCGAACGTAGCTCAATCCCAACCCAATACCGGGAATTTGCTTATCCGGCAGATGAGACGAACGGTAAAATTTATCGAACACCTTTCGCCGCTCATCCGGAGCGATACCGAAGCCATTATCCGAAACGGTCAATTCCACCCCTTGCTGATTCCAAAGCACTACGATATCGATATCCACTTCCTCTCCCGAATATTTGATCGCGTTCTCTATCAAGTTAGACAAGACATTCGCCACATGTACCGGATCGGCCGTCAGATCCGGCATATCCGGGGGAAAGGCCGTCGAGAAAGAGACTTTTTTCCCGGCGGGGATATTGGTTAGGCGTACCACCTTCTCCACCAACTCACGGAGATTAAAAGCGGAAGGTCTCAGAAGCGTCTCCCGCTCGTCCGCACAGACCATATCTTTCAATTTTCCCAGATAGGCGGAAAGATTATCCAACTCGAACATGGAGTCTTGAAGGACCCGTTCCGTCGTGGCCTCATCCATCCGCATCTCCCGGTCATTCAAGAAAGAGACGAATACCTTCAAGGTTTGTACCGGTCGCCTCAGCTCATGGATCATCGTATGCACGAACCCCTCACGCAACTCGTTCAAGCGCATTTGTTCCCAGATCGTACGGATCTGGAAACCCAAACAAGCCAGCAATAACAAGATAAGGAAAATACTTAGGAAAAGCTGCCATCCCATCCGGCCCAATAACGGATTCATGGGAAGATCCACATCCACCCACACCGCCTTTCTCTCGATCGGGGCGAACACATAGCATATCGAGATAGAGGTTGAAAACAGGTTTTTCGATAATGGTAACCATAAGGCCGATGACTGTCCGGACAATGTATCGCTCGCTACGAACGGACGTACCCGATAATCCAGACCGGGCAGACCGGCAGACAAGATGGAGTCCAAACGCTCCGCGGAGAAAGGCACGAAGAACTCCACGACCGAACGATCTACCCCAACTAATAAGCTATCTTCCGGCATATTCGGGTCCAGATGAAGCCGAAAACTATGGATCTTTGTCGTATCCTTGGGATAAAGCTGGAAACCGAACGAGTTTTTCAACCCGTTTAACACGCTATCACCAGACTGGTATTTCGACTGGCGTTCTATAATATAAGTACCTTTCGTCATCTCCGCCTCTTCCTTCCGCATACGAAATTCCTCCTGCCCGGCATGAAATACCTCACCGGCGATCTCATCCGCATAAGTACACATCTCGTACCGGAACTGATTGAACAGCCAATAGCCTTGTACCCCGATCGCCGCCAAAGCCGCCGCCAACGAGATTACCCATATCCATCGAATCCTCTTTCCCATATCTTATTCCTTTCCGGCAAAGATAGATAGCTACTCCATGATTACAACGTACATATAGCCATTTTTATAAGCGGAGTAATATTTCAGTAATAAAAATCTTCCTTACGGCAAACGTTCCTCTCTTACATTCGCGACAAATAACTTCTAAAACCAACAGATCATGAAACGAATCATAGCGACAATCGGCCTGCTTTGCGTAGGTCTGTCAGGGGCGGGACACGAGACGAACGCCCAAGTGACAATCAACGTCTTCAACCTAAACGACGTACTAAGAGCCAAGCCCATTGACGAGACACGTTTCACGGTACAATACCAAACCACGTCCATGCCGGACACGCTCCAACCCGACAAGAAAGAGGAAGAGACCCTCATGCTGAAGGTCGGGGATAAATGCTCCGTTTACTATAGTTACGCCAAATTCCTCACCGATTCCGTACTAGAGGCCGACAAAGCCGCCGGAGCCTCACAAGAAGTCATCAATGAACACCTGCAACAATATTCCTCCAAGACCAATGCACAGGTCTACAAGAACTATCCGGCGGGAAAGACCACGACCTTGGATGCCCTTGCCGCCAGTCGCTTTCGCTGCGAGGAAAAGGAGGAGCGCCCGGAATGGACCTTACTGCCCGATACGATGACCATCCGGTCCTATCCTTGCCGGAAAGCGACATGTCATTTCAAGGGCAGGCATTATGAGGCTTGGTACACGCCGGAGATACCGAAAAGCGAGGGTCCTTGGAAATTATGCGGATTACCGGGCCTGATCCTAAAAGCCCAAGACAGCCAAGGACATTACACTTTCATCTGCACGGGTATCGAACTGAGCCGGGGTAAGAACCCGATCCTTTTCGGGGGAAACGATTTCGAGCCGATCAGCCGCAAGAACCTGCAAAAGGCTTACGAACGATATGCCGCCGATCCTATCGGATACATCGCCTTGACCTCGCCACAGGTGAAAGTGACCGTCACCGACGATAACGGAAAACCTTACCAACCCAAGAACATGCCGTATAACCCTATAGAAAGGGAAGAAAGATGAAACGGATCATACTGCATATACACACTTTTTGTTTACTTACGCTGCTCTGCCCGGCAGGATTGGCCGCCCAATCCGTCATCCGAGGGATCGTGATCGACAGGGAAAGCCAACTGCCGGTAGAAGCGGCCACCGTGCAATTAACTAGAGGCAACGTCTCCCTTCCGATCAACTATACGTTAAGTAATAATGAAGGGACCTTTACCCTCACCCAACCGAAGCGGACGGACTCACTTCTCGTCTCCGTCTCGCTCTTAGGGTACCAAACCCAGCAACAAGCCGTACATGCCGGACAAACGCTTCGTTTTGAGATGGAGCCGCAGGTATTCAGCCTAAAGGAGGTGGAAATCCGTCCGGGACGTGTCTGGGGGCAGCAAGATACGATCAATTATGATGTCACCCGCTTTCTATCCCCAAAGGATCAATCCATCAAGGACGTATTACGGAAACTTCCGGGTATCGATATCGATGATCTGGGGAAGATCTCTTACAACGGGAAAGAGATCCGTAATTTCTATGTGGAGGGACTGGATCTCACCAACGGGAAATACAAGCAAATCAGCGAGAACCTGCGAGCCGACGCCGTGCAGAACATACAAGTGATGGAGAACCACCAACCGATCCGTGTGTTACAGAGAAAGATCAAGACCGAAGACGTAGCGTTGAACCTCAAACTGAGACCGGAATTCCGGGATCGCTGGCTGATCAATGCCGAAGGCGGTCTCGGCGCATCCCCGTTCTTATGGAAAGGAGCCGCTGACGCCTTGCAGATCAGCCGCAGCAGCCAATCCGCTTATCTATATAAAGGGAATAATACCGGGCAAGATGTATCGGGCGAGCAAAATACGCTTACCGAATCACCCGAATCCCGTTTATCCGAGCCCAAGGTTCCCCAATTTCTGCTACAACCCTCATTCTCCGCCCCGCTAAAGAAAGAGCGCTGGCTGTTCAACCATATACACAGCCTATCCGCAAATCGCCTATATAAACTGAACGAGAACACCCAACTCCGTATAAACGCCGGTTATATCCACGACCTGCGAACACAGGAAAGGGGGAGTGAGACGACCTATTACCAATCCGAGGACACGATTCATCTAACGGAGCAAAGCGATAGCCGCATTCGCTCGGATCAAGCCAACCTAAATATCGGAGTGGAAAACAACTCGCAGGAAAGGTATCTCAAGAACCAGTTCTCAGCCACCGGAGATTGGCAATCCAGCCTTTCCCATATAACTGAAAACACAATTTCCACCGGCCGTACAACATTGGACCAACGCATCAAAACCCCGAACCTCGACTTGCGTAATAATTTACGGACCCTGTGGAGCTTGGACAAATACACGTTGGAAGCCCAGTCTTCGCTCCGTTACCACAGCAACGCGGCCGATCTTCGCTTGGATAACCACCCTTATCCAATGAACTTACGCGACTTTTATACCGATAATTCCTTCTCATTCCTGAAAAAGAGCGGTTCCCTCACCCAGCGATATACGGTGGGCATAAACGGGGAGATCAGCAATATCGAGAAAAGCCTGCAAACTTATCTTTCACCCGATTACCAATGGAATACCTATAAATGGACCCTATCCCTCAGCGTTCCTCTCAGATGGACCGGATATACAGGGGTCGGTTTCTCCCGCATCTCGGTTAATCCGTCCCTGTCCATTATCTACAAACTGAATTACGCATGGCGTTTCACGGTACACGCCTCCTATAAGGAAAGATACGGAGAGATGACCGACTTATACGACCGGCCTTATCAAACGGATTACCGGAATAGCGTCTGGAATTGCGGAATCCTCCCGGTTTACAGACAACAGCTTTATTCCGTTTATGGGGAGTACAAGAATACGGCACGGGAATTCTTCGCCACGGTAAACCTGACACACAACCGGGAGTGGTACAACCGTATATACGAGCAACGTATAGAGAACGGACAGATACAACGAGTCTCCTTACCACTGTCCAACCACGGTTCCGGATATACCGTCAAAAGCACGCTATCCAAAGGCTTTTACGATCTAGGGCTAAAGACCTCGCTCCTGGCGCTCCTCAATATCAGCAAGGCCGAGCAAATCAGCGGGGGACAAAGGCTTCCCTATCAATATCGTCTCATGCGCCTAGAACCCAAAGTGATCTGGACTCCCAACCGCCATTGGGAGACCAGTTACCAAACCGATATCCGGTACGGAGGAAGTAAAATAGGAGAACGTACCCGTTTGGCGCCCTTATGGAACGTCACCCAACAAGTACAACTCTCCTACATTTTCTCACCCATAGAGGCAAGCCTTTCCGTAGATCATTATCACAATGACGTGAATGAAGACCAATCCGTCAACGCCGTTTTCGCGGACTTCTCGGTCTTATGGAAATCCCGGCGTTTGCAAATCACCGCCACGGCGACAAACCTGTTCGACAAACGTACCTACGGATACACGCGATACGCATCGTTGGAAAGCTATACCTCATGGGTACGTATCCGTCCCCGGGAGTTTCTGGTAGCGATCCGCTACCAGCTATAAACGATCCAGACGAGTCCGGGTTATATGCGTATCTTCCGCTCCACCGTACCCTCTGCCGTATCTATCCGTATGAAATAAACGCCGGGCTGGACATTTCCCAAGGAAACAGCGTAATCCACCGAGGCTGGAGAATCTACCTTCTCACCATACAGATGACGGCCCGAAGCGTCATGTACATGGATGCTGAACGAACCGGGGACCTCCGCCCAACGGACATGGAAACTTCCTTTCGTACCGCTAGCATATACGGACACGGCCTCTTGCGGAGCCTCCTCGAATACGTTCTCCGTAGAGGTAGGGATTCCCAATATATCCAGCAGACCTTTATACACGTCTATCTTTCCCCATCCCCATTGCTTGTTCGGATAAGAGAGCGGTTTATCCTGAACAGCCGTACGGGAGAAGACATCCTTGATATCATCCGGGGATAAAGCAGGATTCGCCTGTAACCAGAGAGCGATACTGCCAGTCACGAAAGGACAAGCCATCGAGGTTCCACTCATATACCCCCATGGATATCGATGTCCATTGAAAGTGGAATAGCGAGCCTGTGATGCCTTGGCTCCTTCACCGGTCTCACCCTCCAGATAGAATGAGTTATAGGAGGATGCCACCCAAAGTCCGGGTGCTGTTATATCTGGTTTCATGCGATTATCAAGCGTAGGGCCTACGCTTGAAAATGATGTTAACTCACCCAAACTATTACCTGCCAAATAAGAGGTACCCCCATCTACATTTACCGGGCATATACGAGTGGCATAAGCCCCGACAGCTATCACGTTTTTGGCCGATGCCGGAGAGCCGACAGTGAAATCTCCCGTACCGACCGTATAAGGATACCCTTTTCCCAAGTCCGTAAATAAGCTCTCGCCATTGTTGCCCCAAGCCCGGACCGGCGTGTTATTTGTCGCCACATGAAGTAAGAATATCTTTTCATTTTTGGTGCCTTCCGGATAATTGAACTGAATAAAAAGACGGTATCTCCCATTAAACACATATAATTCAGATTCCATTTGCGCCTCATACACCAACGTGCCATCCACGCTCTCACTAGTAAAAACAGAAGACTTAGGCATTGTATCCAAGGCGAAAAACCCGGTAGTATTTAATATCTCATCGCTTTCGCGATCATACAGATCCAGGCAAACAGAAAAAGGTTCCCCGGGCTCGTCCGCCCAAATATCCACCAGTCCATAAGAAAGACCCGTATTAGACCTGCCTACAAAAGTATGCAAGGTATCCGAAGGCGACATCAGTTCGGTATATACTGGCATGTCCCTAGAATTTCCCATGGCAACCGTGATGATTTTTCCCGGTCCGACCATTCGGTCCAACATTATATCCATAAAATTAGTACCATCGTGTCCTCCAATACCATCCCCTAAACTAAGATTCACCACGCAAGGTCTACCCAGTCTCTCGCTCTCCTTGAATATATAGTCCACTCCGTCTACGATATCAGAATTCTGCATGGTAGTAGCCACCAAGATCATATCACTCTCGTTGGCCACACCTTGGTAGGGCGTATCAAACCCTCCTCCGGCAGCTATGCCCGCGACATGGGTACCATGCGTATTTACATCCGAATCAAACGAGCAAGCCGCATCCAGCAGTTCCTCTTCCGTCCTGTATTCCGCTTTACTATAAGGACTCGTTTGGTCCCAAACTTGTTTGATACGATACGCTTTACCCTCTTTGTCATAGAAATTTGGGTGAGTAAAATCTAATCCCTGATCGACCACACCCACGATGACCCCCTTGCCCGTATAAGGCTGGGGAAGCTTAGTCCCCGCATAGGCATCCGCCACGTCCGAGTAGTAACGGGCCGAGTCCATACTGGCCCTCATAGGTTGTGAAGCGGATACATATTGGATACAACCCAGCTCAGACACCGACTCCACGGCAGACAGGGGGATCAACACCGTAGCGATATCTCCCGTCCTTGTCCGGATACGGCACCCGGCCGAATCCAAGGAAGCCCATCCCTCATCCGTCGCCACCTTCACGAAAGCCGAGAGATAATCTCCCGAGATAGAACTCCTCAACAACGAGTTCGCCGTATCTTTCTTCGCTAATTTGTCTAAAAGAATGCGTGTATAGGGAGACATCTTGGAATACGTAGGTTCTTGGGCAAACATCCCTCCTACCACAAAAATCGCTAGAAGCAGCGATAACAAAATAGATTTTCTCTTCATATTAACCATCTTTTCCATTATATTTCAATTAAGACGTAAAGCTCGTCTCATCACGCCAGCCACGACATTTTAAATGCGCCATTTTATCTGTCTTATTGTGATACAAAGTAAGGCTTTTAAATGCGGACTTTCATTAAGAAACCCCGCTACCTTACGACATTTAGTCCAAAAACAGTGTGACATATAATCCGGATTCGAGGTAAACTAGGCCCTTTTCATATCTAATCGTCACAAAAAACACTTATAAATCAAAGAAAAATTTATATTTTTGTTCGCTAAAAAGTAAATGAATGAAACTAACATATATAACTTTATTCTTTTTTTCTATCGTACTCTTGAGAGCGGCAAACCCTTCCGCAGATAACCGCCCCCAAGAAAAATTATCTTACCAATCCATATTCAATCAGATCATCGCAACCCCCGAAAAAGCGATAAACCTAGCCGATAGCGCCGAGAACCTACGGATCATACCGGAATACAAAGCACATATCATCCGGTCACGGGCATACGCCCGGTTGAAAAACGAGAAGAAAGCGCTGGAATACGCTCTAGCCGCATTCCACACCGATTCCGTACAAAACGACTCCACGGCCTACATGAATGTTTGCCAGATACTAAGTAATTGCTATATCGAGCTATCCCGCCAGAACGAAGCCATAGAATACGCAACGAAAGCGATACAGATCGCACGCTCCCAAGGCAATAAGAGCGTCGAGGCTACCTCTATGATATCCATCTCACGGGCACAAAACGAGCTGGCACAAAAAGACAAGGCTATCGAGACACTTGACCAAGCGATTGAACTGCTACAAGGCACCACCGATCCGGAAGATAAGCGTACGTTGATCTCACTTTATATGGAGAAGCTACGAAACATCATGATCCAGGAGAAAAATGAAGAAGCAATAAATACCGGAAAGGAAGTAGAGGCACTTCTGGAAAAGATGGAACAAACAGGCGATATGCAAGAGACAAGGGTGGATATGCACCTAGGTTATTTATATAGCTTCCTTTGCGAAGCGTATCAACTGATCGGAGAGGAACAAGCAGCGGCCAGTTACTACCAAAAGTTCCTCACCACCAAATTCGCCCAAAAGCCGCAGGGAAGAACGAGAGCGGACCCTTACCTGCTATTAATAAAAGATTATAAGCAAGTGATCCATAATACCTTGGAACGGGAGAGACTGACTCCGGCGCAAGATACCATCAATAAAGATTATACGGTGATGCTAGCGAAGCTAAAGAATACCTATTCCTTAATGGGCGACTATAAAACAGCTCTCCAATACAGTGATCGCCTCTCCAACATACGAAAGGAACTGTATGCCCGCGACAAGGAAAACGCGGCCATGGAACTTGCCATCGCCTATGAGACGAACGAAAAGGAAACCAAGATCATCAAGCAGGAAATGGAGCTGAAGCAGCGCAACACATTTCTCGGAGCCTCTCTAGGCATCATAATCCTCCTTATTCTCTTGCTTTGGATCTCGTACCGGAACAGCAAGGTCATCAAGCGAAAGAACAAGATCACAGTGAACCAAGTAAACCAACTCCTAGCCTACAAGAATGAGCTATTGGCGATCAAGGAACGTGACAAAGAGGCAGAACTATCGCACCAAGAAGAACTTCCCAAATCAGATAGCAAGACACAAACTGACCCAGATCAACCAATCGACCAAGATTCTTTCATCCTGTTGGAAGAAATAATGCATAAGGAGAAACTCTATCTAAAATCAGATCTTACCCGTGAGGACGTACTAAAACGGCTCCACATGGACAAAAACCGTTTTGCCCGGATGATACAGAGCAATACGGGAGACAATTACACGAACTATATCGGCAACCTCCGCATGGAACACTCCATACAGCTAATGAAACAATATCCTTATTACAACCTAGAAGCCATCGCCCTCGATTCCGGATTGGGAAACGTACGTGCCTTACACCGCCTCTTCAAGAATAAGATCGGGATGACGCCTACCGAGTATAAAAAAGCCTTACATGTGAATTAAATTAACTATTTGCGGCAATCGGTCCCAATCCCGTACAAAAAACTTACCTTAAGCCCTTTTATTCAATAAATTCATCTAATTTCGCGTCATTTATAAACGACACGTCTCTATGAATAATGATAAGATCGTCACACCCAGCTTTTGCTATATACTAGCGGCGAATTTCCTGCTTTTTTTCGCTTTCTATCTAATCCTGCCGATCTTGCCTTTTTATCTGAAGGAAGAATTCATGATCGGGAAGTCTATGATCGGGTTTATCTTGTCGTGCTATACGCTAGCGGCGCTCTGTATCCGTCCGTTCGCCGGATATTTACTGGATACTTTCGCCCGCCGTCCCTTATATCTGGTGGCTTATTTCATTTTCACCGCCATATTTGGCGGATACATGGTAGCCACGGCGCTTACCCTCTTTATCGCCTTACGCGTCGTACACGGTTTCGCCTTCGGCATGGTGACGGTGGCCGGAAATACGATACTGATCGACATCTTGCCCTCCTCCCGCCGTGGGGAAGGTATTGGCTATTACGGCCTAGCCAATAACATCGCCATGAGTTTCGGGCCGATGATCGGTCTGTTCATGCAAGGGAACTTCACATACGACGTGATCTTTTCCTGCTCGTTGCTATCCGGAAGCCTTGGTTTTATCATGGCCTATATGGTCAAGACTCCTTATAAGCAACCAGTCAAACGAGAACCGATCTCCCTAGACCGCTTTTTCTTGGTGAAGGGAACTTGGGCGGGTATCTCCCTATTATTGCTCTCCATTCCTTATGGTATGACTACCACTTATGTAGCGATGTACGCCGCTGAGATCGGGATCAGCGTAAACTCCGGACTTTATTTCACCTTTATGGCCGTGGGACTCGCTGTCTCCCGCCTGTTCTCCGGACGGCAAGTGGATAAAGGACGGATCACGCTTGTTATCTCCCTCGGGATGTATTTGGCGGCGGTCACATTCTTTCTTCTTGCGGCGCTCAAGGAGTTGATGCATTGGAATCCGGTATTTTCCTCTTATCTCTACATAGGTATAGCCCTCTCGCAAGGCGTGGCGTTCGGAACCATGTTCCCTGCTTTCAACACGCTTTTCGTGAATCTGGCACCCAATAACCAGCGGGGTACGGCCACGTCTACATATCTAACTAGTTGGGATGTAGGTATCGGTATCGGGTTGATGGCCGGGGGCAGTATCGCACAAGAGCTGGGTGGCTTCAACTACGCCTACCTGTCCGGCGCTTGCCTTACGGTATTGTCTACGTTTTTCTTTTTGTTCAAGGCAGGGCCGCATTTCAACCGGCACAAGCTAAGATAAGCGTCACGTTATAAAGAAACCTTAAATTCCCCCGAGCGTATCCGCTCATTCAGTTCTTTCACCAAATCCTTATATTGATACCGGTTACCGCAGGTATGAATCTCTGTTAGCGGGTGTTTATCGATTACCTTCTCCAGTAATTCGGAGCGAGACGGCGTAGATGGCAAGGCCGCGTATTCCTCGTACGTGTAAGACAAGAAAGCCACGTTGCGCCCGATACCCCGGTTATCCAACAGATAGCCATCGGCCAAAGGAGTCGGGTAGGGATACTTATCCCCCACTTTCACATCGCTTACCGCCGGATACGAGACAATCGTCTGGCCATCCTCACTCAATCCAACCGGGACATGACGGCTATAATCTTTCGCCGTCTTATAGATCACCACAGGAGGAGCCGCTTGCACGGAGGAAGAAATCCGTCCGGAAGAAGCTGGTGTCGGCACCATTCCGGAAAACCGGCTGTCGGTCGTTTCTAACCCGGCAGCCTGCTTCCGACTGGAGGAACAACTGATCCCCCAGCAGGAAGCGATGAAGCATAAAGCCATAATCCCTTTTTTCATTTTTGCATTTTCCCTGTTATCGCATAAAGATCTCCCGTGAAGTTAAAACTTTCCGGTACCTGTCACAATACTATTTTCTTCTCCGCCCAACCCTGTTCGATACGGACTTTCAACACATAGATCCCCCCGGATAAACCAGCGGTAGAAAGGACGGCCCCCGTCCCGTTCATCACGCCCGTAGAGCAAAGCCTGCCCGATACATCGTATAAGTAAGCCTCATGGAGCGGAGACGTGAAGGATACGGACAGACGGCCTTCTCCCGCCAGGACCCGAAGCTTATCATCAACCGCCAATGGATGGATGCCTGTGGGAACGCCTTCCACGGTTACAAATACCTCTGTTCCTTTTATAAAATAGAGACCATCAGATACCACACTATACACAGCCAGCACGTAGCGACCCGGGGATAGGTTTACTTTTATTTGAGTACGTACCTCTTTCTCTTCCCCTGGCTGAAAGTAAGCGCCTTCAATAGACAAGTCCGTATATTCCCCCGTAGACAACGAATGCACCATGAAGGCTATCATCGGATTACGCTCATAGGCGCTCTCGTTGCGAATCACCGTGCACAACACGTTCGAGCCACCCACTACCAAGCTCTCTTCCGAATAGACAGAACGCGTCCCTGTATATTCATCAGCGTAGGATATCACCTCTATCAAGGAATCCGTCGCCAACAAATGGATTTCGTTATTCCTCATCCTTGAAGGGGTTAGCTCCCGCCACTCCTTCTCGCCAGATACACGATACAACGCCCTCAACCCGTATAGACCCGGATCCAAGCATAGTGGATCAGTCTTCCACAAAAAAGAAGGTGAAACCACAACTGGACTTATAACGCCCTTTTCCTCATAAACGATCTTGGATAGACTATCTCCGGTAAAGACTCCTAGAGCAAGTTCTAGCTCCTTCTCGGAGGAGGCATCTAGCTGTAGGGCATATTCAATGCCCAAAGAATCACCTTGCGAGATCGATGGACGATCTACATTCACCGAATTAACATTCAACGACAGATAAGGCTCGCTCGCCTCCGTGGGTTTCTGGAAACCGATAATCATATCTTGACCATAAGAGAATCCGCTATACGTTTTAATATATGGATTCAGCACATCCAGCTCGAAGAAACCGTTAGCGGCTCCTCCCCAACCCCAATTGATATGGAACAGGCCGTCCTTATCATAGCCATCGCAAACAAAGGCATGCCCACCACTCGTAGACGTCCCCCCGTACAAGACCGGACGTTTGGCCGCGAGCTCGACTTTCAACAACCTTTTCCAGCCTGCGGTCATATAATAGTCACGATGCAGACATAGCAGATTTTTATCATAATTAAGATTCTCGATCAATCCCTTGGCCATATATTCGTCCATAGTTCCGCTGCCAGCAGCAGAATAGAGCATATTACCAGCCACGCCCACAGCATACATCAACTCGGCGACAGCCTTATCTTGAACGGCGGTGGAAGTAGAGTCGTACACATCCAGCATATTCTTCCAGTCAAACGTATAGCCACTTAAATCCACGGGGAAAACAGTCTCGTTCACAATTTCCTCTCCCATTCGATATTGCCCTTTACCTACCGCTTTCTCCGGCCATTGGTGGTAATTCATGATCTGGACGGCAGCCGTAGCCACACAACCCGTCGCTGAACGCTTATCCCCATCCAACGGGCAAAGACTATTGTAAGGAGCGCCTTGATCCCATTTCGTCTGTATCAACGGCTCCACTCGCTCCGGAAACCCATCGTCTGAACGCGGAGACGAAACATTCTCCGGAAACACCTGTTCAAGCTGCGTATGGGCATGATCGATCTGGCGCTCGTATTCCTCAAACCAACCCCTCATGTTCGACGGCATATCTCCCGGATCGAAAGAGCCCGACAGGGAGTAACCCAGCACCGGGGCGACACGGTCGTCGCCCGACACCATCACGAAACCATCCCCTTCCCCTACATTATAGATATAGTAATACGGATCGGACGACACGGAACGCAGGCCGCTCCCCTCTCCCGTATACACCAACCGAAAATCGGATCCCGGGGCCGAGCGTAACATACCCTGTCCCTCATAAAAAGAGCGGGCTATCCTCAACGCCTCCGCCTCAGTACGCTGACGGGCCTCCAACGAGAAGGCCACGCTCACGACACACAATAAACATAACAGTAATCTTTTTTCCATCTATTATTTGTTTTTGACACTCGCAATGTACGCCTTTATTTAATGACGAATCCTTCCTCACAACCTTGAGTTGTGACATTCAGTCCTTAGTTTATGTCATTTGATACAAAATAACCAACGGGGTATGACCGTTTCCATACGGCTCTTTCATTTAACCATCCGTCTTTGCCAAGCTGGAATACAGGGATCCCCAATAAAATTCCGTACAATAAGCTCGTAAAAAGGAGACCGTATATAACACATTGATAATCAATACCCCAAAAACAGAATGATCTTTTCCGGAAAACACGTACATGTTTTCGCGAAAAGTCGTACATGTTTTCCGGAAAAGTCGTACGTGTTTTCCCGGGATCCTTCCTCCGAAAACAAAAGCGCATGATAAAATTCACAAGAAGCGAAACTCCCATCACTTGTATATCCCCTGTTTTTTACTTAATATCGCGTAACGATAATCAAGCTGATAAGATGAAAATAATAGCAGATAACACGGTTCCTTACCTAAAAGGGATCTTGGAGCCGATAGCGGACGTATCCTACCTTGACTCCAAAGAGTTTACGCCCACGAACATAAAAGACGCGGATGCCTTGATCGTACGTAGCATAGATAAATGTACACGCGAGCTATTGGAAGGTAGCCGGGTTCGCCTCATCACGACAGCCACGATCGGGTACGACCATATCGATATCCATTATTGCGAGAAGGCAGGGATCACGTGGAAGAACGCCCCGGGTTGCAACGCCGCTTCCGTGGGGCAATATGTATTATCCTCTTTGGTAGCCGTCGCCCTCCGCAAAGGAGAGAGACTAGCAGGGAAGACTATCGGTATCGTTGGCGTAGGCCATGTAGGGAGTATCGTGGAGAGGCTATGCGAGGCCATGGGGATGCGTGTGCTTCGCAATGACCCGCCCCGTGCCGAGCAGGAAGGTGAGGATGGATTCGTATCCTTGGACACGATCGCGAAAGAGGCGGATATCATCACCTTGCATGTCCCGCTGACCAAGGAGGGACGCTTCGCCACCCGCCATCTAGCCGATCATGCTTTTTTCGACAGATTGGAACGAAAACCATGGTTTATCAACAGTTGCCGGGGTGCCGTACATGATACGCAAGCCTTATTGCAGGCCAAACGAACCGGCAAGATCAGCGAACTGATCATCGATTGCTGGGAGAACGAACCGGATATCGACCGGGAATTACTGTCGGAAGCCACGATCGCCACTCCTCATATAGCCGGTTTCTCCGCCGACGGGAAGGCGAACGGGACACGAATGTGCCTAGAGAATATAGGATGCTTTTTCGGTATCCGTATCGAAAAGATCAAGGAAGTCATTCCGCCTGCCCCAACCAACCCATTCATCGACTTGGGACAATTCAAGGAGCACCGTGTGGAAGAAGCCATCTTGAGAAGTTTCAACCCAGAAGTAATCGACCAAGCACTAAGAGCGAATCCTCATCATTTCGAGCGATTTAGGGCAGCGTATGATCATCCCCGTGAGTTCCATGCTTACCAAGCGATCAAAGCTGACCCGGAAGAATTCGCCGTACTCCAAAAACTAGGTTTTCAAGTAGGCTAATGACAAAAAAGCCTTACAGTAAACTTTCGATCACATGAGGATAATGCGCATACTCCAAGGCATGCACTTTCGCAGCTACCTCATCTGGCGTATCCGAAGGTAATACCGGGCAAGAAGCCTGGAAGATGATAGCGCCCTCATCATAATGCTCATTAATATAATGTATAGTAATACCCGACTCCCGCTCACCAGCCTTCACGACCGCCTCATGCACATGCATGCCATACATCCCCTTGCCGCCATATTTAGGGAGTAACGCAGGATGGATGTTCACGATCTTTCCGGGAAAAGCCTGAAGAATCACGTCCGAGATCTTATTCATGAAACCGGCCAGCACGATAAAGCAAACGTCATATTCCGCCAGTTTCTCCAAGATAGGCGTACCCGCCGCAAACTCATCCCGCGAGAAT